>Ga0068855_100000635_pt1 | contig 42922 bp, 34 predicted proteins | sample KBSCornC52_FD_66592 | JGI IMG/M metagenome (GOLD analysis project Ga0068855, IMG submission 66592) | Corn rhizosphere microbial communities from Kellogg Biological Station, Michigan, USA - KBS Corn C5-2 | ecosystem: Host-associated > Plants > Roots > Rhizosphere > Soil ... | reverse complement strand
GCTGATCCGCAGAAAGGCAATTGTGCGAGCTGCCATCCGAGCGGCGTGCGAAGCGGCGCCTTTCCGGCGTTCAGCGACTTCGGTTTCTTAGCCCTCGGTGTGCCCCGCAATTCGGCGCTGCCCGCCAATCGAGATGCGGGCTTTTTCGACCTGGGTCTGTGCGGGCCGTTGCGCACGGATCTGAGCCGCCATCGCGAATATTGCGGACTATTTCGCACGCCCACGTTGCGCAATGTCAGCCTCCGCCGCGTGTTCTTTCACAACGGCGTGTTTCACCGATTGAGAGACGTGATTCGCTTTTACGTCGAGCGCGACACGAACCCGGCCGAATGGTACGGCAAAGGAGGCAGCGTGTTCGACGATTTGCCGGCGGACGCGCGCCGGAACGTCGATCGCGAGCCGCCATTCGGTCGCAAGCCGGGTCGGCCGCCCGCGCTGAACGAAGCCGAGATGATGGACCTGATCGCGTTTCTCGGCACGCTCACCGACGAAGATTTAGTACCCGTCGCCGCCAAGCGCTGACACGCGGCTCTCCGCCGCGCTCAAAGATTGAGCGCGTTGGTCAGGTCGCCCATCGGGGCTCCGCCCGCGCTCACGAGCGCGGCGTCGCGCTTGCTCACGCCGTCGAGCGGCGGGAGCGAAAAACGGCGCGTGATCAGGCGTAAGATTGAGGCGCTGTCGTACTGCGTGTGATCGACCGTACCCTTCTTGGCGAACGGCGAAACGACGAGCGCCGGAACGCGCGTGCCTGGGCCGAGCGAGTCGCCCTTGGGCGGCGCGACGTGATCCCACTGACCACCGTACTCGTCGTACGCGATCACGATCACCATATGCGCCCACTGCGGACCTGCTTTGAGCCGATTCACCAGACTTACGATATGAGTGTCGCCGTCGTCTAGGTTCGCGTAGCCCGGGTGTTGGTTCAAATTCCCGCTCGGCTTGTAGAACACCACGGGCGGCAGTTTGCCTGCGGCAATTTGTGAAAGCAGCGCCTGATAGTCCTTCAAATGCGCTGCGCGATCGCCGGCGTGCGTGGCCGGATCGAACTCGGCAAAGTAGTTGAATGGCTGGTGATGCGGCTGGAAATTCGGCTCCGCGCGTGGTCCGTTCGGTGCATAGATCACCGCGCGCGCGGCCGTGCTGGTCTGCGAGCCGTCGGCGGTTGCCGCGTCCCAGTACGTCGCGTACCACGCCCAATCGATGCCCTTGGCGGTCAGTGCATCGCCAATGTTGGGTTGAGTTTGGGGCGGCACCGTGTTGCCGAGCGCCGGATCGGCATAGCGGAAATCGCTGGCAGCGGCCGCGGGCGCATTGCCGCTCGGTTGATACGGCGGCTGCATCGTGTTCACGCCGCGGTAGCCATCGCCCGGGCCGAAGTAGTCGAGCGGTGAAATGTAGCCCGTCTTCAGGCTCGGCTTGCCGTCGAGAGCCGACATTGGCGAGCTTCCGTTGCGCGCGAGCTGCGGCACGCCCTTGGCGTTGGGCGTGCCGAGCACGTTGATCGCGCTCGGATTGGCCGCAGCGATCGCCGCGCTCAGCCTCGGAGCGCACGCGCAAATCAGGTATTGATGGTTCAGAAACGAGCCACCGAACGCGCCCTGGAAGAAGTTGTCCAAAAGCACGTACTCTTGCGCGAGTTTGTAGATTGGCGCTCGGCTGTAATCCCAGTGGCCCATTGGGAGCCCCCCCGCGTCCGACCAAGCCGCGAACAGGTCGTTCGTGCCGCCGTTGATCTGCATCATGTTCTCGAAGAAGCGGTGCCCCAAATCGCGTGTGACGTCGCTCGTGGTCAGCGGCGGCCCGCCGTTCGTCACGAACGCGCCCTCGATCGCAAACGGGCGATTCAACAGTCCGTCGGTTTGCGCTTCGCTCACGGTCGTCGGATTACCCGGCTGCGTCGCGCCGGCCCACGTCTTCGGCAACTTGCCGAGCACGGTCGTGCCGTCGCGATCCTTTTGCGGGACGGAGCCCGCCCTCGCTAAACCGTCGGTGCTGATCACGTCGCTCAGACCGCGCGCACCCGGAAAGCCGCCGAACAAACCATCGAAGCTGCGGTTTTCGGCATAAATGAAGACGATCGTTTGGATATCGCTGTTCAGATCGCCGGTGCCGGCACCCCGCGTCGTGGCGCTCCCAGCTTTGCCGCCCAAACCGCCGGTCGTCGCCAAACCGCCGGTCGTGCCGCGGCTACCGCTACATTCGACCTGGGCGAGAAGCGGAAAAAACAAGCAAATCGAATGAGCTAGCGTGCGCCGTTTCACCATCCCGCCCAACGTGCCACATTCGAGTGACAGCTTGGCGAACCTCAGGTTCCGGTTTGGCGAGCGCGCGCCCGGGTGAGCCATCGCGAGCCAGAGTTCAGCGCACGCGCGATCAAGCCGAGCCGGAAAACGCGCTCCGGAAAGTGGTGTCCGAAAGGCGTTGCCCGAGCGCCACCCTCAAGTAACGATGATTGGCTGCCCGCGAGTCACGATCAGCGTGTGCTCGAATTGAGCGCCGATGCTGCCGTCGGGAGTGCGCAGCGTCCAGCCGTCGTCGCCTTCGATGGCAACGGTCGCGCTGGTCGTGAAAAAGGGCTCGATGGTCATTACCAAGCCTTCAGGCAAAAGCAGCGGGTTGTGGCGCTCGAAGGTGTTCGAAACCTGAGGCTCTTCGTGAATGTGGCGGCCGACCCCGTGACCACACAGATTGCGCACCACGCGGAAGCCGCTGCGCCGGGCGCGGCGTTCCACGGCTCGCCCGATATTGCGCAGCGGCGCGCCCGCGCGCACCTCGGCGATCGCGTCATCGAGCGCGGCCTTCGTGCCGAACAAGAGCGCGCGCGCTCTCGGCGACACCTGGCCGACGGGGAAGCTCGCGCCGCTGTCCGCCCAATAGCCGTCGAGCTCGGCAGACACATCGATATTCACCAAATCACCCTCGCGCAATACCCGCTGCGAAGGGATGCCATGCGCGATCTCGTCATTGACGCTGATGCACGTCGCACCCGGAAATTGATAAGCGAGCTGCGGCGCCGAGCGCGCCCCGTGCCGCCGCAGCACATCCCGTCCGACCGCGTCGAGCTCTGCCGTCGTCACCCCCGGCGCGACGTGCGCCGCCATCGCGTCGCGCGCCTCCGCCACCACGGCACCGACGCGCTTCAACGCCACTACATCCTGCTCACCGTCAATCGACATGCTCGAGAGCCTACGCGCGAAATCCCGGCACGCCAGCGCGAAAACCGCCGTCCACGAACGGGCCTTCCAGCCCGCGAATTCCGGTCTTCTTTTTTGATGGTCACGCGTCGCGCGCGGGGCGGCAAAGCCTTCGGCGTCGCAGGTCGAGCGCCGCGTGTGGAGTCGGGCTGCGCGCGGCGCGCGGTGTGGGACGGGTCGGGATCCGCGCTCGGACAACTCTCCGAGAGCCGTGGGCGACCACTCTGTGCTACCCTGGTAGCATCATGAAGAAGCGCGCCGGTGTAACGCAAAAAATCAGCATCTCGCTGAACCGAAGCGATCTGGCCTCACTGAAGAAGCGAGCCAAACGCCTCTACGCCGGCAACGTTTCCGCCGTCATCTCGGAGCTGGCCGCCGACGCCGCACTGCTCGAGGGAATGCACGACCTGATCCATTGGCTGGGGGGCCCGACTCTCACCGACCGCGACCGTCAAGCGATCGACCGAGAATGGATGGCGCCACCTCGTGTGCCAAAACGCACACGCAAGCCCACCAAGGCCGCGTGAAAAACGGCATCACCTTCGACACCGGTGCGCTCATCGCGCTAGAACGCCGAGCACAGCGCGCGCGAAAAATCCTGGAACGGGCAACCGAGCAAAAGGTTCGCATCACGGTGCCGGCAGCCGTCATCAGCGAATGGTGGCAAGTTCGAACCGACACTCGCGATCGCATTCTCGCCAGCGTGCGCGTAGAGCCGCTTTCCGAGAGTGTCGCAAAGCTCGCCGGCGAGGCCCTGGCCGCCGTAAAGGGCGCGACCCCCATCGACGCGATCGTCATGGCCTCCGCGGCCCAACGAGGAGACATCGTCTACACCACGGACGTCTCCGATCTCGCCAAGCTTGCGAGCTATTTCCGGGCAGTGCGCGTGCTCGGGATCGGCTGAGTTTGGCCGTGCGCGCACCGTGCAACCGAGCGGCTTGGCCATCCGCAGCTGGTGCAGACTGGGTCGCGCTGGGGCAGGGCGGAACTCGCGTCGGAGCGAGTGGCGTTGCCGGTGTTGTCGAAGTTGGCGGCGCTTCGCGACGAACGCGCGGTCCCTTTTTTATCGGCGGTGCTCGCTGCGGAGCAAACGCGGACTCGAGACGCTTACCCTCCGGCGCTGCTCGTGCCCCATCGCCAGTGAGCTCGCCGCCGGTCGCGCCGGCGCTCGCGCCAGTTCCGGCGTGGTCAGTGGCAGTGCCGGGGGTGCCCGCATCGCTGTTACAGCCAGCCGCGAGCGTCGCGAGCCAAGCGCAGGCAAGTGGGAATGAAGGCAATCGTCACCCCCCCGGGGTTTGCGCCGTGCTGTCCGTGATCCACGAGTACAACCGCACCGTGAGTCGTTCGCGCTCGAGCAACGACGAGCCGTGCAAACAGTGCAGGGAAGCCGTCCGCGACGCCGAAGGCTGCGCCGGGATTTGCCGTGCTCGGTGACCATCAAACCCCCGCATGGATTGGGTAGCGCGAATTTCCCTACGCTTGCCTACCTGAGAGCCGTCTCTAGATCCTCTCGTCGCTCGTCTTCGGATCCTCATTCATGGGACTACCGACATGCGACTACCGAGCGCGCGCATCACCAGGGCCGCGGGCGGGCTTCGGTTGCTACGCGAAAGTGTGGACGCGCGCAATTGCTTATTGGCGGGCGAGCGGCGGCCGTGTAACGACTGAGGATCAAACTCATGGTCAACTTTTCGCTCCGTTCACCAGTACGCCGCGTGTCGTGGCGTTCAGCCTGCTTATCGCTCGTTGGGGCCGCGTTGTTTCTCGCTTGCTCGTCCATTCCGGAGGTCAGTTCCTCCGGTGACGGCCCGGGAGTGGGGGGCGGTGGCGGAGCCGCTGGCGTGTCGAGCGCGAGCGGTGGCGTCGGCGTGATCGGCGTCGGTGATGCCGGCACTCCGAACATGGGCAACAGCGCAGGCGACGGCAGCGGCGGAGTGGTGTGCGGCGACTCGGTGGTCGACCCGAGCGAAGGCTGTGACGACGGCAATGCCAAGAGCGGAGATGGTTGCGACGGCACTTGCAAGGTGGAGAACGGCTTCGTCTGCACCACACCGGGCAAGGCATGCACGAGCACACTCGTGTGCGGTGACGGCTTGCCTGGCCCGGACGAAGCCTGCGACGACGGCAACACGAACTCGAACGACGGCTGTTCGAAAAACTGCACCGTCGAAAGCGGCTTTTCCTGCAAAACTTACGGCCAACCCTGCACCCCGACCACGGCGCCTGCCGTGTGCGGCAATGGCATGACGGAGTTCGGCGAGACTTGCGACGACGGCAACACGACTGCCAAAGACGGCTGCTCCGAGACTTGTCAGACAGAGAGCGGCTACACCTGCAACGGCACGGTGTGCACGCTGAACGCTGCCTGCGGCGACGGTACGCTGAACAGCGGCGAGCAATGCGACGACGGCAATCGCGTGCCCGCCGACTGCTGCAGCGGCACTTGTCAGCTCGAAGCGAACTGCAAGTGCAACACGCCCGCATCGGGCATTGGGCCGCAAGTTTGCGTCTCGACCATCGTCTGTGGCGACGGTCTCGTGACCGGCGATGAAGCGTGCGACGACGGCAATGTGGTGGCGAAGGACGGCTGTAGCGCGGACTGTCACACGGTCGAGCCCGGCTACAATTGCCCCGCTACCGGCGGCGCGTGCAGCGCAGCCGTCGTGACCTGCCCGAACGCCAAGATTGATGCGGGCGAAGAGTGTGACGACGGCAACACGGCCGGTAATGACGGCTGCTCCGCCAACTGCAAGGTGGAAGCCGGTTACACCTGTCCGACTGCCGGACAAGCTTGTCAGCTCAAGGAGTTCTGCGGCAACGGCAAGGTCAGCTACACGACGGGCGAAACCTGCGATGACGGCAACGTGCTGCCGAACGACGGCTGTTCGCCCAGCTGTCACATCGAGGCCGGCTACACGTGCGCCAGCTCGGCTGCGCCGTCCGTGTGCACGAAGGAAGTGTGCGGCAACAAGAAGATCGCCGCGGGTGAGACCTGCGATGACGGCAACGTCGTGAGCAACGACGGCTGTAGCGCGACCTGTAAGCTCGAGACTGGCTACACGTGTCCCGTGCTCGGAGCGCCGTGTCGCGCTGTTTGCGGCGACAAGCACACGGTCGTCGGTGTCGAGCAGTGCGATGACGGCAATCACACCGCCGGAGACGGCTGCAACGCGCGCTGTCAGCTCGAGCCGGGCTACGTCTGCGACAGCAGCGGGAGTTGCGTGAAGACGGTCTGCGGTGACCACGTGAAAGAGGGCACCGAGCAGTGCGACGATACGCTCTCGGGGGCTACGGATTTGCCGTTCGACGGCTGCTACAAGTGCTTACTCGAGCCCGATTGTTCGGGCGGCGCCTGTCAGTCCACGTGCGGCGACGGGCAGCGCTTCTCGGACGAGGCGTGTGACGACGGCAACACCTACAACGGCGACGGCTGTTCCTCGACCTGCCAAATCGAGCCCGGCTTCGGTTGTATGGATTCTGCAGCCGGCGCGCTCCCGAGCACCAAGACTTTGCCGGTCATCGTTCGAGATTTCGTGGGCCTCGGCCGCGAGACGAGCCCCTCGAACACGAACGCGAACTACCACCCCGACTTCAATCGTCACTTGGGTAGCGGCATCTTCAAGATGGTGAAGCCGACGCTCTCGGCGGCGGGCAAGCCGGAATGGCGTTGGCTGCCGTACACGACCGCGAACGTCAACGGCGTCGCGCAAGGCACTACCTACACGCCGCTCAGCACGGCCATCTGTACTTGCGACGAAAGCGCCGCGATTGGCTCGTGGGTCACCACCTCGGAGAACTGGACAGCCGGCACCGAAGGCGCCACGAAGTCGATCTCGCTCGTGCGCCCGCCCTGCTCGTGCACGAACGGCACCGTTTGCACCTGCGACAACAGCGGGCACATGTACGCCGACGGTGGCGTCAGCGGTTCCAACCGCCGGAACTTCTCGACGCCGAGCAATTTCGCCCAGTGGTACACCAACGTGCCCGGCACGAACCTGACCATCCCGTACACGCTGAGCCTGGCGCTGACGGACGTGCCCACGGCCACCTACTCGAACCTGGCTTCGGCGAGCGCAACCGCCTTCGATCCCATCGCCTCGGTAGGTTGGATCGCGCAGGGCTCGGAGACGGCCTCTGGCTGTAGCGCGACCGAAGCGCACAACGTATCTTTCTCGACCGAAACTCACTTTTGGTTCGAATACCAGGGTGGCGAGCGCTTCGACTTTTCCGGCGACGACGACACCTGGGTGTTCGTGAACAAGAAGCTGGTCGTCGATCTCGGTGGTCTGCACGGCAAGCAAACCGGCTACTTCATCCTCGACGCGGACACGGACGGCGCGGGCGCGGACAAGGCAGACGGCACCGCGGTCGCAAACGGCAACGGCTCGTTCTACGACGGCACCAACTACAGCGGGACCCAAGGCGCGAACGTAGATTTGGGCATGGTTGCCGGCAAAGTCTACGAAGTTGCGATGTTTCAAGCCGAACGCAATCAATGCGGCTCGAACTTCGGCGTCACGATGAAGAACTTCGGCAAGCCGAAGTCCACTTGCTCTTCGGTCTGCGGTGATGGCGTGGTCGCAGCGGACGAAGCCTGCGATCTCGGCACCGCTGCCAACAAAGGCGGCTACGGTGGTTGCAATGCGGATTGCACGCTCGCCGCCTATTGCGGCGACGGCACCATCAACGGCGGCGAACAGTGCGATGACGGCGTGAACTCGAATGTGTACGGCAGCATGGCGAGCGGTTGCGCCCCGGGCTGCAAGGTCGCACCGTATTGCGGCGATAGCGTGGTCGACGTCGGCTACGGTGAGACGTGCGACAAGGGCAACGCGAATTCAGCGAGCGCCTACGGTGTCGGCGCCTGCACCGCTCAATGCCAACCCGCGCCCTTCTGCGGCGACGGTGTGTTGAACGGCTCGGAGGCGTGCGACGAGGGACAAAACAATGGCGGACCGACCAGCCTTTGCGACACCACCTGCGCGGTCAAGTGCGGCAACGGACACCTGGACCCAGGCGAGCAGTGCGACCTTGGCAGCGCGGCGAACACCGGCGCCTACGGCGGGTGTAAGTCGAATTGCGTGCTCGCGCCGTATTGCGGCGACGGCGTGAAGCAAGCCAACGAGGGCTGCGACGACGGCAAGAACGACGGCAGCTACGGCACCTGCACCGCGACCTGCCAGCTCGGGGCCTACTGTGGTGACGGCAAGCTGGATGCTGCGGCCGGCGAGCAGTGCGATCTCGGTGCCCAGAATCAGGCGAACCCGTACGGCAAGAACCTGTGCGCGACGACGTGCAAGCTTGCGCCCTATTGCGGTGACCACGCCGTCAACACCGCCTTCAACGAAAAGTGCGACGACGGCGCTCAGAACAGCAACAGCGCTGCCTCCGTGTGCAAGCTCGACTGCTCGGGTTACAACGCGCCGCCCGCGACCTGCGGCAACGGGAAGATCGACGCAGGCGAGCAATGTGACGACGGCGCCACCGCGAACGGCGCGGCCGGCGATGCCTGCGACGGCCGCTGCCGGTTCAAGTGTGGCAACGGCCTGAAAGACACGGGCGAAGAATGCGACAACGGCGTCAACGACGGTTCCTACGGCACCTGCAAAAACGATTGCACGAACGCCGACTACTGCGGAGACGGCGTGAAGAACGGCACCGAACAATGCGATCTCGGCGCCGGCAACAGCGTGACCGCCTACGGCCCGAACAAATGCGCGAACACCTGCAAGATCGCGCCGTATTGCGGTGACCACCGCGTCAACGGCAGCGAGCAATGCGACGGCCAACTCAACTGCACGGCGACCTGCGTCTATGACATCGTGAAGTGACCTGGCGACGGGGCGGAGCTGAACGCCCCTCGCGGCCACGCCGATTTCGGTTTTTCTTTTTTGATGGTCACGCGGCGCGCGCAGGCAGGCATTGCCTTCGGCGTCGCGGGTCGTCGATCGGCTCAGCGCGACTTCGCTCTGGCGCGGCTCACGGCTAGCGCGTGCTGCTGCATCTTGCACTGGAAGATGGCTCGCAGGTCCTGCTCGTCGCGAATCTCGAAGGGCCGGACCACGAGCAGCAGTGAACGGCGCGACGCTGCATCCCACTCCACTCGCGCCAAGACCGGCTCGTTCTCGTGAGCGGTCATGCTGAACCTCAGCACGCGCGGCGAGGTGACGGTCACGTGCTCGGATGTCGGTGGAGCGAGCTCTAGCTCCAGATCCAGTACCACCGCGCCATCGGCGCGGTGCGGTAGCATGCGCCAACGAACGAGCGAGGCCTGCTCGTGCATCTCGCCGTTCGCGCCCAACTCCATTTCGGTTTGCTGACCAAATTTGCCAATCACGTGTGGGGTAGCGACCAGGTGCACCTGGTCGTTTCGCGACAGATTGGACAGCGTCTGAAGCGATGCTTGCGCTGCCCACGTGCTTGGCAGGTCGAGGATTGCAGTCTCCACGAACAAGTCTTCTCTCGGCCCTCGCACCGACTTTGGAGCTTCGAAGCCCGGGCATCGCGCGTTCACCGCGCTCAGCACTTCAGCCAAAGGGTTCGTCGCAGCGACGGCCGGCGGGCGACCCACCTCCGCACCCGAGCACCCCAGCGCGCTGGCGAGCGCGAAACCCATGATGGTGAACCCTCGAACGCCCGACTTCACGGGCGAGCCAACGCGCGGCGCCGACTATCCATTCCTAGCTCGACCATTGGCGGTTGCGCGTAGCTTCGCAACGGCGTGGCACGACGGTTTTGGGGGCTCGTGCTGCGAAGCACTTGGTCGCTCCTGTTGGCGCTTCTACGCGGCCGGCACCGCCCCAACCCGTTCTTTGACGCGAACGGCGAACCCCTGGCGCGGGCAGAAGTCATTTCTTGAAGATCGAAATGATGTCTGCACGAACGTTGCGCGAGGCTCGTGCTTTTGCTAGAACGTGTTCAGTGAACGTGTTCATTGAGTAAAAAAGTGCAAAAAACTGGGCCACCCCGCCAGCAACGCCAACGAGCGAAGGCTATCACGCGCGCTCGCATCCTCGAGGTCGCCAAAGAGCAGCTGGAGTCGCTGGGCTACGAGCGCACGAGCATTCGCGGCGTCGCCCAAGCGGCGGGCGTAGCGACCGGCACGGTCTTGTTGCATTGCGCAGACAAAATCGATTTGCTCCACGCCGCTCTGTTCGAGGATCTCGAGCAGGCCTGGCAAGCTGCGCGCAAGAAGCTCGGCTCCCGACCGTTGCTCGTCGAGCTCACCGGCCTTGCCCAGGCATTCTTTGCATATTACGCGGCTCGCCCAGCGCTCTCTCGCGCGCTGCTCCGAGAGTCCTTGTTCGCAGAGGCGCCGTGGAGCGCCCGCTTTGCGGCGCAAGTCGCGGACGTACAGAGCGTGGTCGTCACCCTCGCGGAGCGGGCCAAGGCCCGCGCTGAGCTCGGCCGGGACGTCGATAGCGCGCTGCTCGGAGCCAGCTTCTTCTCGTTTTACTACTTCTCATTACTGGCGTGGCTTCAGGGCGCTCATCCCGCGCCAGAGCGGTTGTTTCAAGCGCTGCTGAGCCAGCACCTGAGCGGCCTCGCGCCCCATCCCGATTCGACAAAGCCCAAAAAGGTGACCCGCAAATGAGCGCTATTTTTCGCGATGAGGAGGCCAAGCGCAAGATCGAAGGCTGGTATGGCACCTTCCGCCAAACCCTGAGTATGCCGGTCGAATCCCGAGTGATCGAGACCCCGGCGGGGCGCACGCACGTGCTGGTCGCAGGCCCCGAAGGTGCGCCGCCACTCGTGTGCTTGCATGGCGCGCTCGCCAGCTCTGCGCATCTTTTGCCGGAGCTCGGGTCGCTGGTCGAACGGTATCGTATCTATGCGGTCGACGTCGTCGGGCAGTCGGTCATGAGCGCCGACACGCGGCTCGCTCTGAACGACGACTCCTACGGTCAGTGGCTCGCGGCGGTATGCACCGCGCTCGGCCTCGATCAGATTGCTCTGCTCGGAGTCAGTTGGGGAGGCTTTGTGGCCTTACGCGCCGCACGCGTCGCGCCCGAATTGATCCGCGCGCTCGTGCTCCTGGTCCCCGCTGGCGTGGTCGCCGGCTCGGCCTGGCAGGGGTTCAGCAAGTTGGCTTGGCCCATGCTGCGCTATCGAATGTCGCCCAGCGAAGCGCGCTTGAAGGGAGTCTGCCGTGCTCTGTTCACGAACCATGACGCCCGCTGGAGCGCCTACTTTGGAGACGCTCTGTTCAGCTACCGTTTCGACATGCGCGTGCCGCCACTGGCCAAAGCCGACGATTTTGCCGCCTACCGCGGCCATACGCTGATCTTCGGTGCGGATCAGGATCTTTCATTCCCTGGCAAAGCCCTGCTCACACGCGCCCAAACGCTGTTCCCCCAAGCCGAACTCGAGTTGCTCGCGGCCTGTAAGCATTGCCCACCTTTCGATGATGGCTTTCGGAACCGCCTGGCCGAGCGCGTACACGGCTTCCTCTCCCGCGCTTGATTTCGTGCAGGCGGGCACGCTCTGCTGGCACTCGTCAAAACCGCCTGAATATCGACAAGCGTTCATGTCCGGAGCGCGCGCGGCCGACGGCATCCTCGAGCGCGGCGCCGCGCTGACCCGCGACGAACGCACGAAGTTCATCGGGCAAGGTTCGGATTGCCTCGGCAACATCTCGGGGCGCTCCGGGTCCACCCGACCAATCCTCTGCGGAAAGGGGCATTTCTGGGCCCGCGACGACGGGGTACGAGCACGGATCTGGCCGATTCCCGGCGCCTGAGGCATGCTTCACCGCGATGGCAGCGGCGTCCGTTCATGATTTGTCAGTGATCCCGAGCGCGCCATTCGACGACCTCGATCTCGACCGCGAGGGGGACGAAGAGGAGTGGGAACGCCGCGCGATGGCTTTGGCGGCTACGCGCATCGACGCGGCTCGTGCTCGACTCCAGCGCCTGGGAATCATCGACGTGAATGGTGAGCTCGTGTCGACCGATTTGCCCGCCGACATGTTAGCCGACTCGGACACGACGCTCGAGACAGGGTGAGTTTCGGCTATGGCTCGGCCGCGCATGCTCGTTGTTGCGGGTCCGCCCGGCAGCGGCAAGACTACGTACTTTCCCGTCAACGCGTTCGGCGTTGATTCGTTCAATATCGACGACCGCTGCGCCCAGATTCAAGGCAGCTACCGCGCCATATCGCGTGAGGTGCGCGCAGCCGTGGCGCATGAGTGCGAGCAATTCGTGCGGTGGCACATCGAGCAGGGTCTTTCGTTCTCCGTCGAAACTACGCTTCGGACAACGGCGGCAGTGATCCAAGCTCAACTGGCGCGAAGTCGCGGTTTCGCAACGCACCTCCGCTTCATCGCTACAGAGTCCGTGAGCGAGAATGTCGCGCGCGTTTTGCAACGTGCGCAAGGCGGCGGCCACGGCGCGTCGGAGCGGGATATCCGCGCAATACACGAGGCAAGTCTCCAAAACCTCGGACAAGCCATCGCTGTGTTCGAATGGACCCGGATCTACGACTCAACCCAGGCATGGGCGCCGCCTCGACTTGTCGCCACGGCGCGCGACGGGCACATCCTTCAGCTCGGAGCTCCTTGCGCATGGCTCGACGCCGCGCTCGAATTCTGAAGCCAACGAGCGAGTAATTCGTCAGTCCCTGCCGATAATAGCGACGTTTTCGCGGTGTCTTGTCCCGATCGTCGCTCATCGGCAGTGGTCACAAGTGGTTTGCCGCTCGTGGGGCGATGAATGTGCGCGGGACATATGCCGGGCTGAATTCTGGATCTGAGCGCTCGCGCGAGTCTTACGCCATGAGGTCCTACCAACGCTTTACGCGGCGCCAAAGCGCGCCGCGCGCGGCGGAGGGTCCTACGGCTACGTCTTGCGGAACACCTGCTGTCGACTTCGCCCATCGCGACTGGCTCGTGCCGCGACTCGGCCTCGTTTGGCATGCCGTAAAGCTATGGCACTCCTCCCGCGCTGCGTGCATTTGCTAGCGCAGCAATCTCCGGCTCCGACAACTGCTGTGTTTCTACGAGGTTTCTCTGCGCCACGACTGGCGCCGCCGCGTTCTCCGAGAGCATGAAAAATTGCCCGACCTTCTGCTTCGGCAACACCGCGGTGGCGTCGAGCTTCGACTCGGAGAGTAGTGGCTTCAGTTTCTCGAGCGCTCGCGTTTCTTTGACGAGGCCCACGAACCAATTTCGCACATTCTCCCGGCACTTGTAATCGAGATCCCCGGGACTTTGCGTAGCGAGCATCACCGAAATCCCCGCGGATCGCGCGCGCTTCAGCAGGCTTTCGAGTGGCGTCTTCGTCGGCGGCTTCGAGGTTGCCGGCAAGTAGATGTCGGCTTCGTCGAACATGACCGCCGCCTGCAGCGTGGATGATGGGGTGCGGCTCGCAAAACGGTTCAGCTCCAAAAGCAACTGCGACACCCAGAAGAGGATGGCTGCGTCGTCGCCAAGGAATTTGGTGGAGATGATGGTGAGGCGGGTTTTTCCGAGGGTGGCGTGCGGGCCGAGGCCGAAGAGGAGCTCTGCGCTGAGGGTGTCTTTGGCTTTGGCGAGCAGCTCGCCGCGCATGTGGACGGTGGTTTGCAGGTGTTCCGCGAGTTTCTTGAAGTGCTTCGGGTCGACGTGGCTGAGCGGCTCGAGCAGCGCCGGGTCTTCGGAGGCGATGAATTCGACCAAGTTGTTGACGCTGATGTTAGACGCGTTGCCGCTTTCGGCGAGGACGCGCAGGCCCTGCATGATGATGGCTTGCTTGGCCTGGTCGGGTTGCGTGTCTTTGAGGCGGAGCATGGCGCCGAGGCCGGCGGCGGCGTCGCGGTAAGCGTCGTTGCGCTCGGATTCGTCGAGTTGCTCGAGGCCCGGTGGAAGGAGGGCAATGCCGAGGCCGCGGCCGCGTGATTGACCCGGGGTGAACACGGCGACGTCGATCTTGTCGAGGAGCTTCGCGAGCGGGTCGCCGGCGGATAGGCCTTTGCGGAGCTCGGGATCTGCATAGCGGCAGAGATCGCCTTTGCGATCGATCAGGAGCACGGGGGTCCCTTGGAGCAGGAGTTGCTCGAGGATCGAGAGGGCAAGGGTGGTTTTGCCGCTGCCGCTGCCGCCGAGCACAGCGACGTGGCGCTTCAGCTGCTCGGTGTCGAGGTCGACCGCGAGCGGAGTGAGGGCGCGAGTGGTGCCGATGTGGATCTTGGTGGCGGGCGGAGGCTCGGCGGGGGGCTTCGCGGCTTTGGGCGGGTCTGCCTCCTTCACAGGCGGTGCTGCCGGCGTGCCCCCCTTGGTGGGCTTTTGCTTCGCGCCCGCGGTGGGCGCTTTCAGCGCGGGGTCCGACTTCGGTGGCTTTGGCCACGGAGCAGCGGGTGCCGCGGAGAAAAGGAAATCGACCACGTCGCGAAAGAGTTCGAGATTCGAGACCGGTCGCGCGGTGCGGAGCCACGCGGTCGTTTGGGCGGACAGGCGGTCGCGACGTCCAAGGAGCTTGTGCAGCGCAGCGAGCACCTTGAGCTCCGACTCCTTCGGTACGAATATTTGGCCGCCGCGTTGCTCGAGCTCGCTCATCAGCGCGACGCTGAGGGCGCCGGTAGGACGCGGGGCGGCGCGCAGGATGGTGAGGCGGCGGAATTCAAGGTCGTGGTCGATGCCGGCTGAGGTCATCGCTGCTTTGAGCCGGCTCTGGAATGCGATGTGGTGCGTCTTTTCCAGAAATCGGAAGGCGAAATGGCGTTCCCGATCGCCCGCGCTGTGATCGACGACACGCAGGCGCGCGTGGAGCGGTTCGAAGCTGCCGGTGCCCACGAAGTCTTTGTCGATCAATGCGTCCATGTGTTCGGGGAGCGGGTTCTCTTCGACCAGCGCTTCGCACGCGACTTCGATCAGCTCGTCGAGGGCTTCCTCGTCTTCCTGATCGAGCATGCTGGCGACGTTGGCGCTCGCGACCAGCTTGTCGAACTGGTGCTGAACGTCGTCCGTAACGATCGGCGTCGGACGTTTGTCTGTCTCCGTGACTTTGCCAGCGGCCATGCAAGCGAGTTGATGTTCGCGGCAAGCCTTGAGCACTTCGCGCGGAAGCAAGCCGATGCGGTCGTTGAAGAACGACTCTCCGAATGGATAGGCGGGGTAGGGTGGTTTGACCCCGTTCTCCTCGTACGTGCGCGCAAGGCGCCGTTCGATCAGGTGACGGATCGACGCTGCGTCCTGGGCGGGCTGAAGAATGATCGGCCCCTCGAAGCGGCCGAGGATGGTGGCGTTGGTGCGCGCCTTGAGCACCGCCCACGTGCCTTCTAGGCAGGAAAGCACGGTGAGGGTGCTGCGCGTCAGGTCACGGAGTGCCGACAATCCGCCGGCGAGGCCTTGAATAATGCCAAGTGAGGCTTGCTGGCGTGCAGTCGGCTCCGCGCCCGCGTCGACCGCGCTGGTGAGGTTGTGTTCCGCGATGATGGCGTCCAGTTGGTCAAGAGCGAGGACGGTGGGAGCGACGAGGCTCATCAACCACGAGAGCCCGCGAACGATTTGCTCGGGCCGCTTCTGGCTCTGCGTAAAGCCGTGGCGGAAGGTCTCGTCTTCACTGATCGGAAGCCCTTGCAACCATTGCTGGCCGCGATCCTGGATATCCAAGTCGTTGGAGGCGAGCAATACCAACGCGCGAAGGACATCCTGATGCTCGCGCATCTCGCTGCGGTGTTCGACGCCTAGGCCCTGAATCAACAGATTGCAGCGGTTGATGAGCCCGGGTGGCCGTGCCGATGCGAGCTCTTCGACGGAGGGCGCGCCTTTGACCCGGTCGGTCAGCTTGGACAACAAACGGGTGGCCTGCGTGACGTTGCCGATTTTTTGGTCGAGCGAACGGATGTAGCCGACGCAAATGGTCTCCCAGAACTCGCGGATGTCCGTCATGTCCGCGAGCACGAAGAAGTGGCCGTGGGTGAGCGACTCCTTGCGGGCCATGCTGAGCAGATGCGTCTTGCCCGAGCCTCCTTCGCCGAGGATGGGCAGGCCGAGCGGTGACTCGGTTGAACGCAGGCGCCGCAGTCCGGACAAGCGGATCTCGAGCTGCCGGCGGCTCTCCAGCTGTAGCTCGGGGATGTCGGAGTGAGTGTCGCGCCAGATGCTATCGATGTGGGCGGTCCACTGGAAATCCGCGTCGATCAGGGCAGTGAGGGTTGGGTCCATGACGGCTATCCTTGAAAGTAGACGAGGTAGCGGGGGTGGCCCGCGATGTGGACGGCGGCCGCCTCGACTTCGGGCGTGCGCTCCAGCGGATTGTCGAGGCCCATGAGCACGACCTTGCCGCGCTGCTGCATCGCGAGCAGCGCTTGGTCGAAGTCCTCGCTCTGAACGCCGACCTTCGGCCGCAGGTCCTTCAAGAGCACTCGCTCTTTCACCGCGCCGCGGGTTTCGCGGAGATAGGCCTCACGGATTTGCTGTTCGATTGAGTCGAGTGTGAGTGGCTCGGCCGAGGCGTCGATCGCAGCTTTTCTGCTCGGAGCTTTGGGCTTCGGTGAGGTGCGCCTGGCTGCGGCTTTGGCTGCCTTTTCAGCGGCCGCTTTGGCTTTTTTCTCTTCGGCGGCCTTTGCTTTAGCTGCCTTGCCCGCTTCGGCTTTGGCTTTTTTCTCTTCGGCGGCCTTTGCTTTAGCTGCCTTGTCCGCTTCGGCTTTGGCTGCCTTGTCCGCTTCGGCTTTGGCTTTTTTCTCTTGGGCGGCTTTTGCTTTGGCTGCCTTGTCGGCTTCGGCTTTGGCCGCCTTTTCCGCGGCGGCCTTTGCTTTGGCTGCGCTGTCGGCGGCGGCTTTGGCTGCTTTTTCAGCGGCGGCAGCTTTGGCCTTTTTCTCTTTAGCGGCTCGAGCCTTGGCTGCCTTCACCTGGGCTGCCTTCGCTTTCCCTACGGCCTTTTCCTTGTCTGACCGCTCCGTCGCTGCTCTTTTTTCTTCGGCCGCTTTCGCCTTGGCTGCCGCCTTCGCGGCCCTCGCCCGATCGGCGGCCGGATCGGTCACCTTGGGCTTGGCCGACTTTGCTTTGGGCTTCGGACGCTGCCCCGTTTTTTTTGCGACACTCATCCTGGTTTCTCCCGCATTCCGAGATACCGGACGGCATCGCGGAGGTCCTTCAGCACTTCATCCGGGCTTTCGAGCACTTTGAAGCGCGTGAAGCGGATCACTTGATAGCCGCTCATGACGAGCTCAAAGTCGCGCCGCCGATCGCTAATGAATTTGGCGAGGCCACAGTGATCGTGTCCATCGATCTCGACCACGAGGCGCCCAGCCTGCCAGAGTAAGTCGACATTCGGGCTCGTCTGGTAGCGAGTTTTGACCGGCCAATTGAAGCAGAACAAGGGTGCGAGCTCGACATCATTACAGACGCGATCGTAGAGCAGTTGCTCGGCTTCGCTTCCGGGATGCGGTCTGCCGCGCACAGGCGAAACGGACACCACCGCGTCCGTCGGATCGCTCGTCTTGACTTTCGCCCGATCTTTCAGCGGCGGCGGCAGAGGAGCTGACTTTTTACGCTCCACGGACGAGCTGAAGAGGCAGGCCGTGTAGGTGACGTGGTCCAGCACGCTGTCGGTGCTGAATGCGCTGGGCAGCACGAGGATCACGCGCGCTTGGGTGTTGGCAGCGAGCCACTCGGCACCCTGTGCCAGCGCACGGAGGCTGGTCTTGCTCGCCTCCGCGTCGTGGACGGCGATCAGAAGGACGAGGCGATCGGGCTCGATTGCCAAGGCAAGCTGACGGACTTGTTCGCTGTTCGAGAGTCTCTTGATGCTTGGTGCCTCGCCCTGGTGACACGCCGCGAGGATCTGTCGGCATGCGGCACCCAGGACAGGCGGGATTCGACGTGTGACCTCGTGCGCTGCCGTTTCGAGGTCGCTTGCTGCCCAGCGCTCCTCGGTCGTCTGCGTCAGTCCGTAGAGCGAGGGGTAGAGCTCGAGCGTCGCCTTCGCGAGCGCGGTCACGAGCAGACCGAGCTCGTTGCCGAGCGCGGGGACGCGCTGCCAACTCAGCGTGACGACGCGCGCCGGCTCGGCTTGCGACTCGGCGCTCTGCTGAAGCGCGTTGTGAGTGTCGGCGACGTCGTCGGTGAAGACGCTCGCGGGTCTTCCAGACTCGACCTTGTCGAGCCATTGGTCTAGGTCGTCTGCGCGTAACACGAGCCGCTCCGAACCGAGAACCCTATGCGGACCGGTGCAGCTTTCGATACTCAAATCCCTTCGAGCGAACAAATCCCATCCTGATTCTCATGCCGGCCTCATGAGGGTTGCACCTCGCTGGAATTTCGTTGGACGCGTTCCCCGTCAGACAGCGGGGTCAACCGATCGGGCGAGTCTGAATATCCTTTCTGCAACGGCTGATGCGGTAGGAACAACCGCACAATTGACTATGGACAGCGGCGCGTTCCTTGATCACGGCGCGCGCCAATCCGAACGGGGAAGCCGCATCCATGCCCACTCCGCTCACGGATCTCGAGCGACGTTGCCCAAAGCGCCGACCTGCGCCCGGCTCGCACCGCGACGCCGAAGGCTGCGACGACATTCGCAGTATCGCGTGACCATCCCATACTCAATCACCTGATCGGCAAACATCAGAGTACAGCTGTGACCAGGAGCCCCTTCAACTCGACGCGGGCCAAGCGCGGAGCGCGCGTGCCACCGTGCGCCGTTGCTCGGCCCGAGTGGCGCCTGCAGTGGCTTGCACGGCGAGGCCGTGACACACGGTCCAGACGAAGCGCGAGAGCTCCGCGGGGTTTTCGTCCGCGCGCAGATCGCCTGCTGCTTGCGCGCGCTTCAGGCGCTGCGTCAGCGCCAGCTCGCCACTCCTTCGGCACGCAGCGAGTTCGCGCCGGATGGGTTCGCTCTCCTCGCTGCAAGCGAGCGCGCCCTGGACAAGCAAGCAGCCGCTCGGTCGGTTTCGTTCCCCCGCGGCATCGGCGTAGTAATACAGGATGCGCTCCACGACGGCTCGGGCTGTCGGCTCCTCGAGTGCTGTTTCGATCGCCGATCCGGTTCCGCTCAGATAGCGCTCCAGCACTTTGCGAAACAGGCCTTCCTTGTTCCCGAAAGCGGCGTACAGGCTGGGCCGGTTGATGCCCAACGCCTGCGTCAGATCGGCGATGGACGTTCCCTCGTAGCCCTTGCGCCAGAATTGCTGCAGCGCCTGGTCGATGGCGGTGTCGATGTCGAAACTACGTGCACGGGACAAAGTGCTGACCTCGGTCCCGATAATATATACCTTTCGGTACAAAAAGCTATTGACGCGTGACTTCGGGCCTCTAGGTTGTACCGAACGGTACAGATAAGGAGCCGAGCACATGAGCCATCAGTCAGACACCAAAGTTGCGTTCGTTACGGGCGGAAATCGGGGCATTGGGCTGGAGACCGCGCGCGAGCTGGGTAAGCAGGGCATCGCCGTCGTCATCGGCGCGCGCGACCTAGCGAGCGGCAAGCGGGCCGTCGCGCAGCTGCGTGAGTTGGGCGTGGTGACGGACGTGATTCGCTATGACGCGACGGACCCTGAGACCGACCGCTCCGTGTTCTCCTACTTCGAGCGCGAGTACGGACGCCTCGACATCCTCGTCAATAACGCGGGCGTACTGCTGGAAGAGGGAGGCCCGCTCATCACCAACGCGAGTCAGGTCGCCGCCGCCACTTTGCGCGAAACCTTCGACGTGAACTTCTTTGCGGTCGTTCGCCTTACGCAGACGTTGCTGCCGTTGATCCGCAAGTCGGTCGCGGGCCGAATCGTGAATCTGTCCAGTGTTCTCGGATCGCTGACGGTGCACAGCGCAGCGAACTCGCCGATCGCTCCGGCGAAGGCCTTCGCGTACAACGCATCCAAGACTGCGCTCAACGCATTCACGGTTCACTTGGCGGCTGAGCTTCGCGATACGCAAATCAAAGTGAACTCGGCTCATCCGGGTTGGGTAAAGACGCCGCTCGGTGGTCCGCATGCACAAATGGAGCTGACTGACAGCGCGACGACAAGCGTTCAGCTCGCGACATTGGGCGCCGGCGGTCCGAGCGGCGGGTTTTTCCACCTCGCAGATCCGCTGCCCTGGTGACACTTCGAACCGCGACTACGAGCCGGAGCCGAAGGCGACACGGAAGCACGAACTTGCGGCTCGTGCTTCCCAAACCCCGCGAAGCGGTGCGAACCACCGCCACCCGCGCCCGCCTCAACTACGGCTTGCCGACGAACGTCGTCACGGATTGTGCCGCCAGAGAAGCCGAGAAACGCGCTCCACTCACGGTGATCGGAGTGCCGGCAGCGAGCTTGGAGCTCGTCGTCGTGACGTAGGGGGTGACGGACGCCGGCCAGGCCGTGCCGGCGACGAAGAAGGAAACGTTGCGCGCCGCGCCGCCGTTCACCACCACGATGGCGACTGTGCCGTCGGGAGCATTCCCGAATGCTACGACCAAGGGATTTGAGCCGGAGGGAGTGGGAGCGCCACTGACGTCGATGCGATAGTAGCCGGGCCGCACGAATTTGCTGAAATTGCCGACTGCATAAACCTGCGGCGGCGGGTTATTGACGTCCGGCACGAAGTTCTGAGTCCACCAGTAGTGCCATGCGCTCGCTCCGCCCGTCGTGAACGCCGCGTAAATCATGGTCGCCGTGGTGATAGGCCCGGTGTCACCCGGTGTGCACTCTGTCTCCCAGACATGGTGAGTGTTGTTCGCGGGCGGCACTGGACGCGCATACGTGCCGGCGCTCGTGCCACCGTAATCATGCGTGGCAATCGGGCCGACGTACATGTTTGCGGCCGAGTTCGCGATGATGGCAGTGCCGTAAGAATCGCCGCCCCAGAGGTTGCCCCAGTTGTCGGGCTCGGCCGCGAGCACCTTCACGGGAGGATTCAGCGCCGCAAGCTTCGGCCCGAGCACGTCGATGAAATTGACCATCTGAGTCTTGTCGTACACGCAAGCTTCGTAGTTCGGGTCGAAGTCCGGCTCGTTTTGCGCGGAGATGGCGTACAGATCGACGCCGCTCAGCTGCTTATAGTACGCGGGAAATGCCGCGAGCAGCGTGGCCCAGGCGTCGTACGAGCTCGTCTTGAGCGTGTCATTGGTGCCGCTGAGGTTGGTGTTGTTGCCCGTGCCGTTGACGTTGTTGTTGTTCTTCATGCTGGCCGGCGGTGACCAGGGCGCCGCCCACACCTTGCCGCCGAACTTGGTGACCGCCTGACCATCGGCAATGCCCGCGTTCCCCATCAGCACGCTCTTTCCCGACACGCTTTCGATCCCGATGCGGAGCAACGTCAGCCCGATGCCCTTCACCGGATCCCAGAGCAGCGTTTGCATCGCTGCCGATGAAGAGCCTTGCCAAACGTCAGCCTCGCCAAAGCCGTCGACGACCTGATGAGTCTTTCCCGGGTCGACCGTGACGTCTCCCGCTTGCGCGGTGCCCGGCGTCTTTCCCCCGCTGCCGCCGGTGCCTGAGCCACCGGTGCTCGAGCCGCCGGTGCTCGTCATGCCGCCCGAGCTCGTCGTGCCGCCAGTGCTCGATCCTCCGCTGCTCGTCGTGCCGCCCGAGCTCGTGCCACCGGCGCCGGCTTTGCCCGCGCTGCCGCCGGAGCTCGTTGAGCCTCCGGTGCTCGTCGTCCCGCCGCTCCCACCGGAGCCAGTCGAGCCGCCGGACCCGGCGACGGAGAGGAGCGAAGGCGTGGTCGTGCCGGTCGCGCAGAACCCCCAGCTCGTGGCAGCCCCAGGAGCGATCGCGCCGTTGTAGGTCAGGTTGCTGCCCGTGAGCTGGCCAGCGCCTTGCGTGAGCTGCGCGTTCCAACCGTTGCCGAACACCGAGCCATTGAGCGCGACCGTTACGCTCCACGAGCTACTCGTCTTCGTGCCACCATTGCTGATCGCAATGTTCGCGCAGTAGCCGCTGCCCCATTGTGATTGGAGCGTCAGCGTCGCGGACAGGCTGCCATCGGGGCTAGTCAGATCTTGTTCCGCAAAGCTAGCGCTTTCGTGCGCGCCGGAGCTACACGCAACGAGACCGCAGGCCAACAATGAGAACGAGTGCGCACGGAGGCGTTTGGATCGCATGGCTCGAGTAATTCCCAGCCTGCCGAAATCTGATCATGACCCCGACGCGATCGTCTGGAAGCACACAGCGCGCGCCGACCTTTGCCCCTCAGAGATGCGCTGCGGCGTGGTTCGTTTTCGCGGTCAAAACGGGGGGACGTCCGTGCAATGAGCCGGTCCAAGTGAGTTGTGAGTTGAACTTTGTGATTCGACGGTATCTGAAGAAAATAAAATTCCACAGCGGCGAACCGGCCGCCTCGGAGCGCCGGATGCTGCGGTTGCTCGCGCGCATTCAGCGCAACGAAGTGCGAGCCGCCAAACCCGCACCGGGTCAGCCCAGGTGCTCGAAAGCCGCGCTCAGCTCGCTCGCTTCGCGCGGGCGCACGACTCGCGCGAGCTCTCGGCCATCCTGCAAAAAGACGAGCGTGGGCCAGAGTTTCACTCGGAAAGACCGCCCGAGTGGTTTGCCCTTCCCGTCTTCGATCCACAGGTGCCGCACGCTGGGATGTTCGGCGAGCGCGCGATCGATCAGTGGGCGCGCGTGCTGACAAATCGGGCACCAACTGGCGCCGAACTCGAGCACGGTTCTACCGCGCAGCTCGTCAATCTCGCTTCGTGTTGGTTCGGTGAGCATGGCCTGAGTAGTTTAGCGCAGCGCGCAACGCAGGCTCCCGTGCCCTCGTTCGATCGCGGCCTCGACTAGCGGCAAGCTCAGCTGCCCAGCTGCTTGCCGATAGCGATGCCCGTGAACGTGGGTGCCACGATGCCTAACGCCGGCAGGCCCACGAGCAACCCGACCACACCGCCCGGCCCGTGCCCGATCAACGATCCCAATCCGGCGGTTAGCCCCACACCCGCGTAGCCAATCGCAGAGCCCGCCAGCAAGCCGAGCGCGAGCGCTGCGATGACTTTGCCGGCGTCGTGGCCGCCGGCTGGTTCAGCAGGCACGCTGGCCGGCGCGGCGATGCCGCCACAAATGCCACCAACGATGCCGCCCCAGGCCGCGGAATCGAGGGTGAATTGCCAGTTTACCGTGCTCCGCCAGTCGCTCTCCAACCCCAGCTCCAAGCCTTCATACAGCTGCTCGAGTTGGCGCTTGTTCGGTTCAGCGGCGCGTTGCGCGAGCACGCTCGCCTCAACGTGCTGCGGAACGTGCGCGGTGGGCCCACTGTCGGTCGCGTTCGGTTCGGTGACGCTCGTCTCGCGCGCGGGCGCGAGCCACCACGGGTGCGCCGGGTCTGCGCCTTCTGTTTCGAGCGGGTGCGCCAAGAAATGCTGCAGTAAGTGACGCCAATCCAGCCCCGTGCTGTCGCCGCTACCGGCCCCTTGCACGCGCAGAACCAGCTGCTCTGCGACGTAAACTGCGACGCGTGTCGCGACTCCCACCGCCTGAGCGCGTAAGGGCAGCTCACGCACGCTGTCCTTCGCCATCAAACTGTGCGAGCCAATGTCTTCGGCGGCAGCACCGATCGCGTTGCCCGCAGCGCCCGGAATGTGAGACCGCTGATCGTTCACGTTGTGCGCAGCGTCGAGCACCCGGCTCGTCTCCTGAGATTGCTGCTCGCCGAGCTTCGCGGCCGACACGATCTGTTGCAGCATGCCGAACACGCCCAGGTGCGTGCCGCCGGTCGAGAACTCATTGCCTAGATTTTTGTCGATGTCGTACGCTTCGATCAGTGCGCGCTTGGAGCGCGGGTGGAGCCCGCCCGGGAGCAAGGACAGCACCGCGAGATCCGTATAGGCGCTGCCGTCGTCGAGTTTGCGCCGATGTTCCGCCAGGTTTTGCGCTTGTCTGTCCGGGTCGGTTTCGTCCAGCTTGCCCAAGAAATGTTCTACGATCCGACCGGCGACGTCATTGCCTTGAGTGCGCTGGCCGAGAAACACCTCCATTGCGTCCATGAGCGTGTGATTCACGTCGTTCGCACCGAAGAAGCCGGTGAAGAGCTGGCTGGCGGGGGTCGAGCTGGTCGTGCTCAGCGCATCGTCCAAGAAGGCCGGGTTCTGTCGCCGACGAAAATAGAGCCGCTCCAAACGACTCGGGTTGAAGTCGTTCGGTTGCCCCGCTGCCGGTGGCGGAACGTCGCTCGCCGGCGGCGGATCCGTCGGTGTCGGCAGCGCGAGTTGGTTCCAGCCGAGCTCCATGAAGTTCGAATGAAAGAAGAAGTCCTCGATCGCGTGGCTGGCGTGGCCGAAGCGCGCGAGCAACTCGTGCCGCTGTAGCGTGTTGGACGGCGCGGCCTGCGTCTGCACCCAGTTCTTCTCGACCAAACTGAGCAGGTTCGAGACGTACTCGAGGTCGTCGTCAAGGTAGCTCGTGATCTGACGCGTGCCAGGCGGCGGCGTAGGCCCGCACGTGTGCTTGGGACGCGTCGACGCTGAATCGTTACCGCGTAGGCGGCCGTGCTCCCCAGGCGGAAAATCCAAGTGTTCGTGCGGATAATACTGAGAAAAATGACTATTATAGATTTGCTCGATCTCCGTCGGATCCAGGTCTAACGGGCTGCGTCGAAACTTCTCGATCGTGACGGCGAGGACTAGGTTACGCATGTACAGGCTGATCTGTCCGCCGCGCTCGTCGCCCTCAGGCCGCCCGAATAGACGGTCGAGGTAGCGGTCGAAATCCACCACCAGATCCGCGATCAGCGGGACGCGCAGGCCGAACTTTGCCGCGCGCCCACGCCTCCACACCGTGAGCTTTGCGCCGGTGTATGCAGTCGGATCTTTGAACTGTGAAAAATCCGTCAGCCAATTGCCGAGCTCGATGAACGGATACTGCTCGTTCGGGCGCACGGCGGCGAGCCGCGCGCGAACTTTCGCCGAAATGTTGAAATGCGTGGTGATGTCTCCCATCGACTCAACTCCTTCGCGTTCCGCCCGCGTTCCACCAACTATCGTCTCGCGCTCGAAGATCTGAAGTCAAGTGCGTCGCCTCATGTGATATAGGATGGAGCGTGGCACTCGCAGAGGATTTGGGCGGAACGTTCCACGCCGATGGGTTCGACCTATCGGCTGCGCTAACGGCGGGGGCCAACGTGCTCGGTGCGATAGCGCCCGCCGTCCCAACGCTGGATCTCGCCAGCATCGCGGCTGTCGCCAGAACGCTGGCGAATGGTGATTTCAGCAGCATTGGCGGCGCCGTTTCCACTGTCGCGGAGGCTGCGGCAGGCGAGATCCGACACTTGCCCGGGGCTGCGTCTGCGCTCGCGCCCGCACTCGCCGCAATCAACGCATTGGAGTCGTTCACGACAGGCCAGGCGGGCGCGTTGATCCGCAGTGCACAAGCCAGCTCCGCAGGAGTTAGCCAACCTGCAACGCTCAGCACGGTGGTCAACGAGCTACTCGCCGTGGCTCGGCTGGCTGAAACTCCCGGCGGGCAAGCGCTGAGCCAGATCGTCACGCTCGTTGCGCCCGGCGCGGCCGAGGGGCTGGCGGTCGCTAAGGGCGTTGCGAGTCGAGCTCCGGCCGTCGTTTCGACACTCCAGGTGTTGGGCGCGCTCGGCGCGGTGCACGCTTCTGCGACGCGTTTGCAATTGGCTGCGAACACTGCAGCGAGCCAACTCGATCCGGCTGCGCTAACGCAGACTCTGGCGTCGCTGGCGAACGCAGGAGCGGCCGGCGGCTTGGCCCAGCGCATCGCGACGACGGACACGGCTGATTCCAATGCCGTCCAAGCAACGGTCGAAGCCGTGCGCAGCTTTGCGACGTCGGTCAAGAGCATCGTCGTTGATACCCCAGCTGCGCTCGCGGTTGCGGACGCTGCGCTTGGTCATTTTGACGCGGCGACTATCGCCGGTGAGCTCGCGACCGCGCGCAACTTGGTGCGCACGGCGGATTTCGCGCCGATCCGCGCGGCTGCCTTGGCGTTGCGCCACGGCGCCGCGCCATTCCTGGCACTCGATCCGGGCACACCCGCCGCATCCGCTGCGGCCTTCGGCGCGGAAGTGACTGCCTTCGGGCATCGCCTCGCAGATGCCGTGAATCAGGCGAATTTAGACGCCATCGTCTCGCCCATCCTCAGCGGTCTGAGCGCTGCGGACCAGCTGACCCACACTTTGTCGGACGCGGTCGCCGCGGCGACCGCCGCGCTGCGCGGCGCGCTCGAGCAAGTAAAGAACGTGGTTACAAGCATCGACACGGCGTCGATCGGGCAGCAACTACAGCGCTTCTTGCAGCCGCTCGTGGCGGCGCTCTTGCAGCTGCAAGTCCTCCTGGCAGCCGCGATGGACAGCCTGCGTAACGTCGTCTCCGGTGCGAGCGGCCTAATTCACAGCGCGGAGACCGAACTTACTACCGTCGTCAGCGCGATCGAAAAAGCATTCGGCGCGGTGCGCGACGCCTTGCATGCCCTGAACCTCAAGGCGCTGGTCGACGACATTCGCCCTACCCTGAACAGCACGGTTTCCGAGTTACAAAAGTGTCAGCTCGAGCCCTATTTTTCAACCGCCGTGCAGGTCATGGACGGCGCGCGTACGGTCGTTTCCGCGCTGCCACTCAGCCTGCTGCCGGACGATCAGAAGCAAAAGCTCGATCAGGTGACCGGGCCCATCAAAGCCATCGATTTCGCGTCCGAAGTCCGGGACCCACTCGAGCAAGAGCTGGAAGCCATCAAGACTTCACTGAACCAGGACGTGCTCGGCACCATCGACCAGGCATTTCAACAGGTCGTGACGTTCCTGCAGGGGATCGATCCGCGCGGGCCAATCCAAGACTTCGAGACCGCGCATTTCGACCCCGTGCTCGCGCGTTTGGCCGCGGTTGACCCGGACGAATTGCTCGCGCCAGTTACGGAGGCGCTGGTCCCGGTGCGTAGCGCGCTGACGCGCTTCGATCCCGTCGCGCTGCTCGCCCCCGTCGACCAGGTGTTCGACGAAATGCTGGCCCAGTTCGACGCGCTCGCGCCGAGCACACTACTGGCCGAACCCATCGCGCGCGTCACGGCCGCCCGTAGCGCGTTGAAGGACCTGATTCGGCTAGACGCCTGGGCAGGCGCACTAGATCGCGCGAACGACGCGCTCGCCGGTGCGCTCGACCAGCTCGACGCAGACCGCGTGCTCAGCGCAATCGGCGGCATGCTGGATGAGCTCTTGGCTGGCAGCGCGGGGCCTGGCGGGCCAAGCGTGTTCCTCGCTCCCGCCGTGTTCCAAATCTTGAGCCCCAGCGGGCTCACGTTGCGGATGGATTCGCTCGCGGCGGCCATATCTTGGGTGCGCGGCGCGGACGGGCCGGCGGCGGTGCGTGGGGTGGTCTCCGCGGCGCACGCGCGGCTCGAGCTGGCGCGCGCAGCCGCCAACGCCTTCGACCCGGTGCAACTGGGAACCGTGCTGGTGCCCGCGTTCACGAGCGTGAAGAGCGCGGTCGAAGCGTTGCCGAACGCAGAATTCCGAGCGCAGCTGCAGTCGCTCTTGGCGGGTCTCTCGCCGCTCGATCAGCTCGGACCCTTGGCGGCCCTGCGCGACGCCTATCGAACGAAGCTCGACGACGCCAGCGCCGTGATCACGGACCTCGTCAGTGCGGGCATGAGTGAGGTCAAGGTTGCTGCGCAGGGGCTCCGGAGCGCGCTCAACCCCTTGGTCGCGCTCCAGGAGCAAGCCCTGAAGCTGCTGCACCGCATCGGCATTTCGGAGAACGGGCTGGATCTGCGTGCGCTCATCAGCGCGCTCCGCGCGGCGCTGTCAGCGGCGTTTCCGAGCGCGGCGCTCACGCCCTTGCTCGACGCGATCCGCGCGAAACTCAGCGACACCATCGGGCGCATCGTCGAGCGCGCCAAGCAAGCATCGAGCGATCTTTCGGCGGCGATCGACGCCTTCGATCTATCCGTCATCGCGACGGACCTCGGCGCTATCCACGCGCAGATTCGCGCGGATTTGGCCGGGGCAAAGCCGTCCGTGCTACTCGCGGGCTTGATCGCCGCGGTCGACTCCCTGAAGAGCGGGCTCGCCACGCTGGATCCGCTGGCAGCAATTCGCCCGCTGCTGGATGAATTTCACCAGCTCGTGTCAGTGTTGGATCAGCAGCTACGCCCGACGAAATTGCTCGCCAACGCGATTGGCGCGTATGAAGACATCTTGACGCAAGTCGAAGGGCTCGACGTGAGCAACCTGCTCGCGCCCGTGATTGACGAGCTTAGCGCAATCGACGGACAGCTGGAGACAGGCCTGAATCAGGCGTCGAATGCGCTAATTCAGCTGCAGCAAGCCCTGCCTTAGCAGCAACGCGGGCCAAACCACTCAGGAAGTGCTGTAGATCACGCGCACGGCGCTGAAGTTGAAGGTGCCGGCGAGCCGCGCCAAAAGCGCGATTTGGAGCGAGCCGGCGACGAACGCGGGTGAGCGCTGCAAGAACACCGCACTCTTCGGCGCGAGCACGACGATGACTCCGGTCGACGAAGGCGTGAACGAAACCACGTCCGTGGTTCCGACGATCCACGCTTGCAGCGCGGGAATGGGATCCGCCGCTGCCGACTCACCAACCAGCCTCAACGCGGCCCCAAAGCCGTGCGCTGCAATCTCGGAGATCGTGCGCATTGCTTGCAGCGGGCTTGCCGCGGTTCCGATGTACATCGGCGGTGCGGGCGTGGCCCCACGCGCGGTCACGCCAATCGCGAGGCTACCGCGCGTCACGGACAGTGACAGCCAGAGCGGCGTGGCCTTGGTCAACTTGCGCGACTTCTTCGCGAGCAAGCTGACCCACGTGTTGGTGCTCGCCGAGCCCCCCGGCGGCAGCGAGAGCGGACCCAGCGGTGGCCCCGGTAGCGGCTCGCCCGGCGTCGCGCCTGTCGTCGGATCATCCGGCGCGCTGCCCGGACCGGGGACGTTGGCGCAGAGCAAGCCGACGACTTCCGCGCCTGCGTTGCCCGCGTTGACGGCCACGCGCACACCGAGCAGCTTGTCGTACGCGTCGAGCGCCTCCGGCGGAAGCTGAACTTGCAGGCCGCGTTCGGTGTCGAGGATCAATTGCAGGTCACTGAGCGAGTCTGGTCCCTGCGCCGGCGTGACGCGCATCGGGCCGATGTCCGCCGTAGCGAACATCTGAATTTCATGCACGAACCAAGTGCTGGCTTGGGCCGGAAGCGGGATTGAGAGCAGCGCTCGGCCTTCCGCATTGCTGCTCACCGTGCGGGCGTCGCCCTCTGGGAACGCCACTGTGGCAACGCGAAAAAATTGGGGCGTGCAGCTCACGCTGAGGCTGCCCGGCGTCGACGAGGTCAGGCTCACGGTCACCTTCGTCGCGCCCGCGCTCACCGCGGCTTGAACCTCAGCGGTCAGATCGACGTCCAAAGAGAAGAAGAAGGCGCCTTTCCCGTTGGGGCGAACCGGGCCGGGGCGCGACCAGACGCGCTTGCCGTTCACCTGCAGCTCCAGATCCGCGGGGGGAGCCGGCAGCGCCACCGCGGCTTGGGCGGAGAGCTCCGCCGAATCCGCCACCAGGAGTAGACGCTCTGTTTGCGTTTCCGGAAACTTGACCGAAGCGACACCGCCACTGCCGTCAGCCGTGAAGAGCGGCGTCTGAAATGAAAAGCCCGTGCCCGCCCACGGATAAACGGCGTACAGTCCGGCGCTCTTCGTGTCTATCGCGGCGACCGTGCGGAGGCGCTGAAAATCCACGATTAGCCCGCTGAACGTGATGCTCGGGTTATCGGTTTGCAGCGAGCTTACCGCGCTCGACGGCACCTCACCGCTACGCACGACAGCGACGTCCGAGAGCAACGCCGCGCCGCCCGCAGGCCCCGCGTTGACCGTGACCTTGGCCAAAGACACCAGCGCGCCGACTGGGAAAGTGAGCGCGGTTTCTACCGCGACGTCGCTCGGCGCGACCTGCAGAGCTTCCGGCTCTTTGGCGCTCTTGAATAGCGACTCGCCAAACGAGCGCTTCAGCTGTTCGATCAGCATCACGCCGCTCCTCGACGCTTGGAGGTCATCAGCCGCACCAGGCTGCTCGCGATGCGCCCGTCCGGCGTCTCGAAGAAGGTAAAGCCGGGGGAAGGATTGACCTCGAAGCAGACCCACTCCCCTTCCGGGGTGCACCGCAAGTCGACGCCCGCCATGAGCAGGCCGAGCTCCGCCGCGAGCGCCCGGCAACGCTCGGCGCAGTCGAGCGGCAACGCAAACGGCTCGAGCTCCAAGCGCCGGCCCTGGCGAGACGCATAGCGATAGTCGTCCGCGTCCGACACGATTCGACACGCGACGTGTTCGTCACCGATCACGTGCACACGCACGTCGAAGCCCGGCACGTAGCGTTGAAGTTGCGTCGGGCAGTTGGCCACGAGCGACAGACGTTGCCGCATGTCCGCGTTGAGCCTGGAGACGATGCTGCGCACGCCGCTCAATGACTTGTAGATGACCTGACCGTGCTCTTCCACGAAGGCGAGCGCGCGCTCGGGGTCGGTCGTGAGCAACGTGGTGGGCACGGCAAAGCCCGCCCTTCGAATCAGCTCGGCCTGATAGGGCTTCGAGCCGTTGGACGCCATGGCGCTCAAGCGATTCACGATGCAAGCGTCGCTGAGCTCTGACCAAACGCGAATCGCTTCGTAGACCTCGACAGCATGGCGACCTTCCGGGCTGTCGCGGCCGACGCGCGACACGCTCTCGACCGCGGTGGGATCGTACGGCCTGAGGTACGCGGCCTCGACCTCGTTGAGATCGACGCGCACGCCTCCCCACGAAACCCATCCCGAGACATCTCGCTCGAAGCGCACTTCGGCGGACGTCGCCAGCACGTCGCGTTGATCGAGCATGAGCGCGTTCCCGCGTTGCTGTGCCAGGCGCGCGCGTACTGCTGCGATGGGCGGGTCGTCCGGCAAGCCAAAGAGCAGGATCATGGCGCGTTCTCCCAGTGCGTAACGCGCGCCATTGGCTGAGCTGCGTTCTGCGCACGCGGCGAGACCGGAAACAGATCGCCCACCGCGCACGCGACGCGCTCTGGAAATACGTCGAGCCACGGCCCTGCCGACACGACGCGCGGAGCTTCGTCCGGCCCCGTTTCGAGCTCGACGTGCAGCAGCTCGGCACCGGCTCCTCGCGCCAGCGCGAGCGCCACGTCCGCGAGCGGCTGATCGAGCGCGCTCGGCGCCTTGCCGGCGATGAACGCTCGCTCTCGCACGACTTCGACCGCAACCGTGGCGCGCGCGGGCGCGGCGTCAGGCGCATCGGCGCTGCTCGCGATGCCCCGCGAACCGCGCACGATTTCACGACCGAGCATGCCCGCGTCGAAGGCGCGGCGAACCCATTCCTCCGGACCCCAAGCGGGACCGGCGAGACAACCGGGCGTCGGGCGATTGATCACCAGGCACGGCAGATCAGTCAGCCACGCGAGCAAGAAGGCGTGCATCTCCTGCGCCGCGTACTCACGATCTTCTTCGTGAATCCAGGGCAGCTCGAGGGGCACGACCGTCATCAGCCGGGTGACCACGCCGGACAGCTCCGAGACGCGCAGCGCCCGCCCGCCCACGACCGCCGAGCCTAGGGCTGGTCGCTCGGGATCATGGACCCAACCCGGCGCGGACAGATCGGCCACGGTTAGCAGGCCTGCAGCGTGGCCTTCGGCTTGCCAGCGCTCGACCAATGCCACCGCTCCGGCGTCTGACGAGTGCGCGACGACGACGCGCATCAGCGGTCCTTCGGCTCTTTCAGCGCTTGTTCGCCGACGCTCGGCCGGCTCTCGGTGGGAATGAAGACGCGCCGCTCTTGAACCGACAGCCCCCCGACGATGCCTCCGCCGATGATGCCTCCGCCTATCGTGCCCACATTTCCGACGTTCGGCACCCGGCCGATCGGCGCGACGAACTGATCTGCGGTGGCGAACTTTTCCTGGAACTTTTCGAACTGGTCTTTGTTCTCCTTGGTCAGGTTCTTCTCGAGCTTTTCCGAGATGTCCTTTTGGTCCTTGTTGTCCTTGCTGGCCGGCTTGTCGACCTTGTCCTTTGCGTCCTTGAGCTGTTTGCTCTCGCCGACGTCCTTGATGTCCTTGGATGACTCTTTCTGCTTGTCAGTAGTGTCTTTGTTTTCCTTCACCGTATCCTTCGTGTTGGGGCTGGCCGAGACGACCAAGCGCACCGCGGCGGTGGCGGGCACGATGGGCGCGCCCGGCGCAGGGTATTGCACGAGGACCTTGGAGCCTGTGCGATCCGCGGCCGGCGCCGTCTTCGAGACGTCGCCGCCGAAAATGTCGAGGATCGTGTCGAGGGCGATCGATTGGCCGGCGAGCGCGGCCAGCGCGTCGACCGTGGTCAAGCCGAGCAAGCTCGGCATCGCGGTGCCGCTCGCGGTGAGCGGCAGCACCAGGATGTTCGTGCTCGGAACCACGGCCGCGGCAGAGCTGGTCGCATAGCCCGGCGCCGCAGCCACGACCGTCCAGTTTCCGGGCGTCAGGTTCGTGAGCATGTACGTCGTCGTCGAGCCGATCGCTGGCACTGCGACAACAGGCGCGCCAGCAGCGGGGAGAGCTACTACGACCGCACCCGCGACGGGAGTCGTGCCGTCCAGCACGTTCACCGCCAGTGTCTCGGTGCCGAAGAGGTTCACTCCGTCGAAGAGCTGCCCGACTGCCGAGACGATTGCGTTCCAGCCCTGCGCGGTGATCGGCTGACCCGGCGAAACGGAAGGAAGGGCGGGCTTGGACAATGTCATCGGTCAACTCCCTGCGTGAGGTGAATCATGTCAGTGCTGCGCCGGTGATCTGAGCGAGGATCTCCGGCGGCGGTTTGAAGGTGTCATCCTGATAATCGACGTAGACGTGCACGCCGGCCGCGCGGTGGCGCTCGAGCGACACGCGCACGCGCTCGAGCACCGGGGTCTCACCAGCGACGTCGAACGCGGCCAAGCGTGGGGGAAGCCAGAGTCGAACCGCGAAGGCCTCGGGCTCGAGCCACTCGAAGCCCACGCGCCCCGCGGGGGGCGGGATGTCCCCGGCTTCGATGTCCGTTGCGAACACGGAATCATCGAACAGGCCCGCGACGGTGACGGGCAACGCGGGCTCGTCGCTGCTCGAGTCGTGCGTCCCGAAATGGGCGACGCGCACGAAGAACGCGAAGCGAGTCTCGCCCACGGCGAGCGTAATGGGCGAGAGCGCGGCCGGAGCATGCGGCGCGGCCGACAGATTCGAGAACGCGTCGGCGATGGGCTGAGTGACCGGAAACGTGCCGACTCGGTCGGTCGCCGGAGCGCCCTCACCGGCGAACACGAAATCCCGCGGGTCGGCCTCGGTTACGTTGGTCTTCGCGTCCGCGAAAACTGCGCCGCGAAACGTGAACGCGAGTGGGCTCGCGTCGGTGCTGCCGAGCCGCACGCGGCCATCCGCTTCGAAGCGCAGCGCTTGGCCGTTCGGAACCGCGCCCAGATAAAACATGCCGAAACCCGCGTCGATGTCGACCAGCATCGGCGACACCGTGCGATTTCCCGACCCAATGACTCGCGCCGTCGCCGTCAGCGGGCCGAAGCCGGCTCGCAGCACGTGAAATATTTCTCCGTTGACCCGCGAGGTCGGCTCGGCGACCCGGTCTACGGGCGGATTTTCCTCGAGCACGAAGGCGTCGAGCGGGGGCACGAGCCGCGTGGCCGCAGGCTGGCTGCCTGGCGGCTCGGGCCGCACGAGCCGCATGCGATCGCGGCTGAGCGCGGCATGCCAAAAGCGGTCATTCGAGTGAACGATGCGCTCGACCGACCCGTCGAGCGCGTTGCTCGCGGCGCCGAGCACGCTGCTCACCGTGCCATTGCCTGCGCGGTGGAGGGCGATCACGCCGTTGATGCGCGCTCGCCAAAGATCCAGCTCGCTCGGGTAAGACGCGAGATCGCGTAGTGCGCTCGCGAGCCGCGCGCGAGCTGGCGTGTGATCCGAACCTTCCGCTGGGAAGGGAGCAAAGGCGTCACTCGGAACGCCGAGCAGCGTGGGCAGCCGGCTCAGCGCCGTCGCCAGCTCGCTGGTCGAAGTATTCGGATCGGCGAGCTCGGCCGCCAGCGCGCGAACCGCCGAGAGCCGCAGTGACAACAAGGTAAAATCCTGCGCGCGCAGACCGTGAAGCCCGGCGAGCCCGAGCAAATCGCGGTCGGTCGCGGCGTATGCCAGGCGGTGCGCACGTCGCACCCCAGCGAGCTGCGTCGTCATGAGATCGATGCCCTGAGCCAACGCATCGACCACGGTTTCGAACAGCTTGCCGGGCTCACTCGCCTCGAAGTGCCGAGGGAAGCGGGCGAGTACGGCGGTGGTGCGCGAGGCGACCATCAGCTGCCGTCCTTTTCCGCGACTGCCACGCTTCGGATCCAGAGTTGTTGCTCGGGGTCGGGCGTGATGGCGACGTTGTCGCGCAAGATGCGCAGACCTTCGTCCAAGAGCTCGACGGTGTAGCTGAGCCGCGTCACCTTGTAATCCGTGGTCGCAGGCAGCGCGGCCAGGAGACTGCTCGCGTCAATCTGCGCTGGGCGGCCGGCGCCCGTCACGAACCTCGTTAACCGCGCGCCGATGTCGTCGCGGGTCGCTGCCAGCACCGTGCCTTGGTCAGCCTCCGCCGCGAGTCCGAGCCGCGCGACATCGGCCGAAACGTCGAGCGCGATCAGCGCCCCGCGCAGCTTGACGTCGAGCACCGTTAACTGCGCACGGGTATCCGGCGGCTGCGGCAAGAGGTTGAAGCGACCGGACGCGGAAGCGCCCGGAGCGGCGCGGTACAGCTCGAGCGCGAAATCATAGACGCCGTCGACGGCCATGGCTTTGGCGACGAGCTGGTTGTAGATCACGGGCTCACCGATGCCGTACTCGGCGACCGCGGCGCGCAGCGTTGCCTCGACATTCGCGCTGAGTACGGCCTTTTGCGCGACGTTCAGCGTGGACGACGCGGGCGTCACCAACGCGAAAATTCCCACGGGAAACGAGGTGCCGGCCGTAGCCACCGGCGCGCCGAACGAGGTCGGGGCCGAACCGTCCGCGCCACCGCCGTCGCTGGGCGGCTGCGCTATCGCCGGCGCGACGGGCAAGTTGTGCAGCACGCGGATGCCCGCCGGACGCGTGCTCTCGATCACGCGCGCGGCCTCGCGCGCGGTGTCCTCGTCCAAATCCGCAGCGATCGTGAGCTTCACGGTACCTGGAAAGGCCAGATGATCCTCGACCGCGCGCACGTCGCGATCGCGAATGCCCTCGATCGTCGTGAGCGCGCCGATCAGCGCTCCGAGCGTCGCGGCACCGGAAGTCTCCAGCGCGCGCTCGGCTCGACCGCGCAGCGCATCGTCGGTCTCGTCTTCGCCGCCGAAAATCATCGGCTTCGGGTTGCTCGACGCTTCAACGCCCAAAATCGGGCGATGAATCACGGTCAGCGTCTGCGCGCCGGCGACGCCAGCCGGGCCCGTGACCTGACTTGCGACCGGGATCGACACCGAAATGGTCCCGCTGCGCAAGGTGCGAGCTTCGGTGGTTTCGACCGTCACCTGTGGCGGCTGTCCCGTCGATATCAGCGTACCCGCGGGCACGAAAATGTCCGCCGGCGCGGGCGTGGTGCGCGAGAACACGACCTCACCCACCGCGAACGTGCGCGTGCGCCGCCGAATGCCGACCAGCGCTGCTACTTGCTCCAGATCGCGGGCGTTCGCGCTGCCCAGAAAGCCCGCCCGGTAGACCAGCTCCAACTGCTTGGAGAGCACCGCATATTCGCGCGCGAAGCTGTCTGCCAGGGTGCGGACCACGCTGCCCGCGTTGCGATCGGTCAGCGTGGGCGCCGGGCGACCTTCTGGTTTGCGCTCGTAGTTCGCGAAAAAATCAGTGCCGCGATCCGGCCAGTGCGCGCCCGCCTTCGGCACACTGGGCGCGCTCTCCAGCCAATGAAGCGTGCCATCGTCGTCCACGCTGAAATCGACGGCCGGCGTAAACCTGAAATAGGCGCCTGCGACGATGCCGTGCATGCGCAGCGTGCTGGCCAGAAAATCACTCGAAAACCCGAGCCGGTACGAGCCGTCGTCGAGGAAGGTGAACGCCTCGCGCACCACGGCGCCGGTCAGACCGCCCACCAGATCGTCGACGAATACCCCGAAGGGTTCGGCGGCGAAGCTCATGTCACCACCGCGAGCGAGAAGGGGACCACCAGGTTCAACGGCGTGGGCTGGTCGATCAACGCCAGAACCATATCGATGCGCACCTCGGATCGACTCTTGTTCCCGGGTGCATAAACGTTGCAGGAAAGCACGCGCGCGACGCGCGGCTCGTGCGAAAGTGCCTCTAGCACGTACACCTTGATCAGGTTCCGCGTGCGCTGCACGTTCGGCATGCCGATCAGCTCGTGATGGCGTGAGCCGTACTCGGGGTGGCCGAGCGGCGTGAGCTCACCACGCTGCGTCTTGATGCGATTGATCAGCATTTGCTCGGCCGCGCTGACCCCGGCAACGAGCGCCAAATCTCGGGCCCGCGGCGTACGCGCGGGTGAAACCGCGCTCACCAAATCCCCACCCTCGAAGTAGCCGCTAGGGCCGGCAAACGCGAGCGCGAGATCGACGCCGAACTGACTCAACCTGCGGTCGACCGCGGCCTTCGTGCTCATCGCGCACCTCGCTCGACAGCGAGCGACGCTTGGGGCTTCACGGCGCGCCTCCGTCGCTCACGAACGGCGCCGCGGGCGGACCGAGAATCGTCATCACGCCGGACCCGGACGGGATTTGATCTCCGACTCGTACCAAAGCTTGCCCGTCGACGGCCACGCTGGTCGAGCCACCGACCGAGCCGATCGGGATCATGTAGGGCGCGCCCGAAAGCGAGTTGACCATTTGGCACATCGAGCCTGCAATCGCGAGCGGCTGTCCGCTGGCCATGACGATGCTCTGCGTAATGGTCGTGATGATGCCGCTGTCGGGCGGGCCCGCGGCGCCCGGGCTGACGATCACTGCGCATCCAATGCTGACGGGAGGACCTGGCATTTTCCCTCTAACTTGCGCTAAAACTCGTGTTTCCAGCGATGGTCGTGGTGGCGCCTTTGAGCTTGGCGTCACTGTCGGCCTCGATCGAGACGCTGGCGCCCTTGAAGCTGGCCGTTCCGGTCGCCTCAATCTTCACGTCACCGGAGCCTTTGATGCTCACGTCACCGCCGGCCTCGATGGTGACGGCGCCGTCCGCTTCGATCGTCAATTTGCTCGAGCCCATGACGATGGAGACCTTTTTGTCCTGCAGAGTGACCTTGTTCCCGCTCGGGAGCACCAACTCGAAGCGGCGGGCGTCGTCGCTCTCGTCGTCGGGAACCTGGTACACGATTTCTTCGGGTGAGGCCTGCGGCGGTGCGGACTGTTCATCGTTCAAAACACCAACCGCGACCGCGCCGCTCAGGTCTCCACCGACGAAGAGCAGCACCACCAGATCCCCCTCGCGCGCCGCGAGCGACAGGCCCGCGCGCGCGACGACGAGTGGGACGCGCTGCAGCTCGGTCGCGCTGCCTCGAATGCGCACGTTCAGCTCCAGGTTGTTGTCACCCGAGCCGTCGTCGTTGGTAAACACTTGCGTTACGATGCCGAGCTCGCAGCCGCGTTGCGCGGCGAGCTCCTCCCGCACCAACGCGCGCAAGGTGCTAACGATGGCGCTCATGCGACCGCCTCCACGGCGACGCGCGTGCAGAAGCCCGCGCGGCGATCGAACACGTGGGTGACCTCCGCGACGCGCACGACTCCGTTCGGCCCCTGCGGCAGATCCTCGATCGAAACCAGGTCACCGGCGCGCACGGCGGAATCGCCAATGAGCAGCATGCTGCCGGCCTGGCCGCGCCGCGCAGCGCGGCTCTTCTGGCCGTCCTCGAAGGCGTGCGCCGCATCGCGGTCGCGCACTGGCGCCGGAACTCGCGTCGGCGTGCTCGGCGCTCCGCCGTCCGGTTCGCGCAGCAGGATGTGCCATTTGTCGGTCCCTTCTTCGCTGGCCGCACCGTACGGCACGACGCTCACGTCCGTGTGATCCGGGCGGCGCGGACCGAAACTCCAGCCGATCAAATCCGCGCCGTAACGCAGCGAGCGATCCGCAGCGGACCCTTGCTTCGCCGGTCGACAATTCAGCGCCCCGTCTTCGCTGCTCGAGACCTCGCAGCCGGCGAGCGTGGCGAGATTTTGCACGTGTCGCCACGCCGTGACGCGCTCTTCGGCGTAGTACGCTGCGATGGTTTGAGCGGCGTCGATCTCCCCCGGGTCGACCTCGGCGCGGCTCAGCAGATCTTGCACGATGTCGGCAGCGGTTTGCTGAATGTAGGATTGACCAACGCGTAGCGCCGAGAGCAAATGAGACTTGGCTAGGGCCTCCAAGCTGAATCCCCAGGGATAACGGTCGAGTGCGACCACGCTGCCGGTGAGCACCTTGCTGAGGTCATCGCCGTAGCCGAGCGAAAATTCACAAACAGCGCCAACGTCGACGTCCAGCGGCGATTTCGGGCCGAACGTGGCGTAGACCGCGTCGTGCGCATCGCCCGTTCCGAGCACCACGCGCATGCGCACGAGCGCCGCCTCTGCGCCAGAGCAATCCTGCCCGCCGACAACCAGGTGCGCGACCGGTCGCTGAATCGCCATGGCTAGACGTCCTCCAGTGGGATGCCGTGACGGCGCGCGGCGGCGACGAGCACTCGCTCCAGCGCCTGCTCGAATGCATCTAAGGATTCGCCGCCGAAATCTGTGCCCGGAGCGAACTCTGGTGCAGAATCTGCCACGCCAGTCGAGCTGAACGCGCGGCGCGCGGCGGTGGCGTCGACCACCAGGCCGCGTTCGCGTTCGCGGGCGCGGCGCGGTCCGTCGAGTTCGCCGACGAATGCGGACGTGGGGTCGAGAGCGGGCGGGGCTGCGCGAGTAAGCAAGGTCGAGCCCGCTCGGCGTCCGCGTCCGTCTGCGGACGCCGAGCCCGGCGCCCAGTCCAATGCGCGTTGCGTCGTCGCGGCGGGGCCCGCGTGCTGCGCTGAGTTCGGCTGTGCGTCGCTATGCGCGGCGGCTTCGCCGTCGGCCCAGGACGCTGCAAACGCCTCGAGCGCGTGGCGCCGGGCCTGTACACCCTCGCCAGCCGCATGGCTCGCGCCGCGCTCGGCCCGCTCGCTGGCTTCTGCCGGCGGCGGCGCGGGCACGAACGCCGGCGAGAGCGGCGCTTGCGGGGGCGCGTTTCGCGCCACCTCGGCGGGCGGTGGCGCGCCCAGGTCTGCAGCCAGCGGCGCCCTTGCGTCAGGCGAGGCGGCCCAGCGCGCCAGCCTTCGCGCGAGTTGCGGATCGTGCGGGGAGGCCGCGACGACGCTCGTGCTCGCGCTGGCGAGCACTGACAAACGTGAGCTCCAGCGCGCGAGCGCGCTCTGCGGCACGCTCCGATAATCCGGATCGACAGCTGCCTGCTCGGCGAGTATCGCGGCGGCCGCGCTGGCCTCAGCTGGCGCGGCCGGCCGGGAGTGGAGCAGAAGAGCGCTGATTTCCGGCGCCTGTGGTCCAACGGCGTTCAGCGTGCTCTCGGCGCGGCTCGGCCAGCGCGACGGGCGTGCCGCTGGCGAGAGCGAGGCAATTTCAGGGCGAACGGTTGCCGCGTGCTGCGCTTGGTCTCCAGGAGAGCGTGGACTTTCGGCCGCAAGCCACTCTGCCGCTTGGGCGCGCGGCAGGCGCACTGGCACACTGAATGGTTGAGGGCGCGCCGCGCGCGGCGCGCCCTGCGAAACCGCGGGCTCGGCCGCCGCAGCGGCGCGCCGCTGCTCCAAGCGGGACACCGCGCCCTGCAAGCAGCTGCCGATGTCCGGCGTCGCCACCGCTTCACGCAGTGGGTTGGCGAGCAGCAGCGCGAGCGAGCTCTCACCCGCCAGCGCGGCGAACGAGCACGAGGCCGCGCGCGCCACTGCAGTGACCGAGCGGCGCAGGGAGTCAGAGGCCGCGATCGCGGAGCGATACCGAGGAACCATCATGCCGCTGGCGCCTCCCCGCGGCCCATCATTTCTAGATAGAGCAGGACTTGCCCTACGGTGAGGTTCGCGCATTGCTCGGGTGTCCAACCGAACTCGCGAGCCAGCACGAAGCAGGCGCGCGCCAGCGGCGCTTGCACCGCCGCCTCGACGTCGGCGCCGCGCAACGAGAGGCCGCTCACCTTGTTGACCTCCTGCACCAGGAACTCGACCAGCCCAGCGTGCATTTGGCCGACCTGGTCGAGCGACAGCTTCGGTTCGACTAGCGCTTGCTGAACCATCAAAAGGCTGGTGAGCGCCTGAGATTCGAGGCTCGCCTTGTGAATCAGCTGCACGTCGTGCATCGACAGCGGGCGGATGACGACGGCGGCCGGAGTTCCGCCGTCGCCCGCCGGCTTGAGGATCTCGGCGGGGATGCGCACCGTGTGGCGCGCACTGCCCCCGAGCAGCAATTCTTCGACGCTGCTGGTCATCTTACGCCTCCGCGTCCTCCACGCTGATCCACAAGGCTGCGAACGTGACCTGCTCCATCACGAAATCGTCTTCCGGTACGGCCACCGACCAGCTGTTGAGCTTCACGCCGTGCACCGTGACGGTCGAGGTATTGCCGGGCGCGGCTGAATTCTCCATGCGCAGGCTGAGGCTGAAGCTCGGGCTGATGAAGGGGCCCGCCGGGCGGCTCGTGCCCGCGCCGTCGCCCAGCATCAACTTCAATAGCGCTCCGTTGATGTGCGCGCGTGAAATCGAACCGCTGACGTTCACGTTGCCGGGGCGTAGTTCGGTCGCGTAGCGCTGACCCATCTCGTGAAACGGGCGCATCGCTGAAGTGACTTCGACCGTTACTCCCGCCGCGCGCCCGATGGGCGTAAGCTGATAAGTCTTCGATAAATCAGCCGCGAGTTGGCCCTCTGGGCCGCTATCACTCGCCACGCTGATGGTGCCATCCATGCCGGTAAACACGTGCGCATTTGCCATGATCTATTCGCCTTCCCTCACTGCAAAACCATCGTCACGCGGACGAAGTCGATCGAGAACGTGGGTTCGAGTGTCAGCGTCACCTGCGCGACACCCGCGATTTCCTGAGCGCGCGTGGCGCTCACTTCCAGCTCGTACCCGACCAGCATCTCGGCCAGCACCATCTCCGACAAGAACGCATCGAGCGTTGCCCTGAGTGCGCCGCGCACGCGCGAGTTGTTCAGACGACCGATGTACGGATCCGCGCCCGAGCGCACGCCGGCTTTCGCGTAGTCCACGATGCGGCGCACGCTGATTTGCGAGAACGCGCCAGGGTCCGTGGTGATGCCCTTGACGATTTGAAAGCCGAGCTTCTCGCGCACGAGCAACACGCGGTTCTGGAGCAAGTTCTTGGCGACCGTCGTATTGTATTCGACGTCCAGATCGTCCACCGAGACTTGCTTGTTCGTCATGCTGATGTGCGGCGCCAACGTCGACAGCTCGCCGGCAATCACCGCCGCAAGATAAGAAGGAGGAAGCGTCGCGGGCCGCCCAGTCGAGGCGTCCGTCGCGATCACGCCGGGCGCGACCAGCACGATTCGCGGACTCGCAACGCTCGCCGAATCAGCGAGCACGTCGGCAGGAGCGGACGTCTTTGCACCCAGGATCGCGATCCGCTCGTGCCCCTCGTTCTCGGTGCGCTCGAGGTGGCCTGCGACCACGCCGCGTGCAGTATCGGCGCCGAAGCCAGCCACGATCAGGATATTTACGGGCTGGCTCTCGAGCGCCGCCAGGCCGTCCGCGAGGTCCGCCGAGCTCACGTCGGGGTGGTCGTTGCCGTGCGTGAGCCGAGCCGTCGGGTCGTCGACGATCGCGAGCTGGCCGCCGGGGTCATCGACCGTGCCCGTCACCTTGACCAAGCGAGAGGCCGCGAGGGCCGCCGCTATTTCGCCGACCGTCGCGCCCTGGAACGTCTCACGAACGTTCAGGTACTTCAGCGAGAGCTGAAAATTGGGCGCAGCCACCGTACCCTGGTTGACCACTGAGTAGTGCACCAAGTTGCCCCAGCTTCCGGCGTCGACCGCCGTCATGGTGAAGCCACCGGCGCCGCCTGCGGCGTTCACACGGATACTGGCGGCAATCGGATCTCCGTTTGCGATGCGCACCGCGTACACACTCTGCGCTCCACCGGTAAACGCGAGCTCGAGCGCGCGAGTCAAGCTGAGCGCGTTCACGGTAGTCGCGGCGTTGTAGGTGCCGAAAGCGTCCAGCGCGTCGGAGTAGCTGCCCAGCGCAACGGCCACGTTGCGCGGACCGCGCGCCGCGGTTCCCACGATGCCCAGGTTTCCGGTGGCAATGCTACCGACGGAGATCAGGCCCTCCGAACGGACCTCGATATAGGTTCCCGGCAGGATCATCTCGCTTATGGATTCGCTCATCTTGACTCCGATCTGGCTGGCTAATTCAGTGTTTCAATGGCACCACGTCGAAGTGTTCGGGCGCGGCTGCGCCCGTGACCGTGATGTCCACCGAGACATCGCTGATCGGCCCACCGCCAGTGGTGATGACGGCTTCTTGGTACTCATAGTCGAACGAGAACGTCATGTTCCGCGTGCGCGCAACGCCGTCTCCTGCGACGCCGGACGGCGCGATCACGCCGTAGCTCGCGCTGCTCAGCGGACCAAAACCCGCGATCGGACAGGCGCGGTCAGGCTGCAGCGCCTGCAATACCGCGCGGCTCAGGGTGTCGACGTTGGTTGCGCTGGTCGCGAACACGTCCACCGCAAGCACGCCTTCGTAGCGCGTTGCACGGCTCTCCCATTCGCCGATGAAGTACAATAAGGACAAGCGGCCGCTCGTGGGCAGCGGCGCGCCGAACGTGAGCTGACCGCGCACCGGGTCCGCGCGAAATTGCCCAGCGGCCGGCGGCGTGC
>Ga0068855_100000631_pt1 | contig 43172 bp, 41 predicted proteins | sample KBSCornC52_FD_66592 | JGI IMG/M metagenome (GOLD analysis project Ga0068855, IMG submission 66592) | Corn rhizosphere microbial communities from Kellogg Biological Station, Michigan, USA - KBS Corn C5-2 | ecosystem: Host-associated > Plants > Roots > Rhizosphere > Soil ... | reverse complement strand
AGCTACCGTGTACCCACAAATAAAAAGTGGATATTAGCGGGATGATCGGAGTAAATTATGCGGGGTATTTTGGTGACAAACGAATAGAAGATCGAGGCAGCGAATTACAACGGCGTCTATTCAGCAGGAGCACTCGGAGCATACAGGGGTTGTCATTGAATCGGGCTGAGCAAAAAGCCTATTATCGGTTTTTGCACAATGATAAAGCATCAGAAAGCCAGCTTATTGAAGAATTGCAGCAGCGTTGTTCCGGGCATGTGAAAGGGAAAGTGGTATTGTCAATACAGGATACTACGGAGATAAATTTATCAGCTCATAAGGGGCGGTTGAAAGAGGATAGCGGTTGTGGAGGGATTGATGACAGCAAGGGAATTGGCTTTAAATTGCATCCATCGTTTGTTGTAGACGCACAAAACTGTTTTCCATTGGGTTTTTCAAATATAAAAATGTGGGGAAGGGATTTTGACAAGCCCCGAAAAGATGTTCGAAAATACCAACGTCAGGCGATAGAAGACAAAGAGTCGTATAAATGGATCGAAGCAAGTGAAAAGAGTAAAGAGATACTAAATGAGGCGGTATCAGTTATCATTGTTCAGGATCGTGAAGGAGATATATTTGAACAGTTTAGGCGGATACCCAATGAGAAAACCCACCTGCTGATCCGTTCGCGTGTAAATCGGAATATAGATGATGTTGAAGGGAAGCTGTGGAATAACTTGTCGGGTTCAGTAAAACTTGGAGATTATAAGGTAGTATTGGATAGCGACAGTCATGGAAAAACACCGGCACGCGAAGCGAACATAGAGGTACGGTCAGTAAAGGCCAGGATAAAAGCTCCCGCAAAAGGAGAAAGTATAGCGGTATATGCCGTTGAAGCACTTGAGGTAGATGCAGAAGGTTATGAACCTGTACACTGGCGATTGCTTACTACGTGGCCGGTAACTAATTTTGACGAGGCACGACTAATCATTGAATGGTATACCTGGAGATGGTTTATAGAAGAGTTGTTCAGAATGCTTAAAAAAGAAGGGTTTAATATAGAAGGGAGCGAATTGGAAACAGGCTGGTCAATCAGGAAATTGACTGTTCTTCTGCTGGACACCATTGTAAAACTCATGCAGATGCATATCGCTTACAACGAGCCTGAAGAAGCCAATGTGCCTGATGCGGACTTGCTTTTTTCACAACAAGAACAAGAATGCCTGGCGGCGGTAAACAAAACGATGGAAGGAAAAACGGAAGCACTGAAAAATCCATTCCCAATCGGCAAACTTAATCATGCCGCCTGGACGCTGTCACGAATGGGTGGATGGAAAGGATATGCATCACAGAGAAAACCCGGTATGACAACCATGTTTCAAGGGTTAAAAAAATTCTATGATACATATCAAGGTTGGTGCCTCCAAAAAGATGTGGGTACACGGTAGCTGAATTCAGGGGAGGAGGAAACAAGTTCTCCCCCTAAATTTAGGGGGAGATGTCGACCATAGTCGACAGAGAGGGTAAAAGTGGCGGCAACGAATAATTATAGCAAACTTAAAACAACATGGCAGGTATAATTGATTTGATAGGCAACACGCCTATGGCTGAGATAAAAAAGATGAACCCCAACCCCAACGTGCGCATTTTTGCGAAGCTGGAGGGGAACAATCCCGGCGGGAGTGTAAAGGACCGAGCAGCCAAAAACATGGTTGAAGCTGCTATGCAGCGGGGCGATATAAAACCCGGCACAAAACTCATTGAAGCTACCAGCGGCAATACGGGCATAGCCCTGGCCATGATAGCCTCGCTTTACAATCTTGAAATTGAACTGGTAATGCCCGATAGCTCCACCCGCGAACGTACCCTTACCATGGAAGCCTTCGGCGCAAAAGTTACCCTGCTTGATGGTATTGAACGCTGCCGCGATTATGCCGAAGAGAAAGGCGCAACCGGTGAATTTTTTCTGCTAAACCAGTTTGCCAATCCTGATTGCTACCTGGCCCATTATAAAACCACCGGCCCCGAAATTTGGAAGGATACCGAGGGTAGCATAACCCATTTTGTAAGCTCGATGGGGACTACGGGTACTATAATGGGCTGCTCGCGTTATTTAAAGGAGCAAAATCCGCGTGTACAAATTGTTGGTTGCCAACCTACTGAGGGATCATCGATACCCGGTATCAGGCGCTGGCCGGCAGAGTATCTGCCCAAAATATTTGAGCCGGAAAGAGTTGATCGTATCCTGGATGTATCCGAAGCCGAGGCTACACAAATGGCCCGGCGCATGGCGAAAGAAGAAGGCATTTTTGCAGGCATGAGCAGCGGCGGAGCTATGACAGGTGCCCTAAGGCTTGCCCAGGAACTTACCGAAGGCACCATCGTTTTCATCTGCTGCGACCGCGGCGATAGATATTTAAGCAGTGAGTTGTTTGGGTAGCCCAACTAATCTCACCCGGCGTTAAGTGCTTTTTGAAAAACATTTTATATTTTTGTTTATATGGAATCTATCTTGATACATCCGGAAAGCTCCGAACAGCTTAAAACTGTAAAGGCGGTTTTGAAGGCGCTAAAAGTTCCTTTCGAGCCACAAACGGTGACATTGCCCGAACATGTTTTAAATAGTATAGACAAGAGCATAGCACAATACGAAAACGGACAAACAATATCCCTTAAGGAATTTAAGGAAAAGCATTTCCTTAAAAAATGAGTTTCGATTTGCAGTTTACCCCGGAGGCCGAGGAAACTTACGATTCATTAATTTTACAATTGCAACAACGATGGGGAGCAAACTTTGTACATAAACTGGAAACCAAAGTATTGAAATGCCTTCAAATCATTGTAGAATCGCCCTACATATATCCCCTCTTATATGAAAACACGGGAGTACGCAGATGCGTTCTCCATAAAAACTGCTCTATGCTTTACAAAGTTGATAAGCGCGTAATTGTGATAGTTTGTTTTTGGGATAATCGCCAGGAAACGTTATTTACCTAACCCCAAACAGATTAAGCTATTTCACTTCCCTTGCTTCCACCCCTTCGTTGGTAATCTTAACCGGTGTAATTAATCCATTTTCATCAAAATACATCTTATCGATACAAACTACCCGGTGATTGCCGTCGGTTTCGCCGAGCGGACGGCGGTGGTAAACAATATACCATTCGTTTGTGCCGGGGATATTGATAACCGAATGGTGGCCGGCACCTGTGCCAATGGCGGGATCTTGCGCTAATACCACGCCTAAGCGTTTAAAAGGCCCGGCGGGTGTATCGCCAATGGCGTACGCGACGCGGTAATCGGGACCAGTCCAGTCGCCTTCGCTCCACATCAGGTAATATTTGCCATTGCGTTTAAACATTACTGAGCCTTCTACGTAGCCCTCAGGTGTTATGCGTTTGTAGGTAACGCCATCGCCGAAAGGGATAAACCCGGTAAAATCGTTATTTAGTTTTACAATATTGCATTGGCCCCAGCCGCCATAAATCATGTAATACTGGCCGTCGTCATCTTTATAAATAAATTGGTCAATCGGCTGTGCCTTATTGTAAATCTTACCGATGAGTGGCTTGCCGAGATAATCCTTAAACGGACCTTCGGGTTTATCCGACACGGCAACGCCTATGCCGCCGATTTCCTTTGTGTCGTCATGAATATCGTTAGCGCCAAAAAACAGGTAGTACTTGCCGTCTTTTTGGGTAATTGCCGGCGCCCAAAGGGCCCGCTTAACCCATTTTACCGAACTGCTATCCAGTATATGCGGGTGTTTTGTCCAATGCACCAAATCGGTTGATGAAAAGCCATCCATAAATACCTGTTCGTTGTAGGGGGCTGAGTAGGTTGGATAAACCCAATAAGTGTTGCCGAATATTTTGGCTTCCGGGTCGGCGTACCAGCCTTTAAAAATGGGGTTGCCGGAAAGCAGCGTTTTTTGTGCCGATGAAGCAGCGGCCTGCATCACCAATAATAACGCAATAACAATTTTAACCGTTGAGTTATGGCTGCGAGTGATCATATAATGTGCTAAAATTTATGATGATGCTTATTAAAATCAGGCCGGTTTGTTTGAGTTTCCTTTTGGCCTGTTTTTATTTCCCCAATTCCTGCGTTGCGGCCGTTTATTGGTGGCGTGTTCCTGCTTCACCATTTCGATGCTTTTCAATTCATCGGGAACTTCCATCAGGCGGATAGGTTTTTCTATCAATTGTTCAATACTCTTCAGCTTCCGCTCGTCGCGGTGATTAACAAAGGTTATAGCAGTTCCGGTAGTTTCGGCGCGGGCAGTACGGCCAATGCGGTGGATATAATCTTCCGGGTCGCCGGGCACATCATAGTTAATCACCAGGTCGATGCCTTCCACATCAATACCACGCGAGAGCGCATCGGTACCTACTATAACGGGGAGTTGTTTATTTTTAAAATCGAGCAAAATCTCTTCCCGTTCCTTTTGTTCCAGGTCCGAATGAAAGGCCATGATCTTCATTTTGGCCGATTTTAGTTCGCGGGCCAGTGATTTTACAATTTCCTTTCGCGAGCAAAAAATCAGGATGCTGTTGTACGATCCATTTTTTAGCAACGATAGAACCAAAGGTGTTTTTTGCTGGTCATGTACACGGTAAACCTGCTGATCAATACCCACGGCAGGCTGCGAAATGGCAATATTTACCTGTTGCGGATTATTTAATATTGATTTGGCGAGCGACCGTATGCGCCCCGGCATAGTGGCCGAAAACAGCAGCGTTTGCCTTTGTTTGGGCAGATAGCTAATGATGCGCATGATATCGTCAGAAAAACCCATGTCCAGCATGCGGTCAGCTTCATCCAACACCAGGTGCGTTAAATGGTTTAGCTTTAATACGCCCGATGTAAGGTGTGCTATCAGTCTGCCGGGTGTTGCAATAATAATGTTTACATTATTTTGTATGCCGCGGCGCTGTTGCTCGTAAGCAATGCCATCGCCCCCGCCAAACACGGCAATGGAACTGATGCCCGTAAAATAAGCCAAACCTTCAACCTGCTGATCAATCTGCTGGGCCAACTCACGGGTGGGCGCCAAAATGAGTACGCTGGTATGGTGCTTGTTTTGCCGGCTTATATGTTCGAGCACAGGCAGCAAATAAGCTCCCGTTTTACCCGTACCGGTTTGGGCGCAGGCTATAATATCATCGCCCTTTAAAATAATTGGGATGGCCATTTCCTGGATAGGAGTAGGCGTGTTGAATCCCATACTTAAAATGCCTTCTAATAAATGCTCGTTGAATTTAAAATCGTGGAATGTCACTATGTATTGTTAGTAGAATTATGCAAGGTAGCAAAAAAATGGAGAAAGTGGGAAAACGTTCGTTCAAAACCCGGGGGGCCTGGTCGTAAAATTATTTAAAACAGGCATGAAATACACGAAATAACCTCAGACCTACAAAGTTTTGGAAAACTTCGTAAGTCTTTAGGCTGTCTTGGGATGGAGTTTTCTTTTAGTAAAATTCCGAAATCAACTCTGTATATAACTCTTCAAATGCTCAATCGTTTCCTCGTGCGACAGGATGGTTTCGGTAACCACGTCACTGATGGAAATAATGCCGCAGAGCTGGTTGCCATTAAATACTGGCAGGTAGCGGATGTTATTTTCGCTCATCACATGCATGCAGGTTTCTACCGAGTTGCCGGGGATCATATGCGGAAAATCGGTGCTCATGATTTCGCGCACCTGTGTTTCCAGCGAGGATTTACCCTGCAGGATCACTTTGCGGGCATAATCGCGCTCGGTAAGCAGGCCGGCATATTCGCCATTTTCGGTTATCACTACCGAGCCTATGTTTTTGTCGCTCATTAGCTTTAATGCGTCTAAAACAGTAGTACCGCCATCTATGGCGATAACGCTGCTCCCCTTGCGGGCAAGGATGTTGGAAACTTTTTTCATAATAGTTTGGTAATCAGTTTGGAATGGGCTTATTCAAATATAATGGAAAATAAAACAAATAGCATCAAAATCTGTTCGAAATTTTATTGCGTAGATAAAAAGCCGGTAAATCTGTGGGTTACCGCAATTAAATGGTAACATTGCGTTAATATAAATCTAAAAGAAACAGAAATTAACCAAGGGGAAATATTGCAAAGTATAATGTAACATTTTACTATCCATTTTTGGTATTTATTAAAATGACCATACTTTTGCCGCCCACATATGCCCCTGTCACACAGTTACAATTAGCCGAATGCGAAAAAAAATATTAAGATGCCGGAGATGTTCAGCCCAACTCCATTATGAAAAAAAACGGAATTGGTTTGGCCGTAACCTGCTTTTCTTTTTACCTATTCACCGTTACTTTTGTGCCAAATGCTTAAAGGACAGATACCGGATGATTTCTGATGAAACCTTAAAAGAATACGAAAAGGTTTAAGCCTTTGCGTTGCATAATATATAAAATTCATTTTTAGCTTTCAACGTTAGTTCAACTGCTGCGCCACTCTTAATATATTTTCCAGAACAGCTATGCCTACATGACTATCGGGGTAGCCCTGGGCTTGTCGTTCAACATGAAAAGCAGAGCGCAGTAGTGAGCAGTTTTGAGTTAGTGAATTAGTGTTGCGTTAACACCCATGCTCCTTTTTGTCTTTCGGACTTCCGGTCCCGATAGCTATCGGGATTTCGACTTTCGGACTTTCCCATCGTAACAGTGTTATTATAATCGGTATTTTCCGCAGGAAAAAAATTAATACTATTTTTACTAACCATTATAGCCGCTATATTGCAGCTGCATTTTTTAACAATTATCAAAATGAAAAAAATCCTGTTAAGTATTTTGGCATTTACTGCTGTGCATTATTCGCTAACGGCGCAAACGGTTAAGTTGTTCGACGGAAAAACCACCGGCGGATGGCATAGCTATTTAAAAAAGGGCCCGGGCGCCTGGAGTGTTGTGGATGGCGTGCTGCAACTCGACCCAAAAGCCGCTGACCAGGGCGACCTGGTAACCGATAAAGAATACGAGAACTATGAATTGAAGCTGGAGTGGAAAATTGCCGAAGGCGGCAATAGCGGCATCATTTTCGGCGTGCATGAGGACCCTTCGCTTGAAGCAACTTACCTTACCGGTATTGAAATGCAGATACTCGACGATGCCAAAGCCGAAGACAATAAACTGGCTACCCACAGGGCCGGGGCTTTGTATGACATGAAAGCGCCTGCCAAACCCGCAAAGCCTGCCGGCGAATGGAACGCGGTGATCATCAAAAAACTAAACGGACATATTACTTTTTACCTTAACGGCACAAAAGTAATTGACACCCAGATAGGTGGACCAGAGTGGAAGGAGATGCTAAACAAAAGCAAGTTTAAAACATGGAAAGGCTTTGCTGAATATCCTAAAGGCCATATAGCTTTACAGGACCATGGTGCGGTTGTTTCATTTAAAAATATTACTATTAAGGAGCTTTAATTTAAGTCACGAGTCGAGAGTTCTGAGTCGTAAGCCCAAAGAGTGGAGGAGCGATTGACTCAAGACTTCCGACTTTAGACTCAAGACTAACAAAATGGACGATATTCAAATAAAAAAATCCCCGACCGTTTACGACGCTATTGTTGTTGGTTCGGGCGCGGGCGGTGGCATGGCCGGGTATGTGCTGGCAAATGCCGGTTTAAAAGTATTAATGCTGGAAGCGGGACCATTTTTTGACCCTGCAAAGGATTCGAGCCAGCTAAAATGGTCGTATGAATCACCACGGCGGGGTAACAGTACCAATACGCGTAATTTTGGTGATTTTGATGGTGCTTTTGGTGGCTGGGACCTGGAAGGCGAGCCTTATACCACCAAAGATAAAACAGAATTTTACTGGTTTCGCTCGCGTATGCTGGGCGGACGTACCAACCACTGGGGGCGTATATCCTTGCGTATGGGCCCCGATGACTTTAAAGGCCATCATATTGACGGCCTTACCGACGACTGGCCCATAAGCTATGATGATGTTAAGCCTTTTTATGATAAGGTTGACAGACTGATAGGTATTTACGGCACGGTTGAAAATTTACCCAACGAGCCGGACGGCATTTACCTGCCGCCACCAAAACCAAGGCTGAATGAGCTTTTCATCATGAAAGGTGCCGCCAAGGCTGGTGTAAAGGTGATACCGGGCCGTGGCTCGGTATTAACGCAGGCTTTGCCTGGGAATAAGGATCGTGGCGCTTGCTTTTTCTGCGGACAATGCGGTCGCAGCTGTAAAGTCTATGGCGATTTTTCGTCATCGTCGGCGCTGGTTATCCCGGCTATTAAAACAGGCAACTTAAAAGTTATTCCGAACGCCATGGTGCGCGAGGTACTTACCGATAAGGAAGGCCTTGCAACCGGTGTATCGTACATCAGTAAGGATGATATGCAGGAATACCAGGTATCGGCCAAAATGGTTATCCTGGGCGCCAGCGCGGGTGAATCGGCCAGGTTGCTGTTAAATTCAAAATCGGCACAACACCCGGGCGGGCTGGCAAACAGCAGCGGCGTGGTAGGCAAATACCTGCATGACTCAACCGGTTCAAGTGCCGGCGGGTGGTTACCACAATTATTGGATCGCAAACGCTACAACGAAGACGGCGTAGGCAGTATCCATATTTACGGCCCCTGGATGAATGGCAACAAAAAACTGCCTTTTCCCCGTGGTTACCATATTGAGTTTGGCGGCGGCATGGGCATGCCCGAATATGGCTTCGGCTTCGGGATGGAAAACATGAACGGCGCTGTGCCGGGTCGTGATGGCAAACCAAGAGAAGCCGGTGGCTTTGGTGCATCCTTAAAAGATGATTACCGCAGGTTTTACGGAACGGGATTTGGTATGGCCGGTCGTGGTACCGCCATTGCACGTGCCGATAATTATTGCGAGATTGACCCTAACGTGGTCGATAAATTTGGTATCCCGGTATTGCGTTTCCACTACAAATGGAGCGATTACGAAATTCAGCAGGCTAAACACATGCAGGATACCTTTCAATCCATCATGCACGAAATGGGCGCTATTTACGGACCTGCGCAGGGTAAAGAAACCAATTACGGCCTGGAAGCGCCCGGCCGCATCATCCACGAAGTGGGCACCGTACGTATGGGCGACGATCCGAAAACATCGGCACTAAATAAATATAGCCAGGCGCATGATTGTAAAAACCTGTTTGTGGTTGATGCCAGTCCGTTTGTTCAACAAGGCGATAAAAACGCTACCTGGACTATCCTGGCGCTATCCATGCGTACTGCTGAATACATACTGGCACAACGTAAAAAACTTAATGTTTAACCTGCTTTAAAATATAACGATACAATGAACAGACGCGACTCCCTTAAAGCAATTGGCTTCGGCACACTTTCGGCAACTGCCCTGCTTAGCGGCTGCAAGCCCGGTACCGAAAAATTGGCCGAGGATACTACCGCTACCCCCATCGCTGTAGATGCCAGCAGGCTTCCTAACGAAATTGCACGTGACAAAAAGCTGAACGAAGAGAAATTTTTTAATAAGCATGAGATGGCCACCATTACGGTGCTCGGCGATATTATTATCCCCAAAGATGCCCGCTCAGGCAGCGCATCGGATGCTAAAGTGCCCGATTTTATTGAATTTACAGTAAAGGATCAGCCCGAATATCAAACCCCCATCAGGGGCGGTTTGCGTTGGCTCGATCTGCAATGCCTCAATCGGTACAACAAAACTTTTGTTGATGCCAGCAGCGCGCAACAAATAGAAATGGTTACCGAAATTGCATATCCTAAAAAAGCAAAACCCGAAATGCAGCAGGGCGTAAACTTTTTTAATACCATGCGCGATTTAACTGCCTGTGGTTTTTTTACCACTAAAATGGGCATTGATGACCTGGGTTATGTTGGCAATACCGTTAACAAATGGACCGGCGTGCCTCCTGAAGTACTGAAACAGTACGGCATGGAAGACATGGCATAAATTTTTACCCGGACCGTTGATTTTTAAGATTGAATGATGGCGTTGATGATGCTGTTATTTGGTAGAGAATTAACGGTCCGTTGTTTTTTAGCATACCGTCCCGGGGTTGCTGTTCCCGCCTATAGGCAATTCGGTTTTTTTAATTAGTTTTATACCTGATCCAATTATTTAAACCTTTATTAACCCTAACGCATGTTTGAAACTGTATCTGTAGATGAAGCCCTGCACAGAGGGACCACGCACGTTGTTTATCCGCGCACGTCGCTATTTTTTCTCTCGTTAGTCTCCCCCATATTTTTAAGAGCAGCCGACCTTATACCGCTATCCTATATCTTTTGGGGAATACCTGTTGGGCTATTGGTAACCTGGCTTTATTGGGCCGTTGCCTCAACCAAATGGAAAGTTTGGGCTTACGATAATGTACGCAATGTGCATGAACTGCAAAAACGGGCCATAAAAGAGGGTATAATAACCAGTGATGGCAGCTTTTGGGATAGTACCAGCATTAAAAGTGCCGACGACAAACAAAAACTGTACGAATTGCAAAGCAAATTCGACGTGCCCGATGTTTTTATTGACGACTTGCAGGTGCCGGCCGAAACGCAAATATTTTATTCCAAACGGAAGAGTATGTTTAGTTTGATGATGGGCCTTTTATTGCTTTTGGGCGGTATCGTTTTGATGATTTATGATCAATCAATTCCGGGCATAGTTTTAATTGCTTTTGGTGGTTTTTTGGCTTTTAATGAAGTTCAACATCTCACCAGCAGCCGGGCGCAGATCATCATAAATGCCGAAGGTATTGAAACGGCAAAAGAACCATTTCGCCCGTGGGCCGATATTTGTGATGAAGATGTGGTTACCGAGCAGCATGGAAAATCAACCACGCATAACTTTGTTTACAGTTACGACGGCGGCAGCGAAGATATTGACCTGGCGCCAATGGATATTACCAGGCATGCACTGGAGCACCTGTTGTTAGTTTACAGGGGCCGCAGCGAGCAGAAAACAAAACATTAACCACACCTGTAATAACGCTTTTTAATACCTGTTTTTTTAAATAGTGTCTCAAACAAAAGAGCCAATTGAACTGAGGTTCAATCGGCTCTTTATATCTGATGGCAAAAGGGTTTGATGCAACCCTTCTGCCGAAATTTTGCCTTTTAAAATCCAAGTGTAAACCCGAAGGATAAGTTTTTTAAGCCAGCCTGTGCGGGGCTGTTTTCGAACATATCATTGGCGTAATATTTGGCAAAAATACCAAAGCCGTTATAGCCTACCCTCAGGAAGCCGCCGTAGCGGAATGAGGTGAAATGATAGGAATCATCAATCTTTTGTTTGCCGTTTTCGGCGCTGATTTGCTTAACCATGCCGTTCAGCAAAAAACCGCCATCCGGCCCGAAGACAAAGTGCCAGCGGTTGCCCCGCGCATCTTCATTTGTCCTGAAATCAAATGAAAGTGGTATACGCAGGTAACTCGAAGAGAAACGGTTTTTGCTGTAATCGATATTGTCCTGGCGGTAGGTTAAAACCGGCTGGTTAGGCAATATGGTGATATTATCGCGCAACCGGATGAGTGTCCAGTCGAACCCGCCCGATAGGTAAATCTTGAAGTTGTTATTTAACCTTACGCCCATCTGGAAAACATCAAAGCCAACGTTGCTGGTTTTCCAGGAGCGGTAACGCAAAAACTGGTTTTGTGGGGACAGGGTAAAACTGCCGTTATCAATTAAAGTAGCCAAACCCAGGTCGAACCGTGAAAAAGTTATGCCTACAAATGCCTTTGGATATTTGGGGCTTTCGTGTGTTGTGGTGTCGTCTTTATGATGATGGCGGGTGTGGAAAGAAATATTCAAGCCAGAGTTATCCGCCGGATCAGCATTTTTTTTGGTAGAATCTGTTGTTGTATTTTGCCCGTAAGCAAGCGCGGTACCAGTTAAAAGTAATGCGGTAAAAATTAGTCGTTTCATATATTTTATAGTTCAATTAAATTCATTCATTTTTTTATAGCGATCAGCACTGTCTGAAAATGTTAAGCCAGTTTTCTAACCAAACAATATTTTGTCTCTGCGTTCTCTGTGGTCCCTCAGTATCTCTGTGGTTGTTTTTTAACACAGAGTTCGCAAAGAAGGCACAGAGATGCGGAGGTTTTGATCGTCACAAAACATAGCTTCGTTTTCAATTTCAATATCTAACCTTCTACTTATCGTGTTTAAACTCATTCTTCCTTTTTTAATTTCAGCACACCCAGGTTAACCCCAATAATATTCGATTCTCCATCTTCATCAATTAATTTGCCGTTGCGTTTATCAACTTTGGCCACCACCAGGTTAACCAAATCGCCAAGGTTACGGATCCTATGCCTTGTTTTCACCGGCGCCGCATCTGTTTTTATGTTGGGTAAAGCTGTAGCTACAATGGCCACCGGCTTTGCTGGAATAGTATGCGATGGCTCATCTACAGTCGTTACGTACAGCGGCTTAGAGTCCTCGGGCACTAAAGGTGCAATCGTATTGTGTTGTGTTGCCGGTGTGGCTGCAACCAGTGTTTGGTTGTCAGTTTTCACGGTTGTAATTATTTCAGCAGTTGTATCAGCAGGTTTATGTATTACGGTATTGTTTATTTTTTTATCCTGTACGGCTAACGCCTGCGCCTTATTTTCAAGCGTTTTTACCGGTCTTGACGCTTCAACAGGTGAAGGCCTGGTGTCGATGGCTGCAACAACTTCAACTTGTGCGATAGTTTTGGGTTTAACACGGTCGGCATGTGGCTTAACACCCGTAAGTTCCTTCTTTGGAATAAATAGTATCCCGGCCGCAACTAAAATAAGTATGCTGGCAGCTATATTTAAAAACGGAGCAACGCTTTTGCGACGCTTGCCGGCATCAAGTCGGGCGGTAATACCGGGCCATACTTTTGCAGATGGCTGTGCTTCCAGGTCATCCAGTTTTGACCGAAATAATTCGTCAAGCTCTTTATCCTGCATATCCATATTTTTTACCCTCCATTTTTATAATTTGTTCGCGCAAAACACTGCGCGCCCTTGATAATTGCGATTTCGAAGCGCCTTCGGTTATCCCCGCAATTTCTGCAATCTCCTTGTGGCTGTAACCTTCTATTGCATACAGGTTAAAAATAATCCGGTATCCCGGAGCCAGGTTTTTTATTAATACCAGCAAGTCCGCCGCTTCCAGTTTAGCCGTTGCCAGCGGGTTGGTCGATGATTCGGCGCCGGCTTCATCCAGCTCAACCAGCTGCATCATTTTGTTATGCTTGCGGTAGTATTCAATGGAGCTGTGCACCATGATCCGCCTAATCCAACCCTCAAAAGATCCGTCCCCCCGGTAGTCATCTATTTTCTGAAAGACCTTAATAAAGCCGTTTTGCAGCATGTCTTCCGCTTCCATTTTATCGTTTGCGTAACGCATGCAAACACCCAGCATTTTCGAAGCATATTGCTTGTATAGCAATTCCTGGGCCTTTCGCTCCCGGGCTCTGCAGCGTTTTATCAGTTCGTCAGTTGTATAAGTTTGCTCCAAAAACATCTTGTATTTATTGGTAAGATGGAAAGGAGGGTCCGATGGTTGCATCGGAATGAAAATAAATTATCTATTTTTGAATATACCCGGTAGTTTAATCATTCTGGACTAAGGCAAACTGATTTTTGGATATCGGATGCTGTTGTTGAATTGGCGCTTAAGCAAGCACAAGAATAATTTTTATGAAAAAATTAGCATGTATTTTCCTGGGTGTTTTATTTGGCGCAACTGTCTTCGCCCAGCAACAACCGGATGATACCTATACCCTCCTGAAACCCGACCGCGTTTTTGATGGTGTTACTATGCATCCTGGCTGGTGGGTATTGGTTAAGGGCAAAAACATCCGGGCGGTTGATGACTCATCGAAAATATTTAAACCTGGCAATGCTAAGATAATTGTACTAAAGGGAACAACGCTGATGCCCGGGATGATTGAGGGGCACTCGCACTTATTCCTCCACCCGTATGATGAGACCAGTTGGAACGACCAGGTGTTAACCGAAAGCAGGGCCGAGCGAACTGCCCGAGCCGTACAGCACGCGAAAGCAACGCTGATGGCAGGTTTTACAACCGTGAGAGATTTGGGTACCGAAGGTTGCGGATATGACGATGTGGGTTTAAAAACGGCGATTGAAAAAGGAATAATACCCGGCCCCAGGATGCTGGTGGCTACACGTGCTATAGTGGCTACGGGCAGTTATGGCCCCAAGGTTTTAGTACCCGAGGCCGATGTTTTAAAAGGAGCCGAGGAGGCTGATGGTATTGACGGCATAAGCCACGCCGTACGGTCGCAAATTGGGCATGGGGCCGATGTGGTTAAAATTTATGTTGACTACCGCTGGGGGTTAAACGAAACTGCACAGCCTACCTTTACTTTGGATGAATTAAAGACGGCGGTTGACGTAGCCCATAGCAGCGGGCGCATAGTCGCCGTTCATTCGGGCACTACCGAGGGGATGCGGCGGGCCATACTGGCCGGCGTAAACACTATTGAGCACGGTGACGGTGTTACGCCGGAACTTTTTGCAATGATGAAAGAAAAAGGCATTGCACTTTGTCCCACCATTGCGGCAACTGAAGCAATATCAACCTATCATGGCTGGAAGAAAGGAACGGATCCCGATCCCGCCGGGGTAAAACAAAAACATTATATTTTTACTGAGGCAATGAAGGCCGGGGTGACCATTTGCATGGGCGGCGACGTGGGTGTGTTTACGCATGGCGATAATTCCCGTGAAATGATCCTGATGGTTGAATATGGCATGAAGCCAATAGATGCTTTGCGCTCCGCAACATCCGTTAATGCAAGCGTTTTCAGACTAACAGACCTGGGGAATATTAAACCCGCTTATTTAGCTGATATGGTAGCTGTTGAAGGAAACCCTGCCGAAGATATAAAGGCAGTAAAAAAGGTGAAACTGGTGATGAAGGATGGGGTTATTTATACAGATTAAAACAAATTTCTGATCAGGCATCAAAAGTTCAATCCTGATAAAAGCTTCGCAATAAGTGAGGTGAATCTCGTTCCCCAGTCGCAAAAAGTAACCCACATCATTTTTAATCTGACCCAGGAGCCGTTACTTTGCGCAATTGACATAACCGAATGGAGATTAATTTATTCAGTGATACCCGCCTGCTTGATGAAATTAAAAAATTCACCCGGACAAAAAAAATAAAGGCAGGCGATGCTTTTATTTCGCCGGGCGATAAAATTGTGTTTGTGCCTATTGTGCTGAAAGGCGTTTTAAGGATCATAAGGCAGGGTGCCGATGACAAAGAAATATTCCTTTATCATTTATACCCGGGGCAAACCTGTGCTATGGCCATTAACTGTTGCCAATCCGCCAGTTTAAGCCCCATTAAGGCAATTGCTGAGGAAGACACTGAGGTGTTGCAAATACCGGCAAACCTGATGGATGACTGGTCGAAATTCCCCGAATGGCGTGCTTTTATCAACAGCACATATGCAAGCCGGTTTGCTGAGCTGATCGACGTGATCGACCTGGTGGCTTTCAGCAATATGGATAAACAGGTTTTACACTACCTCAAAGAGCGTGGCAAGGCTAACAAGACAACAACCGTTACCATTACCCACCAACAGATCGCTGATGAACTGCACACGCACCGTGAGGCTATCAGCCGGCTATTACGGACGATGGAGCAAAAGAACATCGTTCGCCTGGGGCGTAATACCATTGAAATATTATAGACTTAAGTAACAAATGTTCCTGAGTAATTCTTTAATGATGAATAGTTTAGCGTTGTATTAGATGAATATTTTATAAAAAAAAACATGGGCACCTTGACCGCAGTTTAAGGATTTTGATCGCGGTTGCCATCATCGCTATTTATTATTTTACCGACTTATTAAGCGGTACACTGGCTACCGTTCTTCGGGTTGTGGCGGGCATTTTTATTTTAACAAGTTTTATCAGCTTTTGCCCTTTGTATTTACCCTTTGGAATAAATACCTCAAAGCTGAAGAAAAGCGCATAATAACTTAATAAAAAGTGCTTATCCAACAAATGTTCCAAACGGTTAGTTTTAATCTCCGGAATTTTGATCTGTCAAACAAAAACAGAAAAAAAATGAACAAGATAGCAGAATTGCTGCCACTGCCGGGTACCGTGGTGGTAGATGTAAGGACACCACAAGAGTTTAATGAGGGGCACCTCGCCAGAAGCATAAATATCCCTTTGAGCGAGTTGGAAAAGCATTTGGAAGAATTAATGCGTGCAGAAAATATTGTTGTTTGCTGTGCATCGGGCATACGTAGTCAAAAAGCGAGTCTGCTGCTCAAACAAAATAATATAGACAGCCTGGACGGCGGCTCGTGGCTGGAGATTAACAAATATTCAAAAAACTAACCTATGGGATTTATATCAAGTTTAAAAAAACTATTCGGGCCGGGCGTAGACTTGGGTGCCATCATCGGTTCGGGTGCTAAAATAATAGATGTACGTACGCCCGGCGAGTTTGCCGGCGGGCATGTAAAAGGTTCGGTTAATATTCCGCTAAATACGCTCAGCGGTAAGCTGGGGAAATTTAAAAAAGACGAAATGCTGGTTACCTGCTGTGCATCAGGTATGCGTAGCCGGTCGGCAAAGGTGCTGCTGCAATCAAATGGCTTTACCAATGTTTATAACGGCGGGAGCTGGCACAGCTTAACCAAATACAAAAGATGAACACATTACGGCAAAGGATTTTAACCAATTGGACTTTTATGCGCTTTTTGCGCCTGGCTATGGGTATCTGGATACTAGGGATGGCCATACAATCGCACGACTGGTCGATTGGATTGCTAAGCGGATTTTTTATCCTGATGGCTGTTTCCAACACCGGGTGTTGCGGTACTAATGGATGTGCCCCTCCGCGCAGCCGCCGGGATAACCAGGAAGGGCAGATTGAGCTAAATAACGAAGGAATACAAGAAATTAAATAATAAAAGCAATGAACATAGAACATTCATATGAGGTTGATTTGAACTGGGTAAACGGCCGTTTAGGCACGCTTAGTTCGGAGGAGCTGACAGACATGATAAACGTAGCAACCCCGCCTCAATTTCCGGGCGGTATTGAAAATATATGGTCGCCCGAGCATTTGTTTACGGCAGCGGTAAACAGCTGCCTGATGACCACCTTTTTAGCGGTAGCCGAGTACTCAAAACTGGAATTTGAAGATTTTTCGTCAAAAGCTGCCGGTAAGCTGGAAATGATAGACGGGAAGTATATCATGAGCGAAGTAACACTGTCGCCACAACTCACCATCAACAATGAGGCCATGAGAGACAAAGCCATGCGGGTGCTGCAAAAAGCTGAGGCTGCCTGCCTGATATCCAATTCCGTTAAGTCAAAAATAATCTTTAAACCGGAGGTGGTTTGCAAGGCTTGTCAGCCGGTTGCAGTGTGATAAAAATTTTGCAGGATTTTTTTGAGGGCGATTAACCGGCAGGTTTATTGCCCTTTTTTCATTCGCGCGCGCTTATACAATTTTACCGCAATCATCAGCACAACTGATAAACCTACCAGGCCAACAAGTCCATAAATCCAGTTTACAGCATCTTTTAAAACGGCCAGGAAAACAATGGCGAATAAAAATAAGGTTGCAACTTCGTTCCACAAACGCAACTGGGTAGACGTCCACTTATAGACGCCCCGGGCCATTTGTTTCATTTTATACTGGCAAATGAAATGATAGGCTATCAACCCAACAACAAAACCAAGTTTTATATGCATCCAGGGTTGTTGCAGCCATGCCGGAACCATTATCAACATAGTAATACCCGCCGCCAAAACCAACACCATTGATGGCACCGTAATAATGTACCAAAGCTTGCGCTCCATAATTTCGAACTGGTCGGATAGGATTTTACGATCGGGTTCGGGTTTTTCCTGTGCTTCGGTATGGTAAATAAACAGGCGCACCATATAGAACAAACCAGCCATCCAGCACACCACGAATATGATATGTATAGCGAGGATATAATCGTAATAGTGTTCCATTTTATTGAAGTTCGGGTTAGTTCCGGTATTCTTTTATGATATCCACCGCGTACTTCACATTATCAAACGGGATATCAGGCATGATGCCGTGGCCCAGGTTAAATATAAAGCCGTCCTCGCCTCTCATCCTGTCGAAAAGGCGGTAAATGCGTTCTTTTATAACCTTTTTATCGGCATACAAAATATGCGGATCAAGGTTGCCCTGTACCGCTATGCCCGCCGGCAGGCGTTTTTTAATATCCAGGAGGTCCACATTCCAGTCTATCGAAATAACATCTGGTTTAGCCTCCGCCATTAGCGGTGCAAAAACCGAACTCCCTTTGCAAAACGATATTACCGGTATATCTTTTCTGTTCAGTTTGCTTATAATTTCAGCAATGTAGCGATGCGAAAATTCTTTGTAATCATCCCATGATAATGCCTGCGCCCAGCTATCAAATATTTGCACAGCATTTACGCCGGCGGCAATCTGCAGGTTAAGATAACCGGCTGTTACGGCTGCAATTTTCGACAAAAGCTGATGAGCCAGTTCGGGATGATTGTGCATCAGCAATTTGGTCAGTTTAAAATCCTTTGATGATCCGCCTTCAACCAGGTAGCTCATCACGGTAAAGGGCGCGCCTGCAAAACCAATAAGCGGAATGCTGCCGTTCAGCCTTTGCTGAATAACTTTTATAGCATCGGCTACATATTGCAGTTTGTGCACCACATCGGTATCCAGTTTATCAATATCGGCTTGTGTGCGTACCGGGTTGGCAAACTTGGGGCCTACACCCTGGGTAAAGCTCAAGTCGCCACCCATCGCTTCGCCAGTCACCAATATGTCCGAAAACAATATGGCGGCGTCAATCCCCAGCAAATCAACCGGCAACATCGTAACGTCAGCGGCAATTTCGGGGGTTTTGCACATCTCCAGGAACGAATATTTGTTTTTAATATCCCAATATTCCTTCATAAAACGCCCTGCCTGGCGCATCATCCAAACCGGCGGACGTTCTGTTTTCTCTGAAAATGCGGCTTTTATTAATAATGAATCTCTCATATAAATTTTAACGTAGAGACGCAATACTTTGCGTCTACGGATGTACACAACAGAGACGCAAAGTATTGCGTCTCTACGGTTAATGTTTTTTTATTTCCTGCCGAAGGCGATTAATTACGTCCCTCATTTTGGCGTTTATTTTTTCGTTATGTTTTTCGGTCAGCTGTATATAGGCCTCCGCTTTTTCAAAATTGCCCTGCCTTATGCAAATGTTTGCCACATGCACCAGCGCTGCCACGTGGTCGTTTACCGATCTGAGGGGATATTGGGCTGCTATTTCGTAATGTTTTTCGGCATCGTCGAAATCCTGTTTTTGCAGGCACACGCCACCCATTAAAAATTCATAGTAACCCCGCCGCCTTTTGCTCAGCCATTCGGGCTTAAATACTTCTTTCAGCGTACGTTCGGCCCTTTCGTAATCCTTATGGTGAAAATAACGCGCCGCAATCACCAGTGTGCCCGACCGTAAATAATCCCAACCCAGCAATATCACCATCATTAATGCAACAGAAGCCAATTCATAATAACGCAAGTCGACCAATATAATCAGCGACAATAAAAAAATGAAGCCAATGAATAAGCGTGTCCTGTTGGTAAACATTAATGATTGTTATCGGTAAATTTATAGCCTACGCCGCGTATTGAATGAAAATAAACCGGGTTTTTCGGGTCAGGTTCAAAGTACTTACGGAAGGTGAGTATAAAATTATCAATGGTACGGGTTGATGGGTAAACATCGTAGTTCCATACGGTTTCCAGTATTTGCTCGCGCGATACGGCATCATTCCTGCGTTCAATCAGCAGTTTCAGCAACATGGTCTCTTTCTTGGTGAGCGGGGTAATGGACTCATCGCCGTTAACCAGTTCGAACGAGTTAAAATGGATGGTTTTATCACCTATTTTATAGCTGTTAAACTCTTTCAATTCATCGCCTTTAAGGCTGCGTTTTACCAGGTTGTTCACCCTAAGGATTAGTTCTTCGAGGTTAAACGGTTTGGTCAGGTAATCATCAGCTCCCTTTTTAAGGCCCGATATTTTGTCCTCGTTGGTGTTTTTTGCCGTCAGGAACATGATAGGCACTTCTGAGTTTTCAAGGCGGATTGTTTCGGCAACTACAAACCCGTCAATTTCGGGCATCATAACATCCAGTATTACCAGGTTAAAACGCTCTTCTTTAAATATTTGCAAAGCCTTTTTGCCATTGGTGGCAGTTGATACTTTGTAGCCTTCCAGCTCAAGGTTAAGCTTTATGGCTTCCAAAAGATGTTCTTCATCTTCGGCTAATAAAATTCTTTTTTTGTTTGGCATGTGCGTTAGATTTTCCACTAGTTTTTACAAATTAAATTATGCACTAATTTTTACGAATTGAATCGAATTACACAAATGATAGTGATTGACAATTTCTAGTTGACTCAAAGCTATTTAAGCAGATTTGTGAAAATTCGAACATATTCGTGTTATTCGTGTCAATTCAATCAAATACAACTTCAAATATACTACCAACCGGACGGTTATCTTTCACTTTTATGCTGGCCTGGTGCTTCTCAAGTACTTCTTTTACAATATACAGACCTAAACCGGTCCCTTTTGTGTTCCGGGTATCCTCGCTGCCCACCCTGTAAAACTTATCGAAGATACGTCCTTTCTCCTGGTCTGCTATGCCTATACCATGATCAGCCACTTGTAAATACACACGGTTATCCTTCGAAAACAGTTTTACGCCCACCGTTTCGCAGGGCCCCGAATATTTAATGGCATTTTCAATCAGGTTGGTAACTACTGACGTTAATGCAAATTTGTCACCCGTTACCTGCACTTTTGGCTCAATCTCGGCATCAATGATTAGCTGGTTGCCCTCGCATTTGGTGAGTTGCAGGCGGTTCACAATGCTATCCACCAGTACCGACATGTTAAATTTATCTTTGGGGAAGGTGTAACTGCGGTTCTCGATCTTTGATGCCAGCAGCATATTTTCTACCATATCGTCCAGCCGTTCCACATCCATCAGGGCTTTGCCCACAAAATCCATGATCTGCTGTTTGGCCAGGTCGCGTTTTTGAATGGTTTGCATCAGTATTTTAATGGATGCCAATGGCGATTTTAACTCATGCGTTACTGATAGCAGGAAATTCTTTTTTTGCTCCTGCAATTTACGCTCACGCATGATTGAACGGTGTAAGAAATAGGCCCCCGCTAAAAATACCAGGATAAAAGTAGCGCCTTCGCCCATGATCATGCCCATACTGCTGGGCATTGTTTTGGCCATTAAATAGCCCCACCACACCAACTGGGTAAGGGCGTAAATAATGAGTACATAAAATATAAAAAATGATCTCCTCATGTTTAGTTGCAGTTATTAGTTGCAGTAGCAGTTATTTTCTTATTGGTAGCTATTACTGCTACTAAAAACCTGCCACTGTCACTTTATTTTCCATTAAACACCACTTCCAGACTATCAAATATAGCACGTTTTGCTTTCTCTAAATCTATTTTTGTGTGGGCCGATGATATGAAGCCTACTTCGTAGCCGGATGGGCCAAAATAAACACCCCGGTTAAGCAGTTCGCGGTGTAGCTTTTTAAATTTCTCCATGCTTGCCGGGTCAATTTCATCTGCCCTGCGGATGGCTTCCTGGTCGGTAAATGCAAACCAGAATATTGACCCAATGCGGAACACCTTAAACTTATAATTGCGTGCCGTAGCAAAACGCTGTATGGCATCGGTAAATTCTTCGGTTTTTTTATTCAGATCTTTATAAAAGCCTGATTTTAGCAGCTCGGTCAGTTGAGCTATGCCCGCTGCCATAGCTACCGGGTTACCCGATAATGTGCCGCCCTGGTAAACGCCGCCATCAGGCGATACGTTGCTCATGATTTCGGCCGAAGAGCCGTAACAACCTACCGGAAGTCCGCCGCCGATGATCTTGCCGTAAGTTACAATGTCGGGCGTTATCCCGTAATAACCGGCTGCGCCTTCAAAGCCAACACGAAAGCCCGAGATCACTTCATCAAAGAAAAGCAAGGTGCCGTTTTTAGTGCAAATATCTCTTAAAAACTGCAGGAACTCTTTCTCCTGCAGCAGCAGCCCGTTATTTGCGGGGATGGGCTCGATGATTACGGTAGCTATCTGGTCCTTAAATTCTTCAAACGCTTTTTCGATAGCGCCGCGGTCGTTTAAGGCCACCACAATAGTTTCGTTAACAAAAGATTTGGGAACGCCTGCCGATGATGTTTCGCCGAAAGTAACCAGGCCCGAGCCGGCTTTAACAAGCAGTGCATCGGTGTGGCCATGATAGCAGCCTTCGAACTTTAATATTTTATCGCGTTTGGTATATCCCCTGGCCAGCCTGATAGCCGACATCACCGCTTCGGTTCCTGAACTCACAAAACGCAGCTTTTGGATATATTTATTGTTTTTGGTGATGAGTTCGGCCAGTTCATTCTCCAAAGCGGTAGGCGCACCGAACGACATGCCGTTTTGCATTACAGAGATAACCTTTTCACGAACCTTTGGATGGTTATGCCCCAGTATCAGCGGACCCCAGGAGCCGCAAAAATCAGTAAACTGGTTGCCGTCGGCATCCCAAAGCTGGCTGCCGTCGCCTTTTTGAATAAACAAGGGCGTACCGTATACCGATTTAAAAGCCCTCACCGGCGAGTTTACCCCGCCCGGAAAAAATGTCTTAGCCTTTTCATACAATTCCGCCGACTTTTCCCTGCTGATATCCGGTTTGGTGGTAGTACCTGCCGGTTCATCATTATCCTGACTGAACTTCTTTTTTATTGAATCAAACATTTTTTTTAAAGCTGAAAGCTGAAAGCGAAAAGCTCAAAGCTTCGTCTATCTGTAATTTCTATTTTCAACTGAAAACAATAAGTTTTTTTTTCCGTTAATAGCTTTCACCTTTTAGCTTTAACCTTCCCTACAGCCATTTATTCTCCAAAACCTCCTTGGCATGGTACGTTAATATGGCGCTTGCTCCTGCACGCCTTATGCCGGTTAACACCTCGGTAATAGCCCGTTGTTCGTTTAGCCAGCCCCTTTGTATGGCAGCTTTTATCATGGCATACTCGCCGCTTACATTATACGCCGCTATCGGCAATTCGGTATTGTCTTTTAATAATTTTATGATATCCAGATAAGGCAAAGCAGGTTTTACCATCAGGAAATCGGCACCTTCGGCTTCGTCCAAATCAGCTTCAATTAAAGCCTCGCGCTGATTGGCCGGGTTCATCTGGTAAGTTTTTTTATCGCCGAATTTTGGTGCGGAGTTCAATGCATCTCTGAAAGGGCCGTAAAACGCACTGGCATATTTGGCAGAGTACGACATGATAGATACATTGGTAAACTTGTTATCGTCCAATACCTGGCGGATATAACCCACACGCCCGTCCATCATATCCGATGGTGCAATAATATCGGCGCCGCACTGCGCATGGGCCAGTGCCATTTTGCCTAATATTTCAAGGGTTTCATCGTTCAGTATTTCGCCATTTTCCACAATGCCATCATGGCCATCGCTGCTGTAGGGGTCCATTGCCACGTCGGTTATCACACATGCTTCGGGGAAATTCTTTTTTACCTCGCGGATAGCCCGTAGGTAAAGGCTTTCATCGCGGTAGCTTTCGGTAGCGTATTTGTCTTTTAACGATTCATCGATATTCGGAAACAGATCGAAAGATTTTAAGCCCAGTTTGAGGCAACTTTCAATCTCGCGCAGCAAATTATCAATTGAATACCGGTAAATACCCGGCATCGAGGCCACTTCGCTTTTTTGAGCATTTCCTTCAATAATAAATAACGGAAATATCAAATTAGCGGCACTAATATGCGTTTCCTGCACCATTTGGCGGATAACCTCATTTTTACGGTTTCTTCGTGGTCGTTGTAGCATCTTTTGGTCCATGGACCATGGTCGATAGTCCATGGTTTAATTTATTTGTTTAATGTCTATGGACTATCGACCATCGACTATGGGCTTTTTACATCCCAAATACCGCCTCCGCAAGCCCGGTTTCATCGGGCGAGTATGGCAGGGTATATTTAACCCCTATTTCATCCAGTTTTTTGCCGGTTGATTTACCTATGGCGAGCACTTTCTGATCGGGGTGAATTAAATTATTTGCAAAATAGGCCTCCACATTTGAGGGGCTTGTAAATACCAATATTTCCGCGCCGCTAGGGTGCGGGTTTTCTTCTAAAATGGTTTCGTAAACCGGCAAATCGATAATCTGGGTATCCGCAGGCATACCGTGCTGAATGCTGCGCATGGAGTTTTCGGCTGAAGGAAATAAAACGATCTTCCCGCCGGCAAGTTGCGCAAATTCGGCTGCAACTGCAGCGGTATCAATATCGGAACCTGTATAATCCACAAAATGGCCCTTACGCCTCAGCATGTCTTCAGACCCGCTGCCCATAGCTGCAAATTTGGTTTTCTTGGGCAATAAGGGATCCAGCTGGAAAAAGTATTCAACCGAGTTTTTACTGGTAAAAAATACCCAATCCACGTTCCTTAAAATAAAATTGTCCAGTTTGTTAATAACGGGTACCGTGCGGATGAGCGAGCGGGCTTCTACTTCGATTCCGTTTTTCTCCATCGCCTTGCGGAAATAACTGTTTTCACTCAACTCACGCGATATGAATATCTTTTTAGGGAATTCCCTGTCTTTGGCAAAGTATGAAACTATTTTTTCCGGCAAGCCGTCTGTTGTCTCTGCTTCCAGGAACAGCCTGTCGGGGAATTCGCTGCCTTCATCGGCTTTTGATGTAAATACCTGGTATTTGCCTTCGTCCCTTTTGCAATAGCATCCTAAGGGCAAATGGCAGCCACCGCCAAACAGTTTTAAAACACTGCGCTCCACAGCCAGTTCTTCAACTACTTCAGGATGATTTAAAGGTTGCAGGGCATCAAACAGCTCTTGGTCGCTTTCGCGTACCTGGATAGCCAGTGCGCCCTGTGCCGGCGCGGGTACCATTTCGGTTGGAGTTAATACTTCAACATGCAGGTCGCTAAGGTCCAAACCGAGGCGGTGTGCGCCTGCCTTGGCAACCATAATGGCATCGTATTTTTCTTCGCGCAGTTTATTAATACGTGTGGGAACGTTGCCGCGCAGGTCTATAATGTCAAGATCTGGGCGATAAGCCAGCAACTGTGCCTTCCGGCGGTTTGACGATGTGCCAACAATGCCGCCGTATTTTACCGACAGTTTTTGATGTACATCAACACAATCTTTAAGGATCAGCAAAAGCTCCGACGGGTCTTCGCGCTCCGAAACTGCGGCTATTATTAGTCCGGGGGGATTTTCGGTAGGCAGGTCTTTGTGCGAGTGTACCGCCAGGTCAATGGTGCCTGCCAGCAATTCCTCTTCCAGTTCTTTGGTGAAAAAACCTTTGCCTTCCAGTTTGTCGAGGCTTAAATGGAGGATGCGGTCGCCCTGGGTTTTAATGATCTTTAATTCAGCAGTAATGTTAATGGCAGCCAGGCTGTCTTTAACAAAGTTTGCCTGCCATAAGGCCAAATCGCTGCCGCGGGTACCAATGATGAGTGTTCTGTCCAATGAAGTTTATTAATTGTGCGCAAATTTAACTTTTTATAGAGATGATTTATGGATTAATTGATGTTATGAAAGTAGGCTGACTAATAGGGGTTTGATGATAACCAAAATTTCCGGGTACAATATAAATAGATAAATAGCGATGGGTTAATAGCTTATCGCTATTTGCAGGCTATTAATTTATCCTCCACTGTATATTCAATAATCTTTTATAATCAGCCTCTGCTATCGCTATCTTTACCGTGATGGTGACTACTCCCTTTTTGCAGGCAATTTCGATATCAAAAAAATATCCCGGTACCCAGGTGTCCGGTTTAAAAACGACCGACCTTACCATAGACCAGGGGAAAATAACCGCCATTATCGGCGAAAGCGGCAGCGGTAAAAGCACTTTGCTCAAATTGTTGTATGGCCTGCTATCGCCTGACACGGGCGAGGTACGTTTTAAAGGTGTGCGCGTTTGGGGCCCGGGCGAAAAGTTGATACCCGGCCACGATTCCATGAAAATGGTGGGCCAGCAGAGCGATGACCTTAATTTGTACGCCAAGGTAAAAGACAATGTGGCCATTATGCTGCCCAGCACCGATTTGAAGGCCAAGCAGGAAAAGACCGAAAAAATAATGGAACAGCTGAAAATTACCCGCCTTGCCGATAAACAGGTGGCTAATTTAAGCGGCGGCGAAAAACAACGCCTGGCGATAGCGAGGGCAATTGTTGTTAGCCCGGATATACTGTTACTGGACGAACCTTTTAACCAGGTGGATACTTCATTCAGGGAGGGTTTGCAGCGTGATATCAGGCAAATTGTAAAGGATACCGGGCTTACAGTGATCATTGTATCGCACGACCCGGCCGAAGTGCTCTCCATGGCTGATGAGCTGCTGGTACTGAAAGACGGGGAGATAGTGGAACGCGGCGCCCCCAGGACATTATACCAAAAACCTCAATTTTTATATACCGCCCAGTTATTAACCAATTGCACAGTGCTTACGCACGACGAAGCGAAGAAAGTAGGCATAAAAACCAGGGCCGAACATATTGTGATATATCCCGAGTGGATTAAAACGGCCAAAACATGGACCGATAACGATTGGGTGATAAAACAGATATTGTTTAAAGGCTGTTACGAGGACCTGGTGCTCGAAAATAAAGGGATCTCCATCCGCGTGTTGAATGACCAGTTTGGCAAACATAACGAAGGCGATAAAATAAACCTTGCTTTGTTAAACTGGCTGGAATTTTATTGAAAGCGGATTAATGCGTGCCCCATCATTTAAATTCAATCGTAAACGTTGTACCCACATTGGGTTGGCTTTGTACCGAGATGTTGCCACCGAAGGTCTCAATCTGGGTTTTGGTCATAAACAGGCCCACGCCTTTGCTGTCGAACCCACTGTGAAATGTCTTATTCAGTTTAAAGATCTCATTGCCGTGTCTTGCCATATCAATACCCAGGCCATTATCACTAAAGGTTAAGGTGATTTTGTCATGGTTTGCAGCTGATGTTATCAAAATTTCGGGCGGCACATTGGGCTTGCTGTATTTCAACGAATTGCTGATCATGTTATAAAATATACTTTCGAGGTACATTTTGGGGAATTCCATTGTTTCGATGCTAAAATCGGTTTTAATAACCGCTTTTTTCGCTACTATCTGTCCTTTTAACATCGCCTCTATGCCGGTTACTACGCTGTTAAAGTTACAGATATCATAAGCCATGTCCTTATTGTTTCTCACCTCCAGCACTTTCATCAGTTCGTTCAGGGTTTCAATAAGGGTTGCGCTGGATAGCTTCAGCATGCCAATAAATTCCTCTTTTTCAGCTTCGGTATCCGCATCTGTCAGCATCTCCAGTATCATTTGAATGCTACCTGCCGGGCCGCGCAGGTTATGGGCCACTATGCGGTTAAAATCTTCAAACTGGCTTACCTTGCTCTCCAGGTCGAGCGCCCGTTTGTACTCATCGATATCGGTACAGGAGCCAAACCATTTTGTAATTTTTCCCCTGTCATCCTTCATGGCCCTGGCGCTGCCCAAATGCCAGCGGTACACGCCATCGGACATGCGCTTGAACCTAACCTCTACCTCGTAAGGCTTGCCGGTGCGCAATGATTCCTGCCACTTTTGCTGATCCATTTCAATATCATCCGGATGCAGTGCCGGCGCCCAGCCGTATTTTTCGGTGTCTTCAAAGGTTAAGCCGGTGTACTCCATCCAGTGCCGGTTGATATAATCCAGGCCACCGTCGGCCCTGGATGTCCAAACTACTTGGGGGATCGAGTCGGCCAGGAATTTAAATTCCTGGATCTTTTCAATGGTTTTGTCCTGTTCTTCAATTAGCTCGATATGCTCCAACAGGGCCTGGTTAAGGCGTTCCTGTGTCTCAAAAGATCGTTTTAAGGCGAGCGAGGCAATTTTGTGAGCATTAATATCCTGAAAAGTGCCGTACACCCGCACAACTTGCCCCTGTTCAAATTCAGGGTTGCCTATGGTGCGCACCCAAACCTCTTCGCCGGCGGCATTAATAATCAGCAATTCTTCGTCATAAGCAATCCCTTCACTAAGCAAGCGGTTAAACGCCCTGATAACTGTGTCGCGGTTTTCGCCTTCCTTGTAAAAATTGGCACTTGTTTGTATTGTTGGCTCATAATCCGGGGGCACCCCATGTATCTCTTTGGTTACAGATGTCCATGAACATTTGTTTTTCAATACATCATACTCCCAGCCGCCAACGCGCGCCACCTGGTTTGTTCGCTCCAGCATCTGGCTGGTACGCAACAGGTTTTGTTCCAGGTAATGCCGTTCGGTAATATCAACGGCGTTGCCTATTACGTACGGTTCGCTATCAATATCGGTTTGCAGGGTATTGCTGTATAGCCAAATGCGCTTGGAACCATTCTTGTGCCGCGTAACCATTTGACCTTGCGACTTGCCTTTATCTTTAATTTCCGCCAAATATTTTCGTAAAAAATCGTGGCGGTTTTCGGGTACAATATCAAAAAGGCTTAGCGTTTTAACCTCGTCCACGGTATATCCCAACATAGATGTCCCGGCATCATTTACCGAGATAAAGTTCCCTTCGAGGTCGTGGGTACACATCAGGCCCTGCGAGTTTTCAAAAAACACGCGCAGCTTTTCCTCGCTGATAGCCAGCTGCCGTTCCTTTAATATTTCTTCGGTAACATCGCGGCCTATGCCATAAATATTCCCGGTAGCAGGCTCCGGGCTCGATGTCCATTGGATAGTTTTGTAGCTGCCATCCTTTGCTTTAAAACGTTGAAGGAAATTAACCGTTTGGTGGCCCTGCGAAAGTTTTAGTAATTCCTTCGCAGTGTTTTCAATATCATCGGGATGATAAAACTCAAAACTGGAGGTATTTAAAAGGTACTCCTGGTCCCAGCCGAATATTTTGGTAAATGCCGGATTTATCTTTTTAAAATACCCGTCAATTCCGCCTATAAATACCAGGTCGTTTGATAAAATAAATAATTTTTCAAAATTCCTGAGCTCCTCTTTTTGCCGGCGCTCCACAATAAGTGAGGTTACTTCGTGCGCCAACAGGCTGAGCGCCCGCTTTTGTTTGTCGGTTAATAGTTTAGGCTTACGATCGATAACGCAAAGCGAGCCGAGTGCAAAGCCCTTGGGATCAACAAGCGGGAAGCCCGCATAAAACCGGATTTTTGGGTTGCCGGTGACTAAGGCGTTATCAGCAAAACGCTCGTCTTTAATGGCATCTTCGACTTCGAAAATCGTATTGTCCATAATGGTATAACCACAAAAGGCAAGCTCACGGGGTGTTTGGCCCCGCTCCATACCTACGGATGATTTAAACCATTGCCGGTTTTCGTCGACCAACGATACCAGCGATATGGGTACATCACAAATGATAGATGCAAGTTCAGTGATACGATCATACTCCTCCTCAGCAGCCGAGTCTAATATGTCATAATTTCGGAGCGCCCTCAGGCGTTCCTTCTCATTTGCAGGAACCGGGATTGTTTTCAATGGAATTACGATATCTGTTTAAACGATAAAAATCCATAACATTGTATCGAGTAAGCGCTCTTAAGCTTCAATATTAGTAAAGATAACAAGTTTGTTTCATTAACCGTATCTGCTTTTAATAGTTTTGCTGAAACTGTAATTTATAGAAAGCGATAGCCAGGATTATATAACAAACTGAGGTGTAATTTTTTTATCTTTCGGCCGTAAATAAATAGATGGACAACCAATATTATATCCTGGAAGACGGTGAGCAAACCGGCCCCTTTACCCTTGATGAATTAATTGAGAAAGAACCAGATATCCACACCCGGATACTATCGCCCAATGAAGACACGTGGCAGGATGCCTGCGATTTGCCTGAGTTGTTTGAATATTTCATAGCGTTGGGTGTGAATTTTCCAACGGAAGACAATCTCGCTTCTTTTTGGATCAGGTTTGGCGCCTATTTCGTCGACATGATCATCCTATATGTGCTGTTGAGCTTTGTGATGGCATTTTTAATTTTGAATAAACTTATAGTGGATTTACGCGCCTATGCCACCCCGGAAGCCATAGCTAAAATGCCTTATAAGGACTTTTTGCTGTTAGAGATGGTTTTGATATTAACCATGCTGATCTATAACACCGCCTGCGAAGCTTCGGGTATGAAAGCAACTATCGGTAAAAGGGTGTTTAAGCTGGTAGTGGTTGATGCAGACGGCATGCGGCTTTCGTTCCTGAATTCGCTTGGCAGGAACATAGGCAAAATCGTATCTGTTTCACTGTATTTTATCGGTTTTATCAGTATATTTTTTACCGAACACCGCCAGGCCATGCATGATCTGCTGGCAAAAACTTATGTTGTGCGGACGGACCAGTGAAAGTTGAGTGTTCGAAACCTTCTACCTTCTTTTGCAAGCAAAAAAGAGGGTTGTTGTATTCCGTTTTTTGAGGTTTTGAACATTCAAGGACTAGTCGTCCTGTAGCGTCTTCAACTTAAAGATTAAATATCATCCTTAGCATCACAATCCGCCCCGGCAGTGTATATGAACTGGCAGTAAACGTATTTGCCGATAAATTAAGTGCATTATAAGTTTTTACGTTCAAGAAATTGTTGGCATCCAGTTGCAGGTCGGTTTTCCATTTTTCGATCCTGAACTTCATCGAAGCATCGGCGAAAAAATATTTCAGTTCGTTTGCCTGGCTCTGATAAGTGATATAATGCTCGCCCGAAAGTTTGAACTGCAAATTATCGCTGGGGTTGTAGTTCAATTCGGCCTGCTGCACCAGTTGTTTGATATGGTAAGTGGGGCCATCGGCCGATGAATAGCTGCTGGTTTGATTGAGATTGGCTTTATAGCTACAAGTAACATGGTCGCTTACCTTGGTTTCGGCGCCCGCATTTAAATTTGTTGCTATGGTGTTGTATGGCAGCAATGCATTGTTCTGGATCTGGTTTGAGTGGTTGCTTGTCCAAACGACGCCACCGCTGAAAGTAGTGCGTAACGCAAATGAATATTTACTGATGTAACCATTAGCCGTCCAGGAGTTGGTGACATTTTGGAAAGGCAAAACGATGCGCTGCTGAAAATTATTGGAAATAATGCCCGAAGTAATATTGTTAGCCGAAACATGGTCGTAAGACGCGTTAACGCTCCAGAAAAAAAGCACCAGCGCTTTGCGGTAATTAAAGCCCAGCGCCGCAGTTTGATCCTTTCGCTCGGTCAGGTCGGCATTGTTGGCATAAAGCGTACGGTAATCCTGTAAAATATAGCCGTGGTAAATGTCTTGTATATTGCCTATTACATTCCTGAAATTATATAGCGCGGTGATGAAGTTTTCGACACTAACCATGTACTTGACGCGAAACTGAGGATCAAAATATAACCTGGTCAAACTTTTATTCAGCGTGTACAAGCTGTCGGAATAGCCTATCTGCTGCAGGCTGAGCGGCAGGGTCAGGTTGGCTTTCAATAGCTTGCCAGGCAGGTCGTAAGCGGCCTCGGCATATAATTTTCTCCTGTTCCAGCTCAGGCGGTTGGCAGAGCTGTCCGATTGCGGGGTAACGATATTGTTGAATTGTACAACATTTAAGTTCGATTCCAGCTTTTGCGATTGCACCACAAACCCGGTGCGGTAGCTTTGGGTAATAAAGTCAGATGGTATTTTGAAAGAAAAATAGTTGTTGGTGAACCAGGTAGGAATATTCACAGTTTGATTGAGTTGCGCGTATGGGTTACCATTGTTGAACACTGCGGGATTAAACCCGGGTTGGATGCTCCTGTTTTCAGGTTCGCTGGTATGATTGAGGTAAGAATAAAACTCTATTATATTGTTCGATTTAAGTGGCTGCATCAGGTTAAACTCGTTCGAGAAATTGAATGTATTATCGTTGAAAACCTGGTTAACGGCTGTCCCGTTAGTATTCAGGGCCGAATATTCGGCTTTGCGGCTATAGTCGGTTACCAGTATGTCATTCAGGTAATATTTATCTTTGTTTACATTCAGCGTCAACTGGCCGTGCAATATATCGGGCCTGAACCTGTTTCTTTCCGTTTCACTAAAGCGCACAGTATCATTTGGCAAATAAACCTGCGTCTCCTCCCTGTAATCCTGCCGCTGATTGTCGTGCACATAAGATAAGTTCACTTTTAATTGCCCTCCTTTTTTAAGGTTTACCAGGTTATTGAGGCTGGCAGCCGCCGACTGATTAAAGAGATACCTGTTTTCGGCCAGGTTGGGTGTGTTAACCGTTCCCAGCGATAATACGGTAGCAGGCGGGTCATTATTTATTTTTTGTAAATAGGCGGATTGGTTATGCGATATAAAATCGTTTTGTACGTCATCGCCCGTATTGTTCCCTTTCAGGTAATTGATAGCCTTGTATTGATCCTTAAACATCATCGCGTTCAGGTCCTCATCATAATTACCCGGTAAACCGGCGCCGATACTTTCCTGCCCCACCAGCTGCAATTTCGCGCCTTTTTTAATCGTCAGGTTCAGCGCCACATCATCGCTGTTAACCTTATTCTGCAGCATTTTGATGGGTTGATGATTTTGTATCACCTGCACCTGGTCTACCACGCCCTGCGGAATGGTTTTGGTGGCGATATTGTATTTATCATCGAGCAAATTATCCCCGCCGATGTACAGGTTGGAGATGCTTTTGCCGTTATAGCTGATGGTGCCGTCGGCGGCAACGGCTATACCCGGCAGCTTCCTGATCACATCGCCTATCACCCTGTCCTGCGGGTTGCTGAAATCGGATACCTTATAGCTCAGCGTATCGCCACTGGTGCGTAAAAAAGGCCGGTTACTTTTTACCACAACAGCCTGAAGCTCATTAACGGATGCTTTTAATATAAAGTCCACAGGCGCCGCGCCGCGAATGGCCTTAGCCTGGCTCTTGTAGCCAATACAACGGGCCTCCACCAGCAGGCTGTCGGGGTTTAAGCCGGTCGGTACCGCAAGGCTGTAAACGCCTTTATTATCCGCAGTGGCGTAGGCCACGATGAGGTTGCCGGTCTTGTTTTTAAGGCTGATAGTAGTAAATGACACGGCCTTACCCGTACTATCCTTTACCGCCCCACGGATGTTAGCCTGGGCAAAACAAAGAGCAGAAAATAGCAAGCCGCATAGCAGCAATAGTGTAGATCGCATAAAACGCATCATTATTTTTCCGGTATTTCTATAGGGTTGTTAAAAGGTGGTTGGGGCATCACTTTTGTATCAATATCAGGTTTGGGGCCGCCGCTGTTTTGTGCTTTAGCCGCCATGGATTGTACCAATACATTTGGGTCCTTGTGCATCGCCTTGTTCAGCTTTTCAAATTCTTTGTCGGTGGTTTTAATACCGTTCGGCACCTGGATAATATTCGGATCGGTGTCGCCGGCGTCATCATCCAATGGTATAATTGTCCGGCCATGGCGGTCTTTGATGGGTTTACGTGCACCCAGTACGGCTTTTTCTACCCGGTCAAACTTAAAAACCACTTCCTTTTTTGCGTCATATGCCTCAACAATTACGCCTGGCAGGCCATTCAGTTTCCAGGGCCCCACATGTACCGGCAAATCCGGGCAAAACCAGGCGGTATAATCGCGCCCCTTAAAGTGGCAGGTTGCCTTTTGGCAATGCAGTTCGCCAAAGTTTGCTGTATTGTTGCTGATATGCCAGTTTATAGTGCTGAGCACATCGTTGATGATATAGGCGTTGATCAGCATTTCTTTGCGAACCAGCCTTTTGTCGTTTATAAACTGGTAATACTCGGTGCCCGAGCCTGTGATCTTATGATCTAACCTGAAATTGCCGCCTGCCGAAACCTGCTCCTGTAGTTGCCTCCGGTACAAATCGTTCTGCAATTGGGTATCATAGCTTTTGTAATTGCCTGAGGCCTTTCCCACAAATAGCACCATATTCTCCGTGTAAGGATGGGCGCGGTTGTTGGTGTCGCGCACGTGGCTAAACTTGTAGTGCACCAATACCTGCGCCGTGTCGGGTTTTTGCGCAATGGCTGTTTGCAGGGTTACCAACAGGCATGCGCAAATCGCTAAACATCTTTTCATGATCATCGGGATTTCAGCCGTATCATTTCTTTTCGGGCAATTCTATCGGATTGTTGATCACCGGCTGCGGGCCTACTTTGATCTTGATATGATCCTGCCCAGGGCCGCCGCCGGGTCCGTTCATACCGGACGAAGCCATCATAGCCTGCACAAATGCATCGGGGTCTTTACGCATGGCGTCCTGTAGTTTGGTAAATTCTTTGTCGGTGGTTTTGATAGCGCGGGCAGGCAGTTCAATAATAGCCGGGTCCGTACTGGAGTCATCCCCACCGATCATGATCATCCTGTGATCGCCCGTTTGAGGGCCTGCATCGGCATCGGCAGCGGGCTGTGATGGCGCCACCTTTTCAACGCCATCAAACTTAAAAACCACGTCTTTTTTGGCATCGTAAGCCTCCAGGATAACGCCGGGCAAGCCGTTCAATTTCCAGGGACCTGCATGAAAAGGCATATCCTGGCAAAACCATGCCGTATAATCCCTACCTTTAAAGTGCGCAGTCGCCTTCTGGCAATGCATACCGCCAAAACTGGCGGTATCGCCGCTAATCTTCCAGTCAATTGCCGGCAAATCATCCTCTATGAGGTAGCTGTTAATCACGAGCGATTCCTTTCTGTCCAATTTCTTTTCGGCCGGAAATTGAAAATACTGAATAGGCGAACCCGCGTTATGCCGGTTAATCCGGATGTTCCCATCGGGCGAGTTTGCTATTGCCTCTTTAACCTGCTTTTTAAACAGGGCATCCTGGAGTTGTTTATCATAACTTTTGTAAACGCTTGCGTTTTTGCCGAGGAACAGCGCCATGTTTTCGGTATAAGGGGTTGCGCGGTTGTTGGTATCCCTTACATGCGAAAACTTGTAATGCACCATGTACCCGGCAGTGTCGGTTTTTTGCGCGCTGGCGCCGAATACGGCGAACACCAAAGTCGCGGCTATTAGTAATTGCTTCTTCATTTGTGGTAATAATTTTAAGCAATACTATATTTCCGTGATGGTGTATTAAAAACTTTGGTATGAACAGCGGTTTATCATCCCCGAAGAACGGATATTTGGTATTCTGCAATAATAAAAACGCCTCAACTTTGGGGAGTCATAGTTCATAAAGAGACAAATAAAGCGCCGAAAGTTGCCGCGAGTTTTATCCCGGGGTTTAAGATTAGCTATAAAAGCAACCACTACAAAAGCGTTTTCCCAGGATCATTTGACTCAGCATACAGATGATCCGCTCAATTGCCGCGGAGGCTGTTACTTTTGACCCCAAAAGTAACCAAAAGGGTTGTCACCAGAAATGCTTCTTTGCCGCCAGAGGGCCTTTGCCGCACAATCCGGAAAAACAGCGGGGCTGGAATCTTTTTGCCTGTTGACCCTATCGCTTCAAGATCTTGCATGCAAAAAGTTCCTATGCCCCAACCCACTTCACGGGCCTGCTGTTTTTCCGGATTTTTCCCGAAGCTTTTCTGCTGACAAAAGAGCTTCGTAACCTACATTTATCCTGCAATAACAAAAACCGGTCGTTTAGCCAACTATTGGCTTTATTAGTAACATAATTTACGGATGCTGATGGCAGGAAATTAACTTTGTTTAAAATGATTGTTATTAAGAAAAAAGACTGGATAGAGATCGCGCTCCACATCGTGTTTTGGGCCGGGATATTCTATATGCTGCTGTCGCTAACCGAACCACACATTAAAGTGCGTATCGACAATAACGGCAGCGTCCTGGAAAGGGATATCAGGCACCCGTTATCGCCGCATATATTTCTCACGCTTGGTTTCATGGTCGTGTTGTTTTACAGCAATATTTTTTGGCTGTTTAAAAAGGCGGTTCATTACAAACATATATTGATCAGGGTAATTTTGCCTGTGGCCTGGTTTAGCGCCATTTTTTTTGGAGCTAACTACCTGGATACTTTGTTGCCCAAACAGAACCCACGCGACCCTGTTTTGGAATTGCTGGCGCCGCCGCAAGGTAAAAACAAGCCTGCTGTTAAATCGGATATGGTTGTCCGCATAAAGAGTGGATCCCCTCATCATAACATTATAACAAATGACCTGGCGTTTCAGCAAACCAGGGCCTTTGTGTTTTCGGGGATCGGTTTATCAAATACAGTATTTTTTCTTTTCATTATCGTATTCGGCCTTTCCCTGGCTTATTTCTTTTTGAAGGAGTGGGCCAGGGCCCAGCATATAAGTACACAGCTGCAAGCAGTGCAGCTGGATACGGAAGTCAAATTCCTCAAGTCGCAAATTAACCCTCACTTTCTTTTTAATACGCTGAATAACCTTTTCTCGATGGCGCAGGGCAGGGGAAACGATGAACTGGCAGATGGTATCTCTAAACTTTCGGGCATGATGCGTTACATGATCTACGAAAGTAATGCCGAAACGGTACCCCTAAAAAAGGAGATCGAATACCTCGAAAATTGCATCACCCTGAATAAACTGCGTTATGCTGATGATGAAGCTTTGGTGATTTTCGGGTACCCCGAACAGGTGAAAGACATATTAATTGCACCCATGATATTTATTCCTTTTGTGGAGAATGCGTTTAAGCACGGGGTTTTGATTAATAAGTCATCGCAAATTGATATAGCCATTTCAATACCCGCCGAAAACCAGGTACTGTTTACTTGCGAAAACCAAAATTATGGTTTCATTAAAAAGATGGACGACGAAAAAAGCGGTGTTGGCCTGGAAAATGTAAAACGAAGGCTGGCGTTATTATACCCCGGCAAATACGACCTGGCAATAACCCACGGCGAAAAGTATTTGGTTACGCTTAAAATTAATTTGCAATGATAAACTGCATAGCTATTGACGATGAACCCAAAGCATTGGAGGTGATAGAACGGTATTGCCAGAAAACCGACCTGCTTTGTTTGAAAGCAAGTTTCCGCGAGCCGGTAAAAGCTATTGAGTTTTTAAACCGCGAGAAAATTGATTTGGTTTTTTTAGATATCAATATGCCTGATATCAGCGGGATGCAACTGGTTGCCACATTGGCCACAAAGCCCCTGATCATTTTTACAACGGCCTACAGCAATTACGCGGTTGAAAGTTATAACCTTAACGCGGTTGATTACCTGTTAAAGCCCATAACTTTTGAACGCTTTTTAGCAGGCGTTAACAAAGTAGTGAACCTGTTGTCGGCGAGCGATAACACAGCGCGTAAGGCTGAAGAGGCGGACACAGTTTTTATAAAAAGCGGTGCGCAAACGCACCAGGTTAAAATTGGCGACATACTTTACCTGGAGAAGGGTGGTAATTATATCACCGTTTATCTGAAAGATAAAAAAATCCTTATTCGCGAAAACATGAGTGATATTTTTGAGATTGTCCCGGCGGAAAAGTTTGTGCGGGTGCATAAATCATACGTGGTAGCCATAAAACATATTGCTATGATTGAGGTACACCAGGTAATTGTCGGCGGCGCTAAAATCCCGGTTGGGAGTGTCTATCGTGATCAGCTGAAAGCAAGGCTAGGGATTAGTCATTAGGTCATTAGTCATTAGGTCATTGGGGGATGGCTTGTGTGTAGCCTTAACTAAACCTTTTCCAAAGGAGAGGACTTAGCTTCGCTCTTTTTTAGAAGTATACAATTCGTAGGGCAGCAAATGTCGGCAATAAAAATGGAGGATTTGGTGTCACTATTTTGTCACCATTTTTCGCATTTTTTGTGATGGTTTTTGGGTGTAAAAACATCGCTATGGCCCGGAAAAGCATTTTTTGCCTGAATTTACTTGTTGGGTTTTGTTCCACCTTGTTCCTTCCGTTCCAGAGGAACAGCGGAATTTTTTAGTGTCTTCGGCCATCTAACCGTTACAGGATTGCAAGGTTTTGCCCGCAGCTACAAAACTTTCGCGCGTCTATTTTCTTCACATTCAGACATATTTGCCCTTCACCTGCACATCCGCATATTTGCACATCTGCACATCATTTCCCCTCATCCGCACATCAACTTCTCCCACCCTTCCCTTCATTTTACGACGAAATTCCGACCCAATGCTATGCATGCATACAATCAATACCGAATACCGTTTTGAACTTTGGTATAAATTGTAAAATATTAAATTCGTTAATTATAGCATATTGCCATTTTTAAATAATGTATTTTAAATAATAACCAAATTAAATACTAATTGAAGTTTTTTCTTTTAGCTATTGCTATTCCTTTCGGCTATGGCTAACTTGTGAATATCAAATTATAAAACCGGTAAGGCTTTAAATATTTTTTAAATCTTTCGATACTAACAGCTGCTACAGCATTATACAATGAGTGCATCAAATCCAACAACCGAAGCGGTAGAATTAAACCGCTACAGTAAAACTTTAACCCAGGACCCTACCCAACCGGCGGCGCAGGCCATGCTTTACGGCATTGGTTTAACCGATGATGACCTTAAAAAAGCACAGGTGGGTGTGGCAAGCATGGGTTACGATGGCAATACCTGTAACATGCACTTAAACGATCTTGCAAAAATAGTTAAACAAGGCATTTGGGACGAAAATCTGGTGGGCCTTATCTTCCATACCATCGGCGTGAGCGATGGCATGAGCAACGGCACCGAGGGTATGCGTTACTCTCTGGTAAGTCGCGATATTATTGCCGATTCGATTGAGGCAGTTTGCGGCGCACAATATTATGATGGCTTAATTACTTTGCCCGGTTGCGATAAAAATATGCCCGGCTCCATTATGGCTATGGGCAGGTTGAACCGTCCGTCGATAATGGTTTATGGTGGTACCATAAAGCCCGGCCACTGGAAGGGCGAGGACCTGAACATTGTTTCGGCGTTTGAAGCCTTAGGTAAAAAAATAGCCGGTACCATTACGCCCGAAGACTTTATGGGCGTAGTAAAAAACGCCTGCCCGAGCGCGGGCGCCTGTGGTGGTATTTATACTGCCAATACTATGGCGGCGGCTATTGAGGCACTGGGCATGAGTTTGCCTTACTCCTCGTCAAACCCGGCGCTTAGTGATGATAAAAAAGCAGAATGTTTGGCGGCCGGTAAAGCCATCAGGATATTATTGGAGAAAGACATTAAGCCGAGTGATATCATGACCCGCGAAGCATTTGAAAATGCTATTGTAGTAATTATGGTTTTAGGCGGATCGACCAATGCTGTGCTCCACATGATTGCCATGGCAAAAAGTATCGGCGTAAAATTAACGCAGGATGATTTCCAGGAAGTAAGCAATCGCATACCGGTTTTAGCCGATATGAAGCCGAGCGGTAAATACATGATGGAGGACCTGCACAATATTGGCGGCGTACCTGCGGTAATGAAATACCTGCTTAAACAAGGATGGCTGCATGGCGACTGCTTAACCGTAACCGGTAAAACCGTTGCCGAAAACCTGCAGGATATCCCCGACCTGGAGTTTGAAACACAAAAAATAATTTTCCCGGTTGAAAACCCCATAAAGGCTACCGGTCACTTACAGATATTATACGGAAACCTGGCCACAGGTGGCAGCGTTGCCAAAATAAGCGGTAAAGAAGGCACCCATTTTGAAGGACCTGCCCGCGTATTTGACGGCGAATTTGAACTGATTGCCGGTATTCAAAGCGGCAGAGTAAAAAAAGGTGACGTAGTGGTGATCCGCAATGTTGGCCCCAAAGGCGCACCCGGTATGCCGGAAATGCTTAAACCAACATCGGCCATTTTTGGCGTAGGATTAGGCAGCTCGGTAGCGTTAATTACCGATGGCCGTTTTAGCGGTGGCACCCATGGTTTTGTGGTCGGCCACATTACCCCCGAAGCGTATGATGGTGGTGTTATAGCTTTTGTTAAAGATGATGACACCATTGAAATCGACGCCATTAACCGCACCATGACGCTAAAGGTAAGCGACGAAGAGATTGAGGCACGCCGAGTCAGTTGGGTAAAACCGGCACTGAAAGCATCAAAAGGATTGCTTTACAGGTATGCCAAAACAGTTAGCACGGCCGCGGAAGGGTGTGTTACTGATGAAATGGTGTAATGAGGTGAAAGGTAAAAGGCGAAAGCTTAAAGGTTTTTTGACTACCTCGAAATCAACAGAATAAAAATCGGTGAAATCACAGAAAAATCAGTGAAATCACTTAAAAAATAAAGACGTGGAAACACAAACATTAACAATAGGTGAAACGGCAGAAGAATCTGCAAAATCACAGCCAGTAGAATTAACGGGCTCGCAAGCCCTGCTTGATGCTTTGATCATTGAGGGGGTGGATACCATTTTTGGATATCCGGGCGGCGCCATTATGCCTATATATGATGCGCTGTATGATTACAGCGACAAACTGAACCACATACTGGTGCGTCACGAGCAGGGCGGTATTCATGCCGGTCAGGGTTATGCGCGTACGTCAGGCAAAGTGGGCGTAGTTTTTGCAACCAGCGGCCCCGGCGCTACCAACCTGGTAACCGGTTTGGCCGACGCACAAATAGATAGCACACCACTGGTATGCATTACCGGCCAGGTGTTTGCACATTTGTTAGGTACCGATGCTTTCCAGGAAACGGATGTGATTAACATCACCACGCCAATTACCAAATGGAACTACCAGGTAACTGATGCAACCGAAATTCCGGAGGTTATTGCCAAAGCATTTTACATTGCTAAAAGCGGCAGGCCAGGTCCGGTATTAATTGATATTACCAAAAACGCGCAGATACAAAAGTTTGACTATAAAGGTTACACCAAGTGTGAGCATATTCGCAGCTACAGGCCAAAACCTATCATTCGCCCGCAATATATACAGCAGGCTGCCGAGTTGATCAACAAAGCCGAGAAGCCGTTTATCATCTGGGGCCAGGGCGTAATATTAGGCAGCGCCGAACAGGAATTTAAAGCTTTTGTAGAAAAAAGTGGTATCCCATCGGCCTGGACAATTTTAGGCGCCGGCGCCATACCAACCGACCATCCGCTTAACGTGGGTATGCTGGGCATGCACGGCAACTACGGCCCTAATGTGCTAACCAATGACTGCGATGTGTTAATTGCCATAGGCATGCGTTTTGACGACCGTGTAACCGGCCGACTGGACAAATACGCCAAACAAGCCAAAGTTATTCATCTGGATATTGATCCGGCCGAGATCGACAAAAACGTAAAATCAACTGTACCTGTTTGGGGCGATTGCAAAGAAACATTGCCGCTGCTTACCGAACTGGTAGAACAAAAAACATATACCGAATGGCATAACCGGTTTAAAGACCATATGCAGCAGGAAGTTGATGCCGTTATTCACACCGAATTGAACCCTACATCGCCACAAATGACCATGGGCGAAGTGATAAAAGAATTGAACGAGCTTACCAAAGGTGATGCGGTAATTGTAACCGACGTAGGCCAGCACCAGATGGTGGCCTGCCGTTACGCCAAACTCAACAAAACCCGCAGCAATATTACCAGCGGTGGTTTGGGTACTATGGGCTTTGCATTGCCTGCAGCTATCGGCGCTAAATTTGGCGCCCAGGATCGGGATGTTATCGCCATTATAGGTGACGGCGGTTTCCAGATGACCCTGCAGGAACTGGGCACCATTATGCAAACCGGTGTAGATATCAAGATCATTATCCTGAACAATAAATTCCTCGGTATGGTTCGCCAATGGCAGGAGTTGTTTAACCAGCGCAGGTATTCGTTTGTAGATATCCAAAGCCCCGATTTTGTTGCCCTGGCAGCTGCATACGGTATCGCCGGAAAATGCATCTCGGACAGGGAAGACCTGCCATCAGCATTAAAAGAAATGATGGATAATAAAGGATCATTCCTGCTGGAAGTAATGGTAACCAAGGAGAATAACGTATTCCCGATGGTACCACAGGGATGCAGCGTAGCAGAAATAAGGTTGAAGTAACCCCCGGCCCCCTAAAGGGGAGGTAATGTAGAGACGCAATACTTTGCGTCTCCTTTGGAAAATGAGTTTGGAGGAAAAAAAATGGAAAGACAGGAATTTAACATAACAGTATATACCGAAAACCAGATTGGCTTGCTCAACCGGATAGCCATCATTTTTACCCGCAGGAAGATCAATATAGATAGCCTGAATACTTCTCCATCGGAGATAGAGAGCATTCATCGCTTTAATATTGTGATTACCGAAACAGAAGATGTGGTGCGAAAGCTTTGTCGCCAGATTGAAAAACAGGTAGAGGTTTTGAAGGTATATTATCACACCAATGAGGATGTGATCTGGCAGGAACTGGCGCTGTACAAAGTATCGACAGATGTAATTGCAGAGAAGGTAAGCGTTGAGCGTTTGTTACGCGAAAATGGCGCTCGTGCGGTTGTGATCCGTAAAGATTACACCGTTTTTGAAACCACCGGTCACCGCGAGGAAACCGATAACCTGATCAGCATTTTGCAGCCATACGGGTTAATTGAGTTTGTACGCAGTGCCAGGGTTGCTATTATAAAAGACAGCGAAGGTTTTAACTCCAAGCTAAGGGAATTTGAACGCCTTGAGCCGGGAGAAGATGTGATAGAAAACGAATATTTAAACCAGGGGTCGAAGGTGTTTACGATGTAAGAAAGAGGTGAAAGGTGAAAGCTGAAAGGTAAAAGGCGAAAGCTTTTTATTAGCCGCTTAATCAATGACTTAATGACACAATGACCCATGACTAACCCATGATCGAACAGATAAAACAACAATATCCATTAGCCTACAATGCTATAAAAATTGCTACCGAGGCGGCTGGTTTTACCATGCCGTCGGAAGTGCTGACCTGCTCGTTGTTAAAAACGCTGGCAGCAACAAAACCGGGCGGCAAGTTTTTGGAGTTGGGCACTGGTACCGGTTTAGCCACCACCTGGATTTTGGACGGCATGGACAAGGCGTCGACCATGATATCAATTGATAACGACGAAACGTTACTAAATATAGCGAAAGAGAATTTAGGCGTTGATAAAAGGTTAAAGCTGATATGCGCCGATGGCGCCGACTGGATAAAACAAAATACAGGCAAAAAGTTCAGCTTTATTTTTGCCGACACCTGGCCGGGCAAATATTTATTGCTCGATGAGGTACTAGATATGGTTGAAAAAGGAGGCATTTATATTATTGATGATATGCTGCCGCAAGCCAACTGGCC
>Ga0068855_100000629_pt1 | contig 43234 bp, 34 predicted proteins | sample KBSCornC52_FD_66592 | JGI IMG/M metagenome (GOLD analysis project Ga0068855, IMG submission 66592) | Corn rhizosphere microbial communities from Kellogg Biological Station, Michigan, USA - KBS Corn C5-2 | ecosystem: Host-associated > Plants > Roots > Rhizosphere > Soil ... | reverse complement strand
GATGCGGCTCCGTAAAGGATGGCGAGCGCGGTGCGCTCGAGGTCGGGCTCACCGACGACGTCATGGAATACGAACGGCAGCACGAGCAACGCATACAACACGACCGGGAGAGTCAACACCCACTTTCCGGGCGAGAGTTGCGGCACAGCGAGCCGGCGCTCCAGCACCGTATTCATGCAACGAAACCTGTCAGGCAACGCGCGAGCGGCTGGTATCGCTGGTATCGAGTTGGGCTGCCCCCGCCCGCCCGCCAGTGACCGCGCCTTCCGGATAGCGGATGACCTCGTCCACCTGGTAATCCTTGATATCGCGAGCGTGTGTGAAAATGATGAGCTCGCCCAGCAGTCCCAGCGCGAACAATTGCATACCCAGCACGACCAGCAGTGAGGACAACAGCAGTGCCGGCCGGTCGGCCAGGGGATGCAGGAATACCAGCCGATCGATTGCCAACCAGGTCACCAGCACGGCTCCGATGACGAAGGTCGTCGCCCCGACCATGCCAAAGAACCGCAGCGGCTTCTTGGTGAAGCGCACCAGGAAGAAGACCGTGAGGATATCCAGTACCCGATGAACGTACTCGCGCACCGGGTAGCCGCTTTCATAGCGATCCAGCGGCGACTGGGCGAGGTCGATCTCGAGGATCCGAAACCCTTGGCGATTCGCCAGCACCGGGAGGAAGCGATGTTGATCCCCGTAAAGCGAGATCTCCTCGAGCACACGCCGCTTCATAGCGCGAGCGCCGCAACCGAGGTCGTTGAAACGCTGTCCGCCCGCGGCGATGAGCGAATGGAAGAGGTTCCGCCGCATCACCTCGAAACGGCTGCCCACCCGAGGCCAGCGCCGCCCGATGACCAGATCGGCTTTATCCAAGCCCCGCACGAGCTTTCCGATCTCGGCGCCTTGGACTTGATGATAGGCCGGCGCGGTCACGATGATGCGCCCACTCGCCCGTTGAAAGCCGGCCATGAGCGCCGTAGCCTCACCGAAGCGCTTGGTGAGACTGATGACGATGAGACTCTCGCCGCGCGCCAACAGACGTTGCAGGCTGGCGGCGACTTCAGGCCTGGGTCCATCCAACACGACGATGAATTCGTAAGGCATCTCGAGCGCCGCCAGGCCCGCCTTGTACTCGGCGTAGAGCGCGGCGATGTCGCTCGCGTAGCGATTGCCTACCGGCATGATGACCGATAGCGGCAGCGGCTGGTCTTCAGAAGTCACAGTCGTCATGGATGAGCTCACTGAATAATGAGGGAGCGGACGCGAATATGTTGTGTGAGACCGGAGAACTCGTGCTCGCGCATGTCACCGAGCTTATAGACCAACTCACCCAGTGCACCGCTGCCCATGAGAATGATGGCGGAGCTCAGGAAGATCACGCCGGACCCGGCGATCGGCAACGACAGGGTCCCGCTCGATGCGAACTGCACGACGGTACAGGCGAAGGCAAGTGCCGCACCCACCAACATCGGCACCGACAGCATGCCGAACCACAACATGGGCCGCGCGGTGAAGGAGGCGACCGTCTTGATCACCATCAAATCCAACAGCACCTTGTAGATGCGCGACAGCCCATACTTGGATTTGCCGAATTGCCGCGCGTGGTGCTGGACTTTGATTTCCGCGATTTTCGGACCTGCGATGGAGGCCATCGCGGGAATGAAGCGATGCATCTCGGAATACAACGGAATCTTCTTGATGAGAGTGGCGCGATACGCCTTCAGCGAACAGCCGTTGTCCTTGATCGGCACACCCGTCACCTTGGCGATCAGCGCGTTGGCGATACGCGAGGGAATCTTGCGCGAGACCAGCTTGTCCTGGCGATCGAACCGCCAGCCCACCACGATGTCGTTGCCTGCATCGATCTTGCTCAACAGCGCGCCAATGTCGGCCGGATCGTTCTGCAAATCGCCGTCCATGGTGACGATCACATCCCCGCTGGCCTGCGCGATACCGGCCGCCATGGCCGGCGTCTGCCCGTAGTTCCTGCGAAACTTCACCAGGCACACCCTGGGGTCGGATCGAGCGATCTCGTCTGCGATGCTCACGGTGCCATCACGGCTGCCGTCGTCGACGAATACGATCTCGAACGAGATCCCGAGCGGCGCGACGGCGCGCGTAATGGCTTCGTATAACGGCCGGAGGCTGTCCTCCTCGTTATAGAGCGGTACGACGATCGACAGCTCCGGCGTCATGGTCAATAGTAAGGACTGTCGTTGCGCTCAGTGGAGCGATTCAAGACCACACCCATCAAGTTGACCTCCGAGAGCACTTCCTTCGCATTCGCGAGAGTTCGCCGTGCGGTCTGTCCCTGCGAGACCACGAGCAAGAACGTGTCCACGCGGGGCGCGAACGCGAGAACATCGTCCGTTACCATGAGCGGCGGCATGTCGAATATGATGATCCGCCGAGGCAGTTGCGCCTCCAACGCCGCGATGAACTCACCCATACGGGGTGAGCGCAGCAGCTCGGAGGAATTCTCGACGGACGAGGCGTTGGGCACCACGGCCAGACGCTTGACGCCGATGTCGTAGATGATCTGGTCGAGCTCGACCTGGCCTGTCAGGTAGTCGGTCAGACCGTGCTCGTAGGTCATACCCAGATAGGCGCCCAGCTGCGGCCGCTGGAGGTCCAGATCGACGAGAAACACGGACGTGTTGACATCCTGCGCCAGCGCCAACGCTAGGTTCACCGAGGTGAGACTCTTCCCCTCGCCCGCCGCCGTCCCTGTGATCCCGAGCGTGTACCAGTTATTGGCCGCGAGGCGATGCAGCACCCGCGTGCGCAGAATCTTGTAAGCGCGCGAAATCCCGACATCCGGGACTCGCAACAACACGCGGTTGCGCTCCATGGCCTGTGGGTCGACCGGCGCGGGCCGATACTGGACCGGAACAAAGTTTTCCGGCAGCGGTGGCGCAGGCGCCAGTGGCGGCCGCGAGGGTCGAACATTGGAGACGATTCCCGGCATAGCGGCCGTGCGCTCATGCGCCGAGCGGCGCATGACTTCCTCGATCAAGCTCATGAGAATTGATACCTCATTGCACCGGTCAGCAACATCAATAAAAAGCGCGCGCGGTCATGACGATCGCGGTGCTGGCCACCACCACGCAGGCGGACAGCGTTACCATGCGCCAGCGTTGCCGGCGCACAGCGATCGCATCCTGGATTTCGGGAATGACACCCAGCGGCGATAGATCCAACACGCGGCGCACATCGCGGCTGCCGCGCACGGTCTGGTCGACGCTTTCCGCTACCACTACCGCGGTCAGGGACAGCAGGACCGCAAGCATCAGGCCTATGGCCGCGATCGCAATGCGCTTCGGCTTCGCGGGCTTGGCTGGCAGGGACGGCGCCTGGACCAGGCTGAGCTCGTCACTGCGACCACTGGCGATGGCGGCGCTGGTGAGCTCCGAATCCATCATGCTCTTGTTGATCTCGTCGTACTTGGTGTGGGCGAGCTCGAGATCGCGGGTCAAGGTCTTGTATTCACGCTCGGTCTGCGGCGTCGCCTCGACGCGCTTCTGCATGCTATCCAACTTCGCGCGCAGCTCGTTGCTGCGGCGATCCAGGCCGGCTACCTGCGTATCCAACGCATTGATCTGTGTCTTGAGCTGAACCACAGCAGGGCTACCGACAACGTTCGCGGAGTTCTTCTCGCCGGCGGCAATGCGGGTTTGGAGAGACTTGATCTGCCTCTCGATCCGCTTCACATCCGGATGGTCTTCGCTATAGCGCTGCCGGGCCTGGGCAAGAATCTGTTTCTGCGCTTGGAGTTGCGCGTCGAGCGACAAGCTATCGATCGCGCCACCCCCGGCCTTCAGAGCGTCAATCTGCCGACGCAGCGCAATCATGTCAGGATGATTCTCATCGTAGGTGGCCAGCTTCTTGTTGTACTCGGCCTGCAGCTGCCCCAGCATGCCCTCGTCCATTCCAGCATTGCGTGCCTGCTCGAGCTGCTGCTCCAAAAAAACCTTCTCTTGACGCAAGGTCCGCTCCTGCTGCCCCACATCGTCGAGATCGCGTTGCGTCCGATCCATGAGACTGAGATTCAGATCGGTCAGCTCCGGCAGATTGCCGAAATTCTTCGCCTTGAAGGTCGCCAGCTTGGACTCCGCCGAAGCAATTTCCTTCCGATACTGCTCAGCCTGCGCTGAGTAGAACTGTGCCGCGGCCTTTGCACGGACCTGCAGGTTGGCTCGGCTGGCCTGCAAAAACGCGTCGGTGAGCCAAGTCGAGACCTTCAGCGCGACTTCAGGGTCGCGGCTACCATACTCCACGGTGAAGGCCGAGATGATCTCGCGCTCACGGCTGCTGTCAGGATCGAGGACAGGCATTTTCACGGTCTCGACCCGCGTCCTGCGATTGATCTCTTTGAGCGTGTCCTCGAGCGAGTCGCCGGGTGAGGTCGCCTGCGGCACCTGCTTGACGAGCTTCAACAAGTTCGGTGGGCTCATGACCGACTCGGACAGGCTGCGTACATATTGATCCATGTAGGATTTTTCGCGGCTCGCCCGCTCCTTGTCGGTCGGCAGCTGACCGGACACGGTCGCATCGCGGAATGTGATGAGCCCGGTGGACACAAAAATGTCGGGAAGCCCGACCGCCAGCGCGAGCGCGATGGCGAAGATGGGCAAGGCAACCGAGGCCAGGAGCACGCGGCGCCGTTTGACTGCAGCGATATAGTCGGAGAAATCTGGGGTGGTCAGTGTCTCGCTCATTGGGGCCTGTCCAGTGGAAGTGCGTTGTAATTCGGGAGTGGCTTGTAGCGGCTCTGGGGCTCCCAGATCACCGACAATGCGATGCCGTTGGAAACCGCGTGGGGCTCACCCTCGAAGTGTTGCCAAGTCAAGTTATACTCGGTCGCGAGCCGGAAGCTGCGGGTCAGCTGGTACATGAGGGACGCGGATGCCGCCGCATAGTCGCTGCCCTGGACCCCGATGATGGTTGAGCTCGCACCGCGCACACGCGTCGCGCGAGCCGCGAGCACGCCATACAACCGGGGCTGGAGTGCCCTCAGGAACCGGAAACGAAGCTCATCATGCTCAACCACCGCGCCGGCGGCGCTCGGCGATAGATCCCGAATCACATCTACGACGTATTGCGAGATCTGGTACGTCCATACGACTCCGGCGCCTCCTACGACCAGAGTCTTGTTGATCACGCCGTCGACCGCGGTGTTGGCGTGGACTTCGTCGACGCCCACCCGCAGGTAGGTCTGTATCGTGTTCGTCGGCTTGGCATCCCACTGCGCCTGCACCCCATAGCGGTTCGTGTCAGTGGTGCTTTTGACCTGCTGTGCAGTGGAACCGGTGCCCAGCACGGTTGCGCGGTCGGGCATGAACCTCGCCCCGATCAGGCTGAAAACCAGATCCTGCCGCTGTGTAATGTCGTATTGCACCCCGGCGTTGAGGTAAGCGTCCTTGAATCCTACCTGGACGTACTGCGCCTGCTGCTGAGCCGTCAGTCCGCCAGTCAGGTTGTTGGTGAACGAGGCGTTCTCGAACTGCCCGTTCAGGTTCAAATGCCACCGCTGCGTGAAGTCATAGGTCATCTTCGGCGCGACCTGCTCCAGCTGGCGGCGGTTATGAATGGTGACCCGGCCGGTCGCTTCCCCCTGCACCTGTCCCGGATTGACTCCGGGGAAGTCGGCCGGCAGCAGCTCGGAGGCCAGCACCGACTCGTTGGCGTAGTTGAAAGTGCCGCCGAAAGTCGCCTTTTGAAACTTGTAATTGCCCAGGATGTTGAGGTAGCCGTCGGTTGACTGGTCCTCGTGATCATCGGGAAAAAAGCTCGAGTGGACTCGCGGGATGATGTCGAGCTCGGAACGCTGATCGATCAAGCTGAAACCCGTAGCCACATCCGCGAGCAAGCCGTACGCCGGCACCTTGCTTCGGCCGCTCTCGATGAGTCGATAGTTGTCGTTGTACAACCCGCCCACCTCGATCCGCGGCTCGAACTCCCAGTTCGACGCCGTGGCCCTGGTCGTCAGTAGCGCCGCGGTCAGCGTCGCTCCCGCGACGATGACATTACGGTACGACGACGACATCGCCCGCCTGCAGCATGATGTTTTGATCGAGATTCCTGCCGCGGACGACGTCCGTGTACTTGAATGGCAGCGCCTGCTGCTGACCGTTGTCCGTGCGCCGGAGAATCATGATGTCACCGAGCGCCGCGAACGGAGTGGTCCCGCCGGCCATGCTGAGTGCCTGCATGACATCGACCCGTGGGTTGACGACGAAGTCGCCTGGTTTCTGCACCTGGCCGATCACATAGACTTTGTTGCCCTTGATCTCCTGGATGGACACGGTCACGACGGGGTCGGAAATGTATTTCTTCAGCTTGCCGGTCAGCTCCTGCTGCAGTTCCGACACAGTCTTGTTACGGGCGTCCATCTGGCCGGCCAGAGGAAAGGAGAACTGCCCGTCCGGGCGGACCAGTACCGGTCCCTGCAGATCGGGCTCCTTCCAGACAGACACCAGCAGAGTGTCCCCGGGCTTTACCGTATAGGTCACGTCGGCAGGTGGCGCAGCCAGCGTCACCAAAGGCGCGAGCAACAGCAGGACAAACCCGCACGAGAAGTGGGGCAATCGCAGCGGCATGGAATCTCCTCTTGTTACGGCCTGGGGCCGGGCTTTCTTCGCGGAAACTTCTGGCCAAGCTTAGGAGCAAGTGTCGTACCCGCTCTCGAACACCGACCGGCGTGCTGCACGTAGCAAAAGTGCGTCCAGGCACCTTTGTTGCGTAGCTTGAACGGAACGTTTTCGCACCGACCGCACCGCGAGCCCGCCAGCTATGATGTTCCCTGCGCCCGAGGGCGCGCCGCCTCTTGCATCCGCATGACATTCGACTCTCACAAAGCGCCAACCATTTGTTTTGTTGGGCTTGCCAATCTGCCGGTGCTCGCGCGCGAATACGGTAGTCACGGCGTAGGCGGTGCCGAGCTGCAGCAGACTCTGCTGGCCAAAGCGCTCGCCGCGCACGGCTATGCAGTCTCGATGGTGGTAGCCGACTACGGACAGCCTGACGGCGCGGTCTGGGACGGCATCAAAACTTACAAGGCCTACCGCCCCGAGGCGGGTTTGCCGGTGCTTCGTTTCATTCACCCCCGCTGGACAACTTTATGGGCCGCAATGAAACGGGCGCGCGCGGACATCTATTACACGAGTTGCGCTGGCGCCCTGCTGGGACAGGTGGTGCTGTTCGCGCGCCTGCACGGCGCGCGTGTCATTTTTCGCGTCGCCAGTAATTCGGACTGCGATCCGGCAAAGCTGCTCATCCGGTACCGGCGCGATAAGCGTTTGTATCGCTATGGACTGCAGCGCGCCGATCTCGTACTCGCCCAGACACTGGAGCAACAACAGGCGCTGTTGAAAAATTTTCGGCGTGCCAGTCGGATCGTGCCCTCTCTTACGGAGAGCCATGATGGCCACCGACCGAGCGGTCAGCGACGACCGAGCGATCAGCGAGGGAATCCCCAATGGGGAGGGAATCCCCAGGGGGGACGACTGAGCTTTGCTGAGCGTGATATCCCGGTCTTGTGGGTCGGCAATTTCCGCGCTCTCAAGCGCCCGCAGCTGTTATTGGAAGCCGCACGAAAGCTGCGGCAACTTACATTTCACATAATTGGCGGTCCGATGCCGGGCTCGGAATCCTTCTACGAGGAGATCAGGGCGCAAGCGCTGGAGTTGCCGAACGTATGCTTCCACGGCCCTGTTCCCTATCACGATGTCGGTGAATTTTACGAACGCGCGCGCGTGTTCGTCGGTACATCGGAAATCGAGGGCTTCCCCAACACTTATCTACAAGCGTGGGCGCGCGGCACACCTGTTGTCGCGTTCCTCGACCCTGAGCAACTGATCGCTCGTCATGGCATGGGACGTGCTGTAGCGAGCGCCCAAGAACTATGTGAGGCCATCGTCACCATGACCGGTGACCCGCGCGCGTGGGAAACAGCCAGCCAGCGCAGCCGCGAGTACATGGACAATCGTTTCAACCTGACGCGCATGACAGCTCCATACATCCAGGCGTTGTCGGATGTGTTCACCTTAGATGAACGAGAGCTGAACGTCCGTTACCAGCGACGCAGAGCGCCGCGCGATTGCCGCAGCGTGTTGATGGTTGGCACGGATCTCGACGGCATGGGCGGTGTGCGCGCAGTCGTGCGCAGCTATGTCGACGGGGGCCTCTTCGAACGTTATCGGACCGTCTACGTGGCCTCGCATCGAGCCGGCAACATGTGGGTAAAAATCTCCACAGCGTTGAAAGCCTGGGTACGGGTCGCGCTACTGCTGAGAAAACTCGACGCCCCGCTGGTGCACGTACAAACCGCCTCGCGAGGCTCTTTCTGGCGCAAGTGGCTCGTTTGCCTGATGGCCCGGATGGCCGGCCGCCCCTACATCGTCCATCTACACGGGGGCGGCTTTGCGAGATTCTACGAACACGAGTCCGGACCGCTGGGGAAATGGCTCATCCGCAGCACTCTGGCGCACGCCTCCTTGGTGATTGCGCTGTCGGAGCAATGGCGCGAGCGGCTTTTGAGAATCTGTCCAGGTGCCAGGGTAGAAGTCCTACCCAACGCTGTAGCCCTCCCTGCGTCGGTCGGCTCGCGGCGCCTCGAGACCGAGGAGCCCGTGGTGCTGTTCCTGGGACACCTGCTGCGCGACAAAGGAGTGTTCGACCTCGTGCAGGCGTTCGCCCGGTTAGCCCCACAGTTCCCACGAATGAAACTCATGTTGGGCGGCATCGGCGCGATCGCGGAGATACGTCAACTCGCGACTGAGCTTGGCGTGCAGGAACGCGTGCTGTGCCCCGGTTGGCTGGAGCCGCAGGACAAGAGTGCGGCGCTGGCCGCAAGCACCTGTTTCGTCCTGCCCTCGTACGCCGAAGGCATGCCCATGGCTCTCCTGGAGGCGATGTCCTGGGGACTTCCGGTCATCGCCACACCGGTTGGCGGTATTCCCCAGGTCGTGACCAAGGAAGTCAACGGGCTGTTGGTCCCTGCCGGCGATATCGAGGCTCTGACCAACGCACTGCGGCGCCTGCTGACGAGCCCGGAACTGCGTCAGCAACTGGGGGACGCCGCACGTCAGACCATCGAAGCCGGCTACTCCCTCGATCAGGCGCTCGCCCGGTTGAGCGGGATTTATGACCGCTTCGGAATCCAGGCGCGTGCGACACCAACACACGCACGCGCTGCCGCCGTCGGCCAATGCAGATGATAGCCACCGCTGGAGAAGTCGATTGAAGCAGATTGCGCAATATCAGGACGGCCGCCTCGAGTTGCAGGACGTGCCACTGCCCACCGCTCCCCCTGGCGGCATTCTCGTGCGGCTCACGCACTCGGTCATCAGTGTTGGCACCGAAAAAATGAAGGTCGAGCAGGCGCGCATGAATTTGCTGCAAAAGGCGCGTGCCCGCCCGGACCAGGTCCGCAAGGTACTCGACACGGCGCGCACCCTCGGCTGGCGCGCGGCGATGGAGAAAGTTCGCAATCGCCTGGAGATTCCCAGCCCACTCGGCTACAGCGCCGCCGGCATCGTGGTGGCGGTAGATCCTGCCAATACACGTTTTCGTGCAGACGATCGAGTCGCTATCGGGGGCGCGGAGTGCGCCTTTCATGCCGAGTACGCTGCCGTCCCCGATCTGCTGGCCGCTCGTATCCCGGATGGCGTGGAAAATTGGCAAGCCGCTTATACAACCCTCTGCTCCATCTCCTTGCAAGCTGTGCGTCAGTTGCAGCCGACGCTCGGCGAGCGCGTGCTCGTCGTGGGCCAAGGCCTGGTTGGACTGTTGGTCACAGCCTTCTTGCGCGCCAGTGGCGCGCGAGTCATGGCGCTCGATGTCGCGCCCGCGAGGCGCGCTCTGGCGCAAGCCATGGGAGCCGAGAAAGTCGTCATCGCCGGACAACAGGACTTGCGCCAGGAAGTGCGCGCCTGGACTGAAGGCTATGGCATCGATGCCGCGGTGCTCGCGGCATCGGCTGCGACCAATGGTCCAACAGAGCAGGCGCTGGAGGTCTTGCGTGACCGGGGCCGGGTAGTCGTCGTCGGCAAGACGAAAGTCGATCTGCCCTGGGAATATGCTTTCGGCAAGGAAATCGAAGTCCGGTTTTCCCGCAGCTACGGTCCGGGCCGCTACGACCCGGCCTACGAGTGGGCCGGTGCGGACTATCCGATCGGCTACGTCCGCTGGACCGAGCAGCGCAACTTCGAGGCGTCGCTGCAGCTCATGCGCAGCGGCGATCTCAACCTCGCGGCCCTCACGACGCGCCGCGCCCCGTTCACACAAGCCTTGCAGGTCTACCAACATCTCATGGGAGAAGGCGCAGCGGGTGAAGCGGGTGTAATCCTCGAGTATGGGGAGGGACAAGCTCGCGAAAGCGAGCCCGCTCGGGCAACCAATCCACCGCGTTTGACGTTGGTACCGACCCAGGTCCACCCCACGCAAGAGCCGCGGCTTGCGCGCCCCGTGTCCCGGGTCGACGTCATAGGCGCGGGCAACTTCGCGCGCACTATGCTGCTTCCCCACTTGAAGGGACGCGTCGCGCTCGGCGCGGTCGTCAACAACACAGCGTTGAGCACGAACCATGTTCGTAACAAGTTTGGTTTTGCCAGCGCCGCCACCAGCTATGAGCAGGTGTTCAGCGATGAGGTCGATGCTGGCGTACTCATCGCCACGCGCCATAACCTGCACGCGCCACTCGTTCTGGCAGCTCTCGCCGCCAACCGGCATGTATTCGTAGAAAAGCCTCTCTGCCTCACCCGCGGTGAGCTTGCACAGATCGAAAGCGCTGCCGCCACGAGTCGCGGCAGCGTGCAGGTGGGTTTCAACAGGCGCTTCGCCGCCGCTGCCACGTATCTGCGCAAACTCCTCCAGGAGACGGCGGGCCCGAAAACGGCGAGCTTCCGCGTGATGGCCGGCCCGCTCGAGCCCACCAGTTGGTTTGCCAACCACGCCGAGAGCGGCGGACGCGTGCTCGGTGAGGCATGTCACTTCTTCGACTTCTTCTGCTTCCTGTTCGACTCACGCCCGGTGCGTGTCAGCGCGCAGACCGTCTGGCCGGCCGTGGGACGGTTGCCCTTCCCCGACAGTATCACCGCGCAGGTTGAATTCGCGGACGGCTCCTGTGGACAGCTGGTCTACTCGGCGGAAGGCGACAGCTCCTGGCCCAAAGAGATCTGTACTGTATTCGGCGCCGGACTCACCGCGGAGCTGCAGAATTTCAAAACATTGGCCGTGCATCGCCACCGCAAACGCAGCACCCGTGAATTCGAAGGCAAGGGCCACGCCGAGCAAATGGCTGCCTGGACTGCTTTCTTGCGTGGCGAAGCCCCCCACCCGGTGCCCTTCGAGGCCGCGCGGCAATCCATGTTGCTGACATTTGCCGCGGTGGAGGCCCTGCAGCAAGGCTGCTCGGTCGAGATTGGCACTTTATGACCCCTGGGGTGCTGTTCATTGTCAACTCGCTGGGTCTCGGCGGTGCCGAGAAGCAGGTAGTCACGCTGCTCAATCACCTCGACCCCGGACGCTTTCGACTGCACCTGGCGTATTTGAAGCGCCGTGAGCGCCTGTTACCCGAGCTCGACACCGGCCGGCTGCGCGAGCTGGTTTGTTGCGATGTCACCGAGGGCATCGAGCGGCACGCGGTGACGCAGCTCGCTGCGCTGATTCGTATGCATCATATCGATGTCGTCGTCTGCACCAACACGTATTCGATGCTGTATGGCTATCTCGCTCGGCGCAAAGTCGGCGGCGGGCCGAAGCTGGTGACGGTCTATCACACCACGGTCTTGCGAGCGCGCAAGGAAAAACTGCAGATGCTTCTGTATCAGCAGCTCTTCAAGCGCACCGATCTGCTCCTCTACGTCTGCGAGAACCAGCGCGACTATTGGCGCGAGCGAGGCCTGCGAGCGGCCGCGGACGGTGTCGTTCATAACGGCATCGATGTCGAATACTTTTCCGACGTCCAGACCCAGGAGCAGAAGCTGCAGATGCGCCAGCGCCTGGGCTTCTCCCCTGATGATTACGTCGTCGGTCTGTGCTCCTCGCTGAGACCCGAGAAGGCTCACGGCGATCTGCTGCACGCCATCGCGCGGCTGCGCGCGGAGGGCTCTCCGGCCAAGGCGCTTTTTATCGGAGATGGAACGCAGCGCGCGGCCATCGAGAGTCAGATCCAGACGCTCGGGCTGCGCGAGCATGCCGTTATCACAGGAATGCAGCAGGACGTGCGCCCCTACATCGGCAGTTGCGATGTGATGACGTTGGTGTCACATGCCATCGAGACTTTTTCATTGGCCGCACTCGAGTCCATGGCTCTGGGCAAACCCCTGGTCATGAGCGACATCGGCGGTGCTGCGGAGCAAGTGGTGCACGGGCAGACGGGCTTTCTGTTCGAGCCCGGGGATATCGATGCGCTGACCGCTCACCTGCGCAGCCTTGCGTCCCCCGCGCTGCGAGCGCGAATGGGATTGGCCGCGGCTCGTCGCGTACGCCAGCTGTTCACGGTCGAGGCGATGACTTCCGGATTCACCGCAGCCATCGACAGCCTGTTGGAAGACGGCCCGCGGGACACGCGGAGCCTGGACCTCATGCGGGTGCGCACGTGAGTATGAGCGCGACGATTCCTACTGCCTTTGACCTCTACTTCGGCCGCGGCGCGCAGGATTCGCAGGAGGATCTTTTTTTCCATTCCATTCAACTCCGCAATGGCACGCGCAAGACGACGTGCCATCGGCGACTCGATGATCTGAACGATCTTGTGCTGGGCCTGCTGCCACCCGAGCGGCCTCTGCAGATCATGGATGTTGCGGTCTCTTCCGGTGTGAGCACGGCCGAGTGGCTGGTGTCGCTCGAGCAGGCAGGGGTCGAATGCCAGATGCTGGCCGGGGATGCGGTCGTTGATGCGTTCCTGATCTCGCTGGGTCGCAAGTTGAGAGCGCTCACCGACACGACCGGACACCTCATGCAGCTCGATATCGGCGGCAAGGCGATTCGGCTGCCTCCACCGCGGCGCCGCGACCGCATCCGTTATCTACCGTACGTGCAGGTTATGAAGGCTGTCGCAAGGCTTTTCGATCTGCGGATGAGGGACTCGACCCAACGCCGCTTCGGGGCCACCTGCGCGCCGTTACATTTGTTGAGCCCCTCGCTCGGCCGGCTACCGCGCTTGCGCGCCGTCGAGGACGATATTCTGCAGAATACGAGTTATGCGGCGCGCTTTCACGTCTTGCGCGCCGCGAACATCCTGAATCTCGCCTACTTCGACGTGCCGACGCTCGAGCGCATGGTGCGCAATCTGCGCGCGCGGCTTCTGCCTGGCGGGCTGCTGATCGTGTGCAGAACCAACGAGGCGGGCGTAAACAACGCGACGGTCTTCAGATTCAACCGCGATGGCCGGCTGGAGCCCATCGCCCGCCTCAACCAGGGCTCCGAGATCGCCGACCTCGTGGCCCGCCTCGAGCCCGGTCGACATGAGCCTGGTTGATATGAACGCGGGATGCTCAGTGCTCGACGGTAAAACCGCTCGGCGTTGCCGGGCGCGTCACCGACTTGGTGCGCATCAGGATGATGCCGTCACGATCCTTGAGGCTCACCGTAGTCACGGTCTGTCCGTTGTTGGTCGTCGGATCCTGCGAGCCCTTGATCTTCACGAACGGCTCCTCGAGCGTCACGGTCTGCGGGCCGTTGCCCTTGGGGTTGACCAGCACGATGCCGTTGTCGAAGTCGCGGCGCCACACGCCTTTCTGCCAGGCCGCAGTAGGCTTGGCCAAGCCGCTACCCAGGCTATGGTCGTACTCGTCGAACCATACCACGCCGTAGTACTGCGCTGCGTTGTCGGTGAAGGCGTAATAACCGTCATCCAACAGGCAGGTCCCCAGGCCATAACGCATGCCCTGGTAGTCGGTCGAGTTACCCCACTGGTTGAAGATACCGATCTTGGGGGCTGCGAGCGCACCCATGACCTTACGGTACTGCGCGAGCGTCGCCGCCCAGCCGCCCCAGGTCTCTACCGACCAGGACTTGCCGATGTAACCTTCCATGACCCCGCCATTGGCCATGCCCTGGTATTCGGTCAGGATGGAGTTCGGGGCACCCCAGTCACCGACGTTGCCCATCTGGTACTTGCCCGGCATGAGGGTTTTCACCAGCGAGAAGTAGCGGGCATAGCCCTGGCGCATCCAGGCCTGAACGGTTGGATTGCTCTGCGAGTCGACCATGCCGTCGCGGTTCCAGTCGCCGTCGATGTACGGCCGCCAGAACACGTTGTCCATGAAGAAGCCGTCGATGGCGGGCGTAGTCTTCGCGTATGTGTTCACGAAAAAGCGCGTCATCCAGTCTATTGCGGTATTGCCGCTGGAGTCCTTGGGTGTGAACAACGTCATGTTGATCTCGTTGTCGCCCGCGGTGCCGAATCCGGCGTTGACGTACGACGTCAGCGTCTTGTCGCTATACAACCACCACTTCATGTTGTTGATCGTGGTGCGATACGGCCCCCACGAGGTGCTGGTGAGCGACTGGTCGGCGCGCAGCTGGTTCGCGTTCACATAAGTGAAAATCAGCGCGTTGGGATTGCGCTGTTTGATTTGCGTGAGCGCCGTCTGCATCGAGATGCCATCGGGCTTCATGCCCGGATAGTCGTTCAACACCATCACGCTTTGCCTGGCGAGCTGCGCCTGGTAGTTGGCATTGTCGTAGTTGAACGGGCTACCGATCTGGATGCCGCCGATGCGCGGAAAGCTGGGCGGAGTCCATGCAGAGGCCGCAGCGCTGGCCGCGAGCGCAGCGATGGCAGCCGTGGCGATTGTTCCTTTCTTTATCGACTCGAGACGCATTATTCCCCCGGACAGATGACAGGACGACGACCATATCGTGGTGAGAGGCATTGCAGCAGACCTGCGCATGGCATGTGCGCCATGGACAAGGCTCGCGTGGTGGCGGGCGGAGTGCGATTTCCGTCACGGCACAGCGGTTCGATGACCGCATGCACGTCTGCAACCTCGGGCCGCGCTATCGGCTTGGACGCTATTGTTCCCACCTGCCCTCAAACGTCAATAGATGCACGTCATGTTTACAAACATTAGCCCGTTTCTTTATGCCCGGTGTCGCTGGCGGCCGACGCTTTCGCGGCGCAATTCATCGCAAACAAACATGTGTGATGCGTCATGTCTATGAACACCGACAGCCGTGTGGGCGGCATTCCCGTGAGTCCGTTCGACTCGCTCGCGGCTTGCGCAGAGCAGATTCTCGCGGAAGTGACCCGCGGCAAAGGCGGCTTTGCGATTGCCATCAATGCTGAAAAAGTGATCACGTGCGCAGGTGATCGATATGTGAAGGAGACCGTCGAGCGCGCGACGCTCCGGTATCCTGACGGCGCAGGCGTCGTAGCTGCAATGCGCTTGAAAGGCGCACATTCCACCCGGGTCGCCGGCGCCGATCTCTGGCTGGAGGTGTTGCGGCGCGCGCGCGGACAGCAGCTCAGGGTCGCGCTCATCGGTGCGAAACCCGAAGTGCTCGAGGCCACCCGGCGGCGCTTGCAAGCTGAGTTTCCCAACGTCACCGTGTCGATCGCCCGCAACGGATACGATGGTACACGCGACCTGGAGGTACTCACGCGTGAGCTGCTTGCGGACCGGCCGCAACTGGTTTTCGTGGCCCTCGGCTCGCCGCGCCAGGAAATGCTCATAGAGCGCTTCCGCAGCGTGCATCCCCGCGGGTTCTACATGGGCCTTGGCGGCTCGTTCGATATCTACGCGGGTGTAAAGAAGCGGGCGCCGCTTTGGATGCAGCGCCGCGGATTGGAATGGCTGTTTCGCTTTCTGTCCGAGCCTTCACGGGCACCCCGCGAGACCAAGCGATTGAAATTCCTTGCGTTACTGGTGATGGGCAAGCTATAGGAGCCTAGTCCCGACCGGGCGCGGGTAGCGCGCACTCGAGCAAGGGCGCCTGCGCGCCCTCCCCCTATGCTCGGCGCAGCGACACACCCACGCCCAGTCGTGGAGCCGGAGCAGCCGCCGGTTTAGCGGCGGCTGCCTTATCCAGAACGAACAACGCCCCCCTGGCCGTCAAACCCATGTACATGAAGAAATACGGTTTGGAGGTGTAGAGGTTGCCAAAGAATACGCTCACCGCCAGCGCGAGCATTCCAAAAACGTACGCAATCATGTCCGCGCGCAACGACGACTCCTCGCTGGCGGCTGCGGCACGCTTCGCCGCCATGATCGAGTAGTAATAGACGAGCACGTAGGCGGCCACTCCCAACAGTCCGAGGTTGAACCACTGGTCGAGATACGTGTTATGCATGGCAAACACGGTCGGCATGGTGGAATAGACGTTCCAACCGAACCCCGTAATGAGCGAGATCGGATTTTCCATCATCTCGCCCAAAGCCTGCGCCCAGATGTCGCTGCGGCCGGACGAAGCCTCACTGAGACCCATGCTGCCGATACCAAACACGCGATCCGCAATGGCCGCGGCCCCCGCAGGATATATGATCGCCGCGGCCACTCCAGATACCACCGCCAGCACGGCACCGCTGATCGCCCACGCAGCGATCTTACCGGGTGGAATCAAACGGCGGCACATGAAAACGGCAATCGTGTAGCCCACTGCGACACCGGCATAGGCGCCGCGGGAGACCGTCAGAACGAACACGAGGGCCGTCGCTGCGCTGCAGCCCAACCAGAACACGCGTTGCATTCCGCGGGTCGTCAGAGCCAGCGCAACCACTCCCGGCAACATGCATGCCAGCAGCGCACCCGTCTCGTTCGCGTGACCGAAGGCGCCGAACACGCGATCCGCCTCCGCTCCGGACTCGCCAACCTTGGTGCCCAATGCGGTCAAACCGGCGAGGTCCGTCAGTGTCAACACGCTGGAAACACCGATGGCCGCCATGATCGCGCTGAGAACGGTCCGATAGTCCCGCTCATCCTGGATTCCATAGAAGGCCGCGAAGCAGAATATGGCCGAGTCGATCAGGTCGTTCTTCAGCGCGATCGCGGACAGCAGCTCGTTGTAGTTGCGATAATGGATGACCAACCAGGCCGTGAAGAAAGTCAGGATGGCATAGCCGATCCACATTCCCCAGGCCATGTGAAAGCCCGGTAGCCGCAGCTTGAAGTTCCCCGTCAGCGCCATCCGGAACATCAATGCCAGGCTGATCGTATAGAGCGCCGCGTTCTTGACGCTCAACCCCGGTCCGAGCCCGGGGTTGTGCCCGAGAAAGTCGCTCGCGATGAGCAGGGTGACCAGAAAAACGAACATCCAACGCATGTTCAAACCTCACGCTACGAGGCGCCGCGCAGCAGGAGCCGCTTACCCCATGCCTGCAGCACAGCCGCCTCGGGAATACGCATCATCAACAGAAGGAAAGCAAACGCCGCGACATAGACGATCCCGGCAAGCAGGATCCCCAGCCGGCCGAAGATTTCCGTCCATACGGAGCTGGCGATCAGCACAGCGGCAACTGCGGCGGCGAGCGCCACCTTTGCGATGCTCCGCCACGGCAGGAGCTCGCTCGAGCTCACCCGGTAGGCTCGCAGGGTGCGCCATCCCAACCAGGTCACATCGACATAACTTGCGATGACAAAGGCCAGCATCGCTCCGGCAAGACCGGCCAGAGGAATCAGGATCAACATGGCGGTGGCACAGGCGAGCAGCCCGGCCACGTTGCTCTCCACCAGGGGACGGGTCTTGTTGACCGCGCGCAGGGCCGGCGCGAAATCGAAGCACTCGCGTATCACGACCAGCATGTAAAGCTGCATGACGAGCGCGGCGCTTGCATAACTCGACCCGAACACCAGGGTCACCAGCGGCGCCGCGTAGCGCGCCACGAGAACGACGATCGGAAACAACATGATGGTGTTGACGACCGTCGCCTTCTGCCAGAGCGCCAATGCGCCGCCGCTGACCGCGCGGTCCCGATCCTTGCGCACCATTTCCGGGAGGATGACGGCGGAAACCGAGTTCCTGATGGTCGTCACCACGGGCTCCCCAAAGCGGCCGATCGAGTATTGCGCCAGCGCGACGGCCCCGAGGAGTCTGGCGACAATGACATTGCTGAGATTTCTGTTCAGCATGGCCAGCAACGAAGCCGTACCGGAGGGAATGCAGAAGCGCAGCTGGTCCCGCCAGGGCTCCCGCAGCGGCGGCTCCTGGCGGCTGCGATCGAAGACGAGCATGCAGATCCCCGCCACAGCCAGCCGCGTTCCTTCCAGAGCCACCAAAGCCCAGATGATGGCGCGGAAGTCATGTGTGAGAGAGGCCGTGCCCACCACGACGATCACCCGCATGGTCAGACGTCCAGCCGAGTAGAAGAACACCGGTTGCGCGCGGCCGTTGGCGAGCCAGAAGTACTCCCAGAAGTCCAGGTTCACCGAGAACAGCGTGTAAGCCACCAGGGGCGCCAGGTAGCCGGCCACGAGTCCCCCACCACTGGCGCTGTCCAGCGCGATCAACACGATCACCACCAACATGCTGCTGCACAGAGTGAGCAGCGCAGTCTGCCGCGCGAGGCGCCAACGGCTGTCCGGGTTCGCGGGTACGCAATAGAGCAGGCTATCGTTGATCGAGAACTGCGCGAAGGACTGCAAAATGGCGCCGTATAACAAGAACTCCCGGTAGCGCCCGAAATCCGACACGGTGAGCAGACGTACGAGGAAGATTGGGCTGATCAACATCAGCCCATAGCTCGCCACACGCGAGAGCGTCAGGATCGCCGTTCGATTGCCAAGCGCCGACATTACTTGTCTCTAGCGACCGACGGGGGTGGCGCATCGACCTTCCACACGCGCGTCAAACCGTCGCGGCCGACATAGATGGAATGAAACGGAGGTGCCCCCAGCGCCTGCGAGATACCGAAGGCACGCATGAGACTTCGTCCGTCCTCTTGATTTTCGCCGCTGCCGATCACGTAGATGGCCCCTCGATCGGGTTTCTCCACCAGGCGCTCCAGCTCCGGGCCAGTCCCGATGAGAGGCGTGTCCGTGTAGAAGTCGAGCCAACGCCCGTGCACACGATGCATGAAGGGAGCGGCCACCTGTTTGTTTACCAACCAGTAATCGACATGCCCCAGATAGTAGGTCTGCTGGAGAACGTCTTCCGCGATGATGATGTCGTGGGGCCCGGGATGCAGGCTGGCCACGAATTGCGCGGCGCCCTTGTGATCGGGATGGCTTGCATAGCCTGAGTCCACCGCAACCGCCACTTTCGAGGGGTTGACCACCAGCAGGCAACCCAACACTGTAGCTGCCGGCTGAAGCCAACCTGGAGCCCACTCGGGGTGCCGTCCGCGAAGCCGCAAAGCGGCCCATTGCATAGCAGCGAATGCTGCAACCAGCAGCGTCATCACCTGCGCCGCCGCATACCGCGGTGGGATGTTCCATTTCATCCAGCCAATCATGAGCAACGGAATCCACATCCCCAGCATCACGAGCAGGAGAAAGTCCGGCACCGGCTTGCGTTGGGCGAGTTGCCACGAGCCCCACAGGACGGATCCAACCACCGCCAGGATCGCGATCACCGAGTATTCCGCCATCGAAATGAACGGCCACACGCTGGGCCATCCCAGCAGGACGCCCGCGATTTGCTTGAGTGAGCCGGCATGGTGCATGCCCAGGTAGCCTACCTCGGCGGCCAGCACACCTGCGCTCACGATAAGAAAAAACCACAGCCGTGATTTCGACAGTGTGCCCGCCCGTCGGGCCAGAACCAGCGCGGCCGCCCCAAGCAGCACCGCCAGATGCCAGGAAAACGCAAACTCCGCCACCAATGCTGCCGCAAGCAGCAGCGCCGCCACGATGTTTCGGCGCGGCCCGAGCACCCAGAGCGAGAAGACGAGCGCAGGCAGCGTCGCGAGCACTAGCCATAGATGCCGCAGATGAGGGACCAGCGCCGCGTGCGGGCCGTTTCCAACCGCGCCCGAGTCTGACTCGACAGACTGCGGATAGGCACTGGAGATCCAATGGTTGATTCCCTCGAAGCCAACGGCCAGGACAACGAACGCCGCGGCACCCAGCCAGAGCTTGCGCTCGTCACCGCGGGCCAAGCCGGGGAAAAACACCAGGAAAGCGCCGAAGATGGCCAGCGTATGGAATTGCATGCCCACCAATAGGAGAGCCACGGCGGCCACCAGATAACTGGTGCGGTTCGTGCGCTCCCAGGCGAAGATCAGCCCCATGTAACCGGCCACACAGGTCACCAGGAAAACGTACATCCGTGCGGTCTGCGAATCCTCTATAAAGCTGGGCAGGAACGCCACCGCGGCGGTCAGGGCAAGATTCCAGGGTACAGTCAGAAAGCGGCTGCCCGCCTGCCAAGCGAGCAGGATGAGCAAAATGCCGCAGAAGACCGATGGCAGGCGCAGCGCCCACTCGGACTGGCCAAACGCCATGACCGAGCCGGCCATCAAGTAGAGCTGCCCGACCGCGCGCGGATAAAACATGCCGCTGGGCATGAGCGGCACACCCTGGTTCACCAGGCTCATGACTGGCAGCGCCATGGTTTTTTCGTCGCCATGCAGCCCCACCGACCCGAGTCCCCAGAAGCGCACGACCGCTCCGGCGAGCACGATGCATGTGAGCAACAGCCGGGCTCGACCAACACCCCCGGCAGCACCGGTCCGGGGCTCGGTCTTTACGAAGAGCGCGGCGAAATCTCTGAGGATCTGCGCGATCATGAGAAGGGCGATGCCTTACGTTTGCAACCTGAGTTAACGCTTCGACTTCAGTAAGCCTTCTCGTCGCGCACCAAGCGGATGGCTGTCAGAAACAGGATCTTGAAATCCAACAAGGGTGACCAGTGCCGTAGATACTCCAGGTCGTAGTCGACCCGCGCTTGCATATCCTCCACGCGCGCCGTCTCCCCGCGGCAGCCGTTTACCTGCGCAAGTCCGGTGATCCCCGGCGGCACCTTGTGGCGGATCATGTAGCCCTTGATGAGCTTGCGGTACTCCTCGTTGTGCGCCACCGCGTGCGGCCTTGGTCCAACGAGGCTCATCTGCCCCTGCAGCACATTGATCAGTTGTGGCAACTCATCCAACGAATAGCGGCGCATGAAGCGCCCCACCGGGGTTACGCGCGCATCATCCTTGCTCGCCTGTACGATAGTGGGGCCGTCCTCGATCACCGTCATGGTCCGGAACTTGTAGACCATGATCTCCTGCCCATCGAGCCCGTAGCGGCGCTGTTTGAAGATGATGGGTCCCGGCGACGACAGCCGCACCAGCACCGCGAGTACCAACAGGAGAGGCAGCGCCACGACGAGCACCGTCAGCGCGAGGGCAATGTCGATGATCCGCTTCACCACCCCGCGGTAGCCATAGAAGGGGGTCTCGCAAAGCGCCACGACCGGAACGCCGAGCAGTTCACCGCTGCGCGCCTGAATGAGGTCGATGGCATAGATGTCCGGCACGTAATAGACCGAAGCAGTCGTATCACGGAGCTCGTCGAGCAATTGCACCACGCGGCGAATATGACTCACTGGCAGCGCGACGAACACGACCTCGATCTGGTTTCGATTGACATATGACACCAGATCGGGAAGCGTGCCCAGAAGTCGCGCCGGCGTTGCCAACCCCAGGCGCTCTGCGCTGCGGTCGTCGAAAAAGCCCTCGACGCGCATTCCCAGTGCACTGCTGCCGATGCGCTGCGCGAGTGACAGGCTCACCTCATTGCACCCCGCGAATGCGACCCGCCGCGCCACTGAGGGGTGATACAACAGGCGCCTGGTGAGCTCGTGCAGGGAGAGCGTGACGAGAATCAACGCCGCGGGCGTACTGATAGCCCAGGTGACTACGACCCGGCGGGAAAAATCAACGGAGTACTTGGTGACGAAGCCGATCGCCAACAGGATGGCAAGAATGACCATCCAGCGCATGATGACGCCCATGGCGAGTGGCACAGTCGACTTCACCAACTGCCCCGAGCCGGCGGGGCGTCCACGCGGCAACAACAAGGACAGCATGGCGGCCAGTATCGCCAGAACGACGAAAAATCCCTTGAACTCGATCCCGTAGAGATAGCAGAGTCCGTACAGGAGACCTACCGCGACGATGGGTGGCGCGACCGCATCCAGAAACGCCAGCAGGGCGATCGAAAAGCCTCGAGTAAACGTTGTTGGCTCTGTCATTCCGCGCGCGTTTTGTGTCCAGCCCCCCGGGGCTCGATACCCAAACTCTCAGCAATGAACGGACCCGCACTGCACCCTGTGTCGCCCTTCCGCGCCAGATGCGTCGGCCGTTGGCCTGACACCACAAGCAAGGCACGATTCGTGCTACGACCGCGCTTACGCCTATGTTACAGAGATGCGCCGTCGACGCCGGTCATGCCGCCCCACGCTTCGCCTTTCCAAAGAGCGGCGTGGACATCTACATGTGCCCGACCTGCGGCTGCGTCATGGCGGATCTCGAGTTCGCGCATGCGCAATACGAGGCGCCCTCCTACTACACGATGGCCTTCAAGACGAAGGCCGAGATCGAGGGTGAATGGGGATTCCGCTGGCGACATATCCTGCGCGCCCTCCGGCGCTTTACAGCCACGCCAAAGCTGCTCGATGTGGGAGCGGGGAACGGTTATTTCGTATACCTCGCACGATCCGAATTCGACGTCCCCGCTGACGGGCTCGAGATCTCCGCGGCCGAGGTCGACTATGCGCGCGCGACCTTCGGAGTCGAGCTCCTGCGCGGCAACCTCGAGGACGTGCAGGGACACTACGAGGTCATCACCTCATTCAATGTAATCGAGCACGTCCAGCGACCAACAGTGCTCCTGGACCAGATGAGCGAGCGGCTGCAAAGAGGCGGTTTTTTGCTCCTCACGACGCCCAATCCCGCATGCATCCATCGGCGCGTGCGCGGCCTCGACAAATGGAACATGGTCTGCCCGCCCCATCACATCAATCTATTCACGCGCGCGGGATTAGAGGAGATGTTGACTCGGCGGGGCTTCGAGATTCTCGAATACGCGACGCTCAGTACCTATATCAACGCGGTACGCAAGATTGACACCCAGAGTCTGCTTTTGCGCCGCGCAGCCTTCCAGGCGCTCAAGGCGGCGGACCTCGGCGCCGACCATTTCTTCATTTGTCGCCTGTCGTGAACCGGCGACGCGAGCGTTGCCGTTATCTATCAGTAGCTTAGGCCTCCGCTTGCGACTCTCAGCACAATCGCTTGTCGGAAACAACAGACAAAAATCGTTCCCACCCTTTCCGCTCCAGCCCGTGCTCCAGCTGAAAAAATCAACAGTCTCAGTTACTTAAAAAAGCTGGCACGCTAGCTGCAACACCTTTGGCGCGCGCTGGGCAGTTTCCGGCGCCCATGACGTAAAGGCAAACCCGCCGAAAGGCGGGGGCGCAAAACTTCCGGTCTAACGGCACGACAGCCTATGACAGCGGGGTTGCCGGGGTGATTCGCACTCGCCTCGTGAGAGACAGCAGGCAAGGCTTGTCGTACCAAGCCGAGCTTTAGCTGCACTCGTGCAATTCCCCGACTGATGCCTCGTCCGAGGACCGGCGCTGCAGACATTCGGGGGTCCAATGACGAGAGCCTGGGCGATTTTGGCCAAACCGGGGTTTGGGTCGAGTCGCGGGCGCGCAGACCTGTCGCGCGCAGCCGTGGCGGCCTGTTTGATCGCCAGCCTGACGGTCGCACTCGCCGGTTGCGGTTCGGACGGATCGAGCACGGCGGGCGGCGGTGCGGCAAGCCCGTTTGCAGCAGCGGGCACTGGGACTGGGACATCAGGGACGACCGATACAGCACAGAAGGGCAGCACCAGCGACACCACCGGTACGACATCCGGGCCCGGATCGACGACGCCACCTCCCGTCACTGCCACGAGCTCGAGCGTGACGCTCAGCTGGCAGCCCCCCACACAAAACAGCAATGGCAGCTCCATCACAGACCTGGCCGGCTATGTGATCCATTACGGCACCGCATCCGCGGATTACAAACAGGTCGCAAAGGTCAAGAACGCGGGGCTGACGCGTTTCGTGCTCGACAATCTCGCGAAGGGGACCTACTACTTCGCCATCACGGCCTACAACTCGAAGGGACTCGAGAGCGAGCTGTCTCCGGAGGTTGCCGCTACGCTCAACTGAGCGCTCAGCTTTTGCGTTGCGGGGCACTCAGCCCCGCATCCGGGGCTCGCTCAGGCGCAGGATCAGCCACAGGGTCCGCCGGGGGCGCCGGTGCATGAGTCGCGGCGGCATTCCGTCCGAACTGCGCCGCACCGATCCGGTGCTTCTCCAAAAGGTCGTACAACGTCGGCCGCGTAACACCGAGCAGGTCGGCAGCGCGCGATAGATTTCCCTTGGCCACTGCCAAGGACTGTCGCACAGCCTGAGCCTCGGCTCTTTGGCGCGCCACGCGCAGGTTCAAATACTCCGGATCGTCGCCCGGATCCTGCAGCCCCAGATCGTTCGCGGTCACTACGGCGCCCTCGGCCATGATCACCGCGCCCTTGATGCGATTCTCCAGCTCGCGCACGTTGCCCGGCCAACGATGGGCTTGGATCGCGCGGATGGCATCCGGTGCGAGCCCCCGGGTGGGCTTGCCAAAGCGGGTCGACATTTCCTGCAACAGGAATTGGGCCAACAGGAGACTGTCACCCTGGCGATCCCGCAAGGGGGGAACGCGAATGGTGACCTCACTGATGCGGTAGAAGAGATCCTCGCGAAACGCCCCGGTACCGATCAGCGCGTCGAGATTGCGATTCGTGGCGCATACGATACGCAGATCCAGTGGGATCGGCGTGCGCCCGCCAACACGCTCGACCGTGCGCTCTTGCAGCACGCGTAATATTTTCGCCTGCAGCGACGCCGGCATCTCCCCGATCTCGTCCAGAAAAATGGTCCCGCCGTCGGCCGTCTCCAGCTTTCCCGGCGTACGCTTGGTTGCCCCGGTGAAAGCGCCCTTCTCGTATCCGAACAGCTCGCTTTCCAACAGCGTATCCGGAATCGCCGCGCAGTTGATGGCGACGAACTGTTGGTGGGAGCGGCCGGACAGCCGGTGTACGGAGCGGGCCAGCAACTCCTTGCCGGTGCCACTGTCGCCCAACAACAAGACCGTCGCGTTCGTCGGGGCCACCTTCTCGATGGAGCGCCCGAGCGCCCGCATGGAGTCGCTCACCCCGATGATCCCTTCGAGCGCCATGGCGCCGGTCTGCTCCCGCAAGCGCCAGTTCTCTTCCTCCAACTCGCGGATGCGCAACGCACGGCGCACGACGATGGAAAGCACACCTGCATCGAGCGGCTTGTGGTAGAAATCCGCGGCCCCGAGGCCAACCGCTGCGACGGCAAGCTCGCGCGCGTCGTGCTCGGTCATGGCGATGATCTTGATATCGGGGGCCAGGTTGAGGATCTGGCGCAGCAGGTCGAGGCTCTGCGCGGCCAGGGCCAGATCACGCGCCGGGCCGAGATCGAACAGCACCACGTCGGGCTCGATCCGCCGCACCAGGGCGAGAGCCTGCTCGTTCGTTTCGCTGCACGTGACGCTCAGGTCGGAAAAAATCGCCTCGAGCTCGCGCCGCAATGCCCGATCGTTCTCGAGGATCAGCAGCTTGCACCGCTGGATCTCAGCACTCATTCACAGCTTCTCCGTGCTCGCCATCGTAGGTCAACGCGCTCCCTTGCCCATGAACACGACCTCCGCGGTCTGTACCAGAATCGCCAGATCAAATAGCAGGGTGTTGTTTTTGATGTAGTACAGGTCGTACTGCAGCTTCTCGAGCGCATCCTGCTCGGAAGAGCCGTAGGGATAGCACAGCTGCGCCCAGCCGGTGATGCCCGGCTTCACACAGTGCCGCTGTACATAATATGGAATCTTCTGGGCGAGCTCCGCCACGAACTGCGGCCGCTCCGGCCGCGGCCCCACGAAGCTCATGTGGCCCGCCAGGACGTTGAAGATCTGCGGCAGCTCATCGATACGGAGCTTGCGGATCACCGCGCCGACTTTTGTGACGCGAGGATCGGACTTCTGGGCCCACTGCGCCTGTCCATCGCGCTCCGCATCGGTGCGCATGCTGCGGAATTTCAACACCGTGAACGTCTGTCCGCCCAGGCCGACGCGGGCCTGCCCGTAGAACATCGGGGCGTGCCAACCATCCTCGAGCTTGATCGCGAGCATGGTGAGCACCATCACCGGCAGCGACAGGATGACCAGCACGACGCTCGCCACCAGGTCCAGCGCGCGCGACGAGAACAGCCGCAACGGGTCACGCCGGAAGCCGTCGCCGAAGATCATCCAACTCGGGTTCAACACATCGATGCGCACGCGACCGGTCTCGCGCTCGAGAAACGTCAGCAGCTCCGTGACTTCGATCCCGGCGAGCCGGCACTCCAGCAGGCCCAGGATCGGGAACCCGCGGCGTCGATCCTCCATTGCCACCACGATCTCGTGAACGTCGAGGCGGCTACAAAGCTCCAGGATCCCCACGCCCCCATCCAGAATGCGCTCGGGTGGAACCGCGATGCTTTCTCCATCGGGCTGGACGAATCCGACAATCTCGAACCCGCGCCGGTCCGAGCGGCGCCGCAGCCCGGAAATCGCCGCGGTACGCTGGCCCACGCCATAGACGAGCACCCGCCTCTTGAAGAGGCTCTCGTCCATCATCCGCGCGAAGACACCGCGGCACAGTCCCGCGCCCACGAGTGAGAACAAGGACGAGAGGGCAAGCACACCGCGTCCGAGCCATAAATCCGGAACCGTATAGAAGACGGCGGCGGTCACCACCCCGGCGGCGCAGATGGCCGCGACCAGGCGGACGAACACCCCGGCGGTCCTGGCCCGCTGGCGCGAGCTGTAGAGCCCGAAGGCGAGCACGCTGATCAGGTTCGCAGCCCCGAACACGATGGCACAAAACCAAAGGGTGTTCTTGCTGCTCGCCGCGAGGGGCATCCAGTGGTCGAAGCGCACGCGGTAGGCGAGCACCATCGAGACGAAAAAGATGAGGGCTTCGATAGCGGCCAGTGCAGCAATCGAGACGTGGACGTACTGGCCAAACAGCCGGACGCGCATGAGACCTTTCTGGTGTTTCCGTTAAATAGCTGTCCCACCGGTCCGATGTGGCGGACCCGGGAGGGGCTGAACTTTACAGGAGGGTGTAAAGAAATTCCTGAATGCCGCTGTGAAGGCACTCCCAATTTCTATAAACTTCGTACCTGTGTCCGATTTTCACGCACGTACCCGCCAGTTTCGCGCGGCGCTGGGAAGCTTCGCCACCGGCGTCACCATCGTCACCACACGCAATGCCGCCGGTGAGGATATCGGCCTCACGGCCAACAGCTTCAATTCAGTGTCATTGGATCCGCCGATGGTGCTGTGGAGCCTGGCGCGCAAGTCGCTGAGCCTGCCCGCCTTCCTGGAGAGCGGCCATTTCGCGGTCCACGTGTTGGCCGCGAGCCAGGAGGACCTGTCCGTTACGTTCGCAACCCGCGGGGCTGACAAATTCGCCAGTCTGAACGTCACGCGCGGCTCGGGAGGCATTCCGCTCATCCCCGGCTGCTCAGCCGTCTTCCAATGTAAAACCGCCTTCAACTACGAAGGCGGCGACCACGTCATTTTTGTCGGCGAGGTGCAGGAGTTCGAGCACTTCAACCGGCCCCCACTGGTGTTTCACAGCGGCCGCTATGCTGTCGCGGTGGAGAAGCCGGCGGCGACACCGCCGCCGGCACGTGAGGACAGCGAGCCCGATAGCAGCTTCAGCCAGGACTTCCTCATATATCTGCTGGAGCGCGCTCATTTCCAGCTCTTTCTCAGTCTGCGGCGCGATCTGCAGCGCCACGGTCTCAGCGAGGACCAGTGGTTCATCCTCAGCATCCTCGGCATTTCCGACAACCGCACCGTCGCCGAGCTCGACTGTCTGCTCTGGTACACCGGCAGAAGGGTGACGTACGAGCGCCTGGCGAGCCTGACGGCCGGTGGCTTTGCTGTAATCCATGGCATGTATGATCCGCATGCCCGGGTCACTCTCACCGAGACCGGCAAGCGCGTCGTCCTCGAGCTGGTCGCGGCCGCCAAGGCCGTCGAATCCGACGCGGAGCGCAACCTTGGATATGGCGAAACACAACTATTGAAGAAAGCCTTGCGCGGCATCATCCGCGAGACCGATCCGGGTCCGCCCCCGCTGCAAGCGCCCATCTATCCCGAATGACGACTGCCGGAATCGAATATCGCACCGACCGCGCGGTCGACGTGCACGCATTCAAGGACATCCTGGAGCGCTCGGGCCTTGCGGCGCGCCGCCCGGTCAATGATCCGGAACGGCTAGGCAAGATGCTGCGTGCGTATAACCTCGTCGTAACCGCGTGGCGCGGCGAGCTGTTGGTAGGCATCGCCACCTGTTGGACCGACTACGCCTACAGTGCCTATCTCGCCGATCTGGCTGTAGCGGCAGACCAGCAGCGCTCCGGTATCGGGCGCGCGCTCGTCGAGCTCACACGGGAAACAGTCGGCTCCCGCGTCACCCTCATCCTGTTATCCGCGCCAGCGGCTGTGACCTACTACCCCCGGATCGGCATGGAGCGTTTCACAGATTGCTTCATTTTCCGCCGTTCGCAGTAGTTCACATAAGGTTTTTGCTCCTTGGATTAATTTAACGAGACTATGAGCACCTCAGACGTCATCCAGACCATCCGGCGCATCCTCAAAGAGCACGGCCGCTTGAGCAAGGACGTGGAGTCCTTGACGCCGGACTCGGATCTCTACGAGGCCGGCATGACCTCCCATGCAAGTGTGAACGTTATGCTGGCACTCGAAGGCGAGTTCGAGATCGAGTTCCCGGACCACATGCTCAAGCGCAGTGTGTTCGAGAGCATCGCCGCGATCAACGCGGCGATCGGCGAGCTGCAGGCGGCCTGATCCGCGCGTGCCAATAGCCGATGCCGGCCCGCGTAAAAAGCATTGCCGGTCATCGGCGCCAGCTGTTGACAGCGAATTGGGAGCTTTGCTCCACACCTCCGGACGCGTTCCAGAGCCCGCAAGCGTTGTCCCATGCGGGGGTGGCATGGCTGGCTGCGCAAGCACCCGCCACGGCCGCAGCCTGTCTACGCGCCGCAGGCCAGTGGAGTCTCGACGCCGCGCCGCGCAGATTCGATGCCGAGGATTGGTGGTATAGACTGCGCCTCCCCGCCCTGACCTGCAATCCAACCGAGGAGCTGATTCTCGGTTTCGACGGGTTGGCAACGGTGGCGGATGTCTGGCTCGACGGCGCGCCGCTCTTGAGCAGCGACAATATGTTTGTCGCTCACGAACGCATTCTCCCGGGAACACTGGCTGCGGGAGGCGAGCTCGTCATTCGCTGCCGCGCCCTCGACCGGCTGCTCGAAGCCAAGCGGCCGCGGCCGAAGTGGCGCGCCCCGATGGTCGAGAACCAACAGTTGCGTTGGTTCCGCACCACCCTGCTGGGGCGCACCCCCGGTTGGTCCCCTCCCGCAGCGGCAGTGGGTCCCTGGCGTCCTGTATGGTTGGAAGTCCGTAGCCGCTTCCGCCTGACGGACCTCGACCTGCACACTGGCGTGGACGGGTCCCTGGGCTGGGCCGAGGTGGCCTGCTCGGTAACACCTATCGGCCACACCGATCCGGCGGCAGCTGCTGCGGGTGTCACGCTACATCTCGCTCGCGGCGCAGATCGCCATTCCATCCCCTTGCAGCGCCTGCCCAACAACACCTATCAGGGCCGACTGAATATCCCCAATGTCGAGCTGTGGTGGCCACATACGCACGGCGAACCCGCGCTCTACGACGCACACCTCACGATCATCCTCGACGAGGCGAAGAGCGATGTCGATCTGGGCCACGTCGGCTTCCGCACCCTGACTCTGGACACGGATGGGGGTGACTTTGCGCTGCGCGTGAACGACGTAGCCGTCTTCTGTCGCGGCGCCTGCTGGACACCCCCAGACCCCGTGAGTCTCGCGACCGACTCCGACTCCTTGCGCCAGATCCTCGAGCAGGTGCGCGCGGCCGGTATGAACATGATCCGCATCGGCGGCACCATGGTGTACGAGAGCGATGCCTTCCTCGACCTATGCGATACCAACGGGATTCTTCTGTGGCAGGACTTCATGTTCGCCAACATGTGCTATCCGGAAGCCGATCCCGCCTTCAGCGCCTCCGTCCTCGAGGAAGCGCGGCAATTACTCGCGCGACTTGCCGGACGCCCGTGCCTGGCGGTGCTCTGTGGGAACAGTGAAGGTGAGCAACAAGCGGCCATGTGGGGGGCCCCACGCGAAAGCTGGTCGCCGCCGTTGTTTCACGAAACGTTGGCGCAAGTTGCCCGTAAAGTTCGTCCTGACGTCCCCTATTGGCCCTCCAGCGCGCATGGCGGCGCATTTCCGCACCAAGGCAACAGCGGAACGACTTCATACTACGGCGTTGGAGCGTACTTGCGGCCCTTGGAGGATGCGCGGCGAGCCGACGTCCGCTTCGCCTCGGAGTGTCTGGCGTTCGCCAACATTCCCGAAGACAGGACCTTGGCCAAGATGCCTGGTGGCGCGTCTATCCGCTGTCACCATCCTGCCTGGAAAGCGCGCACGCCGCGTGATCTTGGAGCCGGCTGGGACTTCGATGACGTCCGCGACCACTATCTAACTCGATTGTTCGGCCTGGATCCCCTGCAGTTGCGGTACGCCGACCACGACCGCTACCTCACACTCGGCCGGGTCGTATCCGGCGAAGTCATGGCCGCCACGTTGGCCGAATGGCGCCGTAAGCGCTCCACCTGTCACGGTGCCTTGATCTGGTTCTGGCGCGATCTCTGGTGTGGCGCTGGTTGGGGCGTAGTGGATGCACTGGGCATCCCGAAAGCGGCCTACCACTACTTGCGGCGTGTCTTGCAACCGGTAGCGGTCTCCATCAGCGATGAAGGCGGCAACGGCTTGTATCTGCACGTCAGCAACGAGCATGCGGCACCCTTGCAGGCAGCACTGGAACTGAAGCTGTTTCGCGGTGGCGAGATCGGTGTCGGAAGCGCGAGTCGCGCGCTGACGCTGGCTGCTCGCGAGACCCTCGAGCTCCCCGCGGCGGAGCTGTTTGAAGGCTTCCAGGACCTTTCCTACGCTTATCGCTTCGGCCCACCCGCGCACGACCTGGCAGTAGCCACCCTGACGAGTGCGAGCGGCGCGCTCCTGTGCCAAGCGTTTCATTTCGTGACAGGTCTGCCGGCCACGCGCGAGATTGACCTCGGTATGACAGCAGTGGCGCAGCCGACGGCTCCCGACGCGGCGGCGTTTGCAGTAACCATCACCTCACGCCGGTTCGCTCAGGCGGTTTGTATCGAAGCCGACGGCTTTGTCGCCGACGATGCCTACTTCCACCTGGCGCCCGGGAGCGCAAAGACAATCGAGCTGCGCCGAGCGCCAAATGAGCCGAATAAGGCACTCCGCGGCCGTGTGCAGGCCCTCAACGCGCATACACCGGTGAAAATCGAAGTACGCGGATGACGACCCCCAAGGCGGAGCGTTTGATTGACATCGCCGGCCTGCGCACTACCGCGGTGGGACAGCCCGATGCGCCCCTGACGCTCATATTGCTTCACGGTTATGCGATGCGTCCCGCCGATCTCTCACCGTTCGCTCACTCTCTCGGCACACCGGCCTACTTCCTCCTGCCCGAAGGGCCACTTCCCAGTACTATCGGCGGCCATGCCTGGTGGGCAGTGGATCGCGAGGCTCGCGAGAGGGCTCTCTCCCGGGGACCTCGCGACCTGACAGATGACTATCCGCAAGGGTTGAGCGCAGCGCGTCATCAGTTAGGTCGCTTCCTGGACGCCGTTGCCGCGGAATCCCCGCCCCGGCGTCTCATCCTCGGGGGTTTTTCCCAGGGGGGCATGCTCGCCCTGGATTGGGTGCTCCGGGGCACCCGGGCTGTTGATGCCCTGGCGCTGCTGTCAGCCTCCCGGTTGGCGGCTCGCGATTGGCACCCCCACCGGGCGCGCCTGCGGGACCTGCCGGTATTCGTCAGTCACGGCAGCGGCGATCAGGATCTGGCGTTTGCCGCCGGCGAGCGCTTGCGTGACTTTGTGTTGGAAAGTGGAGCACGCACCACGTGGGTGCCTTTCGAGGGCGGGCACGAGGTCCCGCTGGTTGTGTGGCGGGGTTTGCGGAAGTTCCTGTCAGCCCTGCTAGAATGAAAGAAACTTGAAAGCTCGACGTACGCCTACCTTCCGTGGAGTGTGCGCGACGTCACAGAAATAGACCTCCAACTTCAGGACCGGATCTCGAGCGCCAATGACCAGTCAAACACCCGAATTCAGTGCGCACCTGGCTGCGCTAAAGGCGATAGCCAACGGCGTCGCCGCGGCGAACGCCGCCGATGTCGACGCCAAGGCCAGGTTTCCGAGCGAGACCATCCAGGCGTTGCAGAAAGCCAAACTGCTGTCCGCCCCGGTGCCGCGTGAGTTGGGAGGCGCCGGCTACGGCATGCGCGAGCTGGCGGCCTTGTGCTCGACACTCGGACAGGCATGTGGGTCGAGTGCCATGGTGTTGGCGATGCACTACATCCAGGTGGCCTGCATCGCCCGGCACGGCTTGTCCTCACCCTTCTTCCGCAAGTACCTCCAGGACCTCGTGGAGCAGCAGTACGTGCTGGCCTCCATGACCTCCGAGAACGGCACGTTCGGCGAGACTCGGACCAGCATTTGCGCGGTCGAGCGCAACGGGGGCCGCTTCAAACTCGACAAGGACGCCACCACCGGCTCCTACTGCGAGCACGCTGACGGGATCCTCGTCACGTGCCGCCGCGGGCCCGATGCTGCCAACAGCGATCAGGTGCTGGTCCTGGTGCGCAAAGGCGACTACAAGCTGACGCAGACCACGTCATGGGACACTATGGGTATGCGCGGCACCTGCAGCCCGGGCTTCAAACTCGAATCCACCGGACCGGAGGAGCAGATCATTCCGGGCTCCTTCGCGGACTCCTCTGCGCAGACGATGGTGCCCTACTCCCACATTCTCTGGGCCTCGCTGTGGTGGGGAATTGCCGCCGATGCCGTGGGCCGCGCCGCCGAATTCGTACGCGCCGGCGCACGCAAGAACCCGGGCACGGTGCCCCCAACCGCCGGCCGTCTGGCTGAAGTATCCACCCAGTTGCAAGCGGCGCGGCACAACTGGCTGGCGCTCGCTACCGAATTCGATGAGATCGACGCCAAACCCAACGGCCGCCAGGACCTGCTCTCCATTGGCTGGGCGTTGAAGATGAACAACCTCAAAATCAACGCGTCGGAAACTGCCCCGCAGATGGTGCACAAGGCGCTGCAGATCACTGGCATTCTCGGCTACAAGAATGACTCGAAATTCAGCCTCGGCCGCCACTATCGCGACTCGCTCTCGGGCGCGCTGATGATTTCCAACGACCGCATCGCCTCCAAGAGCGCCTCGATGCTGCTGGTGTTCAAGGACAACTGAGATGGAATACGACATCGACCGTTTCTATGCAGGGCTCGTCGAGCACGGGCACATCATTCCGGTTGGCGTACCGGGCGCGTTCGGCCGCGGCGCCGTCTTCGAGGACGTGCTCGAGCGCTTCAACGGCCTCGTCTCGCAGCTGTCGAAAAATGACAACGCGATGTTCTGCACATTTCCGCCGGTAATCAGCCGCCAGGTACTGGAAAAGGTCAACTACCTCGATTCGTTTCCGCACCTGTGCGGTGCCGTCTACAGCTTCTTCGGCAAGGAGCTGCAGGCGCGGCAACTATCCGAGCGGGTTCACGAGGGCAAGCCCTGGGGCGACATGCTGGGCATCACCGACGTGGTGTTGAATCCGGCCGCCTGTTACCCGGTCTATCCGAGCTTTACGGGGGTCGTACCCAAGGGCGGACGCCTGGTCACGATGTTGAACTGGGTCTATCGGCACGAGCCCTCCCCGGAGCCGACTCGCATGCAATCCTTCCGGGTGCGCGAATTTGTCAGGGTGGGTACTCCGGATGAGGTGGTCGAGTGGCGCGACATGTGGCTGCAGCGCGGCGTCGACCTCCTGACCTCCCTGGGCCTGCCGGCCAGGTCGGACGTGGCTGCCGATCCCTTCTTCGGCCGCGGCGGCAAGATCCTCGCCCAGGGCCAGAAAGAGCAGAAGCTCAAGTTCGAAGTGCTGGTGCCGGTGATCTCCGCGGACGACCCGACCGCGGTGTGCTCATTCAACTTCCACCAGGAGCACTTCGGCACGACCTTCGACATCCGCACCGCGGACGGCAAGGTCGCCAATACGGCCTGCCTGGGCTTTGGCTTGGAGCGCATCGTGATGGCGCTCTTCAAGACCCATGGATTCAAGCCCGAGAAGTGGCCTGAAAGCACCCGTCGACTGCTATGGCCGTAACCGCATTACCTCTCGAGCCCGCCAACTACAAGCGCAGTGTCCTGCATGCAGAGAGCTGTGCCTGGGTCGAGAAGAACTGCTACATCGACATCTGGATCGAGCTCATCCACGCGCTCGGCCTGGAGCCCCGCGCCATGGTCCCTTTTGTCGTCGCGGTCGACTTCGAAGGCGATCAATGGACATTCTTCAAGCCGCCGCACTCCGAGCTGTGGGATCTGTACGGTATCGACGTGCAGGAAATGAACGTTTGGCGTCCCCTGCTCGAGCATGCTCTGGAGCAGCTCGCGGCAGGTAAGCTGATCTCCACGGAAGCCGACGCCTTCTGGCTCCCCGACACTTCGGGCACCGACTACCGGCGCCAACACACCAAGTCGACCATCGTCCTGAACGATCTGGATCTCCAGAACCGCACACTCGGCTATTTTCACAACGCCGGCTACTACCGCCTGGAGGGCGAGGATTTCGCCCGCACTTTCCGGCTCGACCAGCCGCACGATCCTATGTTCATGCCCCTGTTCGCCGAGCTGGTGCGCATCGATCGCGTGGTCCACCGGCCGGTCAGCGAGCTCGTCGCCATGTCGGGTGAGCTCTGGCGGCGGCACCTGCGGCGCATACCGCGCCACAATCCGGTGCGCCGCTTCCAGGAGCGCTTCGAGCGCGACCTGCCTGCAATTCAAGACAAAGGCCTGGGCCACTACCATGCCTGGGCATTCGGTACCATCCGCCAGCTGGGCGCCGCCTTCGAGTTGGCTGCGCTCAACTTGAAATGGCTGGCTGACAATGGCATCACGGGACTGGAGGCGGCGACGGCTGCCTTCGAACGGATCTCAACGGCCAATAAAACGTTCATCCTCAAGGGCGCGCGGGTCACCAACAGCCGCAAGCCGTTCGACGGTGCAGCGCTCTTCGATGCCATGGCCAACGACTGGGAAATCGGAACGAAGGTGCTACAGGAGCTCAAGTAGCGGCAGTGACGCAGGCAACCGCGCAGCCCAAAACTCGCTGGTACACGCCGGACCCCCTCCTCTCGAGCCACGATACGGGCTTGGGGCCAGACCGGGGCAGCGGGCGCCCGTTATATTTTGGACATCGGGCCACCCCCCTCTTCGGCTGGCTGCATCTGCCCGCTGAGCCGGCAGCGATCGGGCTGGTGATTTGCAGCCCCTTCGGCAATGAGGCGATCTGCTCGCACCGCAGTGTGCGCCATCTTGCGGAGCGCGCGGCCCGTGCGGGAGTGCCTGTGTTACGGTTTGATTACACCGGAACCGGCAATTCGGCGGGTCACGACTGCGAGCCCGATCGGGTGACCGCGTGGATCGAAAGCATTCAGGCCGCCGCGGATGAATTGCGTGAGCAGACAGGTGTCGCACGCCTCTGCTTTTTCGGTACCCGCCTTGGCGCCACTCTCGCGGCATACGCCGCGGGGAGCCGGACCGATGTGGCCGCGCTCATCACCGTCGCTCCGGTCTTAACCGGAAAAGCCTACGTTCGCGAGCTGCGCATGTTGCAACGAGCGAGCGAAGCGAATCGAAACGCATCCGCCGCCCCACAGAATTCCGACGCGCTGCAGGCTGCGGGCTTCACTCTGGCAGCCGAAACGCAGACTGCATTGAGCGGTCTGGATCTGACTCGCTTGGCCCCATCCGCAAGCCGCGTATTGATCCTCGACCGCGCCGAGTTACCCGCCGCCGAGCGTTGGGAGCAACACCTGCGGACCGCCGGCACACGGGTCGAGCGATTGAGCGTCAATGGCTATACCGAGATGATGCTCGATAGTCACGAGACCGTGGTTCCGGAGGAGATCTTGAGCGAATCGCTCAAGTTTCTGGACGCCCTGAAGGCGGAATGGGCGCATGAGGCCCGCGATACGGCACGCGGCGCCGGGGCACGCATGACCGGCCCACCTCATGCCTTGCATCAGGTGGGCGCCCCGCGGGTCACAATACCAGCGCCCGCCTGCCCGGACCCCCTGGTGGGCGAACCTGGCACGAGCGCAGTGGAAGAAACAGCGGTCTGGTTTGGCAACCCGAACCTGTTCGGGGTTGTAACCGCGCCTGCTGGGACACCGCGCGCCGCAACCGAGGGCAAGACGCGAGGGCTCGTACTCATCAACTCGGGGGCCGTCCACAATGTAGGCCCTAATCGCCTCTACGTCGTCCTGGCCCGACTTCTTGCGCAACGCGGATACGTCGTACTCAGAATGGACATCTCCGGTATCGGAGATAGCCCGACTCGCCCGAACGCCGTGGAGAACACGGTCTACTCCCCACACGCGGTGGAGGATGTAGGCGCAGCGATCAACTACCTACGCGACGTGTGGCACGTGCAAGATGTGTACGCCGCGGGTTTGTGCTCGGGGGCATACCACGCATTCAAGGCCGCCGTCGCAGGTGTTCCGGTGAATGGGGTCGTCCTGATCAACCCCCTGACTTTCTTCTGGAAGGAAGGCATGTCGCTCGAATACCCGGAATACCGGGTTGCAGCCGACATCATGCGGTACAGGGCGAATGTATTGCGCCCCGCGTCATGGCTCAAGCTGCTGCGCGGCAAGGTCAATATATGGGAGTCGTCGCAGGTTGTGCTGCGCCGGGCGCGCTCGCTCGCTGTCCTGCCGCTGCGTAACCTGGCGCGCACCCTACGCATCGCGCTCGCCGATGACCTGCCCTCGGAGTTGCAAGCCATCGTGCGCGCTGGCATCGGCTTGCAGTTTGTGTTCGCCACCAATGACCCCGGTGTGGAGTTACTGCGGAACCAGGGCGGCGCCACCGCACGCAAACTCCGGGCCCGCGGCCTGCTGCGAGTTGAATCCATCGACGACGCAGATCACACATTCACCGACAGCACGCGGCGCGCCCAACTGATCGCAGTTCTGGAACGCACACTCTGCGGCGGATCACAACGGTAGCTGACGCTCCTTGTACGTGTCTGGCACCACCGTAGTGTTGTACTGCGGGTGCGCGAAGTCATGAAAGGCGAACATCCGATCCTGCCAGATTTCCCAACGAGGGCGGTGCGCGCGCACCTGCTCGATTCTGGCAATCTTGCGATCGGCATGGGCTTCGTTGAACTCCCGGATCGCGAGCAACTCTCCCTGAAACTCGCTCATGCAACCGATCGCGGTACAACAAACATCATCGAAATAGCAGAAAACCCGCGGCAGATGGCTGGCCGGCCCACCTTCGAACATCTGCAAGGCCACCTTGGTGGAGCTGTAGTAATCCAGGTCGAAGGCGACGAAACCCAGTGGTGCGCGCCGGGTATCGGCCAGCCAGGCGGGCATGGTGTCCGCCAGGTTGCCGAGCACCAACTTGGCCTTGGTCAGCCGTGCGCGCAGCTTGTCGGGCTCCATTTTGTAGAAACCCGGACCCCAGATATGCGGGAGGTCGCGATAATCCACGGCCGGCGGCATCCCCTCACCGGAGTCGAACCCCACTACATCGATCGCGACACCCACTTCCCGCTCGATCTCGGCGCTCGCCGCCTCCAAGGCCAGCAGCCCGCGTCCTCCCGCGACCCCGAGCTCGATCACGGTGATACGCGGGATACCCAGCCGGGAGGCTGACACCGCGGCGTGGTATGTCCCATATGCGTAGTGGCCATAGGGAAACACCCCGTAATGGACCCGCAGGGGAAGCGGACCGATCGGGAATCGCTCCCATAGTCCGAGCACGAAAGGAAGCCGTGTGAGCTGACGCACGATATTCATGAAGCCGGTCCCGGGTTGAGTTTATTGTTGAACTTAGGTCACCGCGCCGAAGGCTGCCAGGTCGTCATCCGCTTCCCCGTGAGCAGCCGGCGCAAGGCGTCGGCCACGGCGACATTGGCCTGCACGAAGAAATAGATGATGCGTACCACCCCATTGCGCTTGGCGCTCTCGCTCACATGCGCAAGCAAAGCGGCCCCATAGAACGCCAGTTGCCCCAGCAGAATGGCCGTGTAGAGAGGCCGGACTCCAAGCAACAACAAGTTGGTCACGAACGATAGCAGGAGGAACCACGGCACCAGCCAACGCATGATCTTGTGGCTCCATACCTGCCAGGCAAACAGGCCGAACCTGAAGATGTTCAACACGTCGGGGTGCCGAGCCACGGCGGTCATGCCGCGCAGCACGGTGCGCACCTTGCGTTGATACTCCTTCTGCGGATCGGCGAGGTCCCGGTAATACCCCAGGACATCCGGCGCGGTTACCGCTCTGAGCCCAACGCGGGCACAATTCAGCGCTGTGTTGAAATCGCTCGGTGCGTGGATATCCCACTGCGCGCAGACCGACTTGCGCGCCGCAAAGAAGGAGCCGCTCAGACCTACGAGGCCCGCCAGATCGGATTCCATCCGACGCAGCCACATTTCATAGCGAACATAGGCACCCTCGCCTGCGACGCTGCCCGCGGCGGTGATGAACCGATCTTCGCTGGAAACAGCGCCGATGCCGGGGTTGCGGAAGTACTCGACGAGCGTGCGCAGCGCGTCAGGCGGAATCTGCGTCGCCACGTCCGAAAAGACGATCACCTCGCCGCGGGCAGCGCGGATCGCATGGAGTTGCGCGTTTTCCTTCCCGAGCCGCTCAGGCGCCCTGACCAGCTGCACGCCCCGGGCTGCGTATTCACGCACGATGGAGTCGGTAGCATCACTCGAGCAATCGGACGCTACGATCATTTCCAGCCCGGGGAAATCCAGGGCCAGAGTGTTATCGATCTTGGCGCGGATGCGGGCCTGCTCGTTATACGCGGTGACGACCACTGTCAAGGGAATTGCGGCCGCCGGGGCCGTCACCTGCGGCGCCGGACGCCGCCATCCGGCATGGAGCACGGCCAGCAGCAGCGGGTAGAGGAAATAGCTGTAGACGCTCAACAGCAGGCACAGCCAGAAAAATGCTTCGATCATGTGATTTTGTCCGACCCGCCCGGCTCCCCCGCACGCTAACATTATAGAGCCGGTCCGAAGGCATGATGCGGGCCCCGACTCTATTTTTTTGCGCATTTCGCTACACATCACATGAGCAAGCCCGCGCGGTGCTGAGGTAAGCGCCTTCAAGACCGTATTACTCATCCATCGCGGCCGTGATGGCATGCGAGGCACGGAAATGTGCCTCATTCAAACCGCCCGCGCCTTCGCCGCCCGTGGGTGGCAGCTCGTGGTCTGCAGAAACCATCCCGTAATGGATGCGGAGCTGTTGGCCATCACGCCCGGGCTGCAACTGCGCCCGATGGAGTTCCCCGAGCTCAAGCTGGAAGGGAAACACACGGAACTGCCGCTGGTCGCCTATGGCCGGGCATTGGGCGAGTTGCGCCGCCTGGTGACCGAGCTGCGGCCAGCACTCATCTACTGCAGCGGCGGACTGCCCTGCCAGCTCGCAGTGCCGGTGGCGAAAATGTCCCGGATTCCGGTGCTCTGCCACTTCCATCATCCCGCAATCAAACGGGACTACTATCTGTGGGGGGTGAAATTCGCGGACCAGGTGATCTTTCCCAGCCAGTTCACGCGAGCCCACTCATGGCGTAACGCGCGACTGCCTGGAGAGGTGATCTACAACGGCATCGACACGACGCGGTTTCAACCGCCTGGTGCGCGCGATCCCTCCTGGCGGCAGCGCCTCGGAATACCGGGTGACGCGCTGGTCATTGGCCAGGTGGCGGCGCTGATTCCGCACAAGCGCCCGGAACTGCTCCTGCGTGCGCTCGCGCGGCTGGCGCCCAGAGCCCCGGGGCCGCTGCACTTGTGCCTGGTGGGCAAGGGCGCGCTCCTGGAGCCGCTACAGGCCCTCGCGTGCGAGCTAAACATCCACACGTCCGTCACGATTACCGGGACCGTGCCGGACGTGCTCCCCTTTTACCAACACGTCTTTGACATCAACGTGCTGGCATCCCGCATGGAGGGGCTGGGGATGGCAGTGCTCGAGGGCTCCGCGTGCGGCCTTCCGGCCATCGCCACCGACTGCACCGGATTGGCCGAGACCGTCCTGCCTGAAACGACCGGCTTCCGCTTCGGCTTGGAGGATGTCGAGGGCTTCGAGGCCCGGCTGCTGCAGCTCATCAATGACCCCGCCCTGCGCGCTCGTATGGGGACCGCGGGCCGGGAGCACGCGCTACAGACTTTCGCAGCGGAGCGTTACAACGAGAAGATTGTGGCCGCGGCAGAAGCGCTTATGCGGTAGCATCGTTTGGTTTATGACCTAGGCTGCCGCCCGTGAGTACTGTCGAATCAAACACACCACCCAGCCACCACATCCGCGCGCTCGATGGCATCCGGGCACTGGCGATCCTGCTGGTGATCCCCCATAACGTGGATGTCCTGACTCGTCCCTATCCCGCCTACGACTATCCCATCGCCATGCTGATGCATGCCGGTTGGATCGGCGTGCAGTTGTTCTTCGTGCTGTCGGGCTTCCTCATCACGGGGAATCTGCTCGCCACGCGCGGCGCGGCCAATTATTTCGCCACCTTTTTCGGCCGCCGGGCGTTGCGGATCATGCCGCTCTACTTCGCGGTCCTGTTGTTCTCGTTCACGCTCGCGCCGGCATTGTTCGCGCTTCCCGACACTTTTCTCAACACGCGCTCGCATCAATTGTGGCTATGGACCTTCCTGTCGAATTGGACCACACCGTTCGACCAGGGCGTGTTCGGCTTCAGTCACTTCTGGTCGCTCGCCGTCGAGGAACAGTTCTATCTGGTGTGGCCCTTCATCGTGCTTCGCTGCAAGCCTTCCTCCCTGTTGTGGGTTTGCGCCACAGCTGTAGTTGGCGCCCTGCTCGCGAGAGGGGCCCTCTTTGCAGCCCACCTCACGGAAGATGTCCGACACGACGCCATCTACATGTTCACGATCACGCGCATGGATGCCCTCACACTCGGGGCAGCCGGAGCCGCCCTCATCCGCATTCCCGCCGCGGCCGAGTGGCTTCGCCACAGGGGACGCCAGGTGGCCTGGGCAGCGGCGCTGACGATGTTAGCCACTATCCTCGTGACGCGCGGCTTCGGAATCTACGATGTCAGTACGCAGTCAGTGGGTTACACACTGCTCTCGACGGCTTTCGCGCTGCTGGTGCTCTGGGCTGCCCTACCGGCTACCGGCGGCCTGAGGGCCGCGCAGCGAATCCTGGAATCGACTCCACTGCGGTTGGTGGGGCGCTATAGCTATGGGATGTACGTCTTTCACCTGCCATTGCACGTTTTCGTCACTGGACCGCTATTGCACCGGCTGACATCGCAAGTGACGCCGGGCGTGGCGCTGACGTACGTGATGGTAATGCTGCTGGTCACATTCGCCCTCGCCGCGCTCTCCTATGAGCTCTTCGAACGGCGTTTCCTGGATCTCAAGCGCTATCTGGTGCCTGCGGGCCCCACAGCGCGCGAGCTCAGCGCCCAGTGAGGGCATCGCGTACGATCCCCTTGCCGCGCTCGATCCACGAGCCATACTGCAGAACGTCGCGGACGTTGCTCGGAAAGGAGAATCGTGCCAGCACGCGCACACCGTGCGCGAGTGCTTCCTGCCTGCCAATGTAGGCATAGTCACCCACGGCGGAGGCGCAGACACTCAAACCGGCCTCCCTGAGCAGACCCAGATCCCGATCCGTGTAATCCGAGGCGCGACCGGTAGGCCACGCGAACAAAGGCAGTGGGTTGCGCAGCTCCTGCCGCAAGCGCTGCCAGGATTCAACAATCTCCGCGCGCGCTTCCTCGGCCGTAAGCTGCGAGAAGATACGATGGCTGACCGAATGAGGCGCGAGCTCCACGCCGAGTGGCTCCAGCGCGCGCGCCTCATCCCAACTCATGGGCCGATAGGCCGGTGGCGGTTGAGCGGGCAGTGAGACGCCAGCGCGCGCTGCGATCTCGTCCACCAGCTCGTAAAGTCCCGAGTTGGACACCGTCTTACAACGATTGCGCAGCTTCTGCAGAGACTGCGAGCGCTGTAGCGGCGACTCGAGCGACAAGCGCAGACGCTCGCCTGCCACGCTGACCTCCAGCTCGGCGAGCGTAGAGCTCGCCAGAATATAGGCAAGCCGGTCATCCCACGGCCAGAGCCGCCCATCCAGAAAACCACTGATCAGAAAAATTGTCACGGGGCAGCGCTCCGCGACGAATGCTTCGCGTGCCAACTCAGCCTGATCGGCGAACCCATCATCGATGGTGAACGCGACGGTTCCTTGACTCGAGCCGGAACCGGTCAGCGACTCCTCCACGATCTCCCGCATCGAGACGAAACGCGCACCGCTCTCGCGCAATTCCCGCAGTGCCTCGCGCACAAACTCCACGGTATGTCCGCCGATATTGAGCTCGGGTCTGGCGATCCGATGCAACATGAAGATTGTCGCGCGCCCCCGCACGACCGGCTGGAACAGTGAGCGCACCGAGCGGCGGGTGAGAGCGCGGACGATGAGATCGAGTGCGCGCATGGTCAGGCCTGCGGTGCGGGAGCAAGTTCAGCGAACAGGGACTCGTACGCGGTCAACATCCGCCGCAGCGAAAAGCGCTCCCGGACCCGCTTCGGGCCGGCGGCCGCAAATCGTCGGCGCAACTCCGCATCCTGGGCCAGCTGCGCAATACCAGCCGCGAGCTCTTCGGGACTGTTGGGTGCAACCAGAATGCCGGTGTCCGGGTCGAGAATGTGTTGCGGACCACCGCTGCGCGTGGCGACCACCGGGATACCACAAGCCATTGCCTCGATGCAGGCGATCGAAAAGCCTTCGGTGCGTGAGCTCAGGGCGAAGATGTCCAGGTTCTTCAATACCGTGGCCACATCCGCGCGCAGGCCCAGAAAAGTGGTCTGCGCCTCGATTCCAAGCTGCCGCCGCAGATCGAGCAGCTGCTCGCCCAACTTTCCGGAGATCTCGCCGGCAATCACGAAATGAAATCTGGGCGATTGGCTGAGCAGCATCCTCGCGGCCCGTAGCAGCACATCGTAGGCCTTCGGAGCGCGCACATTGCCAATGGCTCCGACCAGCAGCGT
>Ga0068855_100000628_pt1 | contig 43316 bp, 44 predicted proteins | sample KBSCornC52_FD_66592 | JGI IMG/M metagenome (GOLD analysis project Ga0068855, IMG submission 66592) | Corn rhizosphere microbial communities from Kellogg Biological Station, Michigan, USA - KBS Corn C5-2 | ecosystem: Host-associated > Plants > Roots > Rhizosphere > Soil ... | reverse complement strand
GCTTTCAATGCCGGATGGGGATTGATCTCGGCCAACAGCGACGTGAACCCCAGATAGCTGCTGCCGATTACGCCCACCTTGCCGTTGCTTTCAGGGACATTCTTGACCAGCCAGTCGATCGTGTCATACGCGTCCGTGGATTCGTCGATGCCGGTATCGTTGAGTGGCCCGACGATGGGCCGGGTCATGGTGTAGGCGCCTTCGGAGTTGTGCAGTCCGCGGATGTCCTGATACACGCGGACGTAGTTGTCCTCGACAAACTCCGTATCCATTGCCGGGAGGATATCAACGATCGATTGGCTGTTTGTGCGCGCGGTGGAGTGCTTCGCATCGTAAGGTGTGCGCGAGAGGAGAATGGGCGCTCCGCGCGTGCCTTTCTTGAAGACGATCACGGTGTAGAGCTTCACACCGTCGCGCATCGGGACCATCTCGACGCGCTTGACGTAATCGGCGTCGGGCCGGACGCTTTCATAGCTCGCGACGACATCCGGTGTCATGGGCGTTACTTTGGTCACGGCACCCGGTGAGGCCGGCTGAGGAGTCGCTGCCTGAATGGACGCAGCTGCGAGCAAACACGAAAGAACGGCGGGCGCGCCGCTGAGGGTCGCGAGTTGGCGGCTCATTGAGTGGCTTCCAAAAGCCACAAGGATACGCTATCCGGCAGGCTTGCGCGGGCTCCCCCGCATGGCAAAGCGTGCCACTTCGACCTCCGCCGCACCCGGTAGGACGCGCCCGTCTGCTACTGGCGCGCCCAATCGGGTATGTATCGGCACCACCCCCGCCCAGATCGGTAGCTGATAGTCCTCCTCGTCGTCTACCGGTGGTCCGACGCGTACCTTCGCGGAGACTTCTTCCAACGGAAGCGCGAGGACAACGGTTTGCCGCATCTCGAGCTCATTCGGTCCGCGCACCTCGTCCCACCGGCCGGGGACGACGTGGTCGGTGATCAACTGCAGCGCCGTCAGCTTCTCTTCCAACTCCGCCACCAGCCGTGCGCGCCCGAGAACGGTTACCGAGCGATAGTTGATGGAATGGTGAAACGCCGAGCGTGCGAGCACGTATCCATCGACCAAGGTCACCGTCAGGCAGATATCGACTCCCTCTGCCAGCTTCTTCAGCATACGGCTGGCGCCCGATCCGTGCATGTAGAGTAACTCGCCGGCGCGTGCATACAGGGTAGGGATGACGTAAGGCTGCCCCTCGACAGCGAATCCGACATGACACAGAAATCCCTCGTCCAGGATTTCATGCACTCGGGCCTTGTCGTACACGGCACGTTTGCTCAGACGCCGAACCTTCGTCCGGGAAGTAGGTGTGTAGGTGTTGCTCATGGTGAGCAAATCTTAGGCAGTCCAGTGGCCAGGCACATCGGCCACTTTTGTATAATCGGACTGGTCCAGTTGCGAGCTCCCCCATGCGCACCGCCGTAGTCATCGACCGCTCCTCTACCATCCCGTTGAGCCGCCAGATCTACGAGTTCTGGCGGCTCGGTATTCTCCAAGGCCGCTTCGCGGGCGGTGAGCGGGTCCCTTCGACCCGGGAGCTCGCCGCAGCGCTGCGTCTATCGCGCGGCACGATCGCCGCAGCGTATGAGCAATTGGTGAGCGAAGGGTATTTCCAGTCCGCGCACGGCTCCGGCACGTTCATTTGCCGCCAGTTGCCCGAGGAACTGTTGAATGCGCCGGCATCCCCGGCTCGTGGAGCCGGAGCAAACCCGTCCGCGCCCCTATCGGGTTTCGGGCGACGGCTGCAAGAGGATCCGCCTTTCACCGCCCGCCTTGCGGGCTATCTTTGTTTGACCCCCTGGGGACCCGATGTGAGCCGGTTTCCGCTGGATCTGTGGCAGCGACTGTATGCCCGCAGCCTGCGCGATCTCGGGCCGGACGCCCTGGAGTATTCGGAAGCGGTGCGCGGTTACGGACCGCTGTGCGGCGAAATCGCGGCATATGTCGCGCGGTCCCGAGGCGTGAGCTGTTCCGCCGACCAGGTTGTGGTGGTCAACGGATCTCAACAGGCCCTCGACATGTGTGCCCGTCTCCTCCTCGAGCCTGGGGACGAAGTCGCGTTGGAGGATCCGGGTTATTCCGGCGCGCGGCGCGTCTTCGCCGCGCATGGCGCGCGGTTGCGCCCGGTCCCGCTCGATGGCGAAGGCCTCGTTTGTGAGCGCCTCGGCAAAACGGCGCGGCTGGCTTACGTCACCCCGGCGCATCAGTTTCCAACAGGTGTCGCCTTGTCGTTGCGCCGCAGGTTGGAGTTGCTGGCCTGGGCGCGGGAACAGGGAGCGGTCATCATCGAAGACGATTACGACAGCGAGTATCGCTACAGCGGTGCGCCGACACCCGCGTTGCAGGGTATGGCGAGCTCAGTGCCTCTGATCTACTGCGGCACGTTCTCCAAGGTGATGTTTCCGGCTCTGCGGGTCGGCTACCTGATCGTGCCAAGAGCCATGGTCCCGGCCTTCACACGCGCAAAATGGCTGACGGATCGGCATGCGCCCGTCCACCAACAAGCCGCTTTGTATCAGTTCATGAAGGAGGGCCACCTCGAGCGCCACATCCGGCGTATGCGGCGGATCTATGCACTGCGCCGCGAGACGCTGGTCGATGCGTTACATCGCCATTTCGGTAGCGAAGCCTTGGTGTTGGGAGAAGCCGCGGGATTACATGCCTACGTCCGCTTCAGTGACGCGAGTGTTGCCAGCCGCGCGAAGCATAACAAGGTGCAGCTCCGCGAAGCCGAGCCCTACTACCTGGGAAAAGCGCCGCCGAGCGATTATCTGCTCGGCTTTTCGACTTTGACTGAGCGCAATCTGAGGGAGGCGGTGCGCAGACTGGCAGCCTGATCATCACCCCGCGCAGCGCCGTCCCGCTCAAGGTTGGCTTGCCAGTCCTTCCGATCGCGCTCGCACGGCCTGGAGAGCGGCCGGCAGCTCGGTACGCAGCGAATGTCGCGCTAGAACTCGAGGAATCCAGAACCCCGGATCGACTTGCAGCTCGTATTCCACCAGGGTCGCTTCCGGGCCTGCCGGATCCTCCAACACCCAATGACCTTCCTCCTCCTTCAGGTCACCGCCGATGCGTTTGAAATCAATCCGCTGCGGGCGTTTGTACTCCGAGCGGATCACGCACCTGATCGCGGGCATGAGCCACGAATACTTCGCCTCTTGCTCGACGATATCCCAGGATCCGTCCGGGGCGGACTGCACCCGACGGCAGCGTTTGACGCCCGGAACGAAATTCGGAGCATGATCGCAGTCGGTGAGGACCCGCCAGATGATCTCGGGTGTTGCGTGGACCCTGACCGCAGCGTTGACTCGGACGCGCGATTCGCCGTCCTTGAAGGCGACGCGCACCGCCACCTGGCCTGCCGCGAGCTCTTGCTGCACAGTTTGATCATTGACCCAGGCTGCTGGTGCGCCCCAGACCGCACCCGGAAGAAGAAGTAAGCCAGCCGTGACACAGACTTTCGCCCTCAGGCCCACCAGATGCTGACGGCCAAGGCCGCAACGGCTGCGCGCTTCGGTAAACTGGGCCCCGGAATGCATCGACATTCAAACGATCGGTCGTCGATGCAAGAAGAACGCGGGAACTTGGGGTTCGCATACAGCGGGCGTAGGGGAGTGGGCCGCCTGTCTGAAGAACTGCAAAGGAACGCACGCAAAGGTTACGATTCGTAACACCATTTGATTTGGCCAGTTTTAATGAGGGTGCAATGGCAACTAAGCTCGACAAGCAGCTCAAGCGCGAAATTGATGTGGACGGCAAGCCCTACATGCTTGCCATCACGCCCGAGGGACTGAAGCTCACGGAGAAGGGCAAGCGCAAAGGCCAGGAACTCTCCTGGAAAAATCTCCTCGCCGGTCAGTCCGCGCAGGCCACTGTGCTCAATGCCGGGCCCGAAGAGGCTCACGACGGCCAGGAGGCCCACGAAGCCGAATGAGCATCGCCGCGTGCGACGCCACCAAAGCAAAGTCTTCCACGTGTAGGTGGTGCAGCGGGACGGTTCCGGTTCTACTTCCTTAGACTGAAGCGGCGGCGGTGCGATTGGGCACTGCCGCTATCGCCCTGAAGAATAAGTAGTTACTTATGTGTTGCGCGCTCGAAAGGGCGGCTCAAATCCCTGGCGGGGGTTCCAGCGGCTGACGATCTCCTTGCCGCAGCCAGCTGCGGCCCCGCACCGCCTACGTAGCCGGTGCGTTCCACTGCTTACCGCTGGTTCCCCTACCCACATCCTTGCGCCCGAGATCCATGCTGGCGCGTCCCCGCTGGGGATTCCCTCCCCGCTGGCGATTCCCTCACTAACCGCTCGGTCAGAAGCCTATGGGCCAGCCCGTTCCGGTGCTGCCTCAAGACCCCCATGTTAGAAACCGAAGGGTGCCGGGACCATCGGACCAAAGACTCCCGGGCGGTGACTCGGGTCACAATTCGCGTTGTAGGATGACTGCATGAACGCACATGAGCTCATCGACCGGTTGACGTTGTTGCCTCATCCCGAAGGAGGTTGGTATCGGGAGATCCATCGCTCTCAGGATCGCGTGCAGACCCGACGCGGACTGCGTTCGGCGGTGACCACTATTTACTACATGCTCGAACGCGAGCAGCTCAGCCGTTGGCATGTCGTTGAGGCCGACGAGATATGGCACTTTTATGGGGGCGCTGCGCTGGAATTGATCGGCTACGATCCGGCGAGGCGCCGCTTGCAGCGTCACGTGTTAGGTGACGCTCATGACGGCAACAAAACGGTTGCGGTCATCGCCGCTCACGAGTGGCAGGCGGCCCGTAGCCTGGGGGAGTATTCCCTGGTGGGGTGTACCGTCGGGCCGGGCTTCGAGTTCGAGGACTTCCGTTTCGTTGCGACGGTTCCCGGACACGAGGCGCATTTCACTGGCGAGCTGGCACCCTGGGGCCATCTGCTCTAGCGTCTGCTGTGGCCCCATCTCCTCCGGTCGCACCTCCTCGGCCCCTCGAGGCGGGTTCTCGTTTAGAATCCGACTGAAGTTGCCGCAGGATCCGAAGATGAGCCAGCCGCCCCCCAACCGCGAAAGTCTTCAGGCCCTGCTTGCCAGGGTTCACGAGCGGCTGAACGAGGCCGGGTCGGTGGATGCGGGCTCGCGGGAGCTGCTGGGGCAGCTGATGGATGACATCGATCGCGCCTTGCAGAACAGCCGTGCCGCCCCGCCTGCCGCTGGCGGACGGCCCGCGGGAACGACGGCCGCGCCGGTTGCGGTCGCCAAGGCTCACACGCCGCGGCTGGAAGCCCTGGCAGTGCAGTTCGAAGCCGACCATCCGGCTCTGGCCGACGGCCTTCGGAGCTTGGCGGATCTTCTCGGCAAAGCAGGCATCTGAGCGCCGGCTGTGTCCGCGCCGGTAGGGCGCTCAGGGCAAGCAACCAGCCTGGCTCGTTGCTGGCACTTCCACGCTGTCGTTCACCCGGCCGTTGAAATGAAAAGGGCCCGGCGCATTCAGTCGCCGGGCCCTTCAATCAACGCAGCGCCGTTTGCTTCTCAATCATCCATCAAAAAGCTGCGCAGCTGTTCGCTGCGGCTGGGATGGCGCAGTTTGCGCAACGCCTTGGCCTCGATCTGACGAATACGCTCACGCGTGACGTCGAACTGCTTGCCGACCTCCTCGAGGGTATGGTCGGTGTTCATGTCGATGCCGAACCGCATCCGCAGTACCTTCGCCTCCCGCGGCGTCAGTTGCGCAAGCACGGAGTGAGTCGTCTCGCGCAAGGACTCCATGGTCGCCTGGTCGATGGGCGAGGCCACCGAGGTGTCCTCGATGAAATCACCCAGATGTGAGTCCTCGTCGTCGCCGATGGGCGTCTCCATCGAGATCGGCTCTTTGGCGATCTTGAGGACCTTGCGCACCTTGTCCTCGGGCATTTCCATCCGCACGGCCAGCTCTTCGGGCGTGGGCTCACGGCCCATTTCCTGCAACATCTGGCGCGAAATGCGATTGAGCTTGTTGATCGTCTCGATCATGTGCACCGGAATGCGGATCGTGCGGGCCTGGTCGGCAATGGAGCGCGTGATCGCCTGCCGAATCCACCACGTCGCATACGTGCTGAACTTGTAGCCGCGGCGGTATTCGAACTTGTCCACCGCCTTCATCAGGCCGATGTTGCCTTCCTGGATGAGGTCCAGGAACTGCAGGCCGCGGTTGGTATACTTTTTCGCAATCGAGATCACCAGGCGCAGGTTCGCCTCGACCATTTCCTTCTTCGCGCGCCGCGCCTTCGCCTCGCCGATCGAGACCTCGCGATTGACTTCCTTCAGGTCGTTGATGGTGAGGTGATAGAGCTGCTCGAGAACCTCGAGCTTCTTCTGACGACGCTCGATCTCGTCCTTGAATTTCGCCAAGGGCGCGGCGAACTTCTTGCCGCTCTTGACGTGCTTCTGCAGCCAGCGCGGATTTGTCTCGTTCTTGGGGAAGGACGCGATGAAATCCTTGCGCGGCATGCCGGCGTCGCGCACGGCAATGACCATGATCTCCTTCTCGAGCTGGCGCACCTCCGAAACGTGCGTGCGCAAGTTGAGAATGAGCGCGTCGAACATGCGGGGCGCGAGCTTGAGCTCCATGAACTCGTCGGCGAGCTTGGAGCGCATCTTGAGGACCTTCGGATCCTTGGCGCCGGCCTTCTCGAGCGCACCGAGAACGCCTGCGTAGCCTCTGGCGATCGAGGCGAAGCGCGTAGCCGCTTCCTCAGGATCAGGGCCGGTGTCGACGGCTTCTTCCTCGGTGCCCTCGCCGCTGCCTTCCTCGCCCTCCTCCTCCTCGTCATCGGCGCCTTCTTCGTCAACGAGCTCCAGTTTCGTCGGGTTCTGCGGTTGGGCAATGACATCGGGAGCATTCGGGTCGATAAAGCCCACAATGACATCCACGAGTCGCGCCTGGCCCGCTTTCACCGGCTCGTAGGCCTTGTGGAGGAAATCGTAGGTGGCGGGATACATGGCCAGCGCGCGGCGCACCGCATCGAGACCTTCCTCGATGCGCTTGGCGATGCGGATCTCGCCCTCGCGCGTGAGCAGCTCCACGGTGCCCATTTCGCGCATGTACATGCGGACGGGATCAGTGGTCCGGCCGAGCTCGGCATCGAGCGCGGCCAGCGCCGCCGCCGCCTCCTCGATAGCCTCCTCATCGGCGGGCGCGGAGGGCTCGCTTTGTAACAATGACTCGGTATCCGGTGCCTTCTCATACACCGGAATGCCCATGTCGTTGATGGTGTTGACGATGTCCTCGATCTGCTCCGGATCGACGATCTCGGAGGGGAGGTGATCGTTCACCTGGGAATAGGTGAGGTAACCCTGCTCCTTGCCACGAGCAATGAGCAACTTCAGCTGTGACTGGCGATCTTCAGGCATTACAGGAACACGACGCTCGATACCCAGTGACTTTTTCTCGACGGTCTTCTCGATAGCACTCTTCGCGCCTTCGGCTTTCGCTTCGACGGCCGGAGCGGATTTGGCCTCAGGGGAATGTGCAGTGGTTTCAACAGGGGTCTTGACCTCGGCGGCCTTGACGTGGTTCGTATCACCCGCGGCCTTTTTAGGGGCCAGGGTGGGCTTGGTCCGCTCCTTCTCGCGAGCAACAGAAGCGACCGCCGCGGTTTTCTCAGCAGCCACGGTCTTCACCGGCTTGCTGGCTTGCGCGGACGGACGTTTCTTGGCAGCGGCGGCGGCAGGGGCGGGCTTGTGCTTACGTGTCGTCATGGTTGGTGGCGCGGCGATGAGCTTGCGTTTCCCCTATGTGCTGACCGGACGAGGCCATCTCAAGGGGCGCCAAAGCAAAGCGGGCAATTGTATTTGACAAATGGGTAAACGCCAAATTCACGTGACAATATCCGGGCGCGTCACCGGTGCGCCTTTTGGAGTATAAGCTCCTGAAATTCCTTGAGTTCCTCAGGCTCGAGCCGCATCCGGCGACTTTTCTCTTCCAAGGCCTCTAGTCGCCGCGCGCCGACCGTGGCCGCCAGCTTAACCAGGGCACCTCGCAGTTCCCCGGCGGCTCCGGCCTCATCTGTCATGATTTCCTCGCGCTGCAGCAGCTTTTGCAATACCTCTCCTTCCGGCTTGTCGGCCCATCGCTGGATAACCTGAGCCGGAATCTGCACAGGGCGTTCCCGCAGCTCGTCGAGCAGCTCGCGTAGCAGCTCAATGCCGGGCTCCTCGCAGCTGTCCAGCGCAGCCCTCTCCTCCCTTGATACCTGCTGCGCAATGGTCGGAAATCTCACCAGCCTTACAACGGCTTGACGCACGAGACTACCTCGACCGGCGCTGGTGCGAGATCGGTTGTATTCCTTTGTTCGCGTCGTGGGCGCCGCCTCGAAGGCTTCCGCGGGCGTCGCACGTGAGGGTGTCGTACCGGCGTTCCAGAGCTCCTGGAGCCGCTGCGCGCCGATACCGATCACTCCGGCAATCCGCGTGAGCAAAAGTTCTCGATACACGCCCTCGGAAAGCTTGCCGATGAGCGGCCGCGCAAGCTCGGCAAAGCGTGCGCGTCCATCGGCATGAGTCAGATCCGCCTGCTCCGAGAGCTCGCGGACCAGGTATTCCGAGAGAGGGAGTGTCGTCGTCTCGATGCGCTTCTCGAAGGCTTCGCGGCCTTCCTCCCCGACCAGGGTGTCAGGATCGTGCCCCTCTGGCAGAAAAAGGAAGCGGATCTCGCGGCCTTCGCGCGCTTCGGGAAGCGCGTGTTGTAAGGCGCGCCATGCGGCTGCCCGGCCCGCTTTATCGCCGTCAAACGCGAACACAACCTCATTCACGAGTCGAAACATCCGCTTGAGGTGCTCAGGGGTCGTCGCCGTGCCGAGCGTCGCCACCGCGTAAACGATGCCCGCCTGATGCAGGCGTACTGCGTCCATGTAGCCTTCGACGATCAGGAGCCGCTTTAGGTTGGAACGCGCCCGCCGCGTTTCGTACAGCCCGTAAAGCTCCCGGCCCTTGTGGAAGAGAGGAGTCTCCGGTGAGTTGAGATACTTAGGCTCCCCCTGCTCGATGATGCGCCCACCGAAGGCGATGACTCGCCCGCGGACATCGCGGATGGGGAACATGATCCGGTCCCGGAAGCGATCGTAGTAATGCTCCCCCTCGCGAATCTGCCCCCGCTCACGCTCGATGATCAGGCCCAACTCGGCTAGCGTGCGGCGCTCAGCGTCCGTGCCGCCGAAACGCCTCAACACCTCGTTCCACGAATTCGGGGCATAGCCGATGCCGAAATGCTCGATCGTTGCGCGCTCGAGGCCGCGGCGCTCGAGATACTGGCGTGCCTTGGCATCGCGCGTGAGTGTCTCGGTATAGAAGCTCGCCACCCGTGCCATGAGGTCATAGAGCGAATCCTCGGCTCGTCTGGCCTGGGGGTTTGTGCCCCCTTCGTGTGGCACTTCCAAACCGAGGCGTTGGGCGAGATCTTCGACCGCTTCCGGAAACGACATCCGGTCGTGCTCCATCAGGAATCGGAGCACCGTCCCGTGCGCCCCGCACCCGAAGCAGTGATAGAACTGCTTGTCGGGACTTACCCAGAAAGAGGGGGTCTTCTCGCCGTGGAAGGGGCAACAGGCCTTGTACTCACGGCCCGCCTTCTTCAGCGGTACCCGCAAGCCGATCACCTCGACGATGTCCGCGCGGGCGATCAGCTCATCGATGAAGCTTTGAGGGATGAGTCCCATTGTATTGGTCAGGGCTTCGCCCACCTTTCCTGCGGGTCGAGGCGACCCGCTAAATATAGCGGCGCTGCGCGCCGTCTGGTTCATCCTCAGCGTCGCAGAATCACCATAGCCACCAGGATAGCGAGCAGCAGGGCGCCAAATCCGCCCATCACCATGAGCCGCAGCCGTTTGCGGCGGAACGTCCCCAATTCGACCGGTCTGATGAAGCAACGTTTCCCTTGGATTTCGATCACGCCCGCAGCGCCCAACGATCGCGCGGCATCGCGCTCGTCCTCGGTGAACTCATCCAGTCCGACGCCTTCTATGGCCCGACGCCTGCGCAACTTTGCGAGTAGGCGACGCTCGCGCTCGAGCTTGCGTGTGACAGTGAGACAGGCGAGTGCGATCGCAATCAGCGCCGCCGCCGAGACCAAACCTTTACTCATGCGCTTCGCGCAGGATTTACGGAGTTCGCCAAAGCGCGAATCCCGTAGGTATATCGGCGCGAGGACGCGCAATTCCAGAGAGCCAACACGCGGGCTCTCACATTTTTCAGCTCAGCTTCTGTTTTATCCGGGCGCTGACCGCGCCCATGTCGGCTTTGCCCTGGGCTTTCGCTTTGACGACGCCCATGACCTTGCCCATGTCTTTGATCGATGTGGCGCCTGTGGAGGCGACCGCTTCCGCAATGAGGGCGTCGATCTCCGTCTCAGACATCTGCTCCGGGAGGTACGCCTGCAGGACTTGTAGTTCCGCGCGCTCTTTTGCGACCAGATCCGATCGTCCGCCGCTCTCGAACTGCGCAATCGATTCCTTACGCTGCTTCACCATCTTTTCGAGCACCGCCAACACCTGGGTATCGTCCAAGGTGATGCGCTCGTCGACCTCACGCTGCTTGATCGCAGCGAGAATCAGGCGGATGGTGCCTAGGCGCTCTCTCTCACCGGCCCGCATCGCGCTCTTCATGTCCTCGGTGATGCGGTCCTTGAGGGGCATGACTTTTACCGCGGTGCCCGCATGACGTCGCGGGACAGGCGCTTCATGTGGCGCTTGACCGCCGCAGCCTTCTTGCGTTTCCGTTCCTGGGTGGGCTTCTCGTAGAATTCGCGCCGACGCAGCTCAGTGAGAATCCCGGCCTTCTCGCAAGCGCGCTTGAAACGCCGCAAGGCGGCATCGAAATACTCGTTCTCACGCACACGAACGCTCGGCATCGAAACCTCAACTAATTGATCGGTAAAGGCCTATCTGAACGGAATGGGCCCGCGCCCAGCTGTCCCATGGGGCGGGGGCGCGCGATTCTACGGCTACATGCGAATTCTGGCAATTGAATCCTCCTGTGACGAGAGTGCCGCGGCGGTTCTGGACGCGGATCGGGGGCTGCTGGGCCACGAAGTCTTCAGTCAGATCGATCTGCACCGGATTTACGGGGGCGTCGTCCCGGAGCTCGCTTCCCGCGATCACGTTCGCCGCTTGCTACCCCTGGTGCGCAGCGTTCTGGCTGAGGCGGGCACCGGGCCGGAGGACCTGCAGGGGGTCGCTTACACGGCCGGCCCGGGTCTCATCGGCGCCTTGTTGACCGGCGCCTCACTGGGAAGGAGCCTGGCCTATGCCTGGGGTATTCCAGCGCTGGGCGTGCACCATCTTGAAGCGCACCTGCTGGCTCCGCTGCTCGAGCCGAGCCCGCCTCCATTCCCGCACGTCGCACTGCTTGTCTCGGGCGGTCACACCATGCTCATTCATGTGCGTGGGATCGGCAGCTATCAGCTCCTGGGCGAGACGCGCGATGACGCCGCGGGCGAGGCCTTCGACAAGACGGCGAAACTGCTGGGTTTGCCGTACCCGGGCGGACCGGAGCTGGCCCGGCTGGCTGACCGCGGCCGATCCGGGGTCTTTGTCTTCCCGCGTCCGATGCTCGACCGACCGGGTCTGGAGTTCAGTTTTTCTGGACTGAAGACCGCCGTCGTGCACGCGCTTCGCGGGCGCGAGATAACGGACACCGTGCGTGCCGATGTGGCCGCGGGTGTGCAGCTCTCGATAGTTGAAACCCTCACCGCAAAAGCATTGCTGGCACTGGAGGAGACCGGCCTCGACACACTCGTTGTCTCGGGAGGAGTCAGCGCGAACCGCAGTTTGCGCGAGCGACTCGCTGAAGCTACCCGGCGGCGCGGCGCACGCGTCTACTATCCGCGAATCGAGTTTTGCACCGACAATGCGGCGATGATCGCAGTTGCCGGTCTCGCGCGGCTCGAGGCTGGTCAGCACGACAGCTTGAGTGTTCAGGCGCGCGCGCGCTGGCCGTTGGAAACTCTGAACCCTGTGGAGCTCACTTGACCGACCCGTTGTATTCAGCCCGGAAGACCCATGGGCCAGCCCCAAATGGGCCAGCCGATCGCGTTTTTGTGCGTGGCCTCACGGCCGAGTGCATCATCGGCTTCATTGCTTGGGAGCGCCGCGTCCGGCAGACCGTAGTGGTCGACCTCGAACTGCCGGTCGACTGCGCTCGCGCCGCTTCGACCGATGAAGTGGCCGACACTGTCGATTACAACAAAGTCGCCAAGCGGGCGCTTGCCTTCATCCAGGCCTCCGAGTTCAAGCTCGTGGAGACCCTTGCGCACCGGCTCGCGATGATGCTGCTCGAGGAGTTCAGCCTCGAGTGGGTACGGCTGCAAGTCAACAAGCCCGCTGCGGTCCGCAACTCCCGCGACGTGGGTGTCATGATCGAGCGCTGGCGCGCCGACCCGCCGTCCACGACCGTCAACAGCACCTGATCTACCGTGCCAGCTGTCCACGTTGCGATCGCAACAGCGCGGTTGGTTTCGTTGTCAGGCGTTGCAGCCGAACTGCCTTGCGGACCATCGAGCTTGGGCTACCAGCCGACGCTTCTGCCCCCATCCACGGCCAGGATCTGTCCCGTGATGTACGGCGCTTCGGTGGCGAAGAACAGCACAGCGCGCGCCACGTCCTCTGCCGAGCCGAGGCGCTTCAGAGCGGTGCGGTCAATGATCTCTGCCTGCAAGGCTGTATCGAGAGCGTCCTGCGGCCACAGGACCGGTCCGGGCGCGATCGCATTCACGCGCACGTGCGGACCCAGCTCGCGCGCGAGCGATCTTGTCAGCATGATCAACCCGGCTTTTGCGACGCTGTATACGGGATGGCGGCGCAAAGGGCGCATGCCGTGAATATCCGCGAGATTCACAATGAGTCCGCGATTGGCATGCAGCGCTGCCGCAACCGCTTGAGAGAGAAAGAGCGGCGCCTTGAGGTTGGTGCCAATGAGATCGTCCCAGTCGATTTCGCTGATGTCACCGACCGGAGTAGGGTAGAAGGACGAGGCATTGTTGACCAGGACGTCGAGACCGCCGAAGGCCTCGGCTGCCGCGTGGGCGAGCGCGGGCAGCTTGTCGATCTCCAGAAGGTCCGCACTGACGAGGTGCGCCGTGCCCGGCCGCGCTCTGTTGAGTTCCTGGGCGAGCTCTGCCGCATCCTCCCCGGAGCTGCGATAATGGAGCACCACGTTCGCGCCGGCCCCGTGCAGGGCTCGTGCAATCGCCGCCCCGACACGGCGCGCGGCGCCCGTAATCAAGGCGGTCTTTCCAGACAGGCGCGTGTCCGGATGTATCGTGACGGCTACATCGTTATCCATGGCGCGTAATCATGACCTCGTCTGTCCCGCATTCAATCCTCCCACCGCTCTCGGCCGATGAGCAACAGCATTCGGCTGCTGTCGCCGCAATGCTGCGCGAGGCGATCGGAAGGTCCGATGGTTGGCTCTCTTTCGAGCGTTTCATGGACATTGCGTTGTATGCCCCCGGGCTGGGTTACTACAGCGCCGGCAGCGCCAAGATCGGCCCGAGCGGGGACTTCGTCACCGCCCCGGAAGTTTCGGATCTGTTCAGTCGCTGCGTCGCGCGCCAGTGCGCCGAAGTATTGGCGCGCACGGGCGGTGAGATCCTGGAGCTGGGTGCGGGAACAGGTCGCATGGCGGCGACGCTGCTCCAGTCACTCGCCGCCGCTGGTGTAGTCCCGGACGCATATTCCATTCTGGAAGTGAGCGCCGACCTTGCCGAGCGGCAGCGCGAACGGCTGGGGAAGTTGCCTCCGGAGTTGCGTGAGCGCGTTGTGTGGTTGGACCGTCTTCCCGAGCGCCCTGTAAACGGCGTGATCCTCGCTAACGAAGTGCTGGATGCGTTGCCGTGCCGGAGGTTTGTTCTCACAGGTGACGCGCCTCGGGTGCGCGAGTTGGGTGTCGCGCTCGAGGGCGACGATTTCGTCGAGCGCTCCAGAGCTCCCGATGCCGCATTGGCAAGCGCCTGCGAGCTGCTGTTGGGCGCGATCCGGGAGCCACTGCCGGTGGGTTATTGCTCGGAGATGTGCCTGCGTGTCGACCCCTGGATCGCTACTCTCGGCGCCTGCCTCGAGCGCGGACTCATACTGCTCTTCGATTATGGCCTGCCGCGCTCGCACTACTATCACCCGCAACGCACGGCCGGGACTCTGCGCTGCCACTTCAAACAGCGTGCCCACGACGATCCGTATACCCGCGTCGGTGTGCAGGACATCACCGCCTGGGTCGACTTTACCCGGGTCGCCGAAGCGGCTCTGGCGGTGGGCCTGGATGTCTCGGGCTTCTGCACCCAGGCAGCTTTTCTGTTGGGCACGGGCATCGAGGCGCTCGTTGCCGCTGCAGGCGACATTGTCGAGCAAACGCGGCGCGCGGGTGAGGCACGCCGCCTGCTCCTGCCGGGAGAGATGGGCGAGGCGTTCAAAGTCATGGCACTCACGCGCAACTATGATGCTGGCTGCAGCGGTTTTGCCCTTCAGGACCTGCGGCACTCGCTGTGAGTGCAGCGATACCTTAAAGTGCCACCAGCCCGTCCGGCTCCAGCCCGGTTGGGTGGCGTTACCTTTCAACGAGATTTCACGTGGCTGAAACAATCAATACGATCGCCCTGGGTGTAATCGAGGGCATCACCGAATTCCTGCCCATCTCCAGCACGGGACACCTGCTGGTCGCCGAGAAGTGGCTGGGAGAGCGCTCGGAGTTCTTCAATGTCGCCATCCAGGCGGGCGCGATTCTCGCGGTCGTGCTCATCTACTGGCGGCGCATCCTGACCTTGTTCACGCGCTTCGACCAACCCGAGAACCGCGACTATCTCTTCAAGCTGATCGTCGCGTTCGCGGTCACCGGCGCCGGTGGACTCGCTGCCGTAAAGCTCGGCTTCAAACTCCCCGAGCACGTGTTGCCCATTGCGATCGCCGAGCTCGCCGGCGGAGTGCTGATTCTACTCATCGAGGCGTATTTCGGCCGCAAGCCGCAAACCGGTGCTGTCACCTGGAGTGTTGCCATCTGGGTGGGCATAGGTGGGATCGTGGCGGGGGTTTTCCCCGGCACCTCACGCTCCGCGGCGACCATCTTCGCCGCGATGATCGCCGGCCTCACATTGCGTCCGGCTGCCACGGAGTTCGCCTTTCTGGTCGGCATTCCCACCATGTTCGCGGCGACCGGTCTCGAATACGTCAAGGCTCGTCATGCCGGGCCTATCACGGAGAACTGGAACGACCTGGCGGTCGGTTTCGTGGTCTCCGGTATCGTCGCCTTCATCGCCGTGAAGTGGCTGTTGCGCTACGTGCAATCGCATCGCTTCACGTTGTTTGCGTGGTATCGCATCGTGTTGGGCGGAGCGCTGCTGGGGTTGGTGGCGTCCGGCACGATCAATTGACGCGGCCCGGGTTGACGCGAGCGGGCCTGAACGCGATCGGGCCCGCACGCCACCTGAGCGCACTCATCGCAACGGTACGATAATCACCGAATTCCCGCGCCGCACTTCCAAAACCAATACGGTCGCGTTCTTCGCGCGCTCGCGCAGCTGTTGAACATTGGTTACCCGGCCGCGGTTGGCGCCCATGATGATGTCGTTGTTGCGAAGTCCGGACTGCGCGGCTGCGCTGCCCGGCTCGACGCTCTTCACGAGAGCGCCGCCGCCCTCGGGCGCATCCACGAGCGTTGCTCCTTCGAATGCCTTGTGGATGCTTTCGGCCGGCGCGGCCTGGGCGGTCGAGCTGGTATCGGAAATGATGGCCGTGATCTTCAATGGCTTGCCATCACGCAGCAACCCGATCTCGACCTTGTCGCCGACCCGCATCAAGCCGATGCTGTTACGCAGCTCGCTGTTGGATTTGACCGGCTGGCCGTTCACGGACGTGATGACGTCGCCGGTATGGATACCCGCTTTCTCGGCCGCCGAACCCTCGACGACCTGCGATACCAACGCGCCCATGGCGTTTGCCAGCCCGAGCGAGTGGGCGATGTCCGGCGTAACCGTGTACATGCTCACGCCGAGCTGCCCCCGTTTGACGGAGCCGTATTTGATGAGTTGGTCCATCACACTATGGGCCATGTTCACCGGGATCGCGAAGCCGATGCCGATGTTTCCGCCGCTGCGCGAGAGAATGGCGGTGTTGATTCCAATCAACTCGCCGCGCAGATTGACCAGCGCGCCGCCGGAGTTGCCCGGATTGATGGAGGCGTCCGTCTGGATGAAGTCCTCGTAGCCGTCCGGGTTGATTCCCGAGCGGGACAGGCCGCTGATGATTCCGGAGGTGACCGTGTGCTGCAGGCCGAACGGATTGCCGATCGCCAGCACGAAATCGCCCACCTCGACCTTGGACGAATCCCCCAGCCCGATCTGTACGAGATTGGTTTCGCTTTTGATTTTCAGTACGGCCACGTCGGAGGGCTCATCGCTGCCGACGACTTCAGCCTTCACATCTCGGCCGTCCTGGAGAGTGACGGTGATCTCACTCGCATTTTCGACGACGTGGGCGTTGGTTACGATGTATCCGGCCTTCGCATCGAAGATCACGCCGGAGCCGGCGCTCTGGAAAGGCCGTTCCCGCGGCCCGCTCTCAGGCGGCACGTCAAAGAAGCGGCGGAAGAAAGGATCGTCGAGAAGTGGGTTCTGGGGGCCCCGGTCCTTGACCGTGCCGCGGGTGGCAATGTTTACCACGGCGGGGGACACCTTCTTTACGATGGGCGAGAGAGAAGGCACAGGAGTGTCGCCCACGGCGGCCGGCATGGCGGCGGGGGCGGGCGGGGCTATCGCCGCGACAAGCATGAGCGCGGCGAGAGCAAGATCAGCACGTTTCATGGTGGATTCCGAAGCGGGCGATGCCGGGGGTCCACTCGATTCTACCGCGCGTCGCGTGAGCTGGCCCTACGCATTACGCATTACTCACAAACGATCGAGCGGCCCACCCTGCGGTGGACCGCCGACGCTTTGCTGTTCCTTCAGGCGGCTTCGACCGTAATGCGTCGCGGCTGGACCTGCGGGTGCTTGGGAATGCTGACCTCGAGCACGCCGTTGGTCTGCTTCGCCGTGATGGTCTCGGTGTTGGCGCTCTCAGGGAGAGTGAAGCGGCGCAGGAAAGAGCCTGAAGTGCGCTCGATGCGCTCATAACCATTCTTGTCGTGCGCCTTCTTCTCCGCACGACGCTCGCCGCGGATGGTCAACACGCCGTTCTCGGCAGTAATGTCGATATCCTTCGACTCGACGCCCGGGACATCGGCGAGCACGACGAAGCGCTCGGCCTCCTCGTGGACATCCACGCGCGGCACCCAAGCCACGCTCGCTGCGCTCTCGACTGCGGATGTCTTGTTGAAAACCTGATCCAGCTGGCGATGCAGGCGATTCACGACCGACCAGGGCTCGTAAGTGGTAACCAGTGTCATAGGGCCTCCAGTGTTGAAGTTGGTAGTTGCGCATCTCGCGCCTGACACTGGATCTGCGGCTGCCGGCCCGCGGTTTCAAGACTCGGCACGGGAAGATTCCAACATGGTGCGCGGCGGCGATTTTTCGCAGCGCCGCGCTTGCAGAGCGCTCCAGGCGTCCCCATCTCGTGCATCCCGTTGCTGCGCTGCCGCGCCAACCCTACGGCCCCCCCGGCAGCGTTGCCTGAGGCTGCGCCTGTGGGAAGCCTGTGCAAAACCTGTGTAGCTCTTGAGCACAAGATATTGGGGTTCCGATTTTGTTTCACCAGCCGGTTGAAATCGCCGTCGATGCGAGCTCAGCGCGGCTCGAAACGTCATAATTGATTGTTTTTAAATGGATTTATTGATCTGACAGAATCTGCCGGCACATATTGACGGGGATCGTACGCGTCACTAATCTTTTGACCCCGACACAAGATCTTGTGTTTCGCGCTTGCGATCCAGAATCGCGCGGTCGGGGGAGGTTTTCACGGCCATGGCTGAGCCAGGGCGGTGGAAATTGGCATAACAGGCGAAGAAAACAGTCGGAGCGCCGCCGATCCATGAACACCGTCGTCAAGATCGAACCCAAGGACATCGATGCCGTCCCTTTCCAGGCCGCATCGCTGGACATTTGGGATAAGAAATACCGTCTCACCGCGAAAGATGGGACGCCCATCGACAAGTCGATGGACGATACCTACAAGCGGGTGGCGCGTGCGCTTGCCGATGTGGAGCGCGAAGAGGTTCGCGACCACTGGTATGAGCGCTTCCTGTGGGCCCTGCGCCGGGGAGCCATTCCGGCCGGCCGCGTGACTTCGAACGCTGGCGCCCTGGAGCACAAGCCCGCCACCTCGACAATCAACTGCACCGTCTCGGGCAACATCCGCGACTCCATGGATGACATCCTGAAGAAGGTCCATGAGGCGGGGCTGACGTTGAAAGCCGGGTGCGGCATCGGTTATGAGTTCTCGACATTGCGCCCTCGCGGGGCTTACGTGTCGGGAGCTGGTGCCTACACCTCCGGCCCGCTTTCCTTCATGGATATCTACGACAAGATGTGTTTCACCGTGTCCTCCGCCGGTGGGCGGCGTGGCGCGCAGATGGGCACGTTCGATGTCGGTCACCCCGACGCCATGGAGTTCATCCGCGCCAAGCGCGAGAACGGCCGCTTGCGGCAGTTCAACCTCTCGCTGCTCATCACCGATGAGTTCATGCAGGCTGTGCGAGCCGACAGCGAGTGGAAGCTGGCCTTCCCGCTATCCCAGGCGGAGAACGAATCCGAGCGGCCGGATCTCTCGGACACCACGAAATTCGTCTGGCGCGAGTGGCCCGTTCACGAGAACTATGTCGTGAACGAGGAAGGTCTCGTCGCCTGCAAGATCTATAAGACACTGCCGGCGCGGCGCATGTGGGATGTCATCATGACCTCCACCTATGACTTCGCCGAGCCGGGGTTCATCCTCATCGACCGTGTCAACGAGATGAACAACAACTGGTGGTGCGAGAACGTCCGCGCCACCAACCCATGCGGCGAGCAGCCCCTGCCACCCTACGGCTCCTGCCTGCTCGGGTCGGTCAATCTCACGCGCTTCGTGAAGCAGCCGTTCACGCATTTTGCCGAGTTCGACTGGAACGAGTACCGCGAGGTGGTGCGGGTCTTCACCCGCATGCTCGACAACGTCGTGGAGGTAAATGGCCTGCCGCTCGAAAAACAGCGCGAGGAGATCGTGCGCAAGCGCCGGCACGGTATGGGCTTCCTCGGGCTGGGGAGCACCATCACCTGTCTGGGGATGAAGTATGGATCCCCGGAATCGGTGCAGTTCACCGAGGACGTCGCGCGCGAGATGGCCATCGCCGGTTGGGAGGCAGGCCTCGAGCTGGCGCGCGAGAAGGGGCCGGCACCGATCATGAACGAGGAGTTCACGGTCACGAAGGCGATGTTGAGAAAGCGTCCCGAGATGGTTCGCGATGGCTGGAAGCCGGGAGCGAAGATCGCGGGGCGCCTGCTGCATGCGAAATACAGCCGCTACATGCAGCGCGTCGCGCAAGTTGCGCCACAACTCGTGCACGAGCTCGCCGAAGTGGGCGCGCGCTTCACACATCATTCCTCGATCGCCCCCACGGGCACGATCTCACTGTCCCTGGCGAACAATGCCTCGAACGGCATCGAGCCCTCGTTCGCGCACCACTACTTCCGGAACGTGATTGTCGCGGGCCGCAAGACGAAGGAGAAGGTCGATGTCTTCTCGTTCGAGCTGCTCGCCTATCGCGAGCTGGTGAACAACAAGGCATTTCCGGGAGCGACCGCTCCGGGGGAGAAGCTGCCGGGGTACTTCACCGCCGCGGACGAAGTCACGCCACAACAGCACGTCGATATCCAGGCGGCGGCGCAGAAGTGGGTGGACTCCTCGATCTCGAAGACGGCGAACGTGCCGACCGACTACAAGTATGACAAGTTCAAGGACATCTACCTGTATGCCCATGAGCAGGGTTTGAAGGGCTGCACGACCTTCCGCTTCAACCCCGAGGCATTCCAGGGCGTGCTCGTAAAGGAGGCCGACCTCAAGAACACCACGTACGTGTTCACCCTCGAAGACGGCAGCGAGGTCGAGGTGAAGGGCGACGAGGAGATCGAGTACGACGGCGAGAAGCACAGCGCCGCGAATCTGTTCGATGCCTTGAAGGAAGGCTACTACGGGAAGTTTTGAGGATTTCGATATGACCACCAGAATCGATCGAAAGATCGTCAAGTACCGCGTCCAGAAACCGGACGACAAGCCTGTCGAAAAGGCCCCGATCGCAGCTCCGGGAGGCGCCGGCGAGGACGAGGTTTTCCGTGACAAGAATGGCCGAACCGCCAAAGTCATCCGGATGCACGAGAAGCTCGAGCGTCCCGAGATGCTCGTGGGCTCGACCTATAAAATCAAAACCCCGATCTCCGATCACGCGATGTATGTCACGATCAACGACATCGTGCTGAACGAGGGCACCCAGTACGAGCAGCGCCGGCCGTTCGAGATTTTTATCAACTCGAAGAACCTCGATCACTTCCAGTGGATCGTAGCGCTTACGCGGATTATCTCCGCCGTATTCCGGAAGGGCGGGGACACCACGTTCCTGGTCGATGAGCTGAAAGCGGTGTTCGATCCGCGCGGCGGCTACTGGCAGCCCGGCGGAAAGTTCATGCCTTCGATCATCGCGGAGCTCGGGCACGTGATCGAGCGTCACCTGCAGATGATCGGTCTGATGCGCAAGCCCACGTTGGATGAGCACCAGCAGAAAATGGTAGACGAGAAGCGCGCCGAATTCGAAGCGCGCGCGAAACAGCAGGACGCCTTCTCGAAGTCGCATTTCCCCGAAGGCGCGCAGCTGTGCGGAAAATGTAGTACCGCCGCGGTAGTCATGATGGACGGTTGCATGACCTGCCTGAATTGCGGTGACTCGAAGTGCGGGTGATTCCCGATTGCTCGCACGCGAGGAGCGCTTGTTTTGGGGCTTCCACCGACAAGGTCCCGAAATCCGCGTGAACCGTCGCCGAAGCTGATAGTGGACGAGTAATGCCCCCGCCGGTGTACCTCATCGGCGGGGTTTTTTACGGGACTGTGTTCCCACACACCCCTCTCTCCGGCTAGCACTCAAAAAAAACCCCGCTTTGGTCGCGGGGTATTTGTCGCCTGCTTGTGTGTGGAGGAGTGTTTTTGTTGTTGTCCGGTCTACGAGGGTCGCCAACCGAGCTCGATGGCTCGTCCGGGTCCTACGCTATTTTCAAATCCACCTGCTTGCTTCCTTCCCGAGGGCTTGGCCCATATGGGCTCTCATCGCCCGTCTTGATGTTATATAAGCAACGCGCATGCCAGCGGCCCTGGCTGTGCCGCCGATGTGACATGTTGTATCTGCGACGTGGTTCAAGTGTGACGCAGTGCCCGTTATGAGAAGTTTTGCGCCGGGCTGCGAGGCTCCTCAACGGTCGAATGACCGTCGCGCGCGGCGACGTCGGCACGGGTCTGTCAAGATCATCGACGCATTTGCTCGGCAGGCCTCGTGGCTTCGACCACTGCGCACTGCACAAATCATTGAATGTACAGCCGAATCTTCGAATATCCGGGGTGTAAATGAACTCGACACGGAGAGGCCCACGCGTCTGTGGCGCGTTCCCTTGGGCCTTGGGACTGGTGCTCACCTGGCTCACCGTCTCGTCCGCGCTAGCCGCGGACACCGACACGGTCATGCCGCGACCGCCACAACTCGAACGTGACGTACAGTTCTGGATCCGGGTCTACACGCAGGTCGACACGAACAGTGGCTTTCTGCATGACCAGTACAACCTCGCCGTTGTCTACGACACCTTGCATTTCGCTCCGAACACCTCGTCGCGCCAGCGCGAGCGGATCGTCGACGAAGCGCGGAACCGATATGCGGCTGCACTCAAGCGGATAGCGGCGTCCAAGGATGGACCGCTGTCGGACGATGATCAGCGCATCAAAGACATGTGGGGAGCCGAAGGCACCCCATCACGCCTGCTGGAGGCGATCGAGGACATCCGCTTCCAGCTTGGACAGGCCGATCGCTTCCGTGCTGGACTCGTCCGCTCCGGCGCCTGGGAAACGCATATCGCCGAGACCCTCGCAAACCTGGGCTTGCCTCCTGAGCTCGCCGTGCTGCCGCACGTGGAGTCTTCCTTCAATCCCGCCGCCTATTCCAAGGTCGGCGCCGCTGGCCTGTGGCAATTCATGCGCTCCACGGGGCGCCGTTACATGCGGATCGATAGCGCCGTGGATGATCGCCTCGATCCCTTCCGCTCCACGGAAGCCGCCGCGCAGCTGCTGGCCTATAACTACCGGATTCTCGGCACCTGGCCGCTTGCATTGACGGCATACAACCACGGCGCAGCGGGTGTCCGGCATGCGAAGGAGGTGCTCGGCACCGACGATATCGTCAAGATCGTCAGGCAATACAACGGCCGCACGTTCGGCTTTGCTTCCCGCAACTTCTACGTCTCTTTCCTTGCGGCCCTGGAAGTTGATCGCAACCCCGAGAAGTACTTTGGCGGCATCGAAAAGCAGGGTGAGGCCAAATTTCAGGAAGTCATGGTTCCAGGGTACGTCTCGATCAATGCGCTCGAGGGGGCACTGAAGATCGATGGCCAGAAATTGCGCGCGCTCAATCCAGCGCTGTTGCGGGCCGTCTGGGATGGTCGGCGCAACGTTCCGAAGTCATATCGGTTGCGATTGCCAATGGACGGGGAGAAGTGGACCAGCGAGCTGCTGGCCGCGCGTCTCAATCCTGCGGAGATCATGGCTGGCCAGCCGCAGCCCCGACGCTATCGCGTGCAACGGGGTGACACCCTGGTCAGCCTGGCGCAAGAGTACGGCGTTTCCGCGGAGTCCGTGGCACGTTTGAATCACTTGAGGACGAGCGGCCGGTTGCGCGTAGGCCGCTATATCAGTCTGCCCGAGCAGTCGGCTACGACTGTTGCGGCTGTCACCCCCGCTCCGCCCATCCCGCCGCCAGCACCGGCGACCCTGGGCGCTTCGGCGGCACCTCCACCGGCAATGCGCGCGACGCCGCCTGCGACACCGGGCACTACTGCGACGGCAGGGTCCGCGACAGAAGCCGAGGGGGTCTACATCGTGAAGCGTGGCGAATCGCTAGCTGATATCGCCGCGAAAGTCGGTGTGACCGAGGCGCAGCTCTTACAGCTCAACGGAATTCGTAACCGGGACTTCATCTTCGAGGGTGAGCAGTTGGCGATCAAGGCAGGTGTACAGCCGCCGGCGCAAGTTGCCTCGGCCACAGCGCCGGGTACCGCCCTACCGCCCGATCGTGCACCGACAGCTCCGCCTGCAAACACGGTCGGTCCGGTTGGTGCGGGCGCAGTGTCAGTGGAAGTCGCACAGGCGGAAAGCAAGGAGGATGTTGCTGCCGTCAGCGCTGTAAAGAAGAGTGGTCGCGGCGCGGAGAATCCGCAGCCCGTTTCGGCCGCCCAGGCTGAAGAAGTCGGCCCCGCATTGGGAGCTGCCGCGGATGACGTGCAGCAAAGCGCTGACCCCACCGATTACTCGGTCTCCAAGGATGACACTATCCTCGTGGCTACTGCGGAAACACTGGGTCACTACGCGGATTGGCTGCACGTCTCGGCTGTACGGTTACGACAGATCAACAAACTGGGCTACGGCAAACCTGTCATTGTCGGACGCAAGGTGCATCTCGATTTCCATCGGGTGACGCACGAGGAGTTTGAGCAAAAACGGCGCGACTATCATCAGACGCTGCAGGCGAGCTATTTCGCCTCTCACCGCATCGTGGGCACCGAGGTTTACATTGCGCGCCGCGGCGATTCGATGTGGACGATTACGCAGCGTTTCGCGGAGCTGCCGGTATGGTTGATCCAGCAGTACAACCCGGATCTGGATCTCGCAGAGCTGCACCCGGGAACACAGATCGTCATGCCGCGCGTGGAGCCTGTGGTGGCGAACGGAGGGTAATCGCGTCGCTAGCGGCTGCTGAACGCTTTTACTGCCGTGAGTCCCTTGCTGTCCACGGCGAACTCGTCCGACTGGCCGGTACTCGCGTGCGTTTCCAGCGTGACGCGCTGCGCGTCCGCCAGGCACTTCAGAATGTCCGGCGGAAGTTGGAAGTACCACTGCACGCTCCATGGAGCTGGTTTTTCGTAAGGTGCCTGTGAGAGCCCGAGGCGTTTCATGTCAGCGTCTATCGGCGCCAACGTCAGCGTTCTTCCATCGCACATCAGTTGTGGCTCGACGGTCGCATTCTCCACCCCGGGGGCGGACATCCACAGGTATTGCGCCCGGCTTCCCATCCGATCGGTCTCGAACGGCGCAATGAACGCAAATGGATCACTACCGACGTTGTGCAGGTTCTCGGCGACCAGCTCCACCGGTTTTCTGAGGACGGTCACCGTGGTGGCGGTGTCGGGGTCCAGCCGGTCGACGATCGGTTGAGAGGGTGTCGTCGCGCAGGCGGCGACCAGTGCTGGGAGTATGGCCAGGTACCAACGGCAGAGCTTCACGTGCGACCTCGGGCAGTCCAAGCGATGTCGGGCGCCCATCGAACCCAAAGTGTGATCTAGAGTCAAACTCCTGAAGGCCAGGAGGGGTTCCTTGCGTCTGCCGGCCGCGACGGTGTGACCGGGTCACATCGCTCGCCGGAACCTGAGCGCATATAATTCGCTTATTGCTGGGTAAATACGTGTTTCCCGAAAAATGAGTCTCAAGCGCGCAAGTCTCGCTACCCTGGTGCTCACCTGCACGACCCTGGCGGCTCATGGCACAGACGCACTACCCCAGGCGGAGCGCGTCATGTTGCGCTCGACCGAAAGCCTGCCGGCCGTGGACCATCTCGTAGTGCACAAAACCGAGCGGCGGCTCCTGCTCCTGCACGGGGAGACCGTGGTGCGCTCCTACAAGATCGCCCTGGGCCTGAACCCCAATGGCCAGAAGGAGCGCGAAGGCGATTTCCGCACCCCGGAAGGCCATTATTTCCTCAACCGGCGCAATCCGCGCAGCGACTTCTTTCTGTCCATCCAGGTCTCGTATCCGAACGAGACCGATGTGAAGCGTGCCCATAAGAACCACTGGCAAACCGGCGGCTCCATCATGATCCACGGGCTGCCAAACCAATTGAAGCACGAGCCCGCGTATTATGAGAGCCGGGATTGGACGGACGGCTGCATCGCCCTGACGAACGCTGACATGGTCGAGGTGTGGCTTTTAACGCCCGATCACGCCCCCATCGATATCCTTCCATGATCAGCGCGGTCTCTTGACCGCTTACGCGAAGGCCTTCCGTGGACAGCAGCATCGTCGTTCCCGAATTCATTGACGCCCGCGTCGGCCCTCGCGGGAGCCTCGAGAACCTCTCCCAGACGGAGATCGGCAAGCTCCTGGATTCGGGGCAGGGCGGCCTTTACCGCCTTTTCAGGCAATGCGCGCTCGCCGTGCTGAACAGTGGCAGCCGGGATACCGACAACGCCAAGGAAATCTTCGACCGCTACCGGGATTTCGAGATCGAGATCGTTCGCCATGCCTGGGGTATCAAGCTCGAGGTGCACAACGCCCCGGCGGCCGCGTTCGTCGACGGCCAGATGATCCGTGGTATCAAAGAGCACCTGTTCGCGGTGCTGCGCGACGTGGTGTTCATCTCGAACGAAATCATCGACAGTGGCCGTTTCGATCTGACCGATTCCGCTTCCATCACCAACGCGGTATTCCACGTCGTGCGTAACGCGCGCCTGCTCGATTACAAGGCGCGCCCGAATCTCGTCGTTTGCTGGGGCGGACACTCGATTGGGGGCTCGGAATACCAATATACGAAGAACGTGGGTTACGAGCTGGGCTTGCGTGCGCTCGATGTTTGCACCGGGTGCGGCCCCGGCGCCATGAAAGGCCCCATGAAAGGGGCCACCATCGGTCATGCGAAGCAGCGCATCGAGCATGGCCGGTACATCGGCATCACTGAGCCCGGGATCATTGCCTCCGAGCCGCCGAACCCGATCGTCAATCAGCTGGCGATCATGCCGGACATCGAGAAGCGTCTGGAAGCTTTCGTGCGGCTCGCGCACGGCATCGTGGTGTTTCCCGGTGGCGCGGGCACGGCCGAGGAAATCCTTTACCTGGTCGGGATACTGTTGAATCCCGCCAACCAGGAGCAGCCGTTCCCCGTGGTACTGACCGGTCCGCGCGCGAGTGCGGAGTATTTCGAGACGGTGAGCCGATTCATCGTCGGCACGCTCGGCGAGCAGGCGTTACGGCGCTTCACCGTCATCATCGACGATCCGGCGGAAGTGGGTCGTCACATGGTGCGCGGCATGGATGCCGTGCGGCAGTTCCGCAAGACCCACAACGACTCATACAACTTCAACTGGCTGTTGGCGACGCAGCCGCAATTCCAACTTCCGTTCGAAGTGACCCACGAGTCGATGCGCGCGCTGCAACTGCACAAGGATCAGCCCATGCACGAGTTGGCCGCGAACCTGCGGCGCGCGTTCTCCGGCATCGTCACCGGAAACGTCAAGGAGTACGGTATCAAGGCGATCGAGCGCTACGGGCCGTACGAGCTATGCGGCGATGCGCAGATCATGCGCCTCCTGGACGAGTTGCTCGCCGCGTTCGTGGCGCAGGGCCGCATGAAACTGCCCGGCACCGACTATCGTCCCGTGTATCGCCTCGTCGCTTGAGATTTGCGGCGCTGTTCCTAACACCACACGCAACATAACGCCCTTACATAACGCCGCGCGTATTTGACAACTCGTGGCGTTTTACCGAAGCCACGTCGCAGCGTTGGCAATCGGCGACATGCGTGTGAACCAGTTCCTGCCTCGGCTGCGAGAACTCCGTACCCTGCTGTCAACATTCAGGAGCTTTTTCATGAGCCCATCAGACAGAGGGCGCGGCGATGTGCCCGGCGCACGACAGGAGCCGGTGACCACCGGCAGCACACCGGCGCCTGCGGAGGCCACGGACCCGTATCCCAATTGGCTCGACCGCATGCAGCGCGCCCGCGCGCGGCACGCGGCGATCACCAAGAACCTGTACACCTGGTCGAACTACAAGAACTGGGCGGACAAGATGCGGGATAATTGGGAGGACGACGAATCAGCCGCCAAAGGGATCGCCGCTCCTGGCCTGAAGCCCCCACTACCCCGCAAATAGAGCTCACCTACCCTCACGGCGCGCGCTGGCCACCGGGCGCTGAAGGGGCCGAAGGCGCAGCCGGCTCCGCAGGGGAAGACACCTCCACTGGCCCCACTGGCGTCCGACAAAGCTTCTGATGCCGTTCCGCGAGGGGTAGCCGCGCAAGCTCCTTCGCAGCCCCGTAGAAGCGGGGCAGATCACCTCCCTGCTCCGCCAGGAGCCGCTCGAATCCTGGCACGCAATCGTAGTAATTGGCCTCGGAAGCCAAGCGGGCATTGTTCAAGCCTGCCTCGATCCATTGATCGTAAAGCGTTGCGCGCAACCCGTGCCGCTCCTCGAGAGCACGGATTTCGGCTGCCAGTTGTGCGAATTCCTGCGCTTTCTGCCGCCGCATTTCCTCCACCGGCAGCCCGGAGGCATAGAGCTTGGCGAGCTGCTGGCGCGTGTGCGCGAATAACTCGATGAATTGTTTTTCCCGCATGCTGTCCTTACGGTAGCGTTGAAAGCGATCCGCGTGCCCATTGAGGGTGAGCCAACGCTCCAGGCCCGCGTTCTCCACGGTTGTGGCGAACGCCTCGTTGAACTGCGTGTCATTCTTCACGTACAACAACTGATGGGCCAACTCGTGGAAGATGATCGCCGCGAGCTCGTCAGGCCCGTACCGAACCATGGTGCTCAACACTGGGTCCGCGAATTTCCCCAAGGTGGAGTAGGCCGGCACGCCATCGAGGGCCACGTCGAAGCCTCGCTTGGACAGGCCGGCCGCGAAATCCCGTGCTCGCTTCTCGGCGAAGTAGCCGCGGTACGCCACGCAGCCAACAATCGGAAAGCACCACTGCTTGGGATGCACCGAAAATTCGGGCGCCGCGACCACGTTCCATACGACGTAGGGCCGTTGCAGGTCGGCGTATGTTCGATAGCTGCGGTTGTCGGGCAGCTTGAGCTCCCGGGAAGCAAAATCGCGCGCCGCCTCTACCTCGGTCAGGGTGGCGCGCAGTGCCGGTGGGGTCGACGGGTCGGCCACGACCTTGTTGATGGGTTTGCGGGCGCGCATGACGTGCAGCTCGCCGCTGGCGGCCTGCATGACATAGCAGCCGGGCAGTGTGACCACGAAGGCCAGGATGAGTAACAGGCGCGCACAGCCCATGAGTGCTCTTAAGGTAAAATCGTGGAATATGAGAGTGTACTTGGTCGGCGGTGCGGTTCGGGATCGGCTGCTTGGGCGCGAGGTCAAGGAGCGCGACTGGGTGGTCGTCGGTTCCAGCCCCGAGGAGCTGGAGCGTGACGGATACATGCCGGTTGGACGTGAATTCCCTGTGTTTCTGCATCCGCAGACTCACGAGGAATACGCGCTCGCGCGGCGTGAGCGCAAAGTCGGCTTGGGTTACCGGGGTTTCACGACCCAGTTTGCTCCCGATGTGACCTTGGAAGACGATCTCAGGCGTCGCGATCTCACGATCAACGCCATGGCGGAGACTCCCACAGGCGAGATCATTGACCCCTACGGTGGCCGGCGGGATCTCGAGGCGCGCCTCTTGCGGCACGTCTCCGAGGCCTTCGTGGAGGATCCGGTGCGGATCCTACGGGTGGCCCGCTTCGCGGCCCGATACGCCGATCTCGGTTTTCGGGTCGCGGAAGATACGGTCGCCTTGATGAAGCAGATGACCGATTCAGGTGAGGTCGATGCCCTCGTGCCGGAGCGCGTCTGGCAGGAAACCGAGCGCGCCCTGGGCGAAACCCGCCCGGACGTCTTCTTCGAGACGCTGCGCAGTTGCGGTGCGCTGGCGAAGATTTTTCCGGAGCTCGACGCGCTCTATGGTGTTCCGCAGCCGCCCCAATGGCACCCCGAGGTCGATACGGGCGTCCACGTCATGTTGGTTGTCAGGTACGCTGCCAGTGTCGGCGCCCCGACCGTCGTGCGTTTTGCCGCTCTCGTGCATGACCTGGGTAAGGCGCTCTCACCTGCCGAAAAGTGGCCCAGTCACCATGGCCACGAGGAAGCGGGTGTGCCCTTGGTCGAGGCGCTTTGCGAGCGGCTCAAGGTCCCGAACGTCTACCGCGATCTGGGTGTTCTCACGGCCCGCCATCACGCCCTGGTGCATCGTGCTGCCGAGCTGCGTGCCAACACCGTAGTCAAACTGTTGGAGATGCTCGATGCGTTCCGGCGGCCAGACCGCTTCGGCGAGTTTCTCCTGGCGTGCGAATGCGATGCGCGGGGGCGGACCGGCCTCGAGAGCAGGCCGTATCCGCAGCGCGATTATCTCCTGCGTGCCCGGGATGCGGCGGCGGCCGTGACACTCACCCAGGAGGAGCGGCAGTTGCTCAAAGGCCCTGTCCTTGGCGAGCGGTTGCGCGAGAAACGCCTGGCGGCGGTCACGGCGCTCAAACAGGACACTTTTACGCAGCACCCGCCGGTGCCATGAGCTCGGTGCCTGCCGGACTCGTGGTGACCTCTGCGGCCAACCTTAGCTGACGCGGTCGACTCGCCCCGCGTAGCAGCCGTATTTGGCGTAGTGCGCCTGGATATAGGCCACGTTCGGGTCCTCGAAGAGGTGCTCGATGAGGCTCTCGACCTTCTGGCCGTCGACCAGGTCAGCTCCGACAATCAATCCGCTTGCATCGAAGGCTCGCAGCGATAAGACCCGCGGGCGAAACGCCTGCGGCACCTCATCAATGCGGTCGTAGCGCTCCGCGGCTCCTTCGCGAACGAAGATCGCGTGACTCGCGCGATAAGGCGTATTCGCTGGCTGGTGCATGTAGTTGAGCAACAGGAGGGTTTCCCCTGGCTCCGCGTCGCGCAACTCAACACGATCGGGGAACCCCGGCTTTGTGTCAGCCACGTAGCGCTTGACGTCCTGGGCAGTCAGTTCCTCCTCTGAGAGGCCGAACAACTTACGGAAAGGCTCGGGGGAAAGGCCGGTGATACGAAAGGACATAGCCGCCTCCTTTTGCGCAGGCGTCGCCTGCTCACAGTCGTTCCAGGGCACCGCTCGCGCGGCGCCCGTTCGCCGCATGCCGCTCGCCCTCTTGATTGAGGCACATGCTGCCGGGCGCGGCCGGTGTCCGACACCCGGAACTTGCTGATTTTGGGGCCCGGCACGGCAGGGTCGACAGGGCTAGGGCTCGTCCTCGATCACCCATTCGAAATGCTGGCAGCGTGCATCGTACCGGGAGAGCAACTCACGCGCTCGTGGGGCCACGTGGGCGGCTTCGTAGTCTTCGCCGGCAAACCCACGAATAGCATCCAATGATTTGAAACGGGTCAAGGTCATGAACTCGATCTCATCACCCACGGCCCGCCGGAGCACCGAGGCCCCGCAATAGCCTGCCAACGCGTGTATGGAGGGTAAGAAGGTTGAGCGGAGAAATTCCTGGTAGGCGTCGGCAGCGGTGGTGGTCGCGGCGTAGCCTCGCCAGATACGGATGATCATTCGGGTCTCCTTTTGCGCGAGCCTTGCTCGCTCACCGTCGATCCGGGGTGCCCCTCGCGGGCCACCCGCGCGACGCACGCGTCGCGCCCTTTTGCGCGAGCCTTCTGGCTCACGAGCTCACTATCGCTTGGCCTGCGCCGGCGCGTATTGGCTAAAATTGCGACCCGCCGGGCTCACCTCCTTCCAACTCATAGGGCTGTTCAAGCGAGTCGTGACGCCGCACGCATACCTCACCCAGATACGTGTGCGTGTCGCGCGAGAGCGCCTCAGGCAGGGCGTACCCATCGCCGCGGTAGCCGGCGAGACCGGGTTTTATGACCAGAGCGCGCTCACGCGCCACTTCAAACGAAGCTTCGGTATTACACCCGGCCAGTTCGCAGCGGCTTATTCCAACAGCCCGCATCAGCGGCGGCAGTGATCATCCCAGTCGTGATCACCACACTCGCGCCAGCGATGCTCATGGTAATACCGATGATGATTGTGGTCGTAGTAGCCTTCGCGCGGCTCGATCACGCAGCCTGAAAGACTCAGACCGAGCAATCCCAGCAGCAAGCTACCCAGAACGACACGTTTCGTGTGCATCAATAGACTCCTGCGATTTTGAAGGATCGCGTGACGCTGCTCGAGTAGGAGTTCTCGCAAGGTCTGTGCCCGGTGCAGCGGCTCCCTGCACGGGCATACAGGGTGACGCCCCGAGTCGTTCGCGGTGTTGGGAACATTCAGCAGGCATTCAGCCTCGGAGCTATTGCCGCCATTACGCTCAGTGTCGTCATTACGCTGCGTCGTCTCGATCGGACATTCCCGGCGAGGTCTTCTGTTGATAAGTTCGCGCAGCGGCGGTGAGCGAACAACGCTCGCGCAAGAGGAGATCATGGCGACAGGAAGCCTGTTTGATCGGGGCACCCGCGCAAGCCTACAGCCACTGTTTGCCATTGCACTGGCGATCGCTCTCTGCGGTTGTGGCGGTGGCGGAGGCACTGGCGGTGTTGGTGGCATGAACTCAACGCCGCAGACCCCGACCTCCACGACAACGTCGCCTCCTTCGGGGTCTCCTGGCACCGGGGGCGGCTCCGGCTCCACCAGTCCGCCCGCGGGGAACCCCAACCCGCCTTCGGGCACTTCGGGTAATTCCCCGTCGACCTCGAGCGCCGGCTACTGGCATACCAGCGGCAGCAAGATCCTGGATAGCAACAACAGCGAAGTGCGTCTGAGTGGAGTGAACTGGTACGGCTTCGAGACCACAGATCACCTCGCGCATGGCCTGTGGGCGCAGGATTATCAAACCATCCTGAGCACTATCAAGACGCTCGGCTACAACGTCATCCGCATCCCATTCTCGAACGAGCTGGTGGAACAAAATCCGATTCCTACCAATTTCACGACCAACGTGGGTGGCAAGATGGTCAACGCCGCGTTGGTAGGGCAAACCGCGCTGCAGGACCTGGATACGATCATTGCGTACGCGGGCTCCATTGGACTGCGGGTGATTCTGGACAATCACCGTTCCGAAGCCGGGAACTCCAATGAGGCGAGTGGCCTGTGGTACACGAGCGCGTACCCGCAGGCGAGCTGGCTCGCCGATTGGCAGACACTGGCCATCCGTTACAGCAATGCCAAGTTCACTTTCAACGGCAATCCGACCGTCATCGGCATGGATCTGCGCAATGAGCCGCATTTGATAGGCAGCTCCGCTACCAGCGGCTCCTGTTGGACGGGCGATACAGCCACGAACGGCTGTCCGAAGAGCCTGACGGCACAGAATTGGCCCGCGGCGGCAGAAATGGCAGGCAACGCCATCCTCACCATCAATCCCAACTTGCTGATCTTTGTCGAGGGTATCGATTGCTACAGCGGCGTTTGCGGCTGGCAGGGCGGAAATCTGCTCGGCGTGGCCATAAATCCGGTGGCACTGAAGGTGTCCAACCAGCTCGTCTACTCGGCGCACGACTACGGCCCGTCTCTTTTCCGGCAGTCCTGGTTCAACAACGACACCAGCACGGCCAGCCTCAATGAGGTATGGAGTAAGTACTGGGGCTACATCAGCGCGGCTGGCACGGCGCCGGTCTGGTTAGGCGAGTTCGGCACCGACAATGCGGCGGCCGACGTCCAAAGCTCGGCCGCCGGCAGCCAGGGCCAATGGTTCCAGAGCCTCGTTGCCTATCTGCACCGTAATCCTTCGATCAGTTGGACCTACTGGGCGTTGAACGGCGAGGACAGCTACGGCCTGCTGGACAGCAATTATGGCGCCACCCCGCCCAGCGCCACGAAGCAGGCGCTATTGCAGAGCATCCAGTTCCATTGACCACTCGATTGACGGCGCCCCAGAATGCCCCATGGCGCGAAACATCGAGATCAAGGCCCGCATTTCCAGTGTCGCCGCGCATGCATTGGCCGCAGCGGCCATTGCCGATGAAGGGCCGATTGCGATTTCGCAGGATGATACGTTCTTCGCATGCCCTTCGGGCCGCCTGAAGCTGCGTGCCTTTTCCAGCACCCGGGGTGAGTTGATCTTCTATCGCCGCAGCGACGAGCGTGGACCGAAGGAGTCCTACTACGTCCGCAGCTCCGCCGAGCCCGATACCCTGCGCGAGGTGCTGGCGCTCGCCTACGGCGAAGTCGGGCGCGTGCGAAAGCATCGAACGCTGTATCTGGCCGGGCGCACCCGTATTCACCTCGATCGGGTCGAGGGGCTTGGAGACTTCCTCGAGCTCGAGGTCGTTCTGCGCGAGGGTGAGTCGGCGCAAGCGGGTGTTCGTGAAGCCGAGGATCTGATGCGCCGGCTCGGCGTGCAGCCGGCGCAGCTCGTCGAGCGCGCGTATATCGATCTTCTGGCCGAAAAGGGGAGGGAAATTCCGCCCCTCAGGCGCTAGGATTCAGCAATGCCCGTCGCACGCCCGAGAGGTCGGCCACCATACGATGATGTGCTGACGCCAGCCGAGTGGCGCATTGCACATGCAGTGAAGCATGGGATGACCAATCGTGCGATTGCGGAGCGTCGGGGTATCAGCATCGACGCCGTCAAATTCCACGTGACCAACATCATCACCAAGCTCGGCGTGAAGAATCGCAAGGAGCTGCGGCAATGGTTCCGCGCTCCCCGAGCCAGTGCGTTGAATCGCAGAGGTGTCGAGATGAATATGCCGCTCACCCTTGGCCGAGTGGGCCAGATCTCCCGGACGGTAAAGGATATCAACCAGGCCCGGGAATGGTACGGCAACGTGCTCGGCTTCTCGCATCTGTACACGTTCGGCGATCTCGCCTTCTTCGATTGCGGTGGCACGCGCCTCATGCTGACTCAACAACATGGAGCCTCCCCGGAGTCGGTTCTCTACTGGCGTGTCGATGACATCGTGGCAGCTCACGAGCAACTGAAGAAGCGTGGCGTGGAATTCGTGAACGCCCCGCACATGATCCACAAGCACACCGATGGCACGGAGGAATGGATGGCCTTCTTCAAGGATCCCGAGGGACGGTTGCTGGCGATCATGTCGCAGGTCAATGCGATCTCGGGAGCCGGACCGGCGTCGGGATGAAGCCGGTTTTTTCGCTTCGCCGCGACCAAGCTCATGAGCGCCGCTTCGTCCTGCATATTGTTTCTCGCCCATAACACCGAGCCGGGCGCGATGGCCGCGCTCGCCAAGCTCGTCGACGAGTGCGCCGCCGCTTTCACCATCATCCCGCTGTTTGATTGCACCAAACGTTCGTATCCGATCGAGCATATCGAGCACGCGCAAGCGGTCGAGTGCGGGCAAATCACGCGCGAGCTGCCGTATCCTGAGAAACACCGCGCGCATCGCGGCACGTTCTGGCCGAGGAACATCGATCTACCGCTGCTGTGGTTCTTTCAGCGCAATCCAGGCTACGGGTATTACTGGCTGATGGAGTACGACGTCCGCTTCACCGGCCATTGGCTGGAGTTCTTCGGACACTTCGCGGCTAGTGGCAGCGATCTGCTCGCCACGACGTTGTTCGACCATGACTTTCGTCCTGGCTGGGACAATTGGCGCACGTTGCGCAGTCCGGAGCGCATTCCCGAGCAGGAGCGCGTTCGCGCGCTATTGTCACTGTGCCGTCTTTCAAACACCGGCCTGCGGGCCGTCCACCAAGCCTACTGCGCAGGCTGGAGTGGTCATTACGAAGTGGCGATCCCCACCATCTTGAAAACGCGCGGCCTCACACTCGAGGACTTCGGCGGTAGCGGCCGCTATGTCGCCGCAGGCAACGAGAATCGCTTTTACCGCAATACCCCTGGAGTCAGTGGACTCGCCCCCGGAACGTTTACCGTAGCTGCCAATGCGGTCTCGGATGAATACCCGCCAAACATGCTCTGGCATCCGATCAAGGGGTAGAGCCGGTATTCAACCGAGCGCGGCGGCCACTTCGCGTACCAGTCCGGGTCCCTGATAGACCATCGCCGTATAAAACTGCACCAGGTCCGCACCAGCCTGGCGCAGTAATCGCGCATCTTCTCCTGAAGCGACTCCGCCGACGCCGATGATGGGCATGTCCGGACCCAGTGTCTCGCGCAAAGCGCGGATCGCCGCACACGACTTGGCAAACAGCGGACGTCCGCTCAAGCCTCCCGTCTCGCGTGCCAGCGGGTGATTTGCGATGACCTCTCGGGAGGTCGTCGTGTTGGTCGCGATGATTCCGGCGACCGGCACCGAGGCGACGGCAGTGGCGATTTTTCGCAGTTCCGCATCGGCGAGATCCGGAGAGAGTTTTACCAGCAGGGGCGCGCGTCGGGAGTGTTGTTTCTCCAACGCACGCGATTCCTCCATGAGTGTCGCCAAAAGAGGCACCAGTTGCTCGGTATCCTGCAAGGATCTCAGCCCGGCTGTGTTCGGTGACGAGACATTCACGGTGACATAGTCCGCCACGGGAAAAACCGTCCGAAGGCAGAACACGTAATCGTCTACCGCACGCTCGAGGGGTGTCGTGGCGTTCTTGCCGATGTTGACTCCAACGACGCCGGCTCTGCGTCGCGAGCGCAGGCGCGCGACGGCCCGCTCGGCGCCGTCGTTTGGAAACCCCATCCTGTTGATGATGGCCTCGGCGTCAGTTAGCCGAAACACCCGGGGTTGAGGATTCCCTGGCTGAGGTTTCGGAGTGACCGTGCCGACCTCGACATGGCCGAAGCCGAGCGAGAGCCAGCCGTCCACAGCCAACGCGTTTTTGTCGAAGCCCGCCGCGAGCCCGACGCGATTGGAGAAGGAAAGCCCCATGAGTTGAACGGGAGATGCGCTTGCGCCGGCTACCGCAGGCAGGTGACCGCGCCAGCGCACGGCGGTGAGTGTCAGAGCGTGAGCCGTTTCGGGGGAGAGGCCAAAGAGAGCCGAACGTGCGATTCGATAGAACATGGAGGCGCAGTATCGCCTAAACGCGTCCGGTCTGCGCGAGTACGCATCGCCTGAGCAATCCACGCCTCAGGCCATCCAGTGCCCCCGGCCTGAGGCTACTGGCTGGACGACATCGCCGGCGATGGGGCACGCTAGCTCCATGATCATGCCCTTGGAGAAGGTGCGGCGGCTCGGTGATTTCAGCGGACTGTGGTGGTTGTCGTTGCGCTGCCGATGTTGCCGACATATGGCGGAGATCCCGGCGCAGAAGTTGATCGAGCGCTATGGACGGCGGGAGTTGCTGCAGGATGTCACGAAGCGGTTGTATTGCCGCCGTTGTCAGGAAAAGTACTGCCATTGCAAAGGCAGGAATTTCGAGGCGCTCGTTGGCCTGAAAAGATGAGCCGCCGCCAACAGCGATTGCTGGCCAAGAGGGTCCGGCCGCGAATGGTGGCTAGCGCCCGGTGGACTCCAGGGCCGCGACGACCCGCTCCAGCGGCTCAGCACAGGCCAATATTTGCTCGGCCACCGCGTCGACATCATTGATGTCGACGACCGGAATGCCAACGTCCGGAAAGTCCTGATCGCTCGCGATCGCCACGATCCGAGCGTCGTCCGGATGAAGCGGGGGTTTTCCGACGGAGGCGCGATAGACTTCCAGCTTCGGGTGGCGTTCCATCTTGAATCCCTCGACCAACACCAGATCGCACGGTGACAGGCGACGCAACAGCTCCGGTAGTGTAGCTTCGGTCCCTTCCCCAACCTCATGCATCTGTACCCACCGGCGCGCCGAGGACACAATGACCTCGAATGCCCCGGCCTTCCTGTGTTCGTACGAGTCCTTGCCCGGCTGATCGACGTCGAACGCATGATGGGCATGTTTGATGGTGGCAATCCGGATGCCGCGCGCTGCAAGGCAGGGAATCAACTTGGTGATGAGTGTGGTCTTACCGGCACCGCTCCAACCGGCGATTCCCAAAACGCACGCGCCATTCATATCGACTCTCTCCGAAGATTGCGCCACAGGCCCTTGGCTGTCGCCCGCGAAGCACAGAGTGCCACCGCCCCGATTGGCGGTCCACCAGCGAGACCGGCGGCCGAATTTTGGATCTGACGTTGTCTTGGGTACCATCCATGGCCAAGTTGACGACCGCCCGTAGCCCAAGCCGAAAAGGGGACCGTGTATGAGCCACCCATTGCAATGCCGGTGCGGCACAATAAAGGGGCAAGTCCAAAATCCGCGCAGCGCGAATCGGGCCGTATGCTACTGCAAGGACTGTCAGGCCTTTGCCCATTTTCTGGGGCGGCCGGGCGAGATTCTGGATGAGCAGGGCGGATCGGATATCCTTCAGGTGCTCCCCAAGCTCATCACCTTCACCGGCGGCGCGGGCTCACTGACCTGCATGCGCCTGACCCCGAAAGGGTTGGTGCGCTGGTATGCCGCCTGTTGCAACACTCCGATCGGCAACACACTCGCCACCCCGAAATTCTCGTTCATCGGACTGGTGCACAACTGTCTGGATGGCTCCGGCGAGCCGCTGGAGGAGGCATTCGGCCCCGTGCGGGCCTGGGTGAACACGCAAAGCGCCAGGGCAGACCCGAAGCCCGCGACGCGTGGCATGGCTGGTGCTGGCGCATGGTTCTTGAGGACCGTTCTGTGGGCCCGTTGCAACGGCGACTACAAACAGACGCCGTTCTTTCATAAGGATACGGGTCTGCCGATCGCGTCTCCCAAGGTACTGAGCCCTGCTGAGCACGCGAGTCTCATGAGCGCGGTCCATGCTTGAAATCAAGCTCGAAACGCCGGATCAACCCGAGATCCGGGCGCTGCTGCTCGCCAGCGATGCGTACCTGGCGAGCCTCTACCCGGCGGAAAGCAATCACCTGCTGGACATCGCCGCACTCCAGCGCCCGGAAGTCAGATTCCTGGTAGCGAGACTGGAGGGCCGCGCCGTGGGTTGCGGAGCCCTGGTGACCTCGCGCGAGGACTGGGCGGAGCTCAAGCGCATGTTTGTTTCGCCCGCTGCACGCGGACGGAAAATCGGGCGCCTGCTCCTGCAACGGCTCGAGGCGATCGCAATCGAAGGGGGCATGAGGCGCTTGCGCCTCGAAACAGGCGTCAACCAACCTGAAGCGTTGGGGCTATACCGCTCGGCTGGCTTCGTCGAGATCGGCCCTTTCGGTGCCTACGGCCCCGATCCATTGAGTCTCTTCATGGAAAAGAGGATTCAATGAGACGTAGTTAGAACCTTCGCGCTCCGAGGCGCGCGAGCATGAGCGAAAGGTCTTCGGGGCTGATGTAGAAATGCTCGCAGACGCGCCCCCACAGCATCGCTGTCGGGACGTTGCGATCGCCGCGTTCCGCCTGTGCTTGATGCAATACATACAGGACAACCCGTTCCTCGCGAGTCAGGCCATCGCGGACGTCGGCTATCTTGTCGTAGGCACGCGCGCCGTTTTCTGCGTCGTTTTCCTTCATGAGGTCCTGCCGTCATCCTCGCCATGCAGCATAAAGTGAGCTCCAAAGTGTGACAAGTTGCACACTCTGCCCTCCTTGGCCTCCCGCGCATACGTATAAGACACGACTTTGGTCGGTGCGGCCACCGGTTAGACTAAAGTCAGGCGTCGATGCGAGGTTATTGCACTCGCCACAGGTTTAAGGAGAGCCAGATGCTTATTCTTACGCGGCGAATCGGTGAGACGATCATGATCGGTGACGAGATCACCTGCACGGTCCTTGCCGTCAAAGGCAACCACGTCCGCCTCGGCATCGATGCTCCGGCAAATGTGGCCGTGCATCGCGAGGAGATCTACAAACGGATCCAGGAGGAGCGGGGCCAGGCATCCGGGCAGGACCAGGCGTCCAAGCCAGCTTCCCCCGTAGCAAAGCCGATACATGAGTCGCAGTCAGTCGACTCCGAGAGCGGCGCACTGATCTGAAACACTGCCCCGGCCTCGTCCGGGCTCGCGCTGGCCGCATAGGGTTCAGCGCGCGCTCGTCCAGTTGTCATGAGCGAGGTCGTTAGACGCATCACTGGCGAGAGTATCGGCGCATTTTTCCGCAAGAATGTTGCCCTTCCACTCGATGCTGACTTCCACATCGGACTCAGCGCGGAGCATGACTCACGCACGTCCGACATGTTTGCCGTCCACATCGGTAACAAACCCGCCGCGGTCAGAAAGCCAGACGAGCCGCCATCCTCAGCGGCGGGACCGTTCGCCGAATTCGCGCGCCGGATGCAGGATCCCACTACCATGCAGTGGGCAGCACTCCTGAATCCTCCTCAGGATCGCGATGCGGTCAACACTCGGAAGTGGCGAGCCGCGGAGATTCCGGCAGTGAACGGGCATGGGACGGCGCGCGCCCTCGCGCGCATCTATGGAGCACTTTCAAGGGGCGGCGAGATTGATGGTGTCCGAATATTGCAGCCCGAGACAATCGCCCGCGCGACAGTTGAGGAAGTCTCGGGTCCCGAGCGTTTGTTTTGCGGGGCCGTGCCGATGCGTTTCGGCCTTGGATTTGTTCTCAGCGACGAGAGTCACCGCTACGCCCGCCTCAGCCCGAACCCGCGCTCCTTCGGCCACGTAGGCGGTGGCGGCTCACTCGGAATGGCCGACCCGGACCGTGGGATCGGCTTCGGCTTCACCATGAACAACATGCAGGCTGGCATGGTAAGTGCCGGTACCACGCCGACGCTGCTAATAGATGCCTTTTACGACGCGCTCAACAAGCTCGCGGCGGCGATGTAAGCCGCCTGAGATGCGTAAACAGTGATTATGGCGTGTTCCGCAAGCGCTGACATCGTCAGCCAAGGCATTTAAGCTCCAAGATCCGCGTCAGGTCAATCGTACGCGGTGTCGACGAGCCAAAACCGAGGACTGCGCGATGCGCCGTACATTGTTCTACCCTCTCGCGATGTTGGTCTCGGCGTGCTTGCCGGGTGCGCAGGCCGCGAGCGACGACGCACTACCTACGCGGATCGACATGCAAGCCGAGGAATGGCTGTCCATCTCCGGCGCGCCCTCGGTTTCAGTCGCGATCGTACAAAACGGAGTACTGGCCTATGCGCAGGCCTATGGTAATGCGGAAGTTGCGCCTGCCCGGGCCGCAACACCCTCCACCCGTTACGCCATCGACTCGGTATCGAAAGAGTTCACCGCCGCGGCTGTCTTGATGTTGGCCGAGAACCGCAAGCTGTCGCTGGACGATCCGATCGGCAAATATGTGCCCGATCTTGGTGAGGCGTCCAAGGCGACGATCCGTCAGGTTCTCAATCACACCGCCGGCCTGCGCGATTTCTGGCCGCAGGACTTCGTTCCACCGGAAATGCTGCGTCCCACCTCGACAGCCGCCATCATCGAGGAGTGGGCGCGGCGCCCATTGGACTTCGCCCCCGGTACCGACTGGCAATATTCCAATACCGGTTACGTCGTGGCCGGCTCCATCGTGGAGCGGGTCTCCGGCGCCAGCCTGTTTGAATTTCTCCAACAACACATATTCACTCCCTTGCGGATGGAGCGGGTGACGGAGGATGACACGCATCCCCTGCCGGCCGCTGATGCGGTCGGCTACACCCGACAGGGCTTGGGCCCAACGCGGCGTGCGCCGAAAGAGGGTGCGGGCTGGCTCTTTGCAGCCGCCGAGCTCGCCATGACTCCTGGTGACCTCGCCCGTTGGGACATCAGTTTGATCGATCGCACACTGCTCAAGCCCAATTCCTACACCGTGTTGCTCGAAGGAGTGACGCTCAAGGACGGTACCAGGAAGGACTATGGGCTGGGGCTCTACAACGAGCGGGTGCAAGGCAGGACTCGTCTCGGACACGATGGCGCGGGCTCCGGGTTTCTGGCGGCCAATCGGATCTGGCCGCAGGAAAAGACCGCCATCATCGTGCTGACCAACGCCGATTGGGCCGATCCCGACGGTCTGGTCGATCGGCTCGCGTTCGCCGTGTTACCGCCGCAGCCATCGGAGGCCCGTGCGCGCGCCGTGTTCTCCCAGTATCAACAGGGAGCCCTCGACCGGTCCCTCTTTACGGAGGCGGGCAACAGCGTGCTCACCGCCGAGGCCCTCGCCGATTTGAAGTCCACTCTCGGTCCCTTGGGCTCCCCCGTACTCATCGAGCTGGAGCGCGAAGGCAAGCGGGGAGGAATGATCACGCGCATCTGGAAGATTCTTTGTCACTCCAAACGGCTGCGTGCGGTGGAGCGTGGTTATCCTGAGGGCAAGCTGGAAGAGTTCCTGGTTACCGAGCTGAGCGATTGAACGCGCGGCCACGGACGCTTCGCTAGCGGCCCGAGCTCCAGTCCCGGCGAGTCGCGGGATCCCAAACCCTTAGAAGGCGGCAGCGCAAGCGGGGCCTAAGGCCACCAGGTGGCCGTTTCAGGATCCCAATTTGACGGGACGGGATCCAAAGAACAGTATCGCCGGGGCCATGAATACCCAGCTCACTCAGGCGATCGTCCGAATCCGCGAGATGATTTTGCGTGGCGAGCTGGCACCGGGGCAGCGAGTGGCCGAGGCGCCGCTGGCGGATCTACTGGGTGTCTCCCGCACTCCGGTGCGCCAGGCACTTCCCCTGCTGGCGCAGGAAGGCCTGCTTTCCGAACACGAGACGCGCGGCTATGTCGTCCGCGCCTTCACAGCGGCGGACATTGTTGACGCGATCGATTTGCGCGGCGCCCTGGAAGGTCTGGCTGTGCGGCGAGTTGCGGAGCGGGGTGCTTCGAAAACGCTATTGCGGGAGCTTCGTGCCTGTCTCGAAGACGGCGACGCGATTCTCGACAAGCGGCACGTCGAGGAGACCGACGAAGGCCTCTACGCGGACATGAATGAGCGTTTTCACCGCCTCATTCTCGCGGAATCCGGCAGCGCGCTGTTCGCTGAGATGTTGGCCCGGAACAGTCGTATTCCCTTTGCCGGACCGCAGGCGCTCGCGTTCGACAAGGGTAATCTCGAGCAGATGTACGACATGCTGCGGTACGCCCACCGCCAGCACTACGCGATCGTGGAGGCGCTGGAACGTGGGCAAAGCGCACGCGCCGAAGCACTGATGCGCGAACATGCCAACTCCGCGAAGGAAAGCATCAATTTGACCGCGCTGCCCATGGCAGCCGGCGAAACCGCTGGACGATTCACACCGTTGCGGAGCATCGCTCCCACGGGCGGCGGTTGAGTCCGTCCATCTTCTTTTTTCGGAGATCCAATGACTCACAAGAACCTGGAAGAGCTGCTGCGAGCCAACGGCGGCCCCGTCAACCACCTCCGCAACTCCCCGAGCGGGCCGAATCCCTATCCGGTAGTGCAGTCCGAGTACACCAACTGGCGGGATGAACAGCGTGCGTGGCAGAAGAGTGCGGTGTTGTTCAACCAGTCCTATCACATGACCGACATGTACGTGTCCGGCCCGGACGCGTTCAAGCTCCTCGAGAAGCTCGGAATCAACAGCTTCAAGGGCTTTGAGGTCAACAAGGCGAAGCAGTATGTGCCGGTGAGCTGGGATGGCTACGTCATTGGTGACGTCGTGCTGTGTTACCTGGACAAGGATCTCTTCAACCTGATCGGCCGTCCGGCCGTGCACAACTGGGTGCAGTACCACGGTGAGACCGGCGGCTACAACGTCAAGTTCGAGCGCGACGAGCGCTCCGCGGCGCGGATCAACCCGGTCGCCCGCAAGACCTACCGCTATCAGATCCAGGGCCCGAACGCCATGAAGATCATGGAGCGCGTCCTGGGCAAAGCGCCCCCGGATCTGAAGTTCTTCAACATGTGCGAAATGATCATCGCCGGGAAGAAGGTGCGCGCTCTGCGGCACGGCATGGCCGGCCAGCCGGGTTTCGAGCTCTTTGGACCCGTGGAGGATGGCGACACCGTCAAGGACGCCCTGGTGGTCGCAGGCCAGGAGTTCGGTCTGCGTCTGGTCGGTGCGCGCGCCTACTCCTCGAACACTCTCGAGTCAGGCTGGATTCCCTCCCCCATGCCAGCGATCTACTCGGGCGACGAGCGCATGCGCAAGTACCGCGAATGGCTCAAGGCAAACAGTTTCGAGGGGAACGCCTCGCTCGGCGGCAGCTACTACTCGAGCAACATCGACGACTACTACCTGACACCCTACGACCTCGGCTACGGCGCGTTCGTGAAGTTCGATCACGAGTTCATCGGCCGCGAGGCGCTCGAGAAAATGGCCAACAGGCCGCACCGGATCAAGGTTACCCTCGAGCTGAACGACGCAGACGTAACCACAGCGATCGCTTCCCAGTTCGGCAAGGAGCACGAGCGGGCGAAGTTCATCGACTGGCCGTCGGCCGTCTACTCCATGTACCCGTTCGATCGCGTCATGAAGGACGGCAAGCTCGCGGGTCTCTCGACCTGGATTGGCTACAGCTCCAACGAGCGCAAGATGCTGACGCTTGCGATGTTGGACCCCCAATACGCCAAGCCCGGAACCGAAGTGACCTTCGTCTGGGGTGAGGAGAGCGGCGGCTCGAAGAAACCGAC
>Ga0068855_100000626_pt1 | contig 43445 bp, 28 predicted proteins | sample KBSCornC52_FD_66592 | JGI IMG/M metagenome (GOLD analysis project Ga0068855, IMG submission 66592) | Corn rhizosphere microbial communities from Kellogg Biological Station, Michigan, USA - KBS Corn C5-2 | ecosystem: Host-associated > Plants > Roots > Rhizosphere > Soil ... | reverse complement strand
CGGTCGTAAACGAGTTCCAATCGGAATCGGGGCCGCCAGTGATGCTCACTTCGCTCAAGGCGGGCGGCACCGGCTTGAACCTCACCGCCGCCGATCACGTCTTCTTGCTCGACCCGTGGTGGAACCCGGCGGCCGAAGACCAAGCCGCCGACCGCGCGCACCGCATCGGACAAAATCGCCCCGTGCTCGTGTACCGATTGATCGCCAAAGATACGGTCGAGGAAGGGATCTTGGCGCTGCAGGCCAAGAAGCGCGCGCTCGCCGACGCCGCGCTGGAGGGCGCCGGCGACGCTGCCGGAATTACGCGCGAAGACCTGATGGCCTTGCTCGCCTGAGCCGGGCCCGACTGGCGACGCCGCGCTGAACGGCCTAGGGTGTGCGCCAGACCTGCCCGCGGGTTCTGGGGAGCTCAAAGCCGTCGCCATGCTCGATTCACTCGTTCGCTATTCGCTGAACAACCGCATGGCGGCGTTCTTGTTTGCCATCACCTTGGGCATCGCGGGCTTCCTCGCCTTCCGCGATCTGACGGTGGAAGCATTTCCGGACCCGACCGACACCCAGGTTCAGGTGATCACGCTCCTGCCGGGACAACCGACGGAGGAGGTCGAACGCCGCGTATCGATCCCGCTCGAGCGTGCGCTGAACGGCACGCCGGGGCTCTTTCGCCTGCGCAGTATTTCGCTCTTCGGTTTGTCGTTCGTGACGCTCACGTTCGATGACGGCATCGAGCTCACGCAAGCCCGTCAACGCGTGCTGGAGCGGCTGCGCGAGGCAGAGTTGCCCGCGGGCGTTCAGCCCGATCTCGGGCCGATGGCGACGCCGATCGGCGAAGTGTATCGCTACACCTTGAAAGGGCCGGGCGCCGATCCGATGCAGCTTCGCACGCTGCAAGATTGGGTGGTCAGGCCCGGCATCCTGCGCGCGCCGGGCGTCGCCGACGTGGTCTCCTACGGCGGCCTCGTGCGCGAGGTGCACGTGGAGCCCGATCCGTCGCGGATGGCCGCGCTCGGCGTCGGGCTCAAAGACGTGTTCGAGGCGCTCAGCAAGGCCAGCAGCAATGCCAGCGGCGGCTACGTCGAACGCGGCGCGGAGATGTTCGTCATCCGCAGCCTGGGCATTTTCGCGGACCTGAAAGACATCGAGAAAACGCGGGTGGTCGCCCACGACGGCGTGACCGTGCGCATCGCCGACGTGGCGCGCGTGACCGAGGGCTACGCACCTCGGCAAGGCGTCGTCACCCGCGACCGCGACGAAGAAGCGGTCGAGGGCATCGTGCTGATGCGGCGCGGGGAAAATCCCTCGGTCGTGCTCGACGGGCTGCGCACGCGGCTCGCCGAAATCGAACGCACCCTGCCCAATCAGGTGAAGATCACGCCCTTTTACGACCGCACGCAGTTGGTCGATACGACGCTCCACACGGTGTTTCACAACCTGCTCGAGGGCGCGATCCTGGTCGTCTTGGTGCTGTTTGCGTTCACGCTTTCGCTACGCGCGTCGCTGATCGTGGCTACCGTGATTCCGCTCTCTTTGGCGGCCTCGTTTGCGTACCTGCGGTTGCGCGGCATGAGCGCCAATTTGCTGTCGATGGGCGCGATCGATTTCGGCATCATCGTGGACGGCGCGGTGATCTTGGTCGAGCACCTCTTTCACGAGGTGCCACAGCGCCGCGCGGACACGCCCCGTGCACTGATGGAGAACATTGCACAAGGCATGCACGAGGTGGCGCGCCCGACCCTGTTCTCGCTCTTGATCATCATTGCCGCCTACATCCCGATCTTCTCGATGCAACGCGTCGAGGGCCGGATCTTCGCGCCCATGGCAAACACCGTGGTGAGTGCGCTCGTGGGCGCGCTGATCGTCAGCTTCACGCTGATCCCAGTGCTCTCGTTTTTCGGGCTGAAGGGCGTGGGGCTCGAGCGCGAGTCTCCGCTCACGCGCTGGGCGCGCAAAGCCTACGTCCCGGCGTTGGACTTCGTGCTCGAGCGCCCGGTTCCGGTGTTCATCCTGGCGCTCGGCACGCTTTTGGCGGCGTTCCTGCTCGTGCCGCGGCTCGGCTCGGAGTTCTTGCCCGAGCTGAACGAAGGCGCGCTCTACGTGACGTTCACGCTGCCCGGCAACATGTCGCTCGCCGAAGCTCAGAAGCTCACGCCGCGCCTGAAAAAGCTGATCTTGCGTACGCCGGAGGCTGCATCGGTATTGACGCAGCTCGGCCGCCCCGAAGACGGCACGGATCCGTCGTTACCGAACAACTTGGAGGCGTTCGTCAAACTCAAACCCCCCGAGCAATGGCGACCCGACAAACCGACGCTGAACGACCTGGTCTCGGAGATGGCCTTCAATGTCGCGGAGGTGCCGGGCTTGGAGGCGAATTTCTCGCAGCCCATTCGCGACAACGTGGCCGAAAACATCTCCGGCCAATTCGGGCAAATCGCGCTCAAGATCTACGGCGAAGACTTGGGGCAACTGCAACGCGCCGCCGAGCGCTCGAAGGACATCTTGGCAACCGTGCCCGGCGTGGCCGATCTCGGCATCGTCAAATCGGCCGAGAGCCCGCAGATCGCGGTCAAGCTCGATCGCGACGCGCTCGGCCGCTTCGATTTGGATTTGAACGACGTGCAGGATTACATCGAGACCGCGATGGCCGGGCACGTCGCCAGTGAGCTTTGGGAAGGCGAAAAACGCCTGGATGTGACGGTGCGCCTGCCCAAAGCCACGCGCGACGATTTGGACTCGATCCGCGGTATTCGGCTGCCGCTCAAGACGGGCCTCGTCGTCCCGCTATCAGCCGTTGCCGACGTCGCGGTCAGCACCGGCCGCGCGGCGATCACGCGCGAAAATGGCCGGCGCTACATTGGCGTGCGCATGAACGTGCGCAATCGCGACATGGGCTCGTTCGTCGCCGAAGCGCGCCAAAAGGTCGCGGCTCAAGTGAGCATGCCACAAGGGTACGAGATGACCTGGGGCGGCGAGTTCGAAAATCAACAACGCGCGATCAAGCGGCTCGGCGTCGTGATTCCGCTCGCGCTCTTGCTCACGTTCTTCTTGCTGTTCTCCGCCTTTCAAAGCTTGGGCGACGCGCTGCTCATTTTGCTGCACACGCCGCTCGCCTTGGTCGGAGGAGTAGCGGCGCTGGCCGTCGCCGGCATGACTTTGTCGGTCTCGGCCGCGGTCGGTTTCATCGCCTTGCTCGGCCAGGCCGTGCTGAACGGCGTGTTGGTCGTCTCGGCCGTGCGCGCGCGCTTGCTCGCCGGTGAAAGCGCGTACCAGGCCGTGACTGGCGGCGCGATCGAGCGCTTGCGCGCGATTTTGATGACCGCCCTGCTGGCGAGCCTCGGTCTCGTGCCGGCCGCCATGTCGCACGCCATCGGCAGCGAAACGCAGCGCCCGATCGCGGTGGTCGTGGTGGGCGGCACGATTTCCGCCGCCATCCTCACGCTGCTGGTGCTGCCCGTCAGCCTATACTGGTTGCGACGTCGCGCCGAGCTCAGGAAAGATGCAAGCCAAGCCAGAGCGCTCGCGCGCGGCCCAGGGCTCGCGTAGCGCTCGCGAGCTGAGCGCCGGGCTTGTGGCTCGGCACGCGGCCCTGCAATAGTAGTGGTCTCGAGCTCCAACATGCGAAATTTCCCTGCTTGGTCCGTGCGCTCTGGTCGCTTCAGCGGCAGCTTTCGTCTGCTCGTGCCGCTCGGGCTCGCGCTGCTTGCTAGTGCGTGTGAGAAGGGCGAGCCACCGAGTGACATGCGGCTCGAGCTGCCGAACGTGATCGACTCGCGCGATCCGGTGTCGGTCGTCGTGCATGCCACGAACGCGCAAGGCGTCACCTCGACCATCAGCCGCGGCGCCGAGCTTGCGCTAGAGCCGCAGGATCTGGGGACGGTCAGCCAACCTGGGCTCGTGAAATGTAACCGGTCGGGTGATGGCAAGCTGAGCGTGACCGTGTCTGGAGTGACTCGCTCGATCCCGGTGCGCTGCCGGATCGTCGCGCGCATCGAAGCCAAAGACGTAGGCCGCGTCGAGCTCACGGCGGGGCCGTTCAAACCCAAGGTTCGCGTGCTGGACGCAGCCGGCGCCGAGCTCGGCGACGTGGACGTCGCGTTCGTCTCGAAGAACGCAGGGGTCGCCTATCCCAAGGACGGCATGCTCGTGCCCAAGACCGTCGGCACTGCCAACCTGACCGCGCGCGCAGGGCAGGCGACCGCGGATTTCAGGGTCGACGTCGTGCGCAAGGTCGTGGTCGAAGCGCTGCCGATTGACAACAATCGCCGCATCCATATGTCACTCGACGCCGGCAAGTACGAGCTCACCATCAAGCTCCGCGCGCCGAAGCGCGTCAACGTCGAGTGGCGCGGCGCGCCCTATTGCAACGCGGCCTCCGACGGCCTCGAGCATGTAGCGACGTGTGCGCTGCGCGAACAGGGCGGCGGCGGCGTAGTGTTCGACAACCCCGCGTACCTGATGGACGGCTCGAAAAATATCTCGCTCGACGGCGTGTCGTTGTACGAAGTTCCGTGATCGCCGCTTGACCGCGGAGTCCGGGGGGACTCTGCTCGTCGATTGCGCACGAGTGTTTACGGGCGCACGTGGGGTTCTTTTCCAGCAGCGGGCAGAACTTTTCGCTCTGTCTGGCGTCCAAGGAACTACAGCATGATCCAAAGATGGCGCTGCCTTGCCCGGTTTTCCTCGTCGAAGTGGGCGCCGCTGCTCGCGATTTTGCTGTGCATCGGCCCGTTCGGCTGTCGCAAGGCCGAGCGGCCGCTCGAGCCGCGCTCCGTTACTTGGGCCGAGCTCCGCACCGTGCGCAGCGGCGTGCACGTGCAGCCGCCGGGCGAGAGCGAACGCCTGCCGTATCGGCGCGAGCGGCTCGCGGACGGCGCGCGGCTGCGCATCGAGAACGAGGGCCTGGCTTGGCTGCGCCGTGATGGGGGCGCGACCTTGCTCGTGCGCGGTCCGGCGGCGCTCACGTTGCGCGCAAAGTCGGTGGAGATCGCCTCGGGCCGGCTGTTTCTGGATTCGCCGGCCGATACCAGCACCGAGCTCGAGACGCCGCGCGGCACGCTCTCGCTGACCGAAGTGCGCACCAGCGTCGACGTGCTGCCGGACGGCACCGTGCGCGCCTACGTGCTGTCCGGTGAAGCGCGCAGCGCGGGAGCCCGCGCGCGCGCCGGTGAAGCGCTCGTGCTGCGCGCCAACCAGCCGCCCGAGGTGAGCCCGGTTCGCGCCTTCACGGATTGGACGGGCGGGCTTGCCACGACCGATCGCGCCGCAGCGCCGGCGCCTTACGGCGTCGGCACCGTCGGCGCACGCCGTCCAGGCGATCAGGGGGCGCCGCGCTTTCCGCTCGCGATTCAGCGCTTGGCCGTGCACGTCACGCTCGACGGCGATTTTGCGATCACCGAGGTCGATCAAACCTTCTTCAATCCGAGCTCGGACACGGTGGAAGGTATGTACGGCTTTCGCACGCCTGAGCGCGCCACGCTCGAGCGTTTCGGCGTCGATCGCGACGGAGTCGTGGTTTGGGGGCGGGTGAAGGAGCGCGCCGCCGCTGCCGCGCAATATCAAGCGAACGTGTACCAAGGCAGCAGCGAAGATCCGGCGCTCCTCGAGTGGGATGCACCGGGTGTGTACAAGGCGCGCCTGTATCCGATCGGGCCCGGCGCGGCGCGGCGCGTGGTCGTGCGCTACGCCGAGTGGCTCGGACGCACGGGCCCTGCCGCCGAGCGCCGTTTGTATGTGTATCCGATGGCCGCCGAAGGCGCCGAAGCCAGCCTGCCGCACATCGAGGAGCTCACGGTCGCCTTCGATCTGTCGCACGCGGGCGCCAAGGAGGTGCGCTCGGGCATGACCGGTGTGCGCGAAGGCGACACCCTGTACGTGCGGCGGCAGGATTTCGTGCCGCGCGCCGATCTCGCACTCGAGCTCTTCGACGACGGACCGAAGAGCGAACGCGCCTACCGCGCGAAGCACGCGCCCGATCTCGAGCTATTGCCGCCGACCGAGCGCGCCGCAGCCAGCGAAGGCGCCAAGAAGGAGGCCGACTACGTATTGGTGCCGCTGCGTCGCGAGCTCGCGCGGCGCCGCGGCAAGGGTTTGGATTTGGCGCTCGTGGTGGACGCTTCTGCCGGGACCGAGCCGCAAGCTTTGGCGATCGCCCGCGCGGCGACGCGCGCGCTGATCACGCATTTGGGCGCCGACGATCGGCTGGTGGTGTGGGCCGGCGATGAGCGGCTACGTCCGGTGGTGCCCGAGCTTTCCACCCCGACCAAGGTCGATGAACCGCTCCGGCAGCGGGTGCTGAGCGAACTCGGGCGTCTAGAGCGCGGTGGCGCGAGCGATCTGGGGACGATGCTCGCGAGTGCGGCCGAAGGGCTCGATCCGACGCGCGAGCAAGCCGTCGTCTATGTTGGGGATGGTCAGCCCACGGTCGGCGAGCTATCGCTGCCCGCGCTGCGCGAGCGGCTGGCCAAACTGACGCACCCGGCGCGGCTGTTTGCTCTGGGCGTGAGCGACAACGCGCATTTGGATGTGCTGGCCGGCCTCGCGCAAGGCGGCTTTGCCGAGCGGGTGAGCGACGCGAATCAGGCGGCGCGCGCGGCACTGCGCGTGCTCGAGGCCGCCGAACGCCCCGCTTGGCTCGACGTGCACGTCGACCTCGGGCCTGCGGTGGAGCGCGTGTTTCCGCGCGAGCCGGGCGCGTTGGTCAGCGACGAGACCGAGCTGATCGTGGGCCGGCTAGCGTCTGGAGCGCAGCCGACCAGCGTCAAGCTGTCCGGCGGATTCGGCACGCGCGAGCTGCCGCTCGAATTCAGCACCCAGGAGGATCACGGCGATCTGCGGCGCCGCTGGGCCGAGGCCCGGCTGGCACAGATGCTGCGCGATGGCGAGGGCCGCGCCGCGCTGGTCGATCTCGGCGTGCGGAACGGCATTTTGACGCCGGTCACTTCGTTTTACGTGCCCACGCGCAACGAAATGTCGCCACAAGAACAGGTCGAGTTCGAGGCGCGCCGCGATCAGCTCAAGCACAAATCGGCTTCGCCCGTGTCCGTGAGCACGTCGAGCAAATCCGATCTGGCAGAGCAAGAGCCGAGCGCCGCGATGGCAGCTGATCGCAAAGAGGGCGGCACCGGTACGCGCGCCAAGGGCGAAGAGGGTTCGCTCGGCGCGGCGCAGGAGAAGGCCACAGCGCATTACGCTGCGCAGGGCCCCGCAGACAACGCACCGGCGCGCGCTGCCGCGGCTGCACCGGTGGAGCTTGCTCCGGAGCCCCCAGCCAAGCCGGCTGACGGCAATGCGGCTCCGCCTCCGCCCGCGCAGGCGGCAGCGGCACCCGAGAAGCTGGAGCAGGCGCGCGAGTTCGGCCTGGTCGGTTCGCTCGACAAGCCCTCGGCACCCGCGCCCATGGCCACAGCGAGAGCGGCCCGCGCACCCGCTGCGGCTCGAGACGAGCCGGTGTTTGGTGCAGCCGGCCTGGGGCTGAGTATCGGCGCAGGGGGCGGCGCCAAAGCGCTGGGCGGCCGCGGCCTCGATCACCTGCGCAATATCGGCCAACCGCCGAGCAGTGGCGAGGAGCCAAGCCCCGGCGGCGGGCACGGCCGTCTCGGCGGGAGCCACGCGGCCGCGTCGGCCAAGGCCGACTCGAGCGAGAGCGACGACGAGCGCAAGCCGGTGGCGAACGTGTCCGCGCCGGCAGCGCAGGGCCTGAGCCTCTCGATTCGCATTGGCGATCTACCGCGCTCGCGCCTTGGCTGCAGCGGCGCCGCAGACGTGTCGCTCGCCGAGCGGGTCTTACTCTGGCGCGAGCGCTTGCAGCGCGCAGGCGGTGATCCGTCGCAAGTGGCGGGCATCTATCGGCGTGCGCTCGCCAGCTGCGAAGCGCCCACTTGGCGCGAGCGCACGCGGCTCTTGGGGCTGCTGCTCGACGCGCTACCGAGCGTTTCTAGCCAAGTCAGCTTGTGGCGCGTGATGTTTCAGGAGCTGGGCGCAGCTTCCGCCATTTATCGCGGCATTTTAGCGCGCGTGCACACCCCCGCACAGATGCGCGAGCTGCACGAAGCGCTCGGCTTGAAGTCGGTCGATCCGATGCTGCTCGCGCGTGCCATCAAAAACGCGAAGTCGCCCGGCGAGCGCGTCAAGACGCTGCGCGCCATGAGCGCCGAATGGCCCGACGATTTCACGCTCGCCCTCAGCCTGCTCGACGCGCTCGAAGACGCCGCTGACGCAGCCGGCGCTCGCGCCGAAGCGCGCGCGCTTCGCTTACGCCCCGACGCCGACGCGCACCTGCGCACCGCAGTCGGTGAGCTCTATCTCCGGCTCGCCGCGACGGCCAAGAGCGAGCGCGAGAAGGCCGAGCTGTCGGCCGAAGCTCGCCGCGCCTTCGGTGAAATCGTCGAGTTTGCACCGGAGGATCCGGTCGCGCGTCGCCGGCTCGGCGAGCTGCTCTGCGCGCATGGCTTTTTTGCCGACGCGCGCCGTCAATATCAAACGCTCGAGCTGCTCGCCCCTGACGACCCGAGCGTGGCACTCCTCCTCGCTGCTGCCGCGGAAGGCGAGGGGTTGCTCGAGGAAGCGCTGAAATGGACCGAAAAGGGCAGCTCCGTGAACGCGCCCGATTCGACCTCGACCATCGCCGCGCGCGCGCTCGCGGCGACGTACTTGGCTTGGGGCCGACAAGCGGCGCGCAGCGCCGCGCGTGCGAGCGAACTCGCGGCGCTCACCGCCCGCGCCACGCGCGTGCTGAGCTCGGTGCGCGCAGCGGCGAACGACACGCCAAGTGTGCGCGTGACGCTCACTTGGCTACATCCCGAGTTTCACCCCAATCTGTGGAGCAACGCGCTCGGTGCGCCGATGCCCGCTGGGGAGGGTGACGCGCTGCTCGGAGTCGCGCAGGTGAAGGTTCCCGATCGCGCGGGCTCGTTCGTCGAGGTGCGGCTAGAGCCGGACGAAGTCGAGCGCATGGGGCGGCTCGGCGCGGTTGCGCACCTGACCGCGGTTTTCGACGAGCTGGGGGAGCACGAGCGCATCGTCGACACGGTGGTCCGTTTTCAACGCGGCGGACCGAGCACGCAACGATTCCTCCTTGAAAATACGGTGCTGCGTCATGAATGAACCGAGCCAAAATCGCAGCAATGAGCGGATTCGTCAGTGGCTGATGCTGGCCGGCCCTTTGCCGACCGTTGGCTCAATCTGCGCCCTGGCGTTGGCCGTGGTGGGCTTTTCTGGCCAGTGCAGCAAGCCCGCGCGCACGGAGCTCCGCCCGACGGTTGCGGATTTGAGCCCGGTGCACGCCGGCGTAAGCGTGGGCGTCAAGCGCGCCAGCGCGCTCACGCGTCTGTCCGCGGACGATGCCGTGACCAGCGACGCGGACGGCCGAGCCCGCATTCGGCTCGATGACGGCACGACCTGCATCGTGGATCGCAACACGCGTCTGGTCGTGACCGCTGGCGGCGGGCTCACCTTGAACGAGGGGCGGATCTTCGTGCAGAGCCCGGCGGCGGTGAAGAGTCAGATTCAGCTCGCCGGGCTCACCGTGCGGGTGAGCGGAGGCAGCGCGGGGCTCGAGGCGCACGGCGACCAAGCTTCCGTCTATGCGGCGGGCTCGGCGCTCAGCGTGCAGCAGGGCGCGGAAGAGCATCCGTTGCACAGCGGCGAGAGCGCGCAATTGCGCGGAAAGCAGCTGCAAATCGGGCCGGAGCGCGCCTTCGACGATTGGACGTTCGGACTTTCCGCGCCGTGGGCTGCGCGCGGCCAGCCGCGGCGCGCGCTCGGTGAGCTGTGGGGCGGAAACTCGACGCAGCAGAGCTCACCGCTCACCCTGCGCGCGCACGCCGTCGCTGCCAGCGTCGAGCACGAGATCGCGCGCACGCGCGCGGAGACCACCTACTTCAATGGCGGCAGTGCGGACGTGCAGGGTGATTTTCGGTTCGCGCTTCCGAGCGGCGCCGTGGTCTCGCGCTTTGCGGTGGAACAGGGCGGGGGCGCGGTGCAAGAGGGCCAGATCGCGCTCGCCTCACGTTCGAGCACGGCGGAGCGTTCGTCGGTCCCGCTGCTCGAATGGGCCGGCGAGGGCTGGCTGCGCGGCAGCATTCCGAACGTAGCCGCTGGCCAGACGGTGAAGGTGATCGTCGAGTACGTGGAGTGGCTGTCGCCCCGCAGCGACGGCGGACGCACGCTGGTCGAGTACCGTTATCCTCTGGTCGGGGACGGCGAAGCGCCGCTGATCGGCGAGTTTTCGGCCCATCTCGACGCTGGCCGTTCCAGCCCGCTCGGCATCTCCGCCAGCGCGGGTTCGACTGCGTCCGGAGCCACGGTGGATCTGCGGCGCTCGGATTTTCGGCCCGCTGCGGACTGGGTGGTCACGATTGAAGAGACCAGCCGTCCCGCGCGTGCCCGGTTGTACCGCGCGCCGGCAGCCGACAACGACAGCGATCGCTCGGACACGGTGCTCCTGCGCACCGAGTTGCCGATCGCCCAGACCTCCGACGGCGTCACGCTGGCGCTCGTGCTCGACACGTCTGGCAGCACCGAGGGCAATCTGCTGGACGCCGAGCGCACGTTGGTAGAGGCGATCTTGGCCGGGCTCGGCGCGCGCGATCGCGTCATCGTGCTGGCCGCCGATCAAAGCGCGCACGCCGTCGGTCCGAGCACGCTCGGTTCGCTCGATGCGGCGCGGCGCCAGGCCATCTCGAGCGGGCTGTCCACGCTCTCACCGGGCGGCGCGAGCGATCTCGGGCGCGCCCTCGAGGCGGCGTGCGACGCATTGCCCAGTGACGCGCCCGGGGCGATGGCCATTTACATCGGCGACGGTCTGCCGACGCTCGGCGACGCGACCGTCGAGCAAATGCAGGCGCGTTTGGCGCGCAGGCAGGGCGGCGCGCCGCGCATCGGTGCGGTCGCGGTCGGGCCGCTCGCCAATCGTGCGCTGCTCGCGGCGCTCGCGCGCGGCACAGGGCCTTTGTTCGAGATTTCCGACACTGCGGATGCCGCGCGCACGGCAGTGAGCTTGATCAGCGACGCGCTGCGGCCGGCCGTGTCCGGCGTGGAGCTCGATTTCGGTCCGCTGATCGAGCGCGTGTACCCGCGCGCCCCGCGCGCGGTCGCGCTCGGCGAATCGCTCACCGCGGTCGGGCGCGCGCGCGGCGAGCTGCCGAAGACGGTCAAGCTCCGTTGGCGGGACGCCAAAGGAGCCCACGAAGAAACACGCGTGGTAGAGAACATCGGCACGAGCGCGGGCGATGACGTGCGCCGGCGCTGGGCGCTCGCGCGGGTCGAAGAAACCGTGCTGCGCGGGCAGGGGCGCGAGACCGCGACCGACGTCGCGCTCCGCGCGCAGTTGCTCACCCCTTGGACCGCCTGGGCGGTCGCTGAAGATGCCTATTTGCCGACACCGTTCGCAACGCGGATTTTGGATCTTTCAGCCAACGGCGAAGGCGTGGTCGGACCGGCGTTCGCCACGCCCAGCGCGCGGCTCGGAACCCTGAGCGCGCCGAGTGACCTGCCAAACGACGCTGACGCCAGCGCAGACCAGGCCGTCACGGCCGCAGCCGAGCGCGTCATCGACGAGGCCTATGACTCGGTGCGCGCCTGCCGGAATTCCCGCGTTGCGTTGCGCCCGGAGCTGAGCGGCGCTCTCGAGGTGACCGTGCGGATCGGTGATGACGGCGTGGCTCACGACGCGCAAGTCCGCGGCACGACCGACTCCGCGAACGACGACGCGCTCAACCGCTGCGTGGCCGTGGTGCTGCGCGGATTGAATTATCCGAGCGGGTTCGGCGTGCACATCACGGTCGAGCGCGTGATCGAGCTGCCACCGTCGAGCGCGGAGCTCGGCGCGCACCGTTGCTCGGACACTGCTGCCCTGCCCATGCCGCTCCGGCGCGGTGTTTGGCAGGAACGGTTGACGCGCGAGCCGCCGGCCGACGTGTACCGACAGGCCAAGCGCGAATGCGAACTTTCGACCTGGACCGATCGGCGCGCCCTGCTCGAACTGATCCTGCTCCAAGTCACGACTGGCACCGAACGCGTGACGATCGCTCGCGCGCTCGAGCACAATGGCGATTCGGACGCCGCCGCGCTGCTCCGCCGTGAGGCAGTGCGTCGCGCAGCCACGCCCGAAGAACTGTCGCAGATCCGCCAAGCGCTGCTCGGTGACGAGCATTACCCGCGGAAGGCCTTCGAAGATCGCTATCGCGCGGCCAGCGGCAACGAGCAGCGCCTGGCCGTGGTGCGCAAATTCTTGCTGCTTGCGCCGCACGATGCCCGTCTGCGCGAGCGGCTGGTCGCGCTGCTCGAGGCGCTCGGCCAAAAACCAGTGCTCACCGAGGAGATTCGCAAAATTCGGCTCGATCCGTTCGCCGATGCGGCATTGATCGCTGACAGCGCCGCGGCTCTGGGCCGGGTCGGCGAGGAAGCGGAATCGGCGCGCACCTTCGGCGAGCTGTCGGAACGCGCGCCGCGCGATCCGTGGGTACGTGGCTTCTTGGGCGATCGCTTGCGCGCGGAACGGCGCTTCGACGACGCGGTCGCTGCTTACAGCGTGCTCGAGCAGCTCGTGCCCGACGACGCCGGGGCGACGCTGCGCTTGGCAATCGCGCACGCGGAAGCGGGTCGCACCGATCTGGCCGAACGCCTGTTCACGCGCGTGCTCGAAACCGGGGGTCGCGCGGGCAACCGCGGGCTCTCCGAGCTCGGCGGGTACCTCGCGCAGGTGTACGCTGAGAGCGCGCTAGCGAGCAGTGCCGGACAGCTATCGCCAGGCGACGCGCAGGAGCTCGCGCGGCTCGCGCGCGAGCTGCCCCACGAAGCCGGAGTGCCGATCGTGCTCGCGCGCGGCGTCAGCCCGAGCGCGGTATTCAGCGTCTCGCTGCAGCGTGGCCCGGGCAGCGCGCGTGAATCCCGAAAACCGGATCTGGCGAGCGATGCGCTCGGCATGTACAGCCTGCGCGCCGAAGATCTCGCGTCAGGCGCGGCGCCCGCGACCAAGCTCGTGTTGTCGCGGCCGCGCGGGCTCGCGCCGGCGCAGCCGACCCGCGTTCGCATCGACACGCTCCTCACTGGAGCCGAAAACGAAGCCGCCAAACTGGTCGAAAGCGAGGTCGAGTTGCCGCTGGACGGCTCGCCACTGACCCTGGTCTGGCGCGGCTCGGCGTGGCAGCCAAGCTAGCTCTGGTCCGACCTGGGCGCCGCGTGTGCTAGGCATTCTGCCCGATGCGTGTCACCTGGCTCGTTCTGTCCGCGCTCCTTGCACTCTGCCTGAGCGCTTGCTCGCGCAATGAAAATGAAGGCCGCGCGTCGGCGCCCCGCGAGGCGCCGATGCGGCCCCTGCCAAACGCCGCGCCGCCGCCACCGAGCGCCACGCTGATGCCGCCGAGCGTTGCGACGGGCGCACCGGTTGGACCCCTCGCCGAGCTCGCCTCGCCGTTGCCCGTGGTCGCGGGCGACGAGCTGATCGAGCGCATTCGGCGCAGCGGAAACAAGGGCGTGATCGTGACCGCGTTTGCCAGCTGGTGCGACCCCTGTCGCGAAGAGCTGCCCTTGCTCAACACCGCCGCGCCGAAAATCGCAAACCGCGGCGTGCCAATCTGGGTCGTGTCCATGGACGAGCCCGAGGCCGTGCCCGCCGCGCGAGCGCTGCTCGACTCGCTCCATATCAACCTGCCGGCGTACGCCGCCGCGCCGCCGCTCCAAGCCTTCAAACTAGCTGTCGACCCGCGCTGGCCGGGCATGATCCCCGCCTCATTCTTGTTCGATGCCGCCGGCAAACTGCGCTACTTCTGGGCCGGCGAAGTGTACGAAAAAGAGCTCCTGCCGATCGTCGAAGGCTTCCTCGCAGGCAAACACATCGACGGCACGAGCGACTTCGGCAACGCACCCGGCGCCACCCAACCGGGCCACGAATAAGACCGAAGCCCGCGCGCTCCACCGCCACCCGACAGAGCCGCCGCACACCTACCCGACTGCGCCCGCTCTCGTTGTCGTGAGCTCTTCTGGGGGGGCACCCGTGTAACGAGCGCGCCCCACCACGCGCCGCGCCACTGGCTCAGTCCAAGCCCCACACCGCCCATCGCGTTCACCGCGCCAGCCTCTCATTGTAGCATCGCGAGCACAAGGCGACACTCACGACTCTGATCGCGATGCATCAAGCAGGTGAAGCTCGCGGTGCGACGCGCTGACTTTGAATGCGATCTTCGACGAGCTCCCTGCCGAAATCCCGCTCGGCGAGTAAGTGGTTGTGGGCAGCGCACAAAATTCGAAGATTGCCGGGGCTCTCGTCACCATGACGGGCCCAGGGCTGTTCGTGGTGGATTTGTGTGAACTGGGGCGAGCCGCAACGCTGTCCGTCGTTGCCCACGAACGTGCAGCGCAGCCCATCTCGCGTCACAATCTCGCGCTTCGTTGCGTTCGCGATGTGACGCCGCTCTACCTTGCGCTCGCCTCGAGCGGCAGCAGCTGCCCGCTGTGGGGTATCTTCGTGCGCGAATTTCGCACTCCTCTCGGGATTGGCGTCAACTTTCGGACTCGCGCCGCGGCCCGGACGCGCCCGCTTGGTCTGGGCAAAGCGCCGCTTCAACGTGCGCTCGAGCAGCAGATCCAGCGCGCGCTCGATCACTGCCGCTAGATCGCCGCTGGGGTTCGCATGGCTGAGCAGATCGCGCGCTTGTTCGAGCTTGGCCTTCAATTGCGGAGAAGCGTTGAGCTGAATGCGGTAGCGCGCTGCCGAGAGCGGCTCGACCACGACGTTCCGCGCCGGAAGCGCGGACCTTGATGCTGGAGCATTTCCGGGCAGTTCGCTCGTCACCGTACTCGCCGCGTCGCTCGCGATTGACGCAGATGGGCGCATTTCCCGTGTGCCATCTGATTCGCTTGCCGAGAGCGCCGCCTGCATGGCCGCGAGAGCCTGCGATGCTGGCGTGTCCCGCGTTGCGGCCGTGTCTCGCTGTGCGGCCGTGTCCCGCGGTGCGGCCGTGTCTCGCGGTGCGGCCGTGTCTCGCGGTGCGGCCGTGTCTCGCGGTGCGGGCAGCTTTCGGATCGTGGATGCCACGTCTGGACGCGGAAAGCGCTGGGCGAGTAGCTCCTGGACCTGGAGCTTGGTCTTGCCCGACGCCTCAGCCAGCAGCTCGCGGTGGTTATCCGGAGTGAGGTAGTCGCGCAGCAGGCACACCGCGGTGAGATGAATGGTGCGACGCTCGAGCAGCCCAAAAATGGTTGGGAATCGGCGGGCCAAACGGGCTGCCGTGATGCGGTAAAAAGCTTCATTTTCACTCAGCCCGAGCCGCTTGCAGCAATAGTCGAACAACGACGGATTGCCGGCTTCCAGGTGCAATCGCCGTTCCTCCACGGCAGCCAAGTGCGCGAGAATGCGCGCCTCGGTGCGCGAACCGTTTGCCAACAGTCGCACGAGCCCGCTCTGCAATGCGCCGTCAGCCAGATGATCCAACTCCCAGAATGCCCCGTCGTTCATGAAGCGAAATCTAACACGACAATTTTTGCGCTCCGTACGCGACCGGCAATCGCTCTTCGAAGAGCGCATGGCTTCGAAATGGATCGACCCTGGGAAAGGCGGCCAGGGCGCAACGTCGCGCGCGCAAATCGCACGAGACCGTCGCTCATGCTCGAAGCCGCGCGGGGCACCCGCGAAAAGCGTCAACAAAATTCGTCGATCGAAGCACAGTCTTTTGTGCGGTCCGCACTCGGTACTCACTCGCTAGCTGCCTGCTCGCGGGCGTCGTTTCGATGTGCTCTCTATTCGGTGCTGTGGCCGCACGTCGGTCACTATGTCGGCGTGCGCGTCGATCGCTCGACCGTTCGCGTCTATCGCAAGACGGAGCTCGTCAAGCTGCACCGCGTATTCTCGCACACTCACAGTCCGGGCGATCGAGCCAAGGCACGGCGCATTCTGACGCCTTCAGTGCTGACTCGTGCGTCTGCCCACCGACGTCGCACTTTGCCCGGCCGGCCTAGCCAAAGTAGATGACTCGCGAACGGCGGCGGATGCGATGCGGAGCTCGATCGCCGTGCCTGTCTGTCGATCCTGCACAAGTTTGCTCGCACAAGTTTGCTCTTGGAGGGAAGCGGCTGGCGACAGTCCCTGCCGAACAGAGCGAGAGTGCTACAGCCGCGGCTCTGTTTCCGCGGGACTCGCCTGCGAAGCGCCCGGCGAGCCGCGCCGACTTTGAATTCGATTCGCGACGGGACATCCCCGCGCGAACCCAGTTCGAACGCCGCACCTCCAAAAGAGCGCCGGCGAGTAAGCGACGCGATCACCCGTGATGAGGCGGAGGCCTAATGTCGCTCGTCGCTCCTCCCGCGTAGCGATCGCCAACGTACTTTGCCTAGCGAATGTGATTTCCGCTTTCACGGTCGAGAACCGACCAATCATTAATTAGCGCCACCCGGAGTAGGTCTTCACGCGAGTAGGCAGCGCCAAACTTGTGCCGTATCGTCAGACGGCCACGGGCACGGGCACGGGCACGGGCACGGGAGTTTAACGACCGCCCATGCCGGTGGTGGAGATGCCCTGGATGAAGGTTTTTTGGGCGAAGAAGAAGAGCACGATGATGGGCATGACGAGCAGCGCAGAGGCGGCCATGAGTAAATGCCATTCACTGCCACCGAATTGCGATTGGTACTGCTGGAGCCCGAGCGACATCGTGAACGTGCGTGGTTCGGTCAGGAAGATGAGCGGGCCCAGGAAATCATTCCAGACGTTGAGGAACGTGAAGAGCGCCACTACCGACAGCGCCGGGCGCGCGAGCGGCAATATCACGCGCCAAAAAATGCCGAATTCGCTACAGCCGTCGATGCGCGCCGCGTCCGATAGCTCCGCCGGGATCGTCAAAAAGAATTGGCGCAATAGGAAGATGTTGAACGCGCCGCCGAAGAACGCGGGCACCCAGAGCGGCAGCAAGGTGCCGATCCAACCCAAGCTCCGGAACACGCCGTAAAGTGGGACCATGAGCACGGGGAAGGGCACCATCATCGTCGCGAGCGTGAGGCTGAACAGCGTGGCGCGTCCCCGCCACGGAATGCGCGATAGGCCGTAGGCCACGAGCGCGCTCGAGCTGACGGTGCCGATGACCGCCAGGAGTGCGACGAGCAGCGTGTTGCTCAAATAGGTGACGAAGGTGACGGTCTTGTTGCGGTCGCCCTTGCCCGTCCAGGGCAAGCTGGATTTGCTCAAGAGTTCGCCGAGTGGCAGGGCCTTGTCCTTTTCGCTCGCGGTGAGCGCTCGAATCGCCTCCGGGTAGTTGCCGAGGACGGGCGAAATCTTGGCCACGACTCTGCTCGGTTCGACGTAAAACACGCGCGCCTGGTGCCGCGTGTACTTCGACAAAAACCACTCTTTGACGATCACGAAGTGTGCGGGCACCGTTTGCACGAGCTTCGCCGGGTAGCGCTTTTCTTCCACGCGATCGGCGATTTGCCGGCGGAGCTTCAGCTGCTCGCCCAGATAATCACTCGGCTCGACGAGCAGCTGTTTACCGCGCTCTGGGCCCGCGGTCGGTTCGACCAAGAGCTTGTCGCTGCCGACCGGAGCGGGCGGCGTGACGGTGATGGTCTCGCCGTTTACAGTGATGAAGTTTTGCCGTGGCAGCCACTCGGGCGGAATCTTTCCGACCTGCTCGCGCGGCTGGAGCGAAGTGAGCAGCAGCCACAAAAGCGGGACGCTGAACAAGAGCGCCAGCGCGATCAGCGGCAGGTGGATCAGCGGGTTCGTGCGGTTCAGCGGGTTGGGGCTCGGCATGTTCGCGCGCTCAGCGATCGTAGTTGACCCAGCGCCGCGAGAGCCTGGTCGCAGCAAAGGTCAAAACCAGGATCACCATGAACAGCACCCAAGCCATGGCCGACGCATAGCCCATGCGTAAATCCTGAAAGCCGACGTTGTACAGGTTGAGCACGTAAAACAGCGTGGAGCGTTCGGGCGCGCCGGTAGAGCCGGTCATGATGAACGCCTGGGTAAATGCCTGAAAACCGCCGATGATGCTGAGCACCACGTTGAAGTAGATGACGGGCGAGATCATCGGCAAAGTCACGTGGATCAGGCGGCTCCAAAAGCCCGCGCCGTCGATGATTGCGGCCTCGTATAGATGCGTGGGAACGTCTTGCAAGCCGGCGAGGTAAATGACCATCGCGTTGCCCGCGCCCCAGACGGCCATCAGCACGATCGCGGTCTTGGCCCAGGCTGGGTCCGCGAGCCACGCCGGCCCGTTGATGCCGAGGTGATGCAGGCCCGTGTTGATGATGCCGCTCTGGCCGTTGTACATCCACAGCCAGAGGATGCTGCTGGCAATCACGGGCATCAGTGAGGGCAAGAAGAAGATCGTGCGGTACAGGCCGATGCCCTTGACCTTGGAATTGAGCAGGAGGGCCAGGCTGAGCGAGACGACCAGGCCGAGCGCCACCGAGCCGATGGCGTAGTAGGTCGTATTCCAGAGGCTCTGCCAGAACAGTGGGTCTTTCAGCAGATCCGCGTAGTTGTCGAGCCCGATGAAGACCGGCGGTAAGAGCACCGAGTAGTCGCACAGCGAGTAGTAGAACGCGGCGAGCAGCGGATAGAGCAAAAACACGCTCAGCCCGATCAGCCAGGGCAGGCAGAAGAGCAGCCCATTTCTGCGGTTGATGCGATCGATCGAGCTCACTGCGCGTCTCTCCGAGCCAGAATGCGGTGATTGCGGTCGAGCGCGGTTTGCATCTTGGTTTGCACGTTGGACAGCGCAACCTCTGGAGTCTGAGTCTGGTTTTGAATCAGGTCGACGGCGTTCCCCAGCTCGCGATTGTATTCGTTCCAAATCCCGGTTTGCGGAATCGCGAACGCATTTTTGCTCATGCCGAGCTCGCGAAATAGTCGGATGTACGGGTTCGGATGCGCGCGCCAGAAATCCTCACTGACCGCTTTCAGTGGCGTGAACTTTTGTTGGCCGAGGCAGAGCTTCTCGAGCGCGGGCTGCGTGCTGAGGTATTTCAGGAACTCGAATGCTTCTTGCGGGTGTGGTGACCCTTTCGGGATCACCAGCACGTCGGCGTCGGCTTCGGTGGTGAAGGCCAGCTCCGGCTGGCCTTTGGGGTAGGGGAAGGGAGCTGCGGCCCATTGCAGGCCGGGCGCGTACTTCTCGATGAAGTTGTGCATCCACACGCCCTGCAAAACCATCGCCACTTTGCCGGACAAAAAGCCATTCTGCGGGCTCGCGAAGTTGCCGAAGCCGGAGCGGAAGCGCTTGATCACGCCGATGCCCAGGTGCTTCGAATAGGAAGCGACCCAATCGTACGCGCGCAGGTTCGCCGGACTTTCGGCGCTGATCTGGTTCGGTCCGTCGAGCAAGCTGCCGCCGAAGAAGTAGCCCCAACCGTACGACCACCAGCCCGGCTCGCTCGGCAAAAAGCCCGCCTGGATCAGGCGCTTTTGCGAGGGTGGCACGTCCGGCAGGTAGCCGGTCTCGATCTTCTTCTCGCCATTCGGCAGCGTGACCTCCCATTGGGTGAGCTTGGCGGCGTACTCATCCAGCTCTTCGATGGTGGTCGGCGGCTTATCCGGATCGAGCCCGGCCTCTTTGAACAGGCGCTTGTTGGTGAGCAAAGCGATCGACGCGGGCACGATCGGTAGCGCCCAGGTCTTGCCGCGGTACTCTCCCAGCTCGAGGTAGTGCGCGATGTACGCGGACCGGTCAAAGCCGGAGTTTTCCAGCATTGGCCCGAGGTCGGTGAGCGCGCCGCCGTCGGCGTAGGCGGGCACGTAAAAGCTGTAGTTGCCGGCGAGGTCGGGCGGATTGCCGCCGGCAATGGCGATCAGCAGCTTCTGCTCGACGTTCGAGATGGTGACTTTTTCGACCTCGATTGGGGCGTAGTTCGGGTCGAGCTTGGCGTGGGCGCGCTCCTTTTCGTTGAAGTCGTCGACTACGGCATCCATGGCCTCGCCTTCGAAGCCGGTCCACTTTTCCCAATAGCTGATGTGGCGCGCTGCGTGTTCGTTCTTTGGCGTCGCGCAGCCCGAGAGGCAGTGAAGAGCCAGGGCCAGCGTCAAAACGAGTCGTCCGGTCATCGCTCGCGATCGCTTCTACACCGCTTCCCGCTCGAACGAACCTTGAATCTCGGCCAGCCGTGCGCGACGCCGAAGGCTGGGACGCGCCACGCCCGCGCTCGGTGACCATCAAAAAACAAGCTGCCTCTGGTGGCGCGAGGGCCCAGCTGCGCGGCGTGGGCTCAGCGGCGCGACAAAGGCGGCGGGCGTTTCGGCACGCCGCTCGGCGAGGGCCACTGGGACGGTTTTTTGGCGGGCTGTTCGACGCGCACGTGTTCCAGCACCCGTTCTGCGCTCGAGTCGAATGGCGCTGCGGGCGCGTCGACCGCCAATACTTTCGGACCCGGATTGGCGGCAGGGCGCGCCCGTGAAACGGGTGGCTCGTTCGAGCGGCGCGCGAGCGGAAAGTCGAAGGCGGGCGCGGGAAAGGCCGGGCGCGCGAGCAAGAAGCCCTGCGCGTAGTGCACGCCCAAATCCGCGACCGCTTTCAGCTCATCCAGCGTTTCGACGCATTCGGCGACCACTTTTGCGCCGAGGTCGGAGCACAGCGCCACCATGTGCCGCACCATCAATTGACGACGCTTGTCTTGGGCAATACCGCGGATCAGCGCGCCGTCGAGCTTCACGATTTTGGGGTTGAGATCGAGGATGCGCGCGAGGTTCGAGTGCCCGGCGCCGTAGTCGTCGACCACCAAGTGCACGCCCGAGCGCGCACACAGCTCTTTCAGCACGCTCATGCACAAATCATGATGGGTGAACGCGGCTGACTCGGTGATCTCCAAGTACACTTCGCGATCGTGAAAGTTGATCGGATCGTCGGGGCGCACGAGCCAACGTTGGCTGAGCTCTTCGGGCTGCACGTTCACGAACAGCGCCGCGTCCGGACAGCGCTGGAAGGTCTGTTGCCGGATCACGCTGCCGAGATAGCCACAGGCGTGCTCTGCTTCGGCAGCAGCGAACAGCAGCGGCGGATAGGCAAATTGCGGAAGCTTACAGCGAACGAGCGCTTCGTGCGCGAACAGCGTGCCGGTCGCAAGCTCCACGATCGGCTGAAAGACCATTTCGATATCGCTCGTCGTCAGCGAGCGGATTGTGCCCGCCGGGCCCGATTCGCTCGGCACCCCGTTGAACGTCCAGCTCTGGCGGTCTTCGGCCATAATAAGGGATTGCGGGAGCAACGGCCGCACCCCGGTTTACTTTAGGTGACTGCGCGATCGCGCGAAAAAGCCTGTAGAATCAGTGGCTTCCGGCGCGGCGGCCGGGTCGAAGCGAGCGCCGCTTTCAGTGAATGGATCCGAGCCACTTCCCGTCCGAGAGTTCGTGCCCATGATCGGGGGCGAGAATTGACATGAAAACGAATTGCTTTTGGTTATTGCCGCTCGGTCTGCTGGCGCTTGCATCCCCCGCGCGCGCCGATGATGCGCCGGTGCCGATTCAAGTGGCGACTCCGGCTGAGCCCGCAGCCCCAATGCGACCGCAAATCAACCTGGACACGCCCGCCGTCGGGCCTGCGGTGCACCGCACTTACCATATGCACGAAGGCTTCTATCTGCGTGCGAGCGTGGGTTTCGGTGACTACCGCGCAAGCTTCAGCGACGGCACGCGCAGCAATTTGGATTTTAGCGAGCGCGGCAACAGCATGGCGCTCGATCTGTTGATCGGCGGTTCGCCGAGCCCCGGCGTGTCCGTCGGCGGCGCGCTCTTTCTCGATCCGCTGTTCGGTGCTGATTACGAGCGCAACGGTTATGGCGCGGGCAGCCACGGCGGGTACAGCACGTTGATTGGCCCGTTCATCGACGGCTTTCCGGACGCCACCAAAGGCTGGCACCTCGGCGCGATGATGGGCCTTGCCGCGCAGAGCTTCCAAAACGTGAACGCGACCAGCGGCAAAACCACGACTGCGGGCGGGCTCGGCGGCGCCGCCTGGTTCGGTTATGATTTCTGGGTCGCGGGCGAGTGGGCGGTGGGACCCCAATTGCGGCTGATGGGCATGCGCACGAGCGACACGCGGAACGGCGAGGATATTTCGGCCTGGGCGCGCTCGTTTACGCTCGGCGTGAGCGCAGTCTTCAATTGATCGGCGGCTCCGCGCGCTCTGGCGCTGAGCTGTCGAGCACTTCACGCACGCGGGTCAGGAGCGCGTCGGGCGTGACCGGCTTTTGCAAAAGCTCGATCCCCGGCGCAAGCACGCCATGCTGAGCGATGGTGTCGTCGGTATAACCCGATAGGTAGAGCACTTTGGCTTTCGGGCGCGTGCGCTGGAGCAGCTCGGCGAGCTCGCGCCCATTCATGGTCGGCATGACCACGTCCGTCACGAGCAAATCGATGGCGTCGGCTTCGTGCTCACTCAGGCGCAGCGCGGCGACCGGATCGGCGGCCTCGAGCACGCGGTAGCCTGCCGCCGTCAGTACCGCGCGGATCAATTTGCGCACCTGAGCTTCGTCCTCGACCAGCAAGATCGTCTCGCTGCGCTGGGCGGCCATTTGTTGCGGGCGCAGCGTGGGCCGGCGAGGCTGCGGTTGCTCGTCGCAGCGCGGCAAATGGATGACGAAGGTTGTGCCGCGGCCCGGCTCGCTCGACAGCGAAATTCGCCCGCCGCTCTGTTCCACCACGCCGAACACCGTAGCAAGCCCGAGGCCCGTGCCTTTGCCCACGCCCTTGGTCGTGAAGAATGGCTCGAATGCGCGTTGTTGCGTCGCTTCATCCATGCCTGCGCCGGTGTCGCTCACCGACAGCATGACCGTCGGCCGAAGGGGCTCGCCGGGCCGCAAGGGCTCTTCCGCGTTGGCGGTCGCGATCGTCAACACGCCGCCTTTGGGCATGGCGTCACGCGCGTTCAAGGCCAAATTCAAGATCACCTGTTCGATTTGGCCGGTGTCCACCTTCACCTTGCCGAGCGGCTCGCTGAGCTCGATTTGGAGCACGATGTCTTCGCCGAGCAAACGCCGCGTCATCTTCTCCATTCCGGAGACGACCTCGTTCAAATCCACGATCCGGAGCTCGAGTAGCTGCCGGCGGCTGAAAGCGAGCAGCTGGCGCGTCAAGCGCGCCGCGCGCTCTCCCGCGTCGTGAATTTCTTGCACGTCCTCCGCGGCGGTCGTTCCCGGTGGCAGCTCGCGCAGCAGGATGGCGCTGTAGCTGAGGATGACCGACAAGACATTGTTGAAATCGTGGGCGATGCCGCCGGCCATGCGCCCGAGCGCCTCGAGTCGCTGCATTTGACGGACGTGCGCTTCGAGGTGCTTCAGTTCGCGCACGTCTTGCTGCACGGTGGCAAACGCGAACGGCTCACCGTGCTCATCGCGCACGATGAATGAATTGACCGTGGTGTCGATCAGCTCGCCGGTGCGCAAATGCCGGAGTTGGCCCGGCCCTTGATAACGCCCCTGCTCGCGAATGATTTTCGCGCGTGCCATGCCATCTTCGGTGTGAAAATCGGCAAGCGGTACACGGGACACGTCCTCGTCTTCGGACAGGCCGGTCAGCTTTCGACCTGCGTCGTTGACGAACAGGACACGCCCGTCGAGCGCTGCCATGGCGATGAAATCGCCACTGTGTTGGATCAGCGCTTCGAATTGTTTGGCTTGCTCTTGGGCGCGTTTGCGCTGTTCGATCTCGCGTTGCCGTGCTTCGAGCAGCTCCGCGTTGGCGATGGCCAGGGCGGCGTGCTCCGCTAGACTGCGCGCGACGGCTTCGTCCTCCGGCCCGAACGGCGCCCGCTCGGTGCCAATTCTGAGCAGGGCCAAGAGCGCGTACAGCCGCCCGCGCACCTGCAACGGTAGGGCGATCAGGCTGCGCACGCGCAGGCCGAGCACGGTCTCGGCGTGCTGCGGAGAAATCAGCGCGCGCAACGTCTCTGGGTTCGCGTTGGCGATGACCAAGGCTTGCCGCGTCCGCAATAAGCGCGTCGAGAGGGCCGAGCGCTCGATCGGCATCGCCGGCGATGCCCGCAGCTCCGCGGCGGTGGCGGCGAGCGCCGGATCCGCGAAATACGCGGCGCCCACGCGCACGCTTTGCTCGTCGTCCGAGAACAGCACCAGCACCGCGCCGTCCCCGACCAAATTCGCCAGCCGCTCGGCGACGATCGCGAGCAAGCGCTGGTAATCCGCCGTGGCTTCGGCGAAGGCCCGCATCGTGTCTGACAACCCGTGCAGGCGCAGGTCGTGGTCCGCTCCCGTCATCCTCTTTGGCGAATCTCGGATCGTACCGAGAAATGCATGATGCTAGATGATTCCTGAAGCCGCAGGCGAGGAATCTCGCCCTTGTCCGTGTTTTTCTCGGACGTGCTTTTCGCAGCGCGCTTTCACGGGCATGAGCACGAGCGTCGACGAATCTGTTTCGTGCGGGGTTTCCGCGGCGAATGACGAAGAAAGTGCGCTAGCTTCCTGCCATGGCTCAAATGCCGGGCAATGCTGCGTGGTTCACCGACGGCGCTTACCTGTTCAAGGTGTGGCAAAGCCTCAAGCGCAGCGATCGCCTCGACTACCTCAAGCTCCGCCAATACCTGGAAGCGACGTTCGGTGAAGCCGTCGAAGATGCTTACTATTTCAACGCTGACGCCGATCCGGCGAGCGCCAAGCAGAGCGCGTTCCACGCGGCCCTCGCTTACCCTCCGCCGGATGGGCCGGGCATCCGCGTGAAGCTGTACTGGCTGCAAAAGAAGGCGCTGTTCTGGCCCAACAGTTGGGGCGGAGGGCCGGTGCTGCACCCGGAGAGTCAACGCCAACTCGAGCTCGTGCAGCAAAAGGCGGTCGACGTCGGGCTCGCGTTTCACCTGATGCGCTCACACGGTCAGCGCAAATGGAAAAAGCTCTACCTCGCAGCGGGCGACAGTGATTTTCACGAGGTGGTGCAACACTTGGTGGAGCATGAAAACGTGGATTTGGTGCTGATCGGCAGCGATCAGACGATCAGCGCCGAGCTCATGCCGTATGCGCGGGCGATCGTAAAGATCAAGGATATCGCCGACGAAATCGCGCGCAGCTAAACGGCTTTTCTCGCGCGCGGCGCGCTCATTTCAAGAGCGCATTGTTGCGCAGCTCGGCGACCGCGAAATCGACGAACGCGCGCACGCGGGCCGCGGCACGGCGCCCCTCGCGGTGAATGACGTGAATCGGGATCGGGTCCGGCTCGAACTCACTCAAGATGATTTTCAGACGGCCAGCTTTGACGTCGGACGCGACCATGTACGAAAGCGCGCGCGTGACGCCAGCGCCGTTGGCCACGCCCTGCAGCGCCACCTCCGAGCTGTTGACGACCAGCCGCGCGTTGGGGCGCACCGAAACGACCTGCTTGCCCACCTCGAACGACCAAGCCGGCGCGGCGCGATCGCCGGAGAAGCTGATCGCGGTGCACTCCGCCAAATCTTTGGGCCTTCGCGGGGTGCCATGCTGTTTCAAATAGCTTGGCGACGCGACCACCACCTCGCGCACCGAGCCGACGCGAATGGCCGTAAACGAGGCGTCACGGAGGCGCTGAATGCGCACGGCGACGTCGAGCCCCTCTTCGATCAGATCGACCACGCGATCGACGAGCAAGGCGCGGCCGCTCAGCTTCGGATGCTGCGCCAGAAAGTCGAACAAGAGCGGCGCCACGAACAAGCGCCCGAACATGACCGACGCGGTGACCGCCAATTGCCCGCGCAGCTCGCCCTCCGCGCCGACCAGCGCCTGCTCGGCGTCGGCGATTTCCGAAAGCAGCCGCTTGCAGTCGAGTAAATAGCGCGCGCCCGCCTCGGTCAGGCGCACGATGCGAGTCGTGCGTTGCAAGAGCTTCACCGAGAGCTCGTGCTCGAGCGCGCTGATCGCCCGTGTCACCGCCGGCGGTGACATGCCCAAGCGCCGCGCCGCCGCCGCGAAGCCCTGCTCTTCAGCGACGGCCACGAACACTTGCATGCTGCTCAGGCGGTCCACGGATTATTCCTATTATTGGAATAATGACTTGTCAAACTCGCTTATTGTTTCTTTGGTGCGAGCGCGCAAAGTGCAGCTCATGCCGAACTCGTCTTCACTCAAATTGCACCGCTTCCGCCTTTCTGGACACTCGCACCGGGTCGAGCTGTATCTCTCGCTACTCGGGCTTCCGGTCACCCTGGTCGAGGTCGAGCTCGGCGCGGGCGCCCACAAACGCCCGGAATTTTTGGCGCTGAACCGCTTCGGCCAAGTTCCAGTCTTGGAGGACGGAGGGCAGGTGATCGCCGACAGCAACGCGATCTTGATCTACCTCGCCGAACGGTACGACACGGAGCACCGCTTTTACCCAAAGGATCCGGCGCAGCGCGCGCAGATCCAGCGCTGGCTCTCGGTGGCGCAGGGCCCGCTCCACGCCGGACCGTGCAGCGCGCGCCTGGTGCGCGTGTTCAGCGCGCCGCTCGATCTGCAAGCGGCGATCAAGAAGGCGCACGAGCTCTTGGCCGCGCTCGAGTCCGAGCTCGGCGCGCGCCCGTTCTTGGTCGGCAGCGCTCCCACCTTGGCGGACATTGCTCTGTACACCTACGTGGCGCATGCGCCCGAAGGGGATGTGTCGCTCACTGCGTATCCAAACGTGCGGGCGTGGCTCGCGCGCGTGGAAGCGCTGCCCGGCTTCGTCGCCATGCAGCGCACGGAGCCGAAATCATGAGCGAAACGCCGCGCAGCGGGCGCGGCGACGCGCGCCAACTGACGGAAGAACGGTCGCCTTTTCACGCGGGCGAGCAGCGCGTGCAGACGCGCATTGGCGTGCGCGACCAAGTCGAGCGCGGCGGACGCAAGATGATCCGCGATCACATGCCCGATCAGCACCGCGCGCTCTTCGAAGTGCTGCCGCTCTTGCTCGTGGGCAGCGTGGACGACGCGGGTCGGCTGTGGGGCTCGTTTTTGGCGGGCGAGCCCGGCTTCGTGCGCTCGCCGACGGCCACGAGTCTGCGCGTGTTCGGTCGTCCGCTCGCGGGTGACCCGCTCGCTGAAAACCTGCGCGTCGGCGCGCCGCTCGGTTTACTCGGGATTCAGCTCGAAACGCGCCGTCGCAACCGCGCCAATGGCCGCGTGAGCGAGTGCGACGGGCAATCATTCACGGTGGAAGTGGAACAGAGCTATGGCAACTGCAAGCAATACATCCAAGCTCGCGAGCCGCAGTTCGACGCGGCACTCGCGACTCGAGCGGGTGCCATCAACCCAGAAGGGCCGCGACTCTCCACGCGCGCAAGCGCGCTGCTCGCCGAGACGGATACCTTCTTCATCGCAACGGCGTCGGCAGGAGCGGGCCGCGCCGGAAACGGCGAGGGCGTCGATGTCTCGCACCGCGGCGGCCGACCGGGGTTCGTGCGCGTGAGCGACGGATCGCCGAGCGAGCTCACGTTCCCGGATTTTACGGGCAACTTCATCTTCAATACGCTCGGCAATCTCGAGATCAATCCGCGCGCCGGCATCGTGTGCGCTGATTTTGCGTCCGGCGACGTGCTCTCACTCACCGGCAGCGCGCGCGTGATCTGGGATGGCCCCGCTGTGGCAGCATTCCCCGGTGCTGAGCGGCTAGTGAGCTTTCGCGTCGAAGCCGGGTTCTTGCTCGAGCGCGCGTTGCCGTTGCGTTTCAGCGGCGCGGTGCCCTCGCCGCAGCTCGACGGCACTGGCATTTGGGCAGACGTGGCCGTACGCTGACTCGACGTTCAGCGAAAGGCTCGGCTCGATGAAGTTCGCACTGATCGGCGGCACGGGTTACGTCGGCTCGAAGCTCTTGGCAGAAGCCGTCGCGCGCGGTCACGAGGTCACCGTCTTGGTGCGCGATCCACTGAAGGTCCCGCTCGACGAACACGTCATCGCACTGCCCGTCGACGTGCACGACACGCCTGGGCTCGCCGCAGCCATCACCGGACATGCCGCAGTCCTCTCCGCGTACAACCCCGCCTTGCCGCGCGGCTTGGAGGGCGCGCGCTCGATCATCGCCGCGGTCAAACTCGCGAACGTGCCGCGCCTTTTGTGCGTGGGCGGCGCGGGCAGCCTAATCCGCGAAGACGGCACACGCGTCGTCGACGCGCCGGATTTCCCCGCGAATTGGAAACAAGGCGCGCTCCACACCGCCGAGTTCCTCCTGCTCCTGCGCGAAGAGCCAACCCTCGACTGGACCATGCTGAGCCCCGCCGAAATCCTCACCCCCGGCACCCGCACCGGCCACTTCCGCCTCGGCGACGACCACCTGCTCCCAACCCCCGACGGCCCCACCCGCATCTCCGTCGAAGACTACGCCGTCGCCCTCCTCGACGAACTCGACTCGCCACGGCACAGCCGGATGCGGTTTTGTGTGGCGTATTGAGGGGGCGCGACGCCACGCGCATCACGCCAGTCTGCGCGCGAGCTCGTCGAGCTGAGTTGGTGAGGGTTTTTGATTGATGGTCACGCTTGGCGGCGCGCCGCGGCGCAGCCTTCGGCGGCGAGTTTGCGGACGCGGAGCCAGCGCGCACTGCGCAAGCAGGACGTCGCGACAAGCGGCTGCGTCGAGCGAGGGAAGTACGGAGCGGCGCGCACGCCGGCTCGTGAAGCCGCACCAAGTGGCGGAACTGGTTCGAGCGGACGACAGCGACCACCGTTTCGCAATCGCGAAGCAACCACTTCGGCGCGAAGCCCGATATTCGAATTACGGGTCTGCGGCTCTCGCCATCCGATTCGCTCCAGGAGCGGGTTCGTTCTCGCAAGCGCAGTCACGCGCGTTCCCGGCCGTGAAGTCAGCCGCTGCCTCCTAAATTGACCGCCGTCGCCGACCGCGCCCTAGAGCACGCGCGGTCACCGGCGTTTTTCCGCGCCTCTTTGAGTAGCGCTCCCCCATTCCTTAGTGCTATCCCCCGGGTCGTCGACCGGTCGATGCGCAGGCATCGCCCGCAAAACACGTGGCCCCTTGGTGGAATGGCAGACACAGGGGACTTAAAATCCCTCGATCGCGAGATCATGTCGGTTCGAGTCCGACAGGGGCCACCAGAGCCAAAGTTGGCTGTGGAAGTAGCGTCTAGGCAGCCGGATTCCGACCCGAAAAAACTCCCGGCGGGCCAGGCAATTGGCCAGATCCCTGGCCAGCAAGCGACCCCTCGGGAGGCGCTGGTCACCGCGCTGGCGGCTGCGGTCCGCGACGCGGCGATCGCGGGCGACCTGGTTGCAGCGCGTGTCGCACATGAGGCGCTAGGTCGTCTGCTCACCGAGCATACGGCGCCCGGCGGCGTTGTGAATCTGGGCGCGGCGCGGGAATGGCGCCGAGGTCTCGCCGCTCTTCAGCACGACCTTGTCCCACATGCCCCGCGAACGCGACGGTTTGCCATTGTGCCGCTTTACGAGAAACGGCTGCTTCGCGCTCAATCGTCGACGAAATTACTATATGCAGCCGTCGCGGAGTCGGCGGATCCTGCGCGGATCAATCCTGAAGCTGACGGATGCAAACCGAGTCACAAAGAATTGCAGGCACCTCGTGCCCGCTTCCACTCGCTGAGGTTTGATGCACCCCCGCGTAGCCCGTCGACGCGGCGGAAAGCCAGTCAAGCGCGCACGGCCAGAGCTGGTCAGTGAACTTCTCAACGTCGACGCGAAGCTCTTTGACAAATACGGTGTTTTTGACGCCGTTCTAAATTTCGATACTCCGCTGTTCATCGACCCAGCGCTTTTGCGGACTACGACGGTTTCCGAATTCAAGGGAAGCTACGACAAGGTCCGGAAGCATTTTGCTGATCTTCTGAAATTGCTGCGACGCTCCAAGAAGCAGGATGATACCTTCTGGAGGGAAGCATCCAAGCGTTTACTCTTTCCAGAGGTGCAGGGTCTGTGCATTGGGTTTTCTTCCCGCGGCACAGCCGGGAGTGGGAGCGGGCCGGGAATTCGCAACGAACTGCTCCAGACTGCCAAGGAAATCATTGAGGCCGGGATTGAGGATCCAGATCTCTTCGAGATGGTCGGTCTTCTCCAAGACAACGTGGGGCCCGACCGCATCAGCGACATGACTGCCGGCATTGTCGTCCAGGATCTCCGCACATACAGTCGAAACGCCTATCAGCGGCTCGGCGCCAAGAAAAGCGCACCTCCGGGCGTGAGGTGGCTCGACGGGCTCGCAATCAATCCGCACAGTGGCAAGGAGATTTTCCTCGCACCTTGGGACATCCTGGACGAGCTTCCCCTCGCGTTGAACTGGTCGGACCTCGATATCGTCGGAGCACACAACGACGAAATCCGTGGTCGAATGAACCAGATCATCGGTGATAGCTGGCGCGAAGCGATCAACAATACGACCAAGGAGGATCTCAAGAGGGCGCTGCTTGGCGATCCAGATCTTCTCCGTGATCTTCTGGGGCACTACCGATCCAAATCCGCGAAGGCCTACGACTACGAAACCGACCCCCGGGGCTATCGGCTATGGCTCCGTAACGCTCGTCGCTTTGCGGGACTCAATCCCGTCAAGCTGGTTCTCGGTGATGCGCCGACTGCCTCTGACATCGCGCGCGTGGTCGGTGAGATTTGCGAGAAGTTCAAGCATCTAGTCGAAAACAATCTTTGGCGGACGCTTTACGACGACGATGATAAGCCGCGACACGAGCACCATGCCCAACGAATATTCTTCGGCATCGCAGATTCGTACTGCCAAGCAAACGAGCTCGATCTCTCGCCCGAGGCGAATAGCGGCGGAGGTCCCGTCGACTTCAAGATGAGCAGAGGCTACAGCGGCCGAGTACTCGTCGAGATCAAATTGACCACGAATTCCCGCCTACTGCACGGGCTCAAGAAGCAGCTGCCGACCTATCAGGCCGCGGAAAGCACTCACCAATCTTTTTACGTCGTTCTGGACGTGGGCGGCTCGGAGCCAAAAAAGCGACAGTTTAAGAAGGAAGTCGCGAAGCTCCCGACTAAGGCGCCCAAGGTCATTTGGGTTGACGCAACTCCAAAGGAATCCGCGAGCAAGGTTTAGCCCGCGTCTTCCGAGCCGTAGCCGCGGCAACCGCGGCCAGCACGACCTGATCGCACTCACGAAGGGTGAACGTCGCAAGGAGTACGCGAGCGAGCAGGCGTGCGTTCGGCCCCGCCAGCGCTACTAGCTCGACGCAAGCCGCTCCAATGTCGAGGAGGGATCGGCCAGTCGCAGGTTTCCGCTTGTTCATACGTCTCGCGTCGGGCCGCCCGCTGAGCGAGTTGCTAAAATAGTTTGCCCTGTCAAAGGTTCGGTCCGCGGGCCGCTTGAGCAACCGGTGGTCGGCGTCACGGACGTCGCGGTCGACGGGCGGGACGGGATCAGGAGTAGAAAAGCCTAAACGAAGGTCCTCCATGGCCCGAGTCCTCAGTCATGTCCTCGCGCGCCGCGGCGAAAATCGGCATGAACCGGCGCGGGACCACGATCGAACCGTCCGGCTGCAAGAGCACCTCGATCGGTGGGACCACTTTGGCAGGAGCGGCCGCCAGCTGCCCGACGCCCAGAGCCTACTGGCGGGCATTGGGATCGGCCGTGCATTGCGTCTCGAACTACACGAGGCGGAGCCACATTGCGGCGCGAGCGCGGCGAGCTCCGCGTCGAGATCTTGTTTCGATTTGGTGGGGGTTGTCATTCGTGCAATTCCTGGTTTCCGATAGTCCGCGTCGCTGACGTCCATGTCGAAGGTGTAATATAACTCCGAAGAGTGATTGAAAGCAGATCGCTCCCGCCCCATGATCTACCGCTACAAGCACCAAGCGCGGCGCGCGGCCGAGCTGAAGTTGGGCGAGCTGGAGCCACGGAACGAAGCGATCTCGGAGCTAGCGCCGAAGCCATCAAAGGGCGACCACGGAGCGCCTGGATCTGGCCAAGAAGCTCCCGCTCGTGCTCTTCTGGGTGCGCCGCGTGCAGCTTCAGACTCGAAATTCTTCGGGCTTTGCAACTTCGCGGGCGTGCTCGTGCTCGTGCGCGAACGCGCACGTCGAGCGCGCTGTCAAAATCCCTCGATAGAATATCATGTCGGTTCGAATCCGACAGGGGCCACCGAATCGGATAGTTAGACTTTTGATCGGTTGGACGGAGCCGCAAGGCCTGCCGAACCGGGCGAGTACATGGAAGAAGTCGGCCCAGGGGGACCGCGTCACGTTGGAGTGTCAGGCTGAGCGCGCACCAGCGAGCTAACCAATGAAAGGTCACCGGTAACGACGGAGCTTGGGACAGTCAGGCCCACCGCGACTACTAGATGCTCACCTGGCCGTCGTGCGCCGATTGCTACTAATCCAGCGGGATGGGCGGGCGACCTGAAAGCGTCACGAGGTAAAGCGCAGCTTCGTCGAAGGCGAAGTAGATCCAGAGGTTCTGCCCGGGTACCCGACGAAACCAGTAACGGGCCACGGGCGGCATTATCGTCTCCGCATCTTGCGGTCCCGGAAGGTCGTCGCGACACAAGGTACCGATAGCCCGCGCAACAGCACGGCCGGTCTCAGGAGATCCACCGGTAAGCGCCGCGAGTCGCGAACGAAAGCGGGGACTTATGTTTGGGACGCGCATGCGGCGAGTCGAATCACAACCGCTGCGGGCAGCTCGCCGGTACGCTCCCACTCGGCCAGCTCTTCTGGCGTCATGGGGGTGGTCGCGGTGCGATCAAACGCGCGCAAGTCAGCCTCGTCGGCCGGATCAGGGCTATACTTTGGGCTGGAGCTGGCTCGGACAGCGTCTGACATCACGTAAGGTTAACGCCCGGGTTCACGTTGGGCAAATGTCATCAGCGACCTCCTGGGTTTCTTGAATTTTATCCGTTCTCCGCGCTGCGCGGGCTCCGTGTCCAAGCTCGAGGCCGCCGCCACCCGAGCCGGCGTCTCGCCGACAACTCCCGCGGCAAGATCTCGACGGTCGTCCGCTGCCCGGCGCGCGCCGCGAGCTCGTCCACCTCCCAGCGCGACCTCGACCGGTTCGGCTGCGCCAACGCCCCGCACTGCCCCGACACGTGGGGTAAAACGAGAGCACTACGGCTCCTGGGTCGGAGCTCAGCATGACCGAGCTGCGCGCCACGATCGATCGGGTCGAGCTCAAGATCAAAAGCGCGCACCCGTCTCTCGAAGCGCGAGCCTCGTGCCGACGCGGGCCGAGCGCTCCGCGGCGCCTCGCCCGAGCCCCGCGTGAGGTCCGTGTCGGCGCCGAAGTGTCACGGTCCCGCTGGGCACGGAGGCAGCCCAGCTCGGCTGCGGGCTCGCTCCGCGTACCGCGCGCACTTTACCTTGGTGCGCCCGGGCGCGGCCCCGAAACGCGCCGCCGAAGGCTGCGCCGCAATCTGACGTGACGCGTGACCATCAATCAAACAAAACAGACTAACTCTTAGTCAGCGCATACCCCAACGCCGCCGCCAGCACGCCAACAGCCACGAGCAACAGCACGACCAAGAACCAACTCGCGCCGCCTCCCGGAGGGGCCTCCGACCGTACGCGGCGCTCGCGCTTCTTTTCTCGGGTCGGCGGCAGCGACGTCCCGCCGCGTCCGCCGCGGGCGAGGTTGGCAATCCCTGCGGCGGCGGAGTTGCTGATCGTGACTTGGACGGGGCGGGTGGCGCGTGCGGCGTCGCTGAGGGCGACGAGTTCGGATTCGTGGACGCGATCTGAGCCGCCGGAAAAGGGCGCGAGTTCGGCGATCAGTTCGCGCACGTTGCCGGGGCGGAGCGCGGGGTCGCGCTCGAGGCCGCGGTGGACGACGCGCGCGAGATCATTCGGGATCCAGGGTGCGATCAGGTTGAGTTGGGGGATCGGCTCGGTGCAAATGGCGACGATCAGTTCGCCGAGCGAATTCGGGGCGCCCCAGAGGCGCTGGCCGCTCAGGGCCTCCCAGAGCACGACCGATAGGCTCCACACGTCGGTGCGCGCGTCGACCGCTTTGGCGTTCTTCGCTTGCTCGGGCGACATGTACATCGGTGAGCCGACCATGCCGCCGGTGCGCGTCAGGCTGAGCTGGCTGGTGAGCGCTTTTTCGTCGAGCATGCGCGTGCGCTTGGCGACGCCGAAATCGCACACTTTGACCGTCACTTCTCGGCTCTTGGGCTCGATGTGCAAAAACAAGTTGGCGGGTTTGATGTCGCGGTGAATCACTCCGCTTTCGTGCGCATCCGCAACGCCAGCTGCGGCTTGCAGCAGGAGCCGCACGCACACCCGCGGCTCGAGCGCGCCCTCCTTTTTCAGCACTTGCGAGAGCTCGATGCCGCGCAAGAGCTCCATGATGATGAACGGCAGACCCAGCTGTTCGTCGGCGCCGGCATCCAACGTGCGCACGACGTTCGGGCTTTGAATTTTGCTGGCGGTGCGCGCCTCGCGGGCGAAGCGCTCGAGCGCGGTGGACGAGGCTCCGGCAAAACCCGCGGACACCACTTTGGCGGCCAGTTTGTGGCCGGCTTTGTCCTCCACTTCATACACCGAGCCCATGCCGCCGCGGCCGATCCAGCGGATGACTCGGTAGCGCTGGCTGAGCCATTTGCCGCTCAGTCCGAGCTTGTCCTCGCTGCTCGGGTCGAGTGTCGGCTCGGGCGGCTCGGGCGGAGCTTCGTCGAGCACGGCGCGCTCGGCGACGTGAGCGCGAATTTCGGCGGACGCGCGCGTGATCTGCGCTTCCTCGAGCCGCTCGCTGCCACCGGCAAACGGGCGCAGCGCGCGGGCAAAATCAGGCATCGACGCGAAGCGGCGCGCCGGATTGCGATCGAGCGCGCGATGCACGGCGCGCGCCAGCCCCGGCTCAATCCACGGCGCGCGATCTTGAATCAGCGGCACTTCATCGCTCAGGATTGCGGCGATCAAGTCGAACACCGATTCGATGTGCGCAAACGGCGCAGCTCCGCACAGCATTTGGTAAAGTGTCGCGCCGAGACCCCAGACGTCCGTGCGCTCGGTGCTTTCTTTGGCGTTGCGGAGCTGCTCGGGGGAGGCGTAATCGGGCGTCCCGAGTTGACTGCCGGTGCTGGTCAGCGCTTCGCCCCCGCCCATTTGCTTGGCGATGCCGAAGTCGCACACCTTCACGATCAGCTCCGCGCCTTGCGGATCGAGCAACAAATTCCCGGGCTTCACGTCGCGGTGCACGATGCCGAGCTGGTGTGCGGCCGACAATCCGCGCGCCGCTTGCAGTGCGATCCGCACTGCCGTTTCGGGCGGCAGCGCGCCGTACTCTTCGAGCACGCTGTCCAGATCTCGGCCATCGAGCAGGGGCATGACCAGGAAGTGCGCGCCCGTCGCCTCGTCGCGGCCGGCGGCCAGGGTCGTCACGACATGCGGGTGCGAGAGGCCGATCACGAGCTTGGCCTCTCGCTCGAAGCGCTGCTCGGCTTGTCCGGACAGCAGCTCGGGCGCCATGATCTTGACCGCGAACGGCTTGCCCTCCAGGTCGTCCGCTCGAAACACGGTGCTCATGCCGCCGATGCCGATCAGGGACGACAGCCGATAGCGCCCGGCGACGAGCTTGCCGAGATAGGTCGCGGCGCGATCTTCTGCAGTAGCGGAGCTCACGGTACTCGGGCCAGCATAGCGATCGGTGTCGGTAGCGCCTAGCTCGAAGCGCCCGCCCGCAATCCGGCCACTGTCTCACTTTGGGGAAACGTGCCGTAGCTGCGGCGTGTCTGCGAGAGAACTGTGGTTCGCCGCTATTTTTCGCGCGCCACGCGATCTGAAGGTTACTATCAGCCCATGCTGGAAGCACCCGAACCCAGAGGCCGCGTGCTCGTCGTCGCAGGCTCCGACTCCGGCGGCGGAGCCGGCATTCAGGCCGACGTCAAAACCATCACCGTCTTGGGCGGCTATGCCGCCACAGCCATCACCGCGCTCACCGCGCAAAATACTCTGGGCGTGTTCGGCGTACTGCCGATCGATCCCGAGTTCGTCGCCGAGCAGATGTCAGTCGTGCTCTCGGACATCGGCGCGGACGCCGTCAAGACCGGGATGCTCTATTCCGAAGAGATCATCGCCGCCGTCGCCAGCACGCTCGAGGCGCGCGCCCGGCGTTTGCCGGTGATCGTCGATCCGGTGATGGTCGCCAAGGGGGGCGCCGCGCTCTTGCAACAGCGCGCGCGCGTCGCGCTGGTCGAGCGGCTATTGCCGCTCGCAGCGCTGATCACTCCGAATGCGCCGGAGGCGGCCGCGCTGTCCGGGTTGAAGGTCGAAACCGTCGCCGATATGGAGCGCGCGGCCGACGCACTGCTCGCGTTCGGCGCGAGCGCGGTGTTGATCAAGGGTGGGCATTTGCCGGGCGAGCTGATCGTCGACATTTTGCGGACCGCGGACGGCGACGGCATGCGCTTCGAGCACCCGCGCATCGCCACGACCGCCACGCACGGCACCGGCTGCACGTTGGCGTCCGCGATCGCGACCGGAGTCGCGCTCGGGTTTACGCTGCAGGGCGCCGTGCAACGCGCCGAAGACTACGTGGTGGAAGCGATTCGCACTGCGCCCGGGCTCGGCAAGGGCCACGGCCCGCTGAACCACGGCCACCTGCTCGGCGCCCGCTTGAACTGAATTTCACGTCCGGCTTGCGGGGGTGATAGTCTCGGCGGCGTGATTCGAGCCATCGGCTTTGCAGTGGGTGCGATGCTGCTTGCGGGGGCCTGTGTGCCGCCGCCGAGCGCGCCGCGCCTGCGATCCTTCCGTGCGCCGCCACCTTTGCAAAGATCCGCGCTGCGTCCGCCGGAGTTTCGTGGCTATCGCCTGGCTGCGAGCTACGTCGAAAAGAGCCCGTTTCACGACAGCGCGCCGCTCCGAACGGGGGCGCTCGTGGGCGGGCTGCGCGTGCGCACGGATGCCAGCGGGCTGAGCCTGGCCGATACCATCAGCGAGCCCGCGCTGCGCGGTGGTAGCCCCGTGCCCGAACCGCTCGGTGGCGGCGTGCTGTTTTGGAATACGACCGCGCTCTACACGTCCGAGACGTTCCTCGGGCTCCTGCACCCGCTCTTGGATCTCGGCTTCGCTCCGGCCACCGCTTCGTTCGGGCCAAAGTTCGTCTTGGTGCACGGCAGCGAGGGCCAGCGCGTGGCGCTGGATTTGCGCGCTCGCCAGCGCGTCGAGCTGAGCCCACGGTTGTTGGTCGACATTGCCTCTACGCCGGACGGCCGAGCGGTGGCCTTGCTCGAGGGCGGCCAATGCGCGCTCAGCACCGACGCTGGCAAGAGCTACCAACCGCTCAGCTTGCCCGCGAGCGAGCGCGCGCTCGCCGTCACCCGGGAGGGTGATGCGTTGCTCGTGCGGCTCAGCTCGGGGTCGAGCTTGCGCCTGGAAAAAGCCAGCCCGCCGCGTGTGCTCAATCCGGCGCCGAGCGCGCCCAATAAGCTGCGCTCGGACGCGCTTTGGCCGCTGCCCGAACCGCCGCTGGAGCGGGCGCTCCGTTTCGGCGCGCCGCTCGGCGAGGGCTTCGCGGGTGTGGCCGTAGCGGGCGCCGTGGCCACGGTCAACCTGCGCACGGGCGAGCTCGTGCAGATGACGCGCGCTTTGGTGCCGAGCGATCTCGATTGCCGCGCGCTCGACGCAAACGGCGCGTTGCTGCTCGTGTGCTCGTCGCCGACGCAGGGCTCGATCGTGCTTTCCGATGTGTTCGGCGAGCGCCCGACCACGCAAGCCAAGTTTCCGCCCGGCGTGCGCTTGGCGTTCGCAGATGGCGTCTTGTTGGCCGCGTCGCGCTGTGACGGGCAAGCGCAGCCGGCCGCGGTTTGCGTGCGCGCCGCAGACGGCCGCTTTCATGATTTCGACGTCAGCGCGCGGCTCAATGCGCTCAGCCAAAGCGCGAGTGCGGCGCCTACGCCTACGCCTACGCCCACGCCTGCGCCTGTCAAAGGCTCGCCCGCACCCGTCGCGATCAGTCATTATATTCCGAAGGAGGGTTGGGGTGCGCTGGCGGTCGTGACCGGCCCGGTTCCGGGTTTGCTCGACGTGCAGAGCGGCGCGTTCGTGCCGCTTGCGCCGGAGGTGCCGCGCGCGCTGCTCGACGGGCCGCGCGGCAAACACCCGGGGCTCGCGCTCGATTGGGTCGCGCTGCCCGACGGTGCCGTGCGCGGCTGGCTCGGCCGAACGAGCGTGAGCGTCACTCGCGATGGCCGGCTCGAGCCGAGCGTGTACGAATTTCGCACGCTCGTGGCCGCCGGCGTTCACGCGCTCGCCTTCGACAAGGGTCATCGCGCCTTTCAATCCGCGGATTGGGGTCACACCTGGGTTGAAACGCTCGCTCCGCCGGGCTCCGCTTCCGGTGGCGCTTCGGTCACTAATCCCAACTGTTCGGCGGTCGGCTGTCACCTCGGTCCGTGGTTGCTCGTGGGTTGGGAGCCGCAGGTGCCCGGCGCTTTCTCACGCGCGCAGCTCGTTCCCGCTCCGCCCAGCATCGTGCGGGCACCGCTCCGGCTTTTGAGCTGTAAAGAGCGCAGCGCGCCGATCGTGTCCGAGCAAGCCGCTGTGATCGCCGCGGCGGCGGAGGAGAGCGCAGCGCTCGCGTTCGGCGGGAAAGCGCCGCTCGCGTCCGCGCTCTCCGGTACTTCGCGCGGCTTCTTCGTTTGGGCCACTCAGCACCCGATCGTGGGCGCGGGGCTCGCGGTCGGGCTGCGCGGCGAGGTCGCAACGCAGCTACCCTTGCCCGTCCCTGAAACGGGTACACCGGAAAAAAATTGGCGCGGCTACGCGCACACCAAAAACTTCAGCTTCGTGCCCGCTTTCGAGCCGAGCGCGCGCACGCGCAGCGTTGCCGTCAGCTGGCGCGCGCTGTTCGACACTGCAGCCGCCGCCGGCTCGCCTGCGCCCAGCTTGCAAGGCAGCGACGACCCGAGCTTGCCGGCGTTGCCGGTGTTGGCGCGCGGAGCAGGCCAGACTGACGGCTTGCTGCTCGATGACGGGACGCCGGTTTGGGCGCATGAATCCGGCTCAGCCGAAGCGTTTGCGCTGGGCGCCGAGGCAGCCGACCACACGCTGATCAGCGCCGTCGCCAGCGCGCCGCACAGCTTGGCAGTGTTGATCGCGGGCTCCGACGGCTCGCTCGAGGTGCGCGAGCTGAGCGGCGGTAAGGGCCGGCGCTTGTTTCAGATCCCGAGCCTCGACGGCGCGCTCTATCCCGAAAATGCGGACGCTCTGGCGCTCGGCGCAAACGGCGCGCTCGCCGTGCTGCGCACGCGCTCGGGCCGCGAGCCTGCGACGAGCGCCGACCCTGCGGTGCTGCTCGACGAGCACGGCGAGCCCACGGTGCTCGCGCCGTGGTCGCAACTATTTTTGGCCGACGCGCCCGAGTGCAAGGAAGCCCCGAGCGACTATCGCGTCATTTTGCAAACCAGCGGCGCGTGGCTGAAGCTCGTCGAGGGCGGCGTGCCCGTGAGCGCGGAGGCGACGGATGCCGGCATGTTCGCGCTGCTGCGGCTCAATGCCAGTCGCATTTGTGTCGAAGGCTTGGAGCTCGCCGCGGAGCCCGTACAGCGCGCGGATGCGGAATTTGCGACCCATCTCGCGGCGCGCTTCGTCGGTCCGGGCAAGGGCGCCGCGCGGCTCGGCTTCGCGCCGGGCTTCGAGCTCCGCCAAGCCCTCGACTGCAGCTTGTCGGCCTCGCCTTAGCATGGCATATCGAGTGCGCATGGCTCGCGCTCGGGTTCGGCTGTTCGCGCTGATCTGCTACTCGGCGTGCAGTGCGCTCTCCGCGTGCATGACCGATCACGCGGCGCTCGAGAAACAACCGAGCCCCGGCGGCGGCGCGGGCGGCTCCGGCGGTGTGCTCGGCACTGCTGGCCAGCCACCCGCGGCGGGCACTGGCGGCCAAGTCGGCACGGGCGGACATCCAGATGACGAAGCGCCCGGCAGCAGCGTGCTCACCATCGTCCACGGCGTGGTCGATGCACCGAGCGTGCTCGTGTGTTGGGCCACAGTGGCCGACGACGGCACGGTCACGCCGTTCGGCAAACCGCTCTCGCGTACACCACTCGAGTACGGCCAGAGCATCGTGCTGCCCTCGATCACCGGCGCAGATCCGGCGAGCGACGTGCTCGAGCCATTCTTGCTCGCCGGCGAGCTCGATCTCGTGTCGGGGCTCGACTGCGCAGCGGCCATCGAGCGCGCGCAAAATGAAGAAGCGCCGTCGCCCCCATCCGGCGCTGCGGGCAGCGGCGATCTGGGCGCGGGGGGCAGCGCGGCAGAAGGCGGCGCGGCCGGCTCCGGTGAGGGCGGAGCGGCAGGCGCCGCGAGCGAGCCGCAACCGCGTTTGCGAGCGCGCGGTTTGCCCGCCATTCCGGCCGGCACCTTGAACGGAGGTCGCAGCTACTTGCTCGTGGCAAGCGGCTGCCTCGGTGGTACCGGGTTCAGCGCCGCCAATGCGGAAGCGTTTTGCGGCACCGGCTACTCCGAGCACCAACCCACCGTGACGGCGACGTTCGTCGCTCTCTCTCGCGCGACCTCCGCGGCTGACGTCGGCTTGCAGGTCATGCACGCCTCGCTAGCCACCGGCCCCATCAGTGTGAGCTCGCGGCCAGCGTCTCCGTCCTCTGCGGAAAGCCCCATTTCAATCGTCCGCAGCGACGTCCCAGGGGGGCTTTTGCCGCGCCCGGCGTACATTGGGCACACGGCGTTCGATTACGGCAGCGCACGTGGCTATCGTTTGGAAGTCGCTCAGCAAAGTGCCACTCTGCTAATCGAAGCTTGGGCGGACGTGCTCGCGCAGGGCGGCCTCAGCGCGCTCGAAGATGGCTCGAACTACGCGCTCGTGCTGATTGGCCCGCGCGCAGATTTGACGGCGGGGCCCGTGTTTTGGAATCTGCCTACCGTGACTGTGGTTCCCGCAGACCCAAAGTGATAATTTCGCGCGGTTCCGGCCGGTGCCGGCCTTAACGGAAAAAGGACGACTCATGAACTTGGTCAAATGGGGTATCGCGAGTGTGGTCGTTGCGTGCGCGGCAGCCGTTGCCTGCGGCGGCTCGAGCAGCAGCAGTGGGAATGGCAGCGGAGCCGGCACGAGCAACAGCTCGGGCGGGTCTTCGTCGAGCAAGGGCGGGTCCTCGTCGACGACCGGCGGATCTTCCGCGAGCAGCGGTGGCTCGTCCAGCCATGCGGGTTCGACCAGCACGGGTGGCGCAGGCGGTGGCCTCAGCTGTAACCCGATGATGCCGGACATGGGCGCGACCTGCCCCGCTTTCACCAACTGCATCGAAACCAAGTGCAAGACTCAGCTCGACGCCTGCTCATCCACGAGTGGTGTCTGTGCCGATTACGACAAATGCGCGCAGCCCTGTAACTGCGATCAGACGTGCCTCGGCAACTGCACGGCTTCGACCGCTTGCATGGGCTGCTTCACCACTGCCGAGAATTGCGTGCTCTCGCAATGCTTCAACGACGCATTGTCCTGCGGTACGGGTAGTGGCGGCACGGGCGCTGGCGGCACGTTCAGCCTCGACGCGGGCAGCCAAACCTGCGCCGATCTGGCCACCTGCTGCGGGACGATCAGCGACGCGCAACAAAAGTCGTCGTGTCAGATGCTCGTGGATCAGAAGGTCGACCTGTTTTGCGGCCTTGCGTACTCCTCCTTCTGCCCCTGAGCGAACACCGCACAATCGACCTCGAGCTCGCGCAATCCGCGCGGGCTCGAGGCGTTTTGTGTGCTCTTGGGCGCTTCAATCAGCATGCGGTGCTCGGTGCCGCCGTTGATTTTTTGATGGTCACGCGGCGCGGCCCAGAGCACCCAGCCTTCGGCGGCGCGGCCCGCCATTACGGCGCGGGCGGGAACGCATTCGAAGGCACGCTGCTCGCTGGCGCTGGCGCGCTCGGAGTCGGCGCGTTCGGAGCCGGCGCGCTCGGAGCCGGCGCGCTCGGAACTGGCGCGGCCGGCGGTGCCTCACTCGGCGCTGGTGACGTCGCAGCAGGAGGAGGCGGCGGAGGCGGCCCGACCGGCAACAGATACGGCTGGCTCGCACGTTCGTGCTGTTCTTTCGCGTCGGCGCAGCTGCCCGTCTTCACATAACCGTAAATCGCACTCGACGCGAACAGCGCCACGAACCCCACCCCGAGTCCGATGTCTGCGCCGCGCGTGAGCTGGCTGCCGCTGTAGTCGCTATCCGTGCGCGACAGCGCGTAGCCCGTGCGCGCCACCTCGAGCCCCGCGAACACCGTATCCAGAATGGGCGACGCTTTGCTGGTCGTGCACTCGACCGGCTCTGACGGCGGCATCGCTTCGACATTGGCCGGCTTTCCGCGTACGAACAAGAACGAGCAGCCGGTGCAGCTCAAAATCAGCCCCAAAATCCCAGCCCGCCCAATCAACGTAATCATCTATTTCCTCCACACGAACGACTGAGCGAAGGCTAACATGCTCGCGCGGATCCACGAAATGTGGCGCGGCTCGGGAGCGAGCACTTCTATGTACAAGTCGTCTTGGTCGTTTCTGTTGCTGCTGATTCCACTGCTCGTTGGCTGCGCTGGTTCTTTCGAATACGCGCCGCGCCCGCTCACGGGCGGCGCATGGCAGGCGAGCGCCGTCGCAGTCTCGGTGGCGGATGCGCGTGCGGATGCCGCGAGCACACTGCCTCCCGTGCCCGCCATGACGATGGGTAATGACGGGCAAACCAAGGACATGCGTCTGCCGCCCGAATTCACGCAATTCGTCCGCTGGCGGCTCGGGCAGCTCATCAGCCAACGAGGGCCGCGCTTTCAGCTGATCATCGTGCCCGAATCAGTGCGTGCCGGCTGGAGCTCGACGCTCTGGGCGGAGACCGAAACGGCCAACGTGGCGCTCACGTTCCGCATCACGACGGAGGACGGCAGCCGCGTGCTTCTCGAAGGCCATAGCGAACGCTCGCAATCATTCTCGTCGGCCGATGCCAGCGACGAGGAGCTCGCGCGCGTCTTTCGCGCCGCCTGCAACGATAGCTTCGATGCCTTCTTCGGCTCCGCCGCCAACGTGAAGCTCCTGAACGACCTCGCGCAAGCGCCCGCTCGGCCCCTCTCGGCCGTGCCTCCCCGCGCCTCGCTCGCCAGCGCGCGCCGCGTGCAGTAGGGCTGGTCCCTGGTCCCTGCGTAAACGTGCCCGTGCCCGTCTGACGATACGGCACAAGTTAGCGCTGCCTACCCGCGTGAAGACCTGCTGCGGGTGGCGCCAATGATTGGTCGGTTCTCGACCGTGAAAGCGGAAATCACATTCGCTAGGCAAAGTGCATTGGCGATCGCGACACGGGAGGAGCGACGAGCGACGTTAGGCCTCCTCATCGTCACTGGGGCGATCGAAGGAGGTCGTGCTCGGCGCGCACGAAAAAGCGCCACTGAGCGTGATGGGCTCTTTTTTGAGTTTTCCTTTGACAGCTTTCGAGAGGAGTCGCGCAAGCTTGAGGCTGCGCGAGACTTTGTGCTACGTGCTCGTGCGACGTCACGGTCTGAAGCACTTTCGTAGGGTCGATGAATTTCGAAGTCATCGTGTTGTCGGGGAGTCGCTAGCGCGTCCGTGCGGAGCTTAAAGATCCACGTGTTAAAGTTCACTGATGAACAACGGGGAATTCTGGGAGTTGAGTCATGTGGCGGATGGTGAGCTGCAA
>Ga0068855_100000625_pt1 | contig 43457 bp, 44 predicted proteins | sample KBSCornC52_FD_66592 | JGI IMG/M metagenome (GOLD analysis project Ga0068855, IMG submission 66592) | Corn rhizosphere microbial communities from Kellogg Biological Station, Michigan, USA - KBS Corn C5-2 | ecosystem: Host-associated > Plants > Roots > Rhizosphere > Soil ... | reverse complement strand
CGCCATTATTATTGGCTTTGTGTTGCACAGCCAGTCTAAATCGAAATCAGCTGCGCTCAACCAGTCGTCTGTTACATTGAGCTCCGGCGTACTCGATAAACTGGGTGTGAGTCGGGCCGCCATTGGCACAACCGGGCTGCAGTTAGTAGTTGGCCCGGACGCTCGCTTTAATGGCAAGTTGCAGGTGGCTAGCGATGTTAATATCGGTGGCGCCCTCAAGCTTAACAGTAAATTTTCGGCCAATGACGCTTCACTTACACAGCTGGAGGCCGGCAATACGTCGCTCAGCCAATTGAACGTGAATGGCGATGGGACGATTTCTACGCTGACGTTACGCAAAGATTTGTCGGTGCAGGGTATTACCAGGCTGCAGGGCACAGTTACTATAAGTCAAATATTAACTGTTAATAATAGTGCCAACATTTCGGGCAACTTGGCTGTGGGTGGCACATTATCAGTTGCCAACTTCCACGCCAGCAGCCTGACGTCGGACACGACACTAACCATTGGTGGCCACATTATTACTCATGGCACCGCACCTGGCGTCGGGCCCGGTCCAGCCTTAGGTTCGAACGGTACGGTTTCGATTAGCGGCAACGATGCCGCGGGCACTGTAGCAGCCAACGTCGGTACTGGCGCTGGCAGCGGTATCTTAGCCAACGTTTCTTTCCGGGCTCAGTACGGTACCACGCCGCATGTCATTGTCACGGCTGTCGGTGCCGGTGCCGGCAGTGTGTATGTGACACGCACCATCGGCGGCTTTAGCATTGGCGTAAACGGCGCGTTAGCACCCGGCGGCTACGCATTCGATTATATTGTCGAACAGTAGACTACATATTCACAAACAGCATCACTTCGTTGTCGCGGACAGCGACGATGCCGTTATGAATCTCAAAGGTAATGGGTTCGCCGCTGGTTTCTATAACGACATCACCCGCACTTAAAATCGAAAAGAAATCGGCGTGTTCCGGCAAGATATCAAACCGGCCGACTTTATTGGTGGCCGAGACTGACTGCGCGTCGCCCTCATAATATATATGAAAGGGCGCCCGGGCGATGACCGACAATTGCTCGCCTGAAGCTATGTTGCCAAACAATTTCATTTTTTGGCCTCAGGCTTTTTATCATCCTTACTTTCGTCTTTCTTGTCGTCGGCTTTTGCTTCGTCCTTAGGCTTGTCCTTGTCGTCTTCCTTTGTGGCGGTTTCATCTGGTTTGTCTTCGGCCTTGGCATCCGGTTTGGTGTCAGCGGGCGGTGTATCTTTAGTGGGTTCGTCGGCTTTCTTGGCTTCGGCCACCGGCTTGGAGTTAAGAATATCTTCGATGCCATCCAGTGTTTGTTTGAGCGTAAAGTACTGGCCCGGTTTGCCGGTTAGGTGCTCGGCCACCGAGAAATCTTGCGAGAAGAATTCGACGAGCTTCTTAGCGTTTTGGAAGTCGGCTCGGTCAGCCGGCGACAGCTCGTTTTCACCCACAATGGCGATAATGTTCTTCAGAGATTCGTACTTTTGCATAATGGCTTGGACTTTACCGGCCAGCTGGTAGTGGCGTTCGCCAACAATTGCCGGCGTCAAAAGGGAAGACGTCGTTTTCAGCAAATCAACAGCCGGACGGATACCGCTTTCGGCAATTGAGCGGGACAGTACCAACACAGAGTCGAGCTGCTGCTGAATAGCTTGCACGGCCGGGTCGGACAAGTCGTCCGCCGGAATGTAGACGGCTTGCACCGAAGTAATCGTACCTTTTTCGGTCGAACTAAGGCGGTCTTCCAGGCGGCGCAGTTCGGCAAAAACAGTTGGCGAATAACCACCCTCGGATGGGATCAGTCCAAGGTTAGTGGACAGTTCGGTTAAGGCCTGGATGTGGCGGTAAATATTGTCTACAAAGAACAGAATGTCGCGGCCCTCTTCGTCGCGGAAGTACTCGGCGGCTGTGGCGGCGGCTGGTGCCACCATCGAGCGGATGGCCGGCGTGGCGTCCATCTGCCCAAAGAACATCACCGTATTTTTCAGCACGTCGGTTTCTTTGAGCGTTTCGTATAATTCGTTACCTTCGCGAATGCGCTCACCAACACCGCAGTAAATCGACAGAGCGTCTTTACTACTTTGGGTGACGTTGTGGATCATTTCCATAGTCAGGACGGACTTACCGACACCAGCACCACCAACAATGCCGATCTTGCGGCCCTTCACAAACGGCGTCAAAAAGTCGATCACTTTTAGGCCGGTTTCGAGCAACTCGAGTTTGTCGCTGCTGCGGTAACTCTTGGTGCCCGTCGCTTCGCTAATAACTTTGCGGTTGTCTTTAACCTCGGCGGCATTGTCGAGTGGCTCGCCCAATGCATTAAAAACGCGGCCTAGCGTTTTTGGCCCGACTGGTACGGTAACTTTGGTGCCACTGCGTGACACTTTTTGGCCGCAGCGCAGGACTTGGCTGTTGGTCAAGTTAATGCAGACGGCTGTCTCGGCCCGGAAAAAGCTGACTTCTAGAAAAACTTCGGGGTAGCCTTCGACAATCAACAGCTCCTTTTCATCGGGGCGATCACCTAAAATTTCTACCTCGGCCATCAAACCGCGCAGGGAACTAATAATGCCTACAGATTTGCTGCTGGTGACTGTTTTGGCGGCTTCTTTGGCTTTACTCATCGTCGTCCCCTTGTGGCTTGGGCATGTTGGCGCTTCTTTTTCAGGCTGACCATCACTTCGCGCAGGCGGCGGTCACTTTCGGACCTTTTTGCGCGGTGGAACTCGAGTCGGTAATCGCCCAGCAGCTCAGTGGCACGCTTTTTAGCCACCGCCATGGCATTAAAACGACTGGCAGCTTGAGCCAAGCCGGATTCCAAAATTGTTTGGCTGAGCGCCAAGGTCATCATGGTCATTTCCATTTGATCGGCAATTTCGTCGAGTGACGGCTCAAAAATGGTGCCGGCAGGTGTCATGGCGTCTTCATCAGCTTCCTCGCTCATGGCGCGCATGCTCGAAATCAGGTCAATCGTTTTAATTTCTTGCACGCCAAGCGAGACGTACTCTTCGTAGTACACAATTACTTTAGAGTAGGGCAGGATGGCTTCGATGACCGGCGAAACATCGATGTAACGGTCGGTTTCCGGCACCTGGAAGTAGTGCTTATAAGGTATGCCGCGTTGCTTAAGCTGGGTCGCGCCGTGCGTGCCGAGCACAATAATGTCGGTGTTATTTTTGTCGTACGACTGCAGCATGGTCTCGATTAAGCGTAGGTCAATGTCTCCACTCAGACCGGCTTCGGCCGAAATGAGCACAAACACGGCCTTGTCTTTTTCGGCGTAGTCGCGGCTAGTAATGCGCGAGCTCGGGTCAATCCGCAGGGCAGTGTAGCGCTGCCACAGCAGCTGGAAAAACTGCTTGGACAGTTCAACTTTATTTTTCACTTTAGCCACCTGTGTACTAGCAATGCTTTCAAACACGCCTGTCAGATCATTGACGGTCGTAATTTGCTGGCTCTCTTTTTCAATGGCACTAGCTCTTCGCATGAGCTTCCTCCTCCTCTTTTTGGGCAGGAGCCGGTTTGGCGGCGTCAGGCGCTGGGGCGTTGGTCGATTTGATAGCGTGCTTTTTAAGCAACTCAGCTTCCAAACGGTCAAAGTCTTTCTCGTCCTTAACTTGTGAAGCAACCTTTTTGGCCGACTCTTTCAGGGCAGGCACATCAAGCAAAGTCGTGCCACCAGCCAGCAGGATGGTTTCCAAAAACAGCTGCTGGACAGTCAGTGAATGACGCTCCTGCGGCGGCTGCTGCAGCGCTTCGTAGATCTGGTTACCGGTCTGTAAGTCGATGTTGGCTTCTTTGGAAAGGCTCGAACCAAAGTGCGAGAATTCCTCTGCCTGCTTAAACTTGGCTATGGTCTTAAAAAGCGTACCGGACAAGCGTTTTTGTCGTCCGGTTTGGGCCTGACCACCAACACGCGAGACTGACAAGCCGGCGTTCACGGCCGGGCGGATACCTTTGCGGAAGACGCCGAGGTCAAAGATAATCTGGCCATCGGTAATCGACATAATACTGGTTGAAAGATAGGCTGTAATGTCGTCGTTTGGCGTAATGACAACTGGCAGGGCGGTCAGCGTTTTGCCGTTTTCGAGCAGTTTACCGGCTCGCTCCAGCAAACTGGAGTGGGCATAGAACATATCACCCGGGTACGAGTCACGGCCGGGATCAACTTCCTGCAGGAGTGACAACTGGCGGTAAGCCTCGGCGTGGCTGCTGAGGTCGTCGTAAATAATGATCACATCTTCGCCGGCATACCAGAGGTATTCAGCCATGGCACAAGCGGCGTACGGCGCTAGATAAGACTGCGTCAGCGAGTCAAAGATATCGGCCAAAACCACAATCGTGTGCTCCATTGCGCCGGACTCTTCAAGTTCAACCAACAGATGCTCGATGTCTACTTTGCGCTTGCCAATCAGCACGTAGACAACAATTCGTTTTGAACCCTCTTGGTTGGCGCTGAGCTGGCTCAAGAAGGTACTCTTACCGGATTTACTGTCGCCGAGTACCGCAATACGCTGACCAAGCACCACCGGGAAAAACATATCGACGGCCGTCACACCGCTGGCCAATTGCTCGTTTAACATGCTGCGCGCCATAATGCCGGGCGCCGGGTTAAAAATGCCTGATGTAGCAGTGGTGCGAATAGCGCCGTGACCATCAACCGGTTTGCCCATCGGCGTCACCACGCGGCCAACCAGGCCTTTGCCAACCGGCACGCTCAGGACGTCGTTTTCGACGGCTGCCAGCGTGCCGGGGGCCATCTTTTCGGAGTCAATGTTAAATAAAATAACGCGGTCGCCGTACGCTTCGCGCACCAAGCCACGTTGGCCATCTTCAAACAAAACTTGCGCGCCCAAGCGGACACCCTCCAGGCCCTTAACCTCGATAATGAAGCTGTTGGAGGCAACCACTTCACCCGTTAGGGCGTTAGCTTCGACCAGTTTTTGGAAGGCGTGATTATCAAACACGGCGCAGTACCTCAGGGAATTTCGCGCTGCCAGCTAGAATTTGGCGCCGAAACGACCAGTCGTAGACGTGGCTGCCATACTGCACGACCATGCCACCGAGCAGGGTTGAATTAAACCGGAAATCAACCAAAACGTTGGGCGCAATGTGCTCGCGGCACCAATTGACCAGCGACTTTTTAAGGCTGCCCGGTGCAATCGCCGCTAGGGTAATGGTGATGCGCGGCGATTTGGCCTCGATGTAACTCAGCTCGTCAATTAACTCATCGAGATCTTTGCGTTTGAGCGTGCCTTTGCTCGCCACGGCCCGGATTAAATCTTGAGCGGCTGGCGAAATTGGCGGTGACTCGACTTGCTTGCGCTTACGAACGCCGACGCGGGCTTTAATGCCGTTTTGGCCATACCAGCGCGCGTAATCGCGGATTTCCAACCCCAGCGCCCGCACATCTTGCGATGACGATACGCTCTCGTCCAACTTAAGCTTCATCGGTTACACCCTTTGTAAACTCAGCTTTATGTTCTTCGAGCGTCGAGAGCAGGTAACTAGTCTGGCTGCCTAAATCGACATCATGCTGCAATGTTTCTAGCAAAAAGGCTGTGACGGCGTCGGCCAGCTTGGTGTCGATCTGTTTTATCAGCAGATCTTTCTCAGCCGCCATATCTTCGGCCAGCTTGGCCTTTAGCTCGGCCTGGCGAGCAGCCAGCTCTTCGCTGACGCCACCCAGTTCATGCGAAGTTTCTTCGTGCAGTTTGGCAAAATCCTGTTTGTAGCGTTCAATTTCGCCGGCCACAATCTCGCTGGCAATGCGGCTAACCTGCTTGTTAATCTCGCCGCCGGTTGCTTCCAAATCGCCTTGTAACTGCTTGGCTGAATGGTTCAAAATTCGTTTGAATTCTTCCTCCGACTCTTCGAGCATCTTTTGTTTGACGGCTGGTGGTATCGGCGTTGTTGGACCGCCGTGCTTACCGTTCTCGGGCTGATGTGTCAGATGAGCATACATGTGGCGCACGGCCTCCGACGCTAAAACACCAACCGCAAACACGTCCACCAGTATAAAAATGTATAAAAATATCGTCATAATTTTGTCAGAACCAGGTAGATTGCTACCGTCGCCACCCCCATAATAACTACTACTAACGAAGATAACTGGACGACATTACGATAGACGGCCGCCTGCGACATTGGGTTGCGGCCGACCGAGATAATGCTGCTGTGAATCATTGCGTAAATAATGCTAACCACCACAATAAGCGTAACAATAAAAATGCCAATACTCACTAAAATTGGCAAAGAACTGACCGTTTTGCCGGCCAATGCGTTGGCAATATTCTGCACGGCCGAAGGAATCAGCGTTTTATCCGGTTGCTTGTAATAGTACGAAACATTGATCAGGGCAGGTACCTGACCCAATGTCACCGTATGCTTTTGGCCGTTTTTGTCAGTATAGCTTTGCTTGCTGCTAGTGGTGTTTGGGAAAACATCCTGTGAAATGCCGACCACTTTAACGTTGTTGGTGGCTTTCATGCCGACGCCTTTTATGGGTGAAGCAGTGATGGCGTCCCCCTGGTGGATGTTGCCGTTCATATCAGACACCAAAACCTGCTCAATGCCGCTTGTAGCGACCTCTACCTGGTTGCTCTGGTCGGACGCCAGCGTTACCTGCGAGTTATCACTGGCAATTACCACACCAAAGATGTTGTTGGCACTGGTTACGCTCGTAGTGTCCACCCGGTCAGACGTGTTTTGTTGCAAACTGACGATAGAACCGACCGGCAACTGGCTACTGGCCGAAAAATCCTGCGAAATCAAAGTGGTGGCGCCAGCCACGCCGCATGAAGCAGCCAATCCGGTCGCCACTACAATTGCCGCCCAGGTACGCGTACTGAGCCGACTGACCCTTATCCACTTCTGTGTTTTCATGCTTGGTCTTATTATAGCAAAAATAACGCTTAAGGTAATCCGTAAGATGTTTAGGTAAATTTGTGATATTTAAGACACATAACAGAGGTGAGTGTTTCATACTGCTATTGCTTATTGGGCAAATCAGTAGAATACTAAACTTGTTATCTCTTTGAAATGTCAATTATGTATATACTATTGCAAAATACACAAAATAGTAGGATAATATACCTAAAACTTACCCATTATGTCAGTCATTGAATTTCAACCCTCAGTAGTAACGCCCCAGCCAGATGCCATGGAAGGCACTTTTGAAGATTTAGTAGGGCAGGCCAAAGCAGCCGGCTTACCAGAGGCTATCCCGTCAAAGTTACAGGACTTAAGCGAGCAATCACTGGCTGCTGGCTTGTTACGCGAGGCGATCGATCGAGCCATGCAGACTGGCCAGCCAGAAGTTGAATTTGGACCGGGTGTGGACTGGTATAGCATCTTATCCGGTAACCGTGTGAAGGACGTAGAACGTCGTTCCGACTGGCAAACTCCACGTCCAGTCGAGCTTGGCGTAGCTATGGCTGCATTAACGCGCTTGCAAGACACACACAACAAGCTTAGCGTGACACTGCGTGAAAGCATTCTCGCTTTAGCTGGGCAAACCGTGACGGCTCGAAGCAAACAACTTTGCGTCGTACCAACCTGGCAATTGGTCAGCCCGGTAGGCGGCAAGCACGCCAAAAAAGCAGTTCCAGAAATGGTTTCGGAATTCTCGGGGCGCCTCGTAGACATCATCGTGGGTGATGAGCCGGTGCTCGTAATTGAAGGGCAAAATGAAGCTGGGGAGCTGTGTATTTCACGCGCTCCGGTGCTTGATCAGTACCATCGTGTTGCAGTGGATCTAGTTGCAAAAAAAGACTAAACTACCCCTGTTAAGTTTGAGTAAAAAATGTGCTCAAACTTTATTTTCAGCTACCGGTGATACAATGAGGCAGTGAAGTACTTCCATGCCACCAACAAGCTCGATAAAGCCTTTGAAATTGGCCTACTATTTAAGGCAATTGATGGCATCATTGAGGTCATTGGTGGCCTGTTCTTTTTGCTCCTCAACCCATATTGGGTGACGCGTTATGTCCACAATTTAACCGACCCGGAACTAGCCGAAAATCCGCACGCTTTCATACCAGTGCATTTGTCGCACTGGGCCAGTAACTTCACAAAGGGCAGTGCGGTATTCGCCGGTTTATATTTGCTGTCGCATGGCGTCGTAAAGCTTGTTCTGGTAGTCGAAATACTCCGCAACCACCTTTGGGCATATCTGGGGCTGCTGATTGTTACCATAGGTTTTATCATCTACCAGCTGATTCATATTATTGCCGTTAAGCCGACCATTAGTTACATTTTGCTCACTGTCTTTGACGTTATTATCGTGTACTTGACCTGGCGAGAATACGGCCGCCAAAAGGAACTGCGCGCCGACCACAGCAAAGCTTCGGCCGCCTAGCCGTGATCTGTTATAATACCCCTGATTCGCCAGGTAAATGCCACCTTAGCTCAGTTGGTAGAGCGACGCATTCGTAACGCGTAGGTCAGCAGTTCGATCCTGCTAGGTGGCTCCAGGAACTGCGGGTGTCGTATAACGGCCATTATGTATGCTTCCCAAGCATAAGACGGGAGTTCGACTCTCCCCACCCGCACCAAATATTCGAAATTAAGACGAGCCCGGCAAAGGCTCTTTTTTATAGCCTTATTTACAAGTGACATTTGCTACAGACCGTGTCTTCCACCCCTGTAAACATAACCATTTTGAAATAATTTCGTAACATTGGTGAGTTTATATTTTGGCTGAATAAATTCGTGCGCACACGTCAATAATGTGGTGTGTGACGTACGTCAACGAGTGACGATTGTCATTGTTCAGCAAGGCACTCGCGTAGGATCATACCCTCGAAAGCACAAAAGTTTAAGAGGAGAGCGTATGCGGAAGATGCGAGCCATAAAACCGATACTGTGGGCCACCGGCGGCATCACTCTATTAGTAGGCCCGGCATGGGCTTTGGCTGGCAGTGAATCAGGCGCAGGGAACGTACCGGTATCTAATGGCTCAGCAGCAACCCCCTCACCAGCTTCATCAAACGCATCAACATCAGACAACTCAAGCTCATCCAGTGCTGGCAGTAGTCAAACAAATGATTCCACAAATAATGTATCTGCAAATGTTGAGCAGAACTCCAGTAGTAGCGGAGACAACAATAGCTCTGCCAGTATTACAGTCAATGGCCAAACGTATACGGCACCACCGAATAGCTCGATTAATAAGACGGTGGTCAGCAACAACGGCCAGACAGTTACCAATGTATCGATGAGCCATGAACAGACTGGCGGCGCCAGTAACGGTAGCAACAGCACAGTCAATATTAATGTAAATCAGTCGTCAAATAGTGGTGTGCCGTAAACGAATAGGAGGTAAGGAGAAGGGCATCAGCCACAAGTAATAATTAAATGTATTTATATAAAGAGGAGAGCAACTATGAATGTATCACTCAGAAAAACCGCGACCGTAGTCAGTTCACTCGGGTTGCTGGTTGGCCTTGGTGGTGTCGCAGCCGCCGCCACAGGGACTAACTCAAACACTGGCCCAGACTCACACAACTCAGTCCGGTCACACGTTTCGAGCCGAGTCGACCTCGACAATCGTACACACATTAATGCCACGGTAAACAACCCACAAACGGCTTCAACCGGGAGTGCTTTGACATCTGGTAACACCAACGCTGGCGACGCTAGTTCTGGTGCAGCCAGCAACAACAGCACCCTCAATGCTTCGTTCATGGTAGACAACAGTGGTAGTAGCGCAGCAGCACTTGCCTCAGGCATGGGCGGTGGCGGTGGCTCATCATCTGGTACTAACGAAAACACTGGCCCAGGTTCGCACAACAGCGTCTCTTCCAGCGTTTGGACTAGCACCGACGTTGATAATGACACCAACATCAACGTAACTACTAACAACAGCCAAGTTGCCAACAGCGGTAACGCTCAAGTTAGCGGTAACACCAACGGTGGTTCAGCTAGCTCTGGCAACGCTTCAAACACCAGCAACACAACGCTTACGTTCGAAGTCACTAACTAATTAGTTAGAAATACTTCGCTAAGCATCTGCTTGGTATAAGAAGAGGGGAGTCGGGTGCAGACTCGGCTCCCCCAGGTCAGAAACATCAGGCAAGACAATAAGCCAGTAAGAGGAGACCCAGCATGAAACACCCGATACAGACAGCCAAACGAGTCCTGCTTACCAGCACCGCTGCTATTTTCATGAGTATTGTGAGCCTGCCGGCAATAACTTGGGCTGATAGTGATCCTACGCCCAGCCCCTCGCCGACACCAAGCTCGAGCACTAATGACAGTAGCAAACCGCCAGCCAGCCCAGATGCGTCGCAGTGGACCTACAACGCTGTAACTGGTCTTTGGGAAAACGATCTCTTTACCTGGGACCCGGTTACCGGGCAAACCACGCCTAAAACACCGCAGGAATTTAGTTATAATCCGGCGACTGGTCGCTGGGACAGCGCTCAATATCGCTATGACCCAGCTAGCAATAGCTATGTCCCTAACACGCCGCCAACCCCTACGCCGACACCATCACCCAGTCCGACGCCCGCTGCCTCGTCTGACACCAGCACGACTGCCGCTAACACACCGGCCGCCGCGGCTGCCCAGTCGCTAAATGCGCCAGTTACATCAGGCAATAGTGGCTCTGGTATCAATGTGTCGCAGGGCGGTACCGGCTTCTTTGATAACTATTACAATGCCAGTATCAGCAACGTCGTTACCTCCGGTGCTACCAGCGGTGCCGCGCTTGTGGTAGACAACACTAACGGCGGCAGTGCTACCAGCGGTAATGCCAGTGCCATCGCTAACGTCGTAAATATACTGCAGTCGGCTGCCAGCTTGCAGGGCAACCTGGCTACCTTCACCAGTAATATTAACGGCGATGTAAATGGCGACTTATTAATCGATCCGGCCCAAATCGCCTCACTGCAGGCGGCTACACCAAACGATGTTTCGAACACCGCTATTAACACAACTGCGAACACCAGTATGACTAACACTATCGGTGTTACAGCCACAAGTGGCGATGCAACAGTTTCGTCCAACACAAATGCAGGTGACGCTACATCAGGTAATGCCAACGCTGTGGCCGATGTTGTGAACCTGATCAATTCCATTATTGCTGCCCGCCAATCATTCCTCGGTGTCATTAATATCTACGGGAACCTCAACGGCAACATTACCGTGCCGCAAGGTTTTGTTGATAGTCTGCTAGCTGCTAATAACTCGCCAACAACTTCGACTGGCAGCAGTAGCACAACCAACCAAACAACCGACACCATCAATAATGCCCTGACTAGCAGCGCTACTAGTGGATCGGCAAATGTGTCGTCCAACACCACCGCGGGCAACGCTACCACTGGTAATGCGGCCACGAATGTCACCATCTTGAACTTAACCGGTCAGAAAGTTATAGCCTCCAATAGCTTACTTGTCTTTGTGAACGTGCTGGGCAAATGGGTTGGCCTGATCATGAACGCACCGGCCGGCACAACGGCCGCAGCTTTGGGTGGCGGCGTGACTTCCAACACGGTGGACACACCTGGTGATGTCACCAACAAGACCACGAATACTATTACGAACAACATCGGCCTAACAGCGCTGAGCGGTAACGCCACGGTCAGCGACAATACGCACGCTGGCAACGCTACCAGCGGCAACGCCACGACTAGTGCCAACCTCGCCAACATTACGCAGAGCCAGTTTGGCCTCAGTAACTGGTTCGGCGTGCTGTTCATCAATGTCTTTGGCAACTGGCTTGGCAACTTTGGTGTGCAACAGCCCCAAACCGCCTCTACCGGCGGTGGCGGCGGCACCAACGAGGCTGTCTTCCAGTTCGTGGCCGACAGCAACGGCTCGCCCAGTACACCGTCTTACAAACTCAACAAGTTGTGGCAAAGCGGCAGTGGCTTTAGCAGCACCGGTAGCTCAACTGGCTCATCACTCCAGAACACCACACTGGCTAGCACCAAAGTAGCCGCCAGCAGCGCAAAGCAGCCGCTTATCCCAGCTGCAGCCGCCGTCAAGTCCGACAAGAACAGCACGCAGCTGGTAGCCATCGCTATCTTCGGTGTTGGCCTGACCTTGTTCGCTGTCGATGGCACTCGCCGCTTCCGTCAGCATCACAACACCATCGCCTAAAGAGCGCCTACAAGTCTTAGAGAGTCTTCCACCAGTCAGCGTGTTCAATATCTTTGACGACCTGACTGAGCAGATCGACATTGCGGATCACAATATGCTTATCGCGATATTCAATGTAACCTTTGCGGTGCAGCTTCTCCATCTCGCGGGCAACACTCTCGCGCGATAAATTAACAGAGCCCGCAATCATCTGTTGGGTCACAGGTGCCTTAATGGTTATTTCGTCGCCGCTGCGCTCGCCGAAACGGTAGGCCATGTACAGCAGGCGGTAGGCCAGACGCTCGCTGGCGTACTTAAACTCGAGGTTATCAATGCGATCTTCGTAGATTTTGAGCTGTTGCAAAGTGGTCTGAATAAACTGGAAGGCCAGCGTCTGGTTAGTTTGCAACTTAGCGAGCAGGTTCTCACGCGGCAAGGAGTGCAGGGTAGTTGGGCTGATGGCTTGGTAGTACATATTCTGCGGGGTGGTATCGGTCAGCCACCACAGCGGAAAGATATCGCCCTTTTTGAGCAAAATATGGACGTACTGTTCGCCGCGGCTATTAATAGAGTAGGCTTGGACATAGCCTTCGGCAATCGACGAAATAGCGTCAGGTAGCTCGTAGGCCTGTAATATCAGCTCGCCCTTAGCGTAACGCCGTATACTACCTCTTGCAAAGTAGTTGGAGACGGGATTATCCAGATAGAGTTCGCGTAGTATTTGCACTTATTACCCTCATGTTTACAATACTACTAATATCACACACAAGGGGATTCACGGTGATTAATCTCACAGCAACAGGTGCGATTTGTTAATTCGTCACTACCCACTGCTAAGTGCTACAATAAAGCCTAACGTTATGGCCACTCCAAAGAAGTATATTCGCGATCATATTATCCTTTTGCTTTTGAGCGTGAACGTTTTTGTCGCGCTCTTTTCGATATTTTGGGTGCTTATTAAACTGAGCGGTAGCCGCAGTGGTGGCTACATTGTGCAGTACCGCCAGCACATTGGCATCAGCGCCTTCAAAACCGGCGATGTCAGCGGTCTCCTCAGCTTCATTGGCTTTGTCCTCGTGATTGCGCTTATCAATCTGGTGCTCAGCATGCGAGCTTATCCGCTGCGCCGCCAGCTGGCGCTAGCCATCTTGGCACTTGGCGTCTTGCTGCAGCTGCTAGCCTTTATTGTGAGTAACGCCTTACTTGTTCTTAGGTAGAGCTTGTGACAGATATCGAGATCCCTTACGAAAACGAGCGTGGCCGCCGCTACCGGTTTTTCGAAATCTTGCCGGGCGCCATTTCCTACAGCCTCTTCATCCTGCCCATCGCCCTGAGCTTTATCAACGTTACCGCCGTTGTTTTCTTTATTGTGGCCTACATTTTGATCTACTTCACACGCTCCGTCGCTGTTGATTTTCGAGCCTTGGCTGGTTACCGCGTTATGCGCCAGCACATGAAGCTGGACTGGGCCGAGCTGACGGCCGAAGTTGAAGCGGGCAAGAGCGATATCGAAAGCCACCCGGCCTGGCACTACAATAACCTCAAGCGCCTCAAAGAATCTGGCGTCGTGATTAAGCCTAGTCAGGTGACGCACGCCATCATCGTAGCCACCTACAACGAGAGCCGGGAAGTGCTCGTGCCAACAATTCAAACCATCCTTGACTCCGATTATGATCTGAAAAACGTTATCTTTGTGCTGGCCTACGAAGAGCGCGGCGGCGCCCTGGTCGAAGAGCAATCCAACGAGCTGATTACGGAGTTTGGTGGCAATTTTAAGGCCGCCATGGCCTATAAACACCCCAAAGGCATGAAGGGCGAGCTGATCGGCAAGGGGGCCAACATCACTTACGCCGCCCGCCAACTGCAAAAGTATTTGGAGGCGGAGAATATTGATCCGGCTCAGGTTATCGTGACGTCGCTCGACGCCGACAACCGGCCGCACAAAAAGTATCTGTCAGCGCTGACCTATCTGTACTGCGTCGCTCCAGACCCCATTCGCGCCTCGTACCAGCCACTGGCCATGTACACCAATAACATCTGGGATGCGCCAGCGCCGATGCGCGTTATTGCCACTGGTAACAACTTCTTCTATATTGTCCTGACGCAGCGGCCGCATCTGGAACGCAACTTCTCAGCCCATGCCCAAAGCATGCGCGCCCTTATAGATATGGATTTTTGGAGCGTCCGCACTGTAGTAGAAGACGGGCACCAATTCTGGCGCAGTTACTTCTATTACGACGGTGATTACCGCGTCTACCCACTGTCGATTCCGATCTACCAAGACGCCGTTTTGGCGCACGGTTACCTCAAGACGCTTAAAGCCCAGTTTATCCAACTCCGTCGCTGGACCTACGGCGCCTCCGACATCGCTTACATCGCCAACCAGGGCTTCTTTAAGAAGAACAAGGCGCCAAAAGGGGATGTGGTTGCCAAATTCTTCCGTACTCTCGAAGGCCACGTCACCTGGGCCACTGGCGCATCGCTGATTACCTTCGCGGCTTTCATCCCAGCGCTCATTAGCCCAAAAAGCTTCGCGGCCAACGAGCTACCCCTGTTAATTAGCCGCATCCAGACGATTGGCCTGGTCGGTGCGTTAGCCTCGCTCTACGTCAGCCTCAAAACGCTGCCGCCGCGCCCAGCCCGCTACAAGCGCCACCGCTCCATCTTCATGCTGCTGCAGTGGGTCTACCTGCCAATCACCACCATCGCTTACGGCTCCTTTGCGGCCATTTACTCGCAAACCCGCCTTATCTTCAAGCGCTACCCGTCGAAGTTTGACCTGACCGAGAAGGCCGTCATCGCCGAAGAGCAGCCTGATCAGGTTTTGCCCCAAGCCTAGTACTTGCTCGCGTCCGCCGTTGGATGTACGCTAAGGTCAATGAAAGCTGAGGTTCGTCAAGCTATCGCTGCAGCAACAGCCCTTGGTGCACTTCTTGGCACCGCCGCAGTCACTGAATACATGCGCGCTGATGCCATTGCAAAACAAGAGCAAGCGGCACCAGAGCCAACACCTGACATGACCATTGATCTAGGGGTTTTGCCCAACCAGGCACCTCCAGCGGTATTAAATAGGGTTCATGACGCTGTGAGCGTACACATACTTGGCAAATACAAAGACAAAAAAGGAGAATTATTTTGGGGGGATGGTAGCGCTTCAGGAGTCCAGATAGCACAGGACCTTTTCGTAACCGCTGGTCACGCTATCTTGGAAGGCAATAATAAACTCGTTCCAGGTACCCAGTACTGTGGCAACGTGAGTATCGGGGAGCAAGTATCTGTCGATGGTAGTGAATTTTATGGTGCAAGTGGTGCCGTCATTGAAAAGTCAGGCTCCTATTCGAGTTCGCCAAAAACCAATACCCCCGATGTTGCACTGCTGTATCAGGGTAAGTTCAGTAACCAAGGCTTGCCGCCAATAACGGTGCCGCTCGCTACAGCCACGCCTGGCGAAACACTTTATGCTGTCAATTTTGAGCCGACAGCTTCCGACAAGGCTCGTGACCCAGACATCGATTACGGCCATCCGAATAAGGCTGAGCTGCCGTATGCCAACCCAGCTATATATGGCGGGGTTGTACTTGCTACATTAGCCGACGGTAGCATTGTAGTAGCCGACGGCCTCAAAAAAAGCTATGGGGTCCTGCCGGATGATCATACTAGACGTGGCGCTAGCGGTGGCGGCGAGTACAACCGTGCTGGTCAGCTCGTCGGTATAACAGTGGCGGCAGTCGATGACCCAGTTAGTCGGAAGTATATTCTTGACGTCTACAGAGTAGCCCTCAAAAATGCCCCTAAGCAGGTTCGATTAAGCATTGTCCAGCCGGTAACGCGTAAACTATTAGCCGACTTGGTGCCGCCTCAGCGGCCCCAACCAGATGATTGCATCATGCCAGATCTCAATAACATCGATCCATCAATGCCCACAAGGCACTATTTGCCACCTGCACCAGGGTGAAAAGCCGCATAATGCGTCGCCGCAGCCTTATCGAAGCGTTTGAGGACGCTATAGGCCGTCTGTGCCAGTTCGGCGGCCGAAATGTCGCCCTCGGGCCGTTTTGACAGCAAAGACACCACTGTGTCGGCCAAATCGCCAGCTTCGCGCAGTGCGGCCGGTCGGTGACCCAAACTTTTATACAAGCTTATAAATATACGATCTCTTTCGAATTCTGCAAGTTTACCATCATGCGAAACGCGCCAAGCTTTGGCACGGTCGGCAGTTTCGTACGTACTAAAGACATTACCGCATTCCACACAGGAACGCCGCCGCCACACACGGTTCAGCTTACGGTTAAGGCGAGAGTTGGTGACACTAGTGTCGTGGCCGCAATATATACATACCATGTCAATATATTGTCATGCGGCTGTAGAAATGTCTAGTGGAAAAGTGGGGTCAAAACCGGGGAAAAAGGCTCTTGGCATCAATACATAAGCGGAGTAATCTAAAAATAGAGCCTCCAGCCGAACATGGCCAAAGGCTCTAAAAATACAGTCCCACCCCTGTAAATAGAACAAAGATTACTTATTACGATTATCGAGACGACGACGCACTCGATTGACTGGTTTCGATGGAATCAGTTCTTCGTAGAACAACTCAAAACCATCGAGCACCGCTTTTTGCTTGGTACTCACCCAAAGCCCCTGTTTAACTAGACAAGTTTAGCAGGCCTGGCTATTATTTGCAACCGTCAGCGCCGTAAAACGGCCTATTTGAGGGTGCCGCAATAAGTCCATTTAACAGATGTAAATGGTTGTTTAATAGGGGATTTCCGCTATAATTCAGATCTGAATCATAGGGAGTACCCCAGATTACGGGCAATTAGCTCATTTGGCTAGAGCGCCACATTGACGTTGTGGAGGTGATAGGTTCGAATCCTATATTGCCCACCACATAAAAGCACTTACCGGAAACGGTAGGTGTTTTTTTATATCATGTTAGATATATCGCAAAAGGTCACCTACCAGTCTGGTTTGCGGATATAGCAGTTATGACGTTAGTTTGGAAAGACTATCCACAGGTGCATATGTACGAAAAACAACATAAAAGTACTAGCCTTATAATACTAACCCTGCTAAGCTACTTGAAGGTGAGGTTTTGCAAAGGTGTTTTGCAAGCAACATACAAGTAAAAGCGTCGGATGTATTGCGAGATAATCCGACGCTTTTTATTTGGCACGTCGCACAACGCATATCGATTCGTTCCCAGATTAGCAACTCCGTGCTACGATATAACTAAGCGTAGAGGCGGCCCCACCAACCGCGGAGCTTCGTAGGTGTGGCAACGACAGACGTTACATGAAGTTGCAAGAGTAAACGACCGAGGTGGAACCTCCAGCTAGGCTGGACCGAGGCACGAGCATTCAATATACATTAGTGGTATTGAGCGCCCGTGTCTTTTTATATACATAACAGGAGACAACAGATGAGCGACCAGCCCCAAGACAACCTATACGCCATGCGCCACAGCCTGGCGCACATCATGGCGACAGCCGTGCAGCACCTCTGGCCGCACGCTAAGTTTGGAGTTGGGCCGGTGGTCGAAAATGGCTTTTACTACGATGTAGACCTCGGCGACACTAAACTGTCCGAAGAGGATTTTGCGAAGATTGAGGCCGAGATGCAAAAGGTTATCAAGGCCGACACCGCTTTTGAGCGGTTTGAGAAGCCGATTGATGAGGCTATCCAGTGGGCCAAAGACGCTGGCCAGCCATATAAAGAAGAGCTGCTCAATGACCTTAAGCGGGCCGGTACGACGGTCGCCAAAGACCTCGATGCCAGCGAACTCGGCACAATCACCGAAGGTGACGCCGCCGTCGAGAACGTCTCATTTTACAAAGATGACGACTTTACAGATCTGTGCCGCGGCCCCCACGTTGAATCGACCGGCAAGGTTGGTGCCTTTAAGCTGATGCGTGTCAGTGGTGCCTATTGGCGCGGCAATGAAAAGAATGCCCAGATGCAGCGCATCTACGGCGTAGCCTTTGCTACGCCTAAGGAGTTACGCCAGCACCTCGACATGCTTGAAGAGGCCAAGAAGCGCGATCACCGCAAGTTGGGGCAGGAGCTGGATCTGTTTGTCTTCTCGGACCTTGTGGGCTCCGGTCTGCCTATGTTCACGCCACGTGGTACGTTGTTGCGCGAGGGGCTGGCTAACTACTCCAACGAGCTGCGCCAGCGCTATGGTTTTGAAAAAGTGTGGACACCGCACATCACCAAGAAAGAACTTTACGAAAAGAGCGGGCACTGGGCGAAATTTGGCGATGAACTCTTTTTAGTAAAGAGCCAAGAGACAAGTGATGAAATGGTGATGAAGCCAATGAGCTGCCCGCACCATACGCGGATTTATGCTTCGCAACCTCGCTCATACCGCGATCTACCTATCCGTTATGTTGAAACCGCTACGGTTTATCGTGACGAGAAGACGGGTGAGCTGGGTGGCCTAAGCCGTGTTCGATCTATCACGCAGGATGATAGCCACGTCTTTTGTCGCCAGGACCAAATAGGCAAGGAGATTAACAATCTGCTTGAAGCAGCTGGAGATATGTATAAGACGCTTGGCATGGACCTACGTGTACGCCTAAGTTACCGAGATGATAGCGATGCCTATCTGGGCGATGCTAAGCTGTGGCAGAGTGCCCAGGAACAGCTTAAATCTGCGGCTGAGGCGGCCAAGTTGGAATATTTCGAGCAAACAGGCGAAGCGGCCTTTTATGGGCCTAAGATCGACTTTATGGCGACTGACGCCCTAGGTCGCGAGCATCAGGTAGCGACTGTTCAAATTGATTTTGTGCAGCCTGCGCGATTTGAACTAGAGTATACCGCCGAAGATGGCTCCAAACAGACCCCCGTTATGGTGCACTGTGCGATGCTTGGTTCGGTTGAGCGTTTCTTGAGTGTCTACATTGAGCACACCGCCGGCAAGTTCCCGATCTGGCTGGCGCCAGAGCAGGTGCGGGTAATTACCGTGAACCAAGAGGACGCCACGGTGGACTGCGCTGGCAAGATTGCTGAACAGGCCAAGGAGTTAGGCATCCGCTTGCACGTTGATAACACCAACGAATCGGTCGGCAAAAAGATCCGCGCCGCCGAAGTTGCCAAGATCCCGTACACGGTGGTGATCGGCGAAAAAGAGGTTGCCAGCGGCGAGCTGACGCCGCGCGTCCGCGGTGACATGGCCGTTCAGGACGAACATCAGGCCCGGACTATTGAAGAGTTCTTGAAGACGGTTGCGCACGAGGCCAAGAGTCGGGTGACTAAATCTTCGCTGTAGCCTCATGAGCAAGCCAACGATCGCGGTCGATATCGATGATGTGATAGCCGAAAATGCGGCCTCCTTCGTGGCATATAGCAATAAGCGCTGGGGGACTAACCTGACCATTGATGAGTACTCCGACCACTTCGCGCAGGTCTGGAAAACCGACTTAGAAGAGACGGTTCGCCGAGCCAAGGAGTATGTTAGCCCAGAAGTCTTTGCTCAGCATCGGCATAAACCCGAGGCACGAGAGGTGTTATTGGAGCTTAAAAAGAACTACCGTCTGATCATCCTGACTTCTAGGCTGTCGGCGGTGAAGGATGCCACTATCGAGTGGGTCGATAGATACTACGGGCAGATCTTCGATGAAATCTTATTTGCCGGCTTTTACGATAACAAAAAGCAGCACATGGAGAATTTTGATAAGACAAAAGGTAAACTCCTGGCCAAACATGGCGCAGATTATTTCATAGATGACCAGCTCAAGCACTGTTTGTCGGCAGCCGAAGAGGGAATTGAGACCATTGTTTTCGGGGACTACGCCTGGAACCGAGAGCCCCAGGAGCTACCCAAACATGTTACACGGTGCAAGGATTGGGCGGCGGTCAAGGCTTACTTTGATGAAAGAAGTTAATGTGGCGTATACTGGGCTCATAAATTGAGGAGTTCACTGTGGCTATAGAGGCTATACGGATAGAAGTGGATGGGCAGCAAGAAGAGTTTGAGGGTGATCAAATTGTCGAGCTACTTGGCCCAATACAAGGCAGCGTATCTTTAAATGTGCGCCCATTGGTGCGTGCGGCACGGACACGTGCCCAGACAGCGACGCATTACCAAGCTGTTTTTCAAAGCTTGGCTTACGCTCTGGCCGAGGACGCCGGCTTCCTATTAGATGAGCTCAGACCTGATGCACACCCATTTTTACTCGGTACCGAAGTTGATACACTCAAAGAGGACATTCTTAGCCCGGCACCACTGGATCAAGTACGAATTATGCTGGGGCATCTAACACTGGCACGTGTACCTGGTAGTGAGACCAGGGGTTACAGGGGATGGGCGGTTGAAGCGGATCCTTACCACTGGTTTGATGATGCGCACGAGGCGGCCTACCCAGAGCCCGACACCGAAGCCAGCGATCCATATGACAGGTTCCGCCTGGGCATGTTGCTGAGCGCGACAAGTCTAAAAGATAACAAGCAAGAAGCCTTCTGGCACGTGATGCAGGCTGAAGCTCAGATGCGGAAGATCGAAGACCCGGCTGAGCAGGCGCTGAGTTGCATGATGTTAGCCGGCGCTATGCGGTACGCCTACGACTATAACCTGCAGCTGGCGAACATGGTTGAAAGCGACCGTCAAATCTTTGCTAACATTGATTTCGTTATAGACCTCGATGAAAGAAGTTGAGTCCGGTTTCCGCCAGCGAGTTGAAGCAATAGTCGCTCAAATACCACGCGGCCGCGTTATGACCTACGGCCAGCTGGCGGCGCTAACCGGTAACGCTCGGGCGGCCCGGATTGTCGGCGGGATTGCGCACTTTGGCGATCCGGATTTGCCGTGGCAACGTGTGGTTAATAAGCAGGGTGGCTTGGCGGCAGGGTACCCGGGTGGAAGGCATGCTCACAGGCAAGTTCTGGAAGCGGAGGGTGTATCCGTAAACGACAAAGATCAAGTGAACGTACAGGAATTACTCTGGTGGCCACCCCAAAGTTAGTCGTTATTGTCGGCGAGACGGCCTCAGGCAAAACGGCGCTGGCCATTGAGCTGGCGCAGCGCTTTAACGGCGAGATAATTAGTGCCGACTCGCGGACATTATACAAAGGTATGGATATTGCCACGGCTAAGCCTTCCGCTGAGGAGCGGGCGGCCGTGCCACACCATCTCATTGACGTCTCCACCCCTGATAAACCGCTAACTGCGGCCGACGTAAAGCGGCTCATCAATCAGGCTATTGATGACATCTCTAGCAGGGGTAAATTAGCCTTTTTGGTCGGTGGCACTGGCCTGTATATCGATGCAGTTTTGTATGATTTTGAGTTCAATAACAGCGGTGGTCAGTCCCGAAGAGAGGAACTTAACCAGAAAACTTTGGCTGAGCTGCAGACGATATTAACAGAGCGGGGGATCGCGTTGCCAGAAAACGCTGCCAATAAGCGGCATTTGGTGCGACAGATCGAGACCGAAGGCCTGGTGGGCAAGCGTAGTGAGCTGCGACCAAACACGCTTATATTAGGGCTGCAACTCGATAGAGAGCTGCTGAAGAGCCGAGTGAAACAGCGCATCGACATCATGTTTGCAAGCGGTGCGATTGACGAAGCCAGGCGGCTAAAACGGCAATACCCAAGCGAACTCGATACGCTCAAGACGCCGGGCTATAAAGCGCTGTGGCGACTGCTCGATGGTTCAATAAATGAGGCTGAAGCCAAGGCCGAGTTTGCCAAAGCCGACCTGCAGTTGGCCAAGCGGCAGCGGACTTGGTTCAAACGAAATAAAAGTATTCAGTGGCTCGATAACAGAGATAATTTTGCACAGTCTGTAGAACTTATCACAACATTATTGAACAAGTAGGTAGTTGGGCGTGAGCACTTTCTGCTACAATGGCAGTAATGATCGAGCAACTATTTGGGTCAAAGACGAGGGTTAAGCTTTTGGAGCTGTTTTACAGCAACCCAAACCGCTCTTTTTATGTCCGCGAAATTACACGCAAAATCGACGAGCAGATAAATTCGGTGCGCCGTGAGTTATCAAACTTACTCAACATCGGTATTATCACCTCAGACACCAATAATAATAAGCTCTACTACGAAGTAAACCAGAAGTATGAGTACTTTGACCCGCTGACAACCATCTTTGGCGACGGTACCGCCAAGGCCAAGAAGAAGGCAGCTGCTAAGTCGCCGGCCGCCGTAACAGACACGACCGCCGAAGAACAGCTGGCGCTGAAGGCGCTCGGCAACGTCGATGTCGCCTTGTACACCGGTCAGTTTACGCGTGACGAGAGCGCCGGCATCGACTTCTTCATTGCTGGCAACGTTAATCCGACGCAGCTACAGAAGTTTATTAGCAACTTGGAGACAGCCGAGAACAAAGAAATCCGCTATACTCATATGAGCTTTGCCGACCTGCAGTACCGCATCCAGATTAAGGACCGCTTTGCAGTCACGTTGCTGAATGCCAAAAAGCAGGTTTTGCTCGACAAACACAACATTTTTAACTGATAGGAAGAGGGAATATGGATATACAGTTTTACGGAGCCAATTGCGTAGTTTTGACCATTAAAGGGCAGCGCTTTGTTCTGGATGACAACCTCGCCGAGCTCGGCGCCAAAAGCGTCTTAAAGCCGGGAGATATTGCGCTGTACAGCGGTGCGCACACCAAGCCAACTGTCGAAACCAAGCTCGTTATCGATTACCCGGGCGAGTATGAAGCGGCTAACGTTTCAATCTACGGCATTGCCGCTCAGGCACACATGGATGAGGCTGGCAAACAAACGGCTACTATGTACAAGATCATCAACGGCGGCGTGAGCGTCTTGCTGGCAGGCCACATTTACCCTGACTTAAGCGACAGCCAACTCGAAGCCATCGGTATGATCGACGTTATGGTTATCCCGGTCGGCGGTAATGGCTACACGCTTGACCCAATCGGCGCCCAAAAGGTTATCCGCGCCGTCGAACCAAAACTGGTTGTGCCAGTTCACTATGCCGATAAAGCTTTGAATTTCCCAGTGCCGCAGCAAGATCTTGATAATGCCCTGAAAGAGCTGGCCATGGAGCCGCAGGAGCACGTTGCCAAGCTGCGCGTCAAAGAGTCAGATCTGAGTGACCTGACGCAGCTAATTGTAATCGACAAGTCTTAAGCGTTTTTGCTAACAGGGGTTAGCAGATTCTTCTTTTTGAGGGTGCGAATCGCCTGCGTGCTAATGCGCATGGTGACTTTTTTGCCATCAACCATCAACGTCTTCTTCTGAAGGTTTGGCTTCCAAACTTTCTTGGTATGACGCTGCGAAAAGCTGACATTGCTGCCGTACTGCTTGCCTTTACCGGTGAGTTCACACTTGTACATGAGGTGTTATTATAGGGGATTTTGCTCCACCGGTCAATCATCTGTTACATCTTTTTGCAGCTGCACAGACATTGGGGCGATCTGACACGCAAATTTTCTAGTGTGAGATGGTAAAAATGCATCGAAATGCCATCCATTTACCATCCGTCCATGAAATTTTATGTGGAGGTTCAGGCCGCCGCCAGAAGGCCAAGCTGCTATACTGGTACATACCAATGATCGGCAATTACACCCCTGGAGAATTAGTCATAATCGTGGTTTCGATACTGATTTCGCTGTCGATCCACGAGGCCATGCATGCCTATGTTGGTTTTAAGCTTGGCGATGACACGGCGCTCGAGGAGGGCAGGGTCAGCCTGAATCCGCTGCGGCACATTGATCCGTTTACCACGCTGTTGCTGCCCGTTATTACGCTGATTGCCTTCGGTGCACCGATTTTAGCGGCCAAACCGGTGCCGTTTAACCCGTTCCGGGTCAAGTATGATGAGTTTGGCGCGGCCCTGATTGCGGCGGCTGGCCCGCTAACTAACTTCGTGCTGGCGGCCCTGGCGGCACTTGTCATCAAGCTTGTCAGCCCAACCGGCTTGCTGCAAGAAATCCTCGACATTTTCCTGACGCTTAACGTCGGTCTGTTTGTGTTTAACATGATCCCGATCCCGCCGCTCGATGGCTCGCGCGTGCTGTACGCTTTTGCGCCCGAACCGCTGCAAGACTTAATGCGTCAGATTGAGCCGTTTGGGCTGATTATCGTGTTTGGGCTGGTGATTCTTGGCGGTCTGGGGCACCTGATTGTCTTCCTCAACAACGGTGTCTTGAACTTTTTGACGTAAATAACACAGCTGACTGCCAGGCAGGCGAGGGTATAATAGAGGTATGGTTGGGCTATGGAAGTACCCGGTGGGCACTTCTTGTCGGCAAATGATTATCTGATACTAATCATTAGGGAGTTCAATATTTTTGCGAGCCTTGGCGCGCAAGTGCGAACACCCACCTGGCTTATGGCAGGTATATCTGGCCGGCGGCCCAACCTATTTATGACTCAGGATTACTCATCGGCGAAAGTACGATCGAGGCTACCGAAGCGGCGATGGTAGCAAGATTAGGTTCTTCCGTGATAACGGTTACGGTCTCTTTTTTCTTAGCACCGAGTTGATAGTCGCCGAAAAACAGATGCACCGTGCCATCACTCATAAAGCAGTATTCACGAATAATATCACGCTGATGCGCGACTGCTTCGTACTCTTCGGTCACGCGGGCTATACAGCCACTAGGCGTGGCCTCCGGGTTGTCAATACTCAACACCTTTACCTCAAGCGCATAGCCTTTGGTAAACGAAGTAAAATCATCATCTGCTAGCACCGGATGATTCCAAAGACCATCGGCGACTAGGCCGTCTGGTTGCCCTAAAATATGGCTCAGTTCGGGTTTTACGGCTTCCGTCGAGAATGAGTATCGCTGGACGGCATCGTCCATGGCAGTATCATCTTCGTAAACCACTATATAGGCCGGCGTGCCATCTTCTGCGAGTGCTTTTATAGTGTTTACGGCCGCAAGAAAGAACGGGCTAGGGGGTGTTGGCTCCGTGGGAGCGCCTGACTCGGGACCGGCTGACATACACATACGATACCATAAATACTTGCAAAATCAAAGCTTTTATGCTAAAATATGCGCATTCGTTGAGCTTATGGCTCCGAAGCACATTGAGAAGCAGACAAACACAAGATGAACAGCCGCTTTACGCACAGCGCCGGGCGCCTGTTCATCTTGTGAAGTTTCAAAAGGAAACGACACGCTCGCAGTTTACGCGAGGGGCAACCGCCCAGACGACACCGAAAGGAATTGCAATGACCATTGCCGTTCTCGACGTCCCGTCCGCAACCAGCAGTCTCGACGACATCCCCGGCCTGATCCGCTGCGTCGGCATCACCACCGTCGTGCCACTGCGCGTCTACATCGACCAGCTCAACGCTGCGGTGAAGAACCACGACATCGACGGCCACTTCCGCGACAGCCACACCGAGTCGGACACGATCTTCTTCTTCCCGCACGTCGAGTACTGGGCCCGCGACAACCGGCCGGCCATCAACCAGATCCTGCTCGAGGTTCTCGGCTACAACGCGATCCGCTTCGCCGGTATCAACTACTACCGAACCCGCTGATCGAGCACCATCCCCGTCCGCCAACGGGGCGAACATGACAAGCAAAGGGGAACCTGGATTGTCATGGGCCGCCGCCATGTCACTCCTTTTTTACTCCCTGTCTGCTTCTCATGTTCGTCCCACGAATGATCAATTGCCAATGCTCCAAGCAAAGGCTATAGTAATAACAGTTTCAAAGGTAACTTTATACATGACAGAAGTAATCGGTATTGTCGGCGCCGCTGGCGACCTCGGGCGAAAGCTCACCTTACAGGCCAGTGCTCACTTCGATGAAGTGCTTATCTACGATGTCTCTACCGATTACGCGCCGGCCACTCGCGGCGTTGATCCGGCCCTAAGTCCCGAGGCTGCCAAGAGCCAGCCGCAAATTATGAATTCACTCGAAGAGCTGCTCAGCCGGGCCACCGTTGTGCATTGGGCGGCCCCATTATCTGCAACCGATCAAATAGCTGGCTTGGCGCCGGGCGCCCGCCTGGTGCTACACGACGGCGTCATGGCCAACAGCCGCGCCACGGCCGAGCATTTAACTGGCCAGCTTGGCCTGGCTGACCGCATTTCGGTCGTGCACTGCCTTATGAATGATAAATGTACGGTCGTAGTGGCTACTGACATTGGCGACTCCGAACATGTGATGGATCATCTGGAGCAGCTCGGCTTAACACCAGTCTTACTGAACCAAAAAGAGCATGACGAAATTATGGCCACTTCGCAGGGTTTGTTTGCAGTGATTTGCTCCGAACTAAACGGCAGCCTCAAAGCGCTCGATAAGCGCGGCCTGCTAACGCCGTCAGGCCGTCGGCTCGAGATCGCGATGGACGATAACGAGTCGCATTGGACTTCTACGACGCTGGACAGCGCGCTGAGCAACAAGGAGTTGGCGCAGGTGTTGCGGCACATCCTCGATCGCGTCGAATCTAAATAAGCTAATGCGTAGTAAGGTTGGCGGGGGTAGGCTTAAAAACAAGCAAGCCTCGCCGCATTAAGCGTACGTCCCATTCGATGGGGTAATCCTCCATCAATCGCTTAGGCTTAGGCAGCTCGATGCCGCAAAAGAACATAAGATTTTTACCGGCCTCTTTCCAACGAGTGCTGACCCAAGGCGCATATACGGTGAGGACATCATCTTCTGTGCGCCCTGTACTCCCGAATGCGAGACGGGTGGTGGATGGATCTAGCCCATGGAGTCCGCCCTCGTCGTATTCTGGTTCGCCTGGCAGGTCAAGATTACTCAGAACTCGATTGGATTCGTCCACGAAATAACGCGCACTAACTCTTTTGCCATCTTGTCGTTCTGGTAATTCTACGACTGCCTGAAGCAGGTAATGCACGTTACCAACTTGGGCGGCCGTTTCGGGGTGAAGCTGGCGGCGGTATGATTCGCCTGCCATTACCTCGCTTACGACCGGAAGCCCAGAGGCCTCCAAATTATCTATCGCTGACCAGGCTTGTTCTAGACCTAAGAGATCACCTGCAGAGAAACGCTCACTACGGTAGGGCATGACAACTCCTTAATTTATGCTATTTATAGCACAGTTTTCGAGCTTTGTCTGCAGATCATGAATCAAGAATAATGCAGGGGTGACAGGACTAATGCACGGCTGCAAGCTTTCTCGGAGCTAGCTCCTGCGAGAGCTTTTGCCGACGACCCTGCGACCTTCTGTCTTTTGCTAAAAACAAAATCCAGGGTCGCAGAACCCAGTCTGTGCACCAACAACAAAAAGAACCCAGGCTAAAGCTGAGTTCTTTTTGTTGGTCGGGGTGACAGGACTTGAACCTGCGACCTCACGGCCCCCAGCCGTACGCGCTACCAACTGCGCCACACCCCGGAGTGTGTCAGCAGCCATTATAACACTCTGTTACGTGCTAAGATTAAGGCATGTGGCAAGAAACAAAAGACGGTCTCTACAAAGAATTCAGCTTTAAGGATTTTAGCGAAGCGTTTGCCTTTATGACTCGCGTGGCGGCCGTGGCCGAGGCGCGCCAGCATCATCCGCGCTGGGAGAACAGCTGGAACAGCGTCAAAATTTGGTTGCTGTCGCACGACGCCGGCGACGTTATAACAGATAAAGACCGCGCAATGGCCAAGGCAATCGATGAAAGCGCTTAAACTCGATCACGATGTGGCCGTGGCGGTGGCTGCCAATGAAGTTACTTCGACGTGGCGCCTGTTTGACGACAAAGATCTGTCGGTGAATGACACCGTCCGCCTGATCGACAAGGTCGATCCCAACAAGCCGAGGAGCTGGCGCGACTTCGGTACGGCCTCGATTACGCAGGTCATCGAGAAGCAGCTATCCAGCATCACGCTTGAGGATATGCAGGCCCAAAAGTACGGCTCGGCCGAGCAAATGCTCGACGTTCTGACCGGCTATTACGGCGGCAACGTGACCATGCAAACGCCGGTCAAAATCATTCACTTTACGTTCAAGCCGCTCGAAGAAGGGAAGAATGACGAGAAAAATCCGGGACGGGTTGTGGCCGTCAAGATTTTTGCCGATGGCGGCTCGCGCGGCAATCCCGGTCCGTCAGCCAGCGGTTACGTGGTGCTCGATGCCAACACTAACGAAGTCATCGTCGATAAAGGTGTTTACCTCGGGGTTACGACGAACAATCAGGCCGAGTATCAGGCGCTCAAGTTCGGCTTGGAAGAAGCGCATAAAATGGGCGCCACGCATGTCGATGTTTACATGGACAGCTTGCTGGTTACCAATCAGATGAAGGGTGTTTTTAAGATTACTAACCGCGATTTGTGGCCGGTGCACGACGCCTGCAAGGCGCTAGCTAAGCAGTTTAAGCACATCAGTTACAACCATGTGCCGCGGGCTATGAACAAGCTGGCCGACTCAGCTGTGAACCGGGCGCTCGATGCTCAGCTCAAGACTGACTCGGGTAAGGTGATTTCAGAGAAGTAATTTGGTATAATAGCGGGGCTAGTCTATCGGCTAATCGCGTGTGCAAGCACGAGGAAAGTCCGGGCAGCGCTAGGGAATGACAGTCGCTAACGGCGACCGAGGGAAACCTTAGGGAAAGTGCCACAGAAACGATACCGCCTAGTAATAGGTAAGGGTGAAACGAGCGGGGTAAGAGCCCGCAGTTTTCTACGGTGACGTAGGGAAGAGGTAAACCCTGTCTGCTGCAAGGAGATGGATTCTTCCCGGCCTAAAGCCGGAAGCATCCCTACAGAGGGATTCGTCACAAGAACCGCTTGAGCCCGCTGGCAACGGTGGGTCTAGATAGATGATTAGCCCCTATTTCTTAATCGGAATAGGGACAGAACCCGGCTTACAGATAGGCTAGCACTAAAAACACCACCTTCAACGGTGGTGTTTTTAGTTATGCTTGCTCTTGACGATCTTTCCGGCAATAATAGGCACGTTATGAGTGACAAAAAAGAAGCTGCCAGCTCAAATGCCGTTGCTAACGCGGTACAGTTTTTCGAATTACTTCGGTCCACGCTGAAACCGGGGGAGACCCTAAGCCCGCCAATTGAGACCTCCTTGCGGGCAGGTGTCATGCAAGTAATGTATGATCTTGGTCGAGCCGACAAACCCTACAGAGGGCGGATTGCTGGTAAGTATACAAGTGTTTATTCGGTAGACGGGAAGATGCAGATGACCATCGCGACCGCTGATACCGGTAGCGGCTTTTGGTCGTTTCCTATATCTGCAGCGCAACGGGCTATCTGGACATTTGAAAGTATTGAACCTGATGTCAGTACCGCTACGCTTATATGCGACACAATGGGGTCGCTACTGGTGGACCGCTACGTGTTAGATCATCCAGAGGCTGACCCTCGGCCAATGCCTGCTTCAACTCAGCTTGAATGCATCGACATGTTTGTTGGCGACTATTTCACCGACCCTAGTCGAATCCAACAGGTTGGCTAAATTATTTAGAAGCGGCTTTAACGACGGCTTCGAAAGCCTTTGGCTCGTTGACGGCCAGCTCGGCTAAGACTTTGCGGTCGAGGGTAATGCCGGCTTTAGACAGGCCAGCAATCAGGCGGCTGTAGGTGGTGCCATTAAGGCGGGCAGCAGCGTTGATGCGAGCGTTCCACAGTGTGCGGAAGCTGCGCTTGCGGTTCTTGCGGTCGCGGGTGGCGAATTGCAGTGATTTGGTCAGAGCTTGGCGGCCGCGGCGAACGCTGACGCGGTTACCATGAGTAAAGCCTTTGGTGGCTTTACGGATCTTGTGATGCTTGGCGTGGCTTGTGACGCCTCTCTTAACGCGCATATGCTTATGCTCCCAGGTTCTTACGGATTATTTTACTGTTAGTCTTGTTGGCGGTGTCCAGGCCAGACAGGCGGCGCTTACGAGCGCCAGACTTCTTTTGCAAGAAGTGGCTCATGTTTGGGTGGCCAACTCGAACTTTGCCGTTCTTGGACAGCTTGACACGGTCTTTGGTGCCGCTATGAGTCTTGAGCTTTGGCATGTGGCGTACTCCTTGAACTTCTTATGAGGAAACTGAGCTGTTTACCCGCGAGCTGCGGCTGCTGATCAACGACGATGGTGTCACCAAAACTTTCGATAACTTCGTTGGCAATCTTAAAGCCGAGATCCTTATGTGCCAACTCGCGGCCGCGGAAGAAAGCGGTAATCTTTACCTTGTGGCCGGCTTCTAGGAAACCGCGCACTTTCTTCATCTTTACCTCGAGATCATGGTCACTGATCTTGAGCCCGAAACGCATCTGCTTCACCTCGAGCGTCTTGGCGCTCTTACGATTTTTCTGCAACTGCTTGGTACGCTGGTAATTGTATTTACCCCAATCGAGGATTTTGGCGACCGGCGGGTTTGCCTCCGGTGAAATTTCAACAAGGTCAAGACCTTGCTCGCGTGCCATATCTAGTGCTTCCTGTTTGCTCAAGATGCCTAGCTGGCTGCCATCCTCATTGATGACGCGTAAGCTGGTTGCCCGAATGTCAGCGTTCAGGCGGGTAATTTTGCTGATACAGTCACTCCCTACTTAATAAATGAATGTACACTCCATTGTAACAGATTGGCGAACAGGGGTCAATAAATCATCCTCCCATACTTTGCTGAAACTCCTCCAGTACTTTCTCGAGTTCACTATCCTTCGTTTGCGATGGTACTGGTTGGCTTTCCGCCCGGATATACCTAATCAAAGCGTCACGAATGATGCTTGTCCTTGGCGAAAACGATTGCGCCGCCAATCGATCAATTTGCTTAACCAGATCGGCATTCAAGGTGATTGTGAGTCTCTTTGCATATAAATTTTGTAACCGCATGGTAAATGGATGGCAAATGGATGTATTTTTGCCATCTCCTCCTGAAAATTAAGTGTTAGTTCCCGTCCAGCCGGAGTCACGGTAGTGCAATGACTCGGTCATGTGGTCGGCTTTTATGGTCGGCGAGGCGGCCAAGTCGGCAATGGTGCGGGCGACTTTAACGGCACGCAAGTAGCTACGGGTAGAAAGCTGCAAGTTGCTGGCGGCAATATCGAGCAGTTTAAGCGCGGGTGCGGTTAGGCGGGCGTGGCGGCGCAGGGTCGCCGCATCGACCTCATTATTGAGCTTGGTCGAGCCGTAGCGGGCGTGTTGCAATTGGCGCGCGGCGGCTACTCGTGCATTAATTTGTTCAACTTTTGGGGCTGCTTTTTGGCGCAATAACTGGCGATGGTCGGTGTCAGTGATTTCAACGAATAAATCGAGTCTGTCGAGTAGTGCACCAGAGAGCTTTTGCTTGTAACGTTGTATAGAATACTGCGGACAATTGCACACTTTTTGGGGATTTTGGCTGCCTAAGTAACCACACGGGCAGGGGTTGGCAGTGGCCACAAACATAAAGGCGGCCGGGTACTCAATAGTGTCCTTAAGACGCGTGATTATGATGCGGCGATCTTCCAATGGTTGGCGCAAAGCTTCGATTGCGGCCCGGCTGAATTCGGGCAACTCGTCAAAAAACAGCACACCCCGGTGGGCCAGTGAAATCTCGCCTGGCCGCAGCTGGGCACCGCCGCCAATAATCGCCAGCTGGCTGCTGGTGTGGTGAGGGCTGCGAAACGGTCGATTAGTCACCAGTTGGTCATAACGGCTGCCCGCCAAGCTGTGCAGATGGGTGACCTCAAGCATTTCCTCCTGATTTAGGGGCGGCAACAGAGAGAGAAACGCCTTGGCTAGAAGGCTCTTGCCACTGCCGGGCGGACCGCTCAGCAGAACGTTGTGCCCGCCAGCGGCGGCAATCTGGAGGGCGCGCTTGGCGCTATACTGACCAGTGATGTCATCAAAGGTTGGATAAGGAGCAGTGGAAGCGGAACGAGCGGGGGTCTGGCCATTCTTAGTCTGTAACGGTGTAATTTGCTCTGGATAGTTAAGATAGCTATGAAGTTCCAACAGGGAAGATAGGCTAATTAGCGTTAGTCCAGGCACCAACATGGCCTGTGCTAGGTTTGCAGAAGGAATAAAGCAGGTAGTTATACCGTGGGAACGGGCGACTAACAGCTTGCCGATGATGCCGCGGACAGGGCGGACATCACCTTGGAGGCCCAATTCACCGACGATTGCATACTGCGAGGTGAAATTAAACATACTTTGGCCACTGGCAGCCAGGATGGCGGCGGCAATGCTAAGGTCGAAGCTGCTACTGTCCTTGGGGATGTCGGCCGGCGCCAGGTTGATGGTTATGCGACGCCGCGGCAGGTCGAGTTTGCAGCTGGCGAAGGCGCCGCGGATACGTTCCTTGGCCTCATCAACGGCTCGATTGGCCAGGCCGACAATAACGATTGCCGGCAAGTTATTTGATAAGCTGCACTCCACATCAACCACCACGCCGCGACTGCCAGAAACGATTATGCTATGGATTTTGCTACTCATTGTGGACGCAGTCTAAGGCCCAAAAAGCTGGCGATGCAAGCATGAAAATTAAAAAGCCCGGATGATTCCGGGCTTTTTAATAAGAAGTTAATTTTTGTTTATTGCGTTTTTCGTGTTTGGTCTTGGGATGAAACAACCGCTTGCGAGTAGCGGTTGTTTCAAGAAGTCTTTTTTGTTTTTGAGCACTTTTTTTGTTCAGTGCTACAGGTATATTATCTGGACAGCTGGAGCATGTCAATAACAATTATGGTTAAAATTTAAAGAAACTGTGCATAACTTCGCTCCACCCCTGATACACAGAATAGTGTAATAATCACATGGTCAAAAATGGCTCCTTAAGCGGCCCTAAAAATACCTTTTGTCCGAGCACATAAACATAAACACTATTGACTTTAACGACCGTTTGTAGTACATTAGATTTTGTAAGTTACAAAAACAAAAACGATTGGTAGTCAAGAACTTACAAGCAAATGGTCAGACTCTTTCCGACCGAAACGTGTGGCAATGCGCAGTCCACGGCACCGCACGTCATTATTAACGCTCCTCATGCCTTACCGGCATCCGGAGCGGTCAGTCCGTCTCGGACGGTAAGCGCTTCAATAGTCTAAAATATATATGAGCGGATTTACCGTCCAGACACCTAGAAATTTCCTTATAACACCTTAAACGCTGCAGTGATGCAGCGTTTTTGTTATGCTTTAGATAGATATGGACAACCAAACTAATCAGTCCGGCGAAAACCAGCCCAAACCAACCGAGTATAAGCGACATGTTACGGCAATTGTGGCTGTGCTGGCTGTTTCACTGTTATTCTTCAGCCTCACCAGCCCGACGAAGCTGCCAGCCATCTTCTTTATAGTGGCCTTTATCCTTATATTTGGGGCTTCCTACGCTGTGGCGACGATTTTGGTCTATCTGGTGGCCTTTTTAGGTGGAACGCTCGGGCAGGACCGCCTGCGGCCGCGCATTCGGCTTATTAAAGCCGCCAGCGCTACCATCATTACGGTGTTACTGGGCCTGGCGTCGATTGGGCAGCTGACCCCAAGGGACATTTTGACGCTGGTGGTCTTCTTTGGGCTGCTGTACTTCTACGTGACACGTTTGGCGCGTCGTTAGGGCGAGCTGCAATCCGGCCTAGTCCATGAGGGGTCTGGCGTTGTATAATTATTCATAAGATGCAACCTACATATAATCAACAGCCGGGCACGCTACCGGCGTCGTCGCCCAATAATTTGCCGAGTTTGACCCCTGATCAGTCGGGTAGCGAGCTCGCTTTGCCAGCGCCAGATCAGACCGGCGGCTACAACAGCTTGCCAGCGGTTCCTCTCGAAGCAGCGCCGGCCCCAAGTCCAGGCCCGCTTGCGGCGACACCTCCAGCTGGCCAGGCACAGGCACCAGTTATGCCCCCAATCACCGCGACACCGGCCCAGACAACAGGGGTAAACTCATCATTGCCAGCCATTGCCGACGATGCTGAGCTGATCGAAAAAGAGTGGGTGAACAAAGCCAAGCAAATTATCAACCAAACCAAAGATGATCCTTATACGCAGAGCAGGGAGCTCAACAAGGTGCGAGCCGACTATATTAAGAAGCGTTATAACAAAGACATGAAGTTGTCAGAGTAGATACATGGTTATTCTGATTACGATATTAGTGGTGGTGGTAGCACTGTTGGCGGTTGCCGGGCCGATTATCTATATTCATTCGCGCCGCATTTTCCGTGAGCAGAAGAACTATGAGCGCGGCCTCAAAATGGTGCCGCTGCTTATTCATTTGCCACCCATGAGTGACGACATCCAGGTCGGCGGAAGGGACGTTCGAGACGTCACAGACGAGAACATTTCGAAGGCGCAAACGATCTACAATATTATCGCCAGTACGGCCCAAAAAGGCTTCAAAAGTAAGTTCTATGGACAGCGTCATTTCGCCTTTGAGATCGTCGGAACGCAGGGTTTTGTATATTTTTATGCAGCTGTGCCAATAGTCCTGCTAGATGTTGTAAAACAAGCAATAGTCAGCGCTTATCCGACCGCTCGCCTCGAGGAAGTTGCTGAACACAACATTTTCAGTCCTGTTGGTAAAATTACAGCAACGATTGGTGGCGAGCTCAATTTGAAGGAAAATTATGCTTATCCAATAGCCACGTACCAGGACATTAAACGGGACGCTATGCAGGCGCTTTTGAATGCCTTGTCAACACTCGATAAAGATGATGGCGCAGGCATCCAATTTTTGATGCGACCGGCCGACGGATCGTGGCGCAAGTCGGCCAGCGGCGTGGCCAGCAGCAAACGAAAAGGCGAAGACAAAGCCGGTGCCGGCAAAGCCGCCGCGTCTTTGGGTAAAGATTTTTTGACGGCCTTTGCCAAGGCACCCGAAGCCAAAGACAAGGAAGGCAAATCTAAAGAACTATCGGCTATTGAGCAAAACACGCTCGATGCGATTGACGATAAAACTAGGTACGCCGGTTATGAAGTCATCATCCGCGTTGTGGCATCGTCTAATATATCGCAGCGTGCCCAGGCTATCCTGGCTAATATAGTAGCGACATTCTCGCTGTTTGATGCGCCCGGCAAGAACGGCTTTAAATATACGCCCGCTAAAGATATGGAGCGCTTTGTAACGGCTTACCTGATGCGCTTCTTCCCGCAGCAGCACAAAAAGAACGTATTGAATGCCATCGAGCTGGCCACGCTGTTCCACTTCCCAGATCAGCGCAACATTCCGACCTCGCAGCTGGCGCGCCAGGAGTCCAAAGAAGCCGATGCGCCGCGTAATATGCCCGACGAGGGCTTGCTGCTGGGCTACAACGTCTTTAGGGGCGCGAAGAAGCCTGTCCGGCTGGCTTTGCAGGATAGACAACGTCATATGTATGCCGTTGGTCAGACTGGTACTGGTAAGTCTACCTTCCTCGAAAACCTGGCTTTGCAGGACATGCTAAACGGTGACGGCTTTGCCTTTGTCGATCCACACGGTGACACCGCCGAAAAACTGCTGTCGATGGTGCCGCGCGAGCGCACCGAGGATGTCATTTACTTCTCGCCAGCCGAAATGGATTACCCAATGGGGCTCAACCTGTTTGAGTTCAGCACGCCCGAGCAAAAAGACTTCCTGATTCAGGAAGCCCTGAACATGCTGTATAAACTGTATGACCCGCAGCACCAGGGCATCATGGGTCCGCGCTACGAGCACCTCTTCCGCAACGCTGCGCTAACGGTTATGGCCGACCCGGCCGGCGGTACCTTTGTGGATATCCCAAAGCTGTTCCGTGACCCGAAGTTTGTCCAGCAGAAGCTCAAATACGTCACTGACATGAACGTGCTGGAGTTTTGGCAAAAGGAAATGCCAGCCAGCCAGCGCTCCAATGAATTTGGTGACGTGGTGAGTTGGTTTGTGTCGAAGTTTGGCGCCTTCCTTAGTAACGAGATGATGCGCAACATCATCGGCCAAACCAAGAGTGCCTTCGATCTGCGCGATATTATGGATAACAAGAAAATCTTGCTGGTAAACCTGAGCAAGGGGCGGGTAGGCGAACTGAACTCTAAGCTGCTCGGCATGATCTTTGTGATGAAGTTCCAGGCAGCCGCTATGTCGCGCTCCAATGTACCGGAAAGCGAGCGTCAGGACTTTGCGCTATACGTCGATGAGTTCCAGAACTTCTCAACCGATTCGTTTGCCACCATCATGTCTGAGGCTCGTAAGTTCCACCTGAACCTGATTGTCGCCAACCAGTTTACGACGCAGCTGACGCCAGAAATTCGCGATGCGGTCTTTGGTAACATCGGTACCATTGTGTCTTTCCGGATTGGCCAGAACGACATTGAGTCCATCAGTAAGTACTTCCAGCCAACCTTTACCGAAGACGATTTGCTGCGCGTACCAAACCACAACGCAATTATCCGCACCTTGATAGGTGGTGTGCCGACGCAGCCGTTTAGTATGGCGACATTGCCACCGCTCGGTACGCCGAACGACCAACTTCTCGGCGCGCTTAAACAGCTATCGGCGGCTAAGTATGGCCGACCAAAGAAAGCTGTCGAGACTGAGATTTTTGCTCGTATGGCCACACAGCCCGACGTGCCCGCCGCTTCGCCATATGGCTCGCCAGCCGCAGGGGCTTCGCCGTTTGCGACGACGCCAAGCGGTGGGTTGCCAGCTGCCAGCGCTGCGCCTAAGCCACCTGGTTCAGCCTCGTTTCTCGACGAGTGGCTAGCCAAGCGCAACGCGCCAGGCACGGCTTTGCCGCCGCGACCGTTTACGCCACCACCAGCTGCACCAAGCTTGAATACGCCAGTAACGCCAACTCAGCCCGTCCTAAAAGATATGCCAGCGACGCCTCAGGCGCCAGTTTGGCCTGGTCCAGCCGTGAAGCCGGCTGAGGACAAGACTGAAGATGACAGGGCCATTAAGAATATCTCCAGCGAAGCCCTCGAAACAAAGGAAGTTGATAGCATTGCGGCCGAGCTTAAGCAAGAGCTGCAGGCCGAGAAGCACGATAAAAAGGATGACAAATCGGCTGACGCACCACGAAGCCGCCACGGCGTTCGTCATCATGGTAAAGCTAAAAAGCCCGAAGTCACGCCGCCGAGCGAACCGGCGGCTCCACAAGCGGCCACAGAGGCCGTAAGTACCGCGCCTGAGCCCGCGTCGCAAGATGAAACGCACGATACGCCTAAAGACAAAGACGAGCCGGAAGCTGAGCTGACACTACCACCACGCACTGACGAGCAAAAAGCGCAAGCGGCTAACCGTGACGAAGATCCCGAAGATACGATTGTCATCGATCAAGACGGCAACTTCAAACTCCGCAGCGAGTAAGACTAAGAATTTAGCGAGCGCTTGGGTGGCGAGCCAGCCGTAGGCTGAGCTCAACGAGCAAACCAATGAGATAACCGCCGATAAAGCTCATCAGGCTAATCAGGTAGTTGTACTGGAAGCCGACATATTTAGCGGTGAAATAGAGGCTGGCGCTGGCCAGGCAAGCAAACAGGCCGCCCCATAAGAGGCCGGTTGGTCGCGCGACGGTATTGCCAAGGCTATCGCTGGCCGTATTGATGGCTTTATTATGAATAACCTTGCTGAAGGCTCGTTCGCTGCCGGTGAGGTTGCTCTGGACCTCTTGCAGCTTAGCTTTGCGAGCGCCTTTTTTATCGATGTAGACTTGTTGGCGAGTGGTGTCATCAGGCACGGCAACGCTGCCCGCCAGCTCGCTTTTCTTGGTGGCGGTCTGGTTGATCTTTTCGCGAATGCTATCTAGTTGTTCGGTGGTTGTTTCGGCGGCGCGCTCGGCGTGGCTGCTCTCGTGGCTTTGTGGAGCCTGTTCGAGGCGCTCCGTAATGGCTCGTTCGAGCTCTTTAGTCTCTTTGCTTACTTCATTAGTGACCTTGATTGATTCGCTCATGCGGCGGCTCCTTGTACTTGTGTTTCGACGACGATCTCAGCTTCTTTAGCTAGTAAACGGCTGCGAGCAAAGAAGTACCCAACAACTAAGGCCATGCCGAAGCTGATGATCAGACCAGTGCCCGGGCCAGTGTTGGGCAGGGTGCTTACGACCTGCTCGGTGGTCTTAACTGTGGTTGGAGGTAGCTTAACGTTAATAGTGTTGCCGTAGACGTTGGTCATGACCATGTCGAAGTGGCCTGGGTCGGAAGACGAAACGGGGGTAGATGGGATCGGATCTTTTACTTTGACGGTGATCTGCTCAGTGGCAGTGGCACCAGCTTTAATGTCTTGAGCTGGGTAGGTCACGATGTGGGTTTGGTTGTCGAGCGAGCCGCCGTGCAGATCGGTAACGGTGGCGTAGTCGAGCACATCACTTATGTTCTCTTGGATGACAAACTTGCTAACGGCTGCTTTACCAGTGTTTTTAGCAGACAACGTGTAAGTTAGGGTATCACCAGCATTGGCAGTGGTGTTGTCGGCGTTGGCTATGTGCTGCGTAATGTTGCTGACCGATTTACTCAGCACCAGGCAGGAGACTTTGTCTTGGCTGGACTGCGATGCAGTACATGGTTTGCACGATGGGCTGTCGCTGGAGATTGAGCTGTTGTATTGGCAGGGCGGTTTACAAGCGGCGTTGGTTTTGTCTATCGACTTGTTGTACGGGCAGACCGGTACACAGGACGGGCTATTGCTTGTCACGTCCGAGTGGTTCGGGTTAGGGCACTGTACACAGCGCGAGTCAGCCTTGAGGTAGTCTGGGCTCCAGGGGCAATTCACGCAGCGGCTGTCGCTGAGCAAAATGTTTACGTTGCGTGGGCAGCGCGGTGGCACACACCGACTGTCGGTGATGGCAATCGTCGCGTTGTATGGACAGTGCTTAGGCGGTTGCGGCGGCGTGTACGCCGACGGCAAGCCAATCGAAACGAGATTGCCGCAGTTGTACAAAATGAAGAATGTCTTGCCAGTTATGCTGCTGTGAACTTGCAGCGCCTGGTACGTTGAAGGGCCAGCCGTGTCCCAACCCCATAAATAACGGAAGTAATAGGTGCCACCATTGACATTGACCGGCGTTTCGCCGCTAATGCCGTAGGGCAGACGGCCCATCGAGAAAAGCTGACGATTGTTATCGGTTGAGTGCAAGTTAATGGTGCCGGCATGTGCAACGTCACTACAGGAAATGCCGTAGTTAGACAAGATGTCACCGTAGCTACCAACGTTGTTCTGGCAGAACGCGGCCGCTTCCGAAGCTGAGCTAATGCCACCATTAATAAGGTCATTGTTTGAAGCCGCCAACGAGGGTTGAGCCGGCGAAAACACCGCTAAGAACTGAATAACCAGCGCCATTGACGTAAATATCAAACCAAGCCGACGGATTGACTGCTCCTTGCGCATGCGGCGCGCATAAAATGCCATCTGATCAATTAGACCGGGGTTAAATGGTAGATTGGAGAGCAATTTATCAAACATGTTGGTGTTTTTCTTTGTGGTTTTAGTTTTACTAGTATTCGAGGTAATTTAATCACAAGCGGTATAGATAAAGCAAATGATTTTCAACACCTTTTTCCGAAATTCTGCCACAGAGCAAGGTAGCCCAGACGCTGCGCCGGAGGCCTCTGACCTGGAACAGTGGAAGAACGCCTCCGGCGCAGCGTCTGGGCTACCTTGAATCTAGCGGCAGAATAATCTATAATAGTGGGTAAGTGGGAAAACCATTCTAGAGGGACAATATATCAAAATTGAGAGGGTGTATTAGAAGTGGCAAAACCAACAAAGCAATCCGATTATTCAGCTGATCAAATTACCGTGCTTGAGGGGCTCGACCCGGTTCGCAAGCGCCCCGGTATGTACATTGGTGGCACCGGCCTTGAGGGTCTCCACCACTTAGTGTGGGAAATTATTGATAATGGTATTGACGAAGCGCTGGCCGGTCACGCTACGTCAGTAGAAGTAACACTGCTGGCCGACGGCGGCGTTCGTGTGTATGACAACGGCCGCGGTATTCCAACCGATGTTCACCCCAAGACAGGCAAGAGTACCGTCGAAACGGTGCTGACGGTGCTGCACGCCGGTGGTAAGTTCGGCGGCGGTGGTTATAAAGTGTCCGGTGGTCTGCACGGCGTGGGATCAAGTGTCGTAAACGCTTTGTCATCGAAGCTGCTTATTAAGGTTTACCGCGAAGGTAAGGTGTGGGAACAAGAGTACGCCAAGGGTGTGCCGGTAGCCGATCTTAAAGCGACGGGTTCGAGCAAGCTAACCGGTACAGAGATTACTTTTTATCCAGATGACACCATCTTTGAATCGATCCAATTCAATTACGAAACTATTTTGGACCGCTTGCGGCACGCTGCTTATCTCACAAAAGGTATAAGCACCAGCCTGCATGATGAAGCCAGTGGTAAACGCTATGGCTTTTATTTCGAGGGTGGTATTCAATCCTACGTCAAACATCTCAATATTGGTAAAGAACCGGTTGATGAAGACATTTTTTACGTCGATAAGATGGTTAAAGATACGCAAGTCGAGATTGCCATGCAATACACCGATTCGTACACCGAAACCATTAAGGTGTTTGCCAACAACGTCCTTAACCCCGACGGCGGTACGCACTTAACTGGTTTCCGTGCCGCCCTAACGCGCGTCGTCAATGATTACGCTCGCAAGAACGGTCTACTGAAAGAGAAAGAAGAAAACCTATCTGGCGAGGACACCCGCGAAGGCCTGACCGCCATTGTGCTGGTTAAGTTACCTGATCCGCAGTTCGAAGGTCAGACCAAGAACAAGCTTGGTAACCCCGAAATCCGTGGCTATGTCGAAACTGTTTTGTCGGAAAACCTTAATTACTACCTCGACGAGCATCCTGGTGTAGCGCGTAAGATTGTCGGCAAAGCGCTGCTAGCCGCCCGCGCCCGCAAAGCGGCTCGCGCAGCCCGTGACAACATCATCCGCAAGGGTGTTTTGGAAGGCGCCAGTATGCCTGGCAAGTTGGCAGACTGCAGTAGCAAAGACCCGAAAGACTCTGAACTCTACCTGGTTGAGGGCGACTCAGCTGGCGGCTCAGCTAAAACCGGCCGCGACAGCAAGACACAGGCCATCCTGCCGCTACGTGGTAAGGTGCTCAACGTGGAGCGCGCCCGCCTCGACAAGATGTTGGCTAACAACGAAATCCTTAACATCACAAAGGCTTTAGGCGTTGGTATCGAGGATTCATTTGATCTATCAGGCCTCCGCTACGATCGTATTATCATTATGACCGATGCCGATGTTGATGGTTCGCACATCTCGACTTTGCTGCTGACGTTCTTCTTCCGCTACATGAAGCCGGTGGTAGACGGTGGACACATTTACTTAGCCAAACCACCGTTGTTCGAACTGGTAAAGCAGGGCCGCAAAAACAGCCGCTTTATTTACGACGAGGACGAGTTGGAAGTTGCGCTTGACGAAGAGATTGCTCGCCGCAAAAAAGAAGGCCTCAAGGTTAATGCCGAAGACGAGCGTTACAAGCAGGCCGGCTATATTGAGCAAAAGCGCTACAAGGGCCTTGGCGAAATGGACGCTGAGCAATTGTTTGACACGACCATGAACCCCGAGAAACGCGTACTTGTGCAGGTTAAAGTGGAAGACGCCGAGAAGGCCGATGCCATCTTTAACAAGTTGATGGGAACAGAGGTGGAACTGCGTAAAAACTTCATTCAGTCACGCGCCAAATTTGTAAAGGACTTAGACATTTAAGATGGAACCAGACGAAATCATCCCGCCAGCCGACAGCCAAGACGAAGCTAACTTGAGCCAAGAAGAGCATCTAGCCAACCGCGAGCCAGTTCAACTGATCGAAGCCGACCACTCGCGCCAAGTCGAGGGTCGTACCGTCGAAAACGTCATGGAAGACAGCTATTTGCGCTACTCCATGAGCGTGATTATTGAGCGCGCTTTGCCAGATGTGCGCGATGGCCTTAAGCCGGTGCATCGTCGCATTCTGTTTAGCATGAACAATGATGGCCTGCGCAGCAGCGCCCGCCACCGTAAGAGCGCCAACGTGGTTGGCGCTGTCATGGGTAAGTATCACCCGCATGGCGATGCTTCAATTTACGACTCCATGGTGCGCATGGCCCAGCCGTGGAGCATGCGCTACACGCTTGTAAATGGACAAGGTAACTTCGGTAGCATGGACGGGGATCCACCGGCTGCCATGCGTTACACCGAAGCTAAGATGGCCAAACTAGCCGATGAACTGCTGGTTGATATCGACAAAGAAACCGTCGAATTTCGTGACACGTACGATGGCCAGAACCAAGAGCCCAATGTTCTGCCGGCTAAGCTACCAAACCTGCTACTCAATGGCCAGATCGGCATTGCCGTCGGCATGGCCACCAACATCCCGCCGCACAACCTCAATGAGTTGGTTGATGCGACGGTTTATCAGATCGACCACAAAGACGCGACGCTTGATGACTTGCTCGAGTTTGTCAAAGGCCCCGATTTTCCAACCGGTGGTATTGTGTACGGCAAAGACAGCTTACGGACAGCTTACGCGACTGGTCGCGGTGGTGTTGTCACACGTGGCGTTGCCAACATTGAAGAGACTAAGAAGGGTCGCCACCAGATCATTATTACCGAGATCCCCTATGCCCTGAACAAGGAAAGCCTGGTTATTAAGATTGCCGACCTGGTGCGCGATAAGAAGATCAGCGGCATTGCCGACCTGCGCGACGAAACAGCGCGCGGCCAAGTCCGCATCGTCATCGATCTTAAAAAAGATGCCTTCCCAAAGAAAATCCTGAACCAGCTGTACAAGCTAACGCCGCTGCAAACTTCTTTCCACTACAACATGATGGCGCTGGTTGATGGCATCCAGCCACGCGTGCTTGGCCTGCAAGATATCATCAACGAGTACATCAAGCACCGCGTTATTGTGGTGCGCAAGCGCACCGAGTACGAACTGCGCAAAGCCCGCGAGCGCGCCCACATCCTGGAAGGTCTCAAGATTGCACTCGACCATATTGACGAAGTTATCGCGACGATTCGCGCCAGTGAGACGACCGAAGAAGCGGCCGTAAACCTTATTAAGAAGTTCAACCTGAGCGACATCCAAGCCCGCGCCATCTTAGCGATGCAGCTGCGTACGTTGGCTGGCCTGGAGCGTAAGAAGATCGAAGATGAGTTGGCTGAGCTGATGAAGCTGATCGAAAAGCTGGAAGCAATTCTGGCCGACGAAAAGAAAATCTACAAGATCATCAAAGATGAGCTGGCCGATCTTAAGAAGCAGTTTGGCGACGAACGCCGTACTCAAGTTGTAGCCCAGGAGCTGAACCGCTTAAGCGACGAAGACCTGATTGCCGACGAGCAAGTTGTGGTCACGCTAACTGCTGCCAACTACATCAAGCGCAGCCAAATTGCCGAGTATAAGCGCCAAGGGCGTGGCGGCAAGGGTCGCCGTGGCATGGTTACGCGTGAAGAAGATGTCATTGAGCACGTGGTCAATGCCAGCACACACGACTTCTTGCTGTTCTTCACCAACAAGGGCCGCGTCTTCCGCCTGAAGACCTACGAAGTGCCGGCTGTTGGTTTGAATGCCAAGGGGATTGCCCTGGTCAATCTGTTGCAACTGCAGCC
>Ga0068855_100000624_pt1 | contig 43497 bp, 38 predicted proteins | sample KBSCornC52_FD_66592 | JGI IMG/M metagenome (GOLD analysis project Ga0068855, IMG submission 66592) | Corn rhizosphere microbial communities from Kellogg Biological Station, Michigan, USA - KBS Corn C5-2 | ecosystem: Host-associated > Plants > Roots > Rhizosphere > Soil ... | reverse complement strand
AGCAGTCCCACCTGCTTGAGCACCGCTTCAATTCTCGATTGTGTCTGCGGCATCGGCGGACACATCGGCAGGCGGTAGACCGGTTCCAACAAGCCCATCATCGCCATCGAAGCCTTCACCGGAATCGGGTTCGACTCCGCGAAATTCACTTCCATCAGCGCGAACCATTGACGCTGCAAAATGCGCGCTCCCGCGAAATCGCCGGCCATGGCACACTGCACCAGCTTGGTCATCTCCCTCGGGATCTGGTTTGAGGCCACCGAGATCAGCCCGCGCCCGCCTAGCGAGCACAGCGGAATCGTCAGCGCATCGTCGCCGCACAAGACATCGAAAGTACTCGGCAGGTTGTGGCACACTGCTGCCATCTGGCTAATGTTGCCCGACGCTTCCTTCACTCCGCAAATGTTGTCGATCTCCGCAAGCCGCTTCAGCGTTGCCGTCTCCACGTTGACGCCTGTGCGCCCGGGCACATTGTAAACAATGATAGGCAGCGGCACCGCTTCGGCAATGGCTTTGTAGTGGCGATATAAACCTTCTTGCGTGACCTTGTTGTAATACGGCGTTACGGAGAGCAATCCATCGACGCCCAAGTGCTGCAGTTCCTTGCCAAGCTCGATCACCTCAGCCGTGTTGTAGCCGCCGGCTCCGCCCACCACTGGAACTTTGCGCCCGGCCTTTCGAGCTTCCTCCACCGTGATCTCGACCACGCGCAGGTGCTCCGCGCGCGTGAGCGTGGGACTCTCGCCCGTCGTTCCGCACGGCACCAGGAAGTTGATGCCTTCGCGAATCTGGCGCTGAACTAACGTCCGCAGCGCAGCCTCATCCAGAGACAGATCCTGTTTGAACGGAGTCACCAGCGCTGTACCGCATCCTGTGAACATAAATCACCTCTTAGAAAATAAAACGTCCCCAAACTCGAACACGCCTTGCTTGCCCACAATCCATTGTGCCGCTTTGAGCGCCCCCCGTGCGAAGCCTTCGCGCGACCGCGCCGTATGCCGCAACGTGATACTGTCCGCCGCGGAATCGAAGCCGATCTCATGCGTCCCGGGATGCCGCCCCGCGCGGCTGGAACTCACATCGATATAACGCGGATATCCGGCTGCTTTCATCTCCTCGACCAGCTTGATCATGGTTCCCGACGGCGCATCTTTCTTGGTGTCATGATGAATCTCCCAAGCCCACGCACCGTACTCTTTTTCGTCCGCCAGCAGCCGCGCGGCCTCGCGTACCACGCGCAGAAATACGTTCACTCCCACCGAAAAATTGGGACTCCACACCAGCGCGCTGCCGTTCTTTTCAACCATCGTCCGCGCCTTATCCAGGTGCGTCAGCCAGCCCGTCGTGCCCACTACCACCGGCAGTTTCATCGCCGCTAATTTCTCGATATTGTTCAAAGCAGCTTCGGGCGTCGTGAATTCGATGGCCACATCCGCCCGCGCGGCCCTGGTGAAATCGTCGCCGATATCGACGCAGGCTACCACTGTCAACCCGTACTCCGGCGCCAGCTGTTCCACCATCCGGCCCATCTTGCCGTAACCGATGATAGCCAGTTTCATTTTTCGAATACCGCCGGGTCCGGGTTCGTGAAAAATTCCCGGTGGAGCGATTCTACCGCGTGCTTCAGGTCCGCCGCGGCCACCACCACGCTGATATTCAGCAGCGACGCGCCCTGCGAAATCATGCGCACATTAATATCTTTGAGTCCGGCGAAAGCGCGCGAAGCCACTCCCGGCGTATGGCGGATATTGTCCCCCACCATGCACACGATGGCCTGGTTCTCCTCCACCGTCACGTCCGCGAACTCTTCAATTTCTTTCGTGATCGCCCCGAGTGAACCGGTGTTGTCGATGGTTAGCGAAACGCTCACCTCGGAGGTCGCCAGCATATCCACCGGCGTCTCATACCGGTCAAAGATCTCGAAGATACGCTTCAGGAAACCGTGCGCCATCAGCATGCGCGTCGAAACGATGTTCACCAGCGTGATATTGCGCTTGCACGCGATCGAACGTATTGGACTTGTCGACTGCGGAGCCTCTGCCGTAATCAGGGTTCCCTCCACTTGCGGCCGCCGCGAATTTAGAATCCGCACTGGAATGTTCTTCTCAATCGCGGGCAGCACTGTCGCCGGATGCAACACCTTCGCCCCGAAGTACGCCAGTTCCGCCGCCTCCGCGAAGGAGCATTGCTTCACGCGATAGCCGCCCGCTAGAATCGTGGGGTCCGCCGTCAGCATTCCGTCCACATCGGTCCAGATCTGGATCTCTTCGGCGCCAATGCCGGCACCCACAATCGAGGCCGTGTAATCCGACCCGCCGCGTCCCAGAGTGCTGGTTACACCGTCTTCCGTCGAGCCAATGAAGCCGCCCATTACCACCACGTGTTTTGCCGCGAGTGCAGGAATCGCCCCGCATGCGCGCCGGTAGGTTTCCGCAAAATTGGGCGCAGCCTGAGTGTGCCGGCGATCCGTCACGATCACCGAGCGCGAATCCAAATGCACAGCATCGATGCCTAAACTTTGGAAACGCGCCGTGACGATGACGCTTGAGAGCCTTTCCCCAAACGCTGAAACCGCGTCGGTCGCGCGTGGCGTCATCTCGCCCATCACGGCCAGACCCTTCACCAGTTCCGTCAATTCCTTGAAGTGAGCATCAATCTGGTCCCCAACGCCCAACCCCTCCGATTCTTTGTGATGAAACTTGTGCAGCTCATCGAGCAGCCCTAACGCCTGGTCGCGGTAGCCGGCGACAGCCGCGTCCGCGATGGCCAGCAACTTATTGGTGGTCTTGCCCATCGCCGACACCACCACCACCGGCCGCCGCGCTAGTTGCCTGCGCACGATGCCCGCTATACGTTCGATTGCTGCCGCCGATTCGACGGATGTCCCGCCGAATTTCATCACGATCATCGCTTTGCCGCGGCCCCCTGCAGAAGCGCTTTCGCGACCATCACCTCGGCAATCTGCACCGCATTCAGCGCCGCGCCTTTCAAGAGCTGATCGCCCGCCACAAACATCGCAATCGACTTACCGCTGGGATCGCTGATGTCCTGGCGGATGCGCCCCACCAATACATCGTCCTGACCGGACGCATCTTTGGGCATGGGGAAGTAGTTCTTCACCGGATCGTCGATCAGCTTGATGCCGGGCGCCGCCGCCAGGATCTCGCGCACTTCCGCGGGAGTGATCGGCCTCTCGCATTCGAAGGTGAGCGCCTCGGAATGCGCCCGCAGCACCGGCACGCGCACGCAGGTGGCGCTGATGCGAATCTCCGCGTCGCCGAAAATCTTTTTGGTCTCCTGCACCATCTTGGTCTCTTCTTCGTTGTAGCCTGTCACCGGATCGATCTTCGAGTTATGGCTGAACAAATTGAACGCGTAGGGATGCGGCAGCACGGTGTTTGCATACTCACGGTCTTCAAGATGCGCCCGCGTCGACTCGCGTAGTTCTTCCATCGCCGCCGCGCCCGCCCCCGACGCCGCCTGATAGGTAGCCGCGATCAAACGCCGGATGCGATTTTGCCTGTGAATCGGCCACAGCGGGACGATCGCAATGATAGTCGAACAATTCGGATTCGCGATGATCCCGTTATGCCCCGCAATCGCCTCCGGATTGATCTCCGGAATCACCAGCGGCACTCTCGGATCCATACGGAAGGCCGACGAATTATCCACCACCACCGCGCCCGCTTGCGCCGCGATGGGGGCATACTTTTTCGAAATGGATCCGCCGGCGCTGAAGAAGGCGATGTCGATATTTGCGAAGCTGTCCTCGGTCAGCTCCTCTACCAATACCTCGCGCCTCGCAAACCGCATGGTCTTGCCCGCCGACCGCGCCGATGCCAACAGCCGCAGTTCGGAAATAGGAAAATGCCGGTACTCCAGCAAACGCAGAAACTCGACGCCCACCGCTCCGGTAGCGCCCGCAATCGCGACTCTATACGTTTCTCTCATTGATTTAACAGTTGCCTCGCTATGTTTTGATACGTGTCGATCGCCGCCACTAGCTCGCGCTTTGAGATGCGCTCCTCGTCCGTATGGGCGACATGAATGCTTCCCGGCCCGAACAAATACGGCGTGCCCCAAGCTCCGTTGAACGCAGGAATATCCGTGGTGAACGCCACCACTGAAGTCTCCAACCCCGCGATCGCTCCCATGTGCACCGCCGGTATGCACAGAATTTCCTTCGCTTGGGCCTTCCCTGCTACCGCCTCGGCCACCGCTCGGCGCGTGCTGTTGCCATCGTCGACCAAGCGAATAAAAACCTCCGCCATGGCATGGTCCGGGATCACGTTCGGCGCGCGCCCGCCTTGAATGGTGCCGATGTTGAGCGTGCTTGCGCCCAGCACCGCATCACTGGGCAGTTGAATCTTACGCACACGCTCCAGCGCGTCCAGTAATTTCTCGATCGCCGATTCGCCCAAGTGGGGATACGCCGAGTGCGCCATGCGTCCTTCGGCCACAATCTCAAAGCGCAGCGCGCCCTTCGATCCCAGCACCAACTTGCTCTCAGTGGGTTCGCCGTTGATCACATACTTGCTACCGCGCGGATCCTTCGCCGCCGCCAACGCGCCCGCGCTGTTGCGCTCTTCGCCGACCACGAACAACAGCGCCACCCGCCGCTCCCCGGCAGCCAGCAGCGCCTCGGTACCGAGGATCATCGAAGCGATGATCCCTTTGGTGTCGCACGCGCCGCGCCCCCATATGAACTCGGCATCCTCGCGCGAAGGGAAAAACGGAGGAACCGTGTCGATGTGCGTCGATAACGTCACCACCGGCGCATCCCAGTATGCCAGCACGTTGTAGCGGTTGAGTTCCACTTCGATCCGCTCCACGTGCCCACCGGTGCGTCCGGCGAGCGCCGACAGATAGTCAGCCAGATACACGCCTATCCGCTCTTCATTCGGCGTCACCGAATCGATATCCACCAGTGCGCGTGTCAACTCAAATACGTTCATAAACGTCCAGCACAACTGTTGGGATAGGGAGGAGGCGGGATGCGCGGCGACCGGAGTGGCCCGGACCTCGAAGAAAACTTCTGCCGCTTCCCGATAGCGCTCCACCCGGCCCGTCGCATTTCTACGTTCCGAATGACAGTGGGCCGGTGTTAACCAGACCCCCCAACCGCCGCGCGCCGAATCTTTGAATATCTGCGCTGCGATTTCGGCAAGGCTGCCCCTTTCACCAGGCGCTCCGGGATTCGCCGGAATCACGCGCCAAGCTACTCATGGCCCTCGCTCCTCTACCAAGATCTTTTTTAGAATAACACGAGCGCTAACGGCTACGCGCTGGCGGAGCTTTCTCCACCACCTCAGGCACCGGAAAAACCACATACGGGTTGTTGGCGTCTACTTTAGTAACCGTCAGGTCCAGCACCGTCGCGCCGCCCTGTTTCTGCACGATGTGAGTCGGGAACAAAACATCGCTCGTGATTTCACCAAGATCTTTATAATCCGAATACGAAATTTCGATGCGTCCCGTTTCCACGCGCTCCAACTGATTTTTTGAATTGAGCGTCGCCTTCAGTGTGATGTCACTCAGCTCGCCCGTGAGTGGAAAGGTGATGACGGTGACGCCGCCTTCGCGCGTGACCTTGGCATTCGTACCGGCACGCTCGGCCATTTTGAGCGCGCCGAAGGGTGTGGTCCAGAGTTCAAGCAGCCGGGCTTTGAGTGAGTCCGGCGTCGGAGTGGCCGTGCTGTTCGGAATAAAGCCCGCGCCGGGCACCGACTCGTTCCACGAGTATGCGCCACTCACCACCTGAATTTGCCGCTGATTTCCGCGCGTCACCTCGACACGCATCGCCGGCACTGCATAACTTACACTTGCATGGTACGTGACGGATCCGGTGCCCCAGTATTCCAAAGTGTTGACTGCGTCGACTCGCTGCGCGCCCCGAATCATCCCCAGCGCGTACTCGGCCGCCTTGATAGTCGCGGACGCGTCCTGCGCTTCGGCGGTCAATGGCAATAGCGCGAGCGCGGCGAGCAGATAACCAGTCATGGTCTAGTGATGTTCCTTAGTCACCAGATGCGACAGATCCCGCTCCACGCACGGCAGTGACTCAGCGAGCATCGCCAGCGGATCGGGGTTCAGTTTCTGAACGCGCTGGTTCATTACCCACGGCTTCAGCAGCACGTCGGGATCTTCCACCGTCGCCTGCCAGATCAGGCTGTTGCCATCGCGGTGTATTCGTTCGATCACATGTAGGTTCTCGCTGTGAAAATAGCCGCCGATATCGAGCCAGCTGCTGTCGTTGAAACCGATGGTATCGACGATCAGCGTGTCCCCCTCCCAGTGGCCGATGGATTCGCCCTTCCAGGTCCCATCCAGATCTTGTAACGGCGTATGCTTGCGGCCGTCCGTCGGGATCACGCGGTAAGGATCGCCCCACCCTTGCGCCGGGGGGCTGATATACAGGAAAACCATCTGCTTGGGTGTCTGCACAATCTGCGCGGGCGGCCCGATGCGCGGAACGCCTCCCGGCATGCAGCCGAATGAAGGATCGGAATCATTCTCGCTTTGATCCAGCTTTTGAATCTTCTCCCAGTATTCCGGTTTGTAAATCGGCTTGTTGGGATTGGCTCTGCGGATCAGCGTGCCGTCGCGCTCGAAATTCAGCAGCGTGCCATCGCGTGCCGCTAGATTCGCGGCCAGCGGATCGTCGGATTTGACATACGGACCATTCAGGGTGGTGCCATTCCAAACCCCCGTCAGGTCCGGATGCCCATCCGTCGTTTGTGCGTGCGCGCCGACGCTAAAGATCACCAGCCCGCAAACCGCCGCGACCGTTCTGAAGGTACTCAGAAACCGTTGCATGATTGCCTCCTGCCGCCGCCTATTTAGCGTTGGGATCGTTGCTCCAAATGGTGAACTTACGCCCGTCGGGAAGAATCAAATCCTTCACCAATCCGGAATCGCTGCCATCCTTGGCCAGCACGCCGTTCACGCCCACGGTATCGCCGGCCTTCAACCCGCCGCGATCCGCGCGGCTGATTCCCGCTCTGCGCAGCGCTCCCGGACCCGCCATCTCAAATGCCCAATGCTTTACCTTGCCGGCACTGTCCGTGACGTCGAGATACAAATAAGAATGCGGATTGATCCACTCCACTTTCGTCACTACGCCCTGCACCGTGATCCGCTTCGCGAGGTCGAATTCGGCCTGCACCGAGTGATGGGCCAGCGCCGGTACACCTGCGAAAGCCAGCGTCGACACCGCCAGGACGCCGCCTAGTCTGTGTTGCATCGCCATTCCTCCCTATTCGGGTTAAGACAGCGGACTTTGCTGTCAGGCGGATTGTATCAATTGCGGAAGCGCAGTGGTAGCCGAGGCGCGCCATGAAAGATCCACCATCGCGGAGACCGGCGTCTCTGCAACATTGATCTCGGCCACCTTCGCGCCGGCGGATTGAGCCAACTGCACCAGCCCCGCCGCCGGATACACCAACGCGGACGTGCCCACCACCAGCAAGACATCGGCGGCGCGCGCGGCGTCCACCGCCGCGCTCCACACGTCTTCCGGCAGCCCTTCGCCGAACCACACCACGCCCGGGCGAGCCAATCCTCCGCACTCGCACTTGGGCGGAAGCTCGGGAAGCGATGGCCGCCGATCGCTCCACTCGCGAGTGCAAGCGGTGCAGCGCAGCGTCCAGATATCGCCGTGGACCTTAAGGATGCGCCTGCTGCCGGCGCGGTCGTGCAGGCCGTCAACGTTCTGGGTCGCCAGCGTGAAGCTCGGCACACGCCGTTCGAGCTCCGCCAGCGCCGCATGTCCCGTGTTGGGCTCGGCCGTCGCGATGATGCCGCGCCGCCAGTTGTACCATTCCCAACTGAGATGCGGATCGCGCGCGAAGGCCTGCGGAGTTGCCAAATACTCAGCCCGATAAGTGCGCCATAAACCACCCGGCCCGCGGAAAGTGGGAATGCCGCTCTCGGCCGAAATCCCCGCGCCCGTAAGCACCGCTACCGAGGAGGCCGCTGCGAGCCACTCGCGAACGGTTTCAGCCGGGTCCGATTGGAAAGCATGCACACTTTATTACAGCAGGAACCGCTGCCGAATCATGCGGACGGCTTCTTCCTGGTTCTTGGCAGTGCAAAACAAAGGGCATTGAGAAGCCTTTGGGTATATACAAACAATCCACAGCGCCGTCGGTCCTGGCGATATAACCGTCCAGACTGACGCCCACACTGAGAACCACCTTGCGCATGGGTGGCATTGTAAAACAACCGTCTCGATGAGACAATCCGTAAGACACAAGTACTAGTCCGCCTGCGATACACTGGTTTCGAATTATCGTGGAAACGCTAGGGCGCTATCAGATATTGGGTGAACTGGGCCGTGGTGGCTGCGGCGTAGTGTACCGCGCGCTCGACCCGGGCATCGGCCGCACGGTGGCTATCAAAACTATCCTGGCAGATGCGCACTCGGCCTCCGGCGCTGCGTTGCGCGAACGCTTCCGCCGCGAAGCGCGTTCCGCTGGCATCCTGTCACACCCCAACATTGTCACTATCCACGATTTCAGCGAGAGTGGCGACATCATGTTCATCGCCATGGAGTTTATTCAGGGCCAGACGCTCGGCGAAAAGATGGCCGCGGGCGGGCCGCTGCCTTCGGATCTGGTGCTAACCGCGGTAAGCGGCGCGGCCGACGCCCTGGATTACGCGCACGCCAATCATGTGGTTCACCGCGACGTGAAACCCGCGAATCTCATGCTGACGGCGAACGGGCAGGTGAAGGTAACTGACTTCGGAATCGCCAAGATGCTCGACGATGAGATCGGGCTGACAAGTACCGGAATGGTGATCGGCACCGCACAGTATATGTCGCCGGAGCAGATCGCCGCTAGGCCCGCCACCGGACGTTCGGACCAGTTTTCGCTGGGTGTCATCGCCTATGAAATGCTCACCGGCCAGAAGCCGTTCCAGGGGAATTCATGGGCCAGCGTGATGCACCAGATCATGAGCGTGGATCCGCCGCCCGTCAAGCAGCACCGTCAGGACCTGGGTGATGAAGTCACCACCGTGCTGCGCAAAGCGCTGGCTAAAGATCCGGAAGCGCGCTACCCGACTTGCCGCGCGTTTGCCGACGATCTGGCGCACGCCGTGACGGGAGTCACCATGCAGCGGACCGCGCACCTGCCGATAAGCGAAGCCATGAAGCGTCCGCTTCCCCCGCCGCGCACCGATGGCTTGGCCGAGACTGTCGTAATGGAACCGTCTTCGCAGAAATCCTCGATGACGGCGCTTCCCGCTACTTCCGCAGCGACTCCGGACACAGGTCAAAAGTTCGTAGCACCGGTCACCTCGGCGACCGGCGCTACGGCGCCGACAGGTGCGGTCGTGCCCGTGCCCCCGCGGAACCGTCGATCCATACTCGCGCCAATTCTGCTGGGCGTTGCTGCAGTCGTGGTCCTGGCAGCAGTGTGGTGGCGATTTTCCGCGCGTCCGCTTCCGGCGCGTACGGAGGCAGCGCCTGTGGTAGCAGCCACACCCACGCCGTCTGCCGCAGAACCCGTAGCCGCACCCGCGCCGGAGAGCCCCAAGCTCCCGCCTGCGCAAAAAGCCACGGTTCGCAATCCAGCGCCCGCAGCAACCCCAATTCCGGTGCAAGCCGCGCCGGTTCCGGCACCGGCACAGTCACAGACACCAGCACCTGCGCCGGCTGCAGCTCCGGTGACGCAGCCGCCGCCCGTACCCGTCGTGGCGATACCGGCGCCGGCGCCCGCCCCGAAACCTGCCGTGGTCGAAAATACTCCACCACCTGCGCCGGCCGCCGTTCCGATCGCCCCGGCGGCGCCAGCTCCGGTCGTCGCGCGCAGCGTCGAAACGCGCAACCCGGATGCCGAAGAGGCCGCCCGCCGCGCCGAAGAGCAGCGCAAAGCTGCCGAGCTGACCGCGGGACGCAGAGCGGTTGCAGAGGCCCTGAATCGATATCGCGCTGCGTTTGAAAGTAAAGACTCCGAATCGCTTAAGGCTGTCTGGCCCAGTCTTGGGCGCAGCGAACTGAGCGCGTTTCAGAATTTCTTCAAAATCGCCCGCACTATCAAACTGCAGATTCAGCCGCTGGGCGAAGCCGAGATCACCCCGGCCGGCGCCACCATTCGCGCCCGTCGGACCATGGCCGCTACTGACGAGCGCGGCCCTCTGCCGCAGCAGGATCAGACCGTACGGATCAATTTACGCAGGTCTGCAAACAGTATGGTGATCGAGTCCATCGATATTTCCGGGAAATGACATTGCCGGCAAGCGAATCCGCTGGTGAAAGCAACTATCGTTCAAGGAGAACCTAAAGAGTGTTCCGAAACCTTTTTGCCCTGATCTGCCTAAGCAGTGCTGCTGTGGCGCAAGCCCAATCCTCCGCCACGCCCGCGGCCAAGCTGGCCTTTTTGATTCCAAAACTGTTCGGCCCGGATGGATTGACCCTGCCCAACCCCAATCACCTGGCACATTTCGACAGTGATTTCCAGGCCAATTTTGGCCCTTTTAACAGTGCCATTGGGAGCCAGTTAACGTCGCTGCCGCTGCCCTCCCCTGCCTCCGGCTTCACCTACACGTTCGATCCCGCGCTGGGAGTCTATACCCGCTCGGCGCAAAGCTATGGACCGGTTCTCACAGAGCGCGCCGAGACCATCGGCAAGGAAAAATTCTACGCCGGATTCAGTTTCCAGCATTTCCGCTTCGGCACGCTCGATGGCGTGAATTTGCGCAACTTCAATAGTGTATTCCGCCACACGCAATCGACGCCCGACCCTTTGATCAAGGAAGATCTGATTACCACTAATACGTTCGTCGATACCCAAATCGACCAGGCCACTGCGTTCTTCACATATGGATTGAGCGATCGAATTGACGTCTCGGTGGCGCTGCCTTTCGTGAACGCAAACCTTGCGGTGGTTTCAAACGCAACCATTCAACGCATTGGAACCGCCAACGACCCCACCATCCACTTTTTTCTCGATTCCAACGGCAATCCGACCAACCACAAACAATTCTCGAGCTCCGGCGCCGCTTCAGGACTCGGAGACGTGCTGGTGCGAATCAAAGGCACCGCTTTGAAGACCGCACCCGCCTGGTTCGCCTTGGGTCTGGATGTGCGGCTGCCTACCGGCGATGCCTACAATTTCCTGGGGTCCGGAGCCGTGGGACTTAAGCCCTTCATTGCCATTTCGGGCCGCACCAAGAGAGTGACGCCGCACGTGAATCTGGGTTATCAATGGAACGATTCGAGCCCGTTGGCCGGCGATATTTTCACCGGCACCTCGGGCCATCTGCCCAATCAATTTACCTACGCCGCGGGCTTCGACGCCGGAGTGAACAAACGATTTTCCTTCGCGGCCGACGTGCTGGGACAGAAAGTCTTTCATGCCCAAGGCATCCAGCCATCCACGTTCACCGCAGCTAACGGCACGCAATTTGCCGACAACGCCTTCGTGCGCGAGAACCCCAATATCACCAACGGCTCGGTGGGCTTCAAGGTGAATCCCATTGGAACCCTTTTGGTGTCGTTCAATGTCTTGATCCAACTGAACGATGCGGGCCTGCGCAGCCGGGTGGTGCCCCTGGCGGGCTTTTCCTATACTTTCTGAGTTTTCGCGCGGCGGCGTGTTCCGCTGTAAACCAATCTCCGCCCGACACGTCGGATGGACTGATGAAGCATGGCGGCGGTCCGGTATCGCGGCGCGACTGGCTCAGGACTGTCGCGTCTCTCTGGGCCGCATCCGCATTGGCGCAGGAAACGGCGCAAAAAGACAATACCTTTTCCACCGCCGTCAAAGTGGTGAATGTGTTAGTTACCGTGCATAATGGCAAGGGCGAAATCGTGCGCGATCTCTCCAAAGACGACTTCACGATCGAAGAAGACGCGCGCCCGGAAACCATTCGCTATTTCTCGCGCGAAAGCGATTTGCCGCTGACGCTGGGCCTGCTGGTGGATGTCAGCCGGAGCCAGCGGCGGGTGCTCGCCGAAGAACGCCGGGCCAGCATAGCGTTTCTCGATCAAGTCCTGCGAGAAGACCAAGACCGCGCGTTCCTGATTCAGTTCGAGCGGGAAGTGGAGCTGGTCAAGGACTTGACTTCATCTCGCAAGGATCTGGAAGCGGGCGTGAACTCGCTGGATGCGCCGGAGCTGCGGAGGCCGGCGAGTGAGTCGTCCGGCGGCGCCCCCGGGAGCAATCGCGGCGGAGGATATCCGGGCGGTCGGCGCGGAGGGGGCGGACGCGGCGGCACTTCGCTGTATGACGCCGTCTATCTCGCCGCGAACGAGATTTTGAAAAAACAGTCGGGTCGCAAAGCGGTGATTGTTTTATCGGATGGCGTCGACTCTAGCAGTAAAATCAGCCTGGAGAGCGCGGTTGAGTCGGCACAGCGGGCCGACACGCTGGTTTATTCCATCTGGTTCGCTGGCGAGCAAGAAAGAGGAACCGGCTTCGGTCCGGTATTCGGTCCCGGTATGGGTCGCGGCGGTGGACGCGGACGCGGCAGACGGCGGCAGGAATCCCGGCCCGACGGCAAAAAAGTTCTTGAGCGCATTTCCAAAGAAACCGGCGGCGCTTTTTTCGAAGTTTCTAAGAAACACCCCCTGGATGACATCTTCAAGCAGATAGACCAAGAACTGCGGAGCCAGTACAGCCTGGGTTATACCCCGGAGCCCGCCTCAACCGGAGCAGGCTACCGAAAGATCCACGTGGTTGTAAAACAAAAAGGGCTGATGGTGCAAGCCCGCGACGGCTATTACGCCGGCGGGTAGTTTGCTTGCCGGAGTTCGCGACCCAACGGCTGCTCGATTGCTACACTGATTAGGGCTATTTATGCTGACGAGCGCCGCCACTGACCCTGAACTTCGCGAACTTCCCACCCGACTCGACGCACCCGACCTGCTTCGCGCGTTTCGCATCATGTATATGTCGCGGCGCATCGATGACCGGGAGATCCTGCTGAAGCGGCAGAATAAAATCTTTTTTCAGGTCAGCGGCGCGGGGCACGAGGGAATTCAGACCGCCGCGGGCATGGCGCTTCGCGCGGGGCACGACTGGTTTTTCCCGTACTATCGCGATCGCGCACTGTCGCTGGCCCTGGGGGTGACGGCCGAGGACATGCTGCTGCAGGCAGTGGGCGCGGAATCCGATCCGTCTTCGGGCGGACGCCAGATGCCCTCGCATTGGAGTTCCGCGAAGCTGCACATCGTATCGCCCTCGTCGGCGACCGGCACGCAGTTGCTGCCGGCCGTGGGCTGCGCGCATGCCAACCGCTTCCTGGACCCAGCCTCGGACGCGGTGACCCTCACCAGCATTGGCGAAGGCGCCACCAGCGAAGGCGAATTCTGGGAAGCCATTAACGCGGCGTGTCTGGAATCACTGCCGGTGATCTTCCTGGTTCAAGATAACGGCTTCGCCATCTCGGTGCCGGTGGAGTATCAAACCCCGGGCGGCGACATTTCAAAGCTAGTAGCCGGCCATCCGAACCTACGCAGCTTCCGCTGTGATGGCACCGATTTCGTGGCCTCCTACGGCACTTTCGCCGAGACGGTGAATTACTGCCGGCGGGAGCGCAAGCCGGCGTTCGTGCATGCCTATTGCACGCGCCCATATTCCCACTCGCTTTCCGATGACGAGAAGCTCTATAAAACAGCGGCCGAACGCGCCGAAGAAGCACGGCACGATCCGGTAACTAAATTCTCGGATTATCTGGTAAGTAGCGGCGTCACCAGCCGCGGCGCACTAGAACAGTTAATGCAGGAAGTGGACCTCGAAATCCAGCAGGTGACCGAACGCGCATTGAAGGCGCCACAGCCGCATAAAGGTTCCGCGCTGCGGTATCTATATTCGGAAAACGTCGACCCCACTTCGAGCGAATTTGAGACCGAAGCCAAATGCGCGGGCGATCCGCGCACCATGGTGGATACCATCACGTTGACCATCAGCGAGGAAATGGGCCGCAACCCCGACATCGTCGTCTTCGGCGAGGATGTCGCGGATTGCAGCCGCGAGGAACATCTGAAAGAAGTAAAGGGCAAGGGCGGCGTCTTCAAGGCGACGCAGGGGTTGCAGACCGCCTATGGCTCCGAGCGTGTGTTCAACGCACCGATCGCAGAGGCGGCTATCGTGGGCCGGGCGTCGGGTATGGCATTGCGCGGATTGAAGCCGGTGGTGGAAATTCAGTTCCTGGATTACATTTGGCCGGCCATGATGCAGATTCGCGACGAGTTGGCGTCGCTGCGCTGGCGTTCAAATAATGCGTGGTCGGCGCCGCTGGTGATTCGCGTGGCGACAGGCGGGTACCTGAACGGAGGAGCGATTTATCACAGCCAGTGCGCGGAGTCTGTGTTCACCCATATTCCCGGGTTGCGCGTGGTGTTCCCATCGAATGCCTTGGATGCTTGCGGCCTGCTGCGCACGGCCATTCGTTGTGAAGATCCGGTGTTGTTCCTGGAGCACAAACGCCTGTATCGCGAGCCCTACAATCGCACGCAGCATCCGGGTCCGGATTATCTGATTCCGTTCGGCAAGGCGAAGGTGGTGAAGCCGGGCGCGAACCTGACCATCGTGACTTTCGGCGCGCTGGTGCAGAAGTCCTTGCAGGCAGCCCTGCAAATCGAGCAGCACAATCCGCGTGCGACTGTCGAAGTGATCGATCTACGGACGCTGAATCCGTACGATTGGGCTGCCATTCAAGCGTCGGTGGAAAAGACCAGCCGCGTGATGGTGGTGCAGGAAGATACGCTCGCCTGGGGATTCGGCGCTGAGATTTCGGCGCGCATCGCCAGTGAGTTGTTTGGACGGCTAGACGCACCGGTGGGGCGCATCGGGGCGCTCGATACCTGGATCGGCTATGCACCTTCTCTCGAAAACGAGATTCTCCCGCAGGTGGAAAATATCGTCGAGGAAGCGGTGCGCATATTGGCGTACTAAACCCTGCGATTCTTGTTTCCTGGCGGGTCATCGAACCCCGCAGCGCGGGAGCAACTGTGGCCCAAGTAGTCTTGCGGCTGGATTGACAAAATCTGCGTCCAGGTTTAAGTCTGGAGTGGAACACGGCGACCATTTGCCGTGGATGGTTGGAGGGAACACTGCCGGGCGAAACCACCTCCCTGGCCTCCCGCGTCAAGCTAACGTGAAACATCACTCACCGAATCTGTGGAAGGGGCTTGCTGTAACGATCCTGTGTGTGGGAGCGTCCGCGATTTTGGCTTGGGCATTAAGCCCCGATCTCGAGCGCCAGGCCCCTTTTTTGCCGTTTACGCTGGCGATCATCGCCTCGGCCTGGTATGGCGGCCTGCTACCGGGCCTGATCGCCACAGTCCTCAGCTCGCTGGTCGCGGATTACTTTTTCATTGAACCGATCTTCCGCTTCGGGCCAGTTCATTCGGTGCACTTCAGCTTGTTCGGGCTATTTCTTGCGGTAGGAATTTCGATCAGTCTGTTGCACAAGGCACGTTCGAAAGCCGATGCCGCTCTAAGAACAACACTGACAAGCTTGGATGAGGCGATTCAGCGCTCGGAACTTGCCGCATCGCAGGCGAAGATCGGATTTCACGAGTTTGTAGCTTCCACCGGCAAGGAAATTTGGACACCGGAAATGGAACGCTTGTTCGGACTATCGCCAGGTAGTTTCGAGGGCTCTTATGACCATTGGGTCAAGCGAATGGACCCGGAAGACGGCTACAGAATCAAGGCGGAAAGAGCGGCATGTATCCGCGAGCGAAAAACGGACTGGCAATATGAATATAGGGCCGTGATGCCGGACGGGCATATCCGCTGGATCGAGGGAAGAAGCCGGTTGTTCTTTTCCCAATCCGGTGCTTTAGAGCGGATTGTCGGCGCCAACATAGATGTGACGAGCCATCGAAAAATGGAGCATGCACTGGCCGAGCGCTCCGAGGAGTTAGCCCGGTCCAATGAGGAACTGGAACGATTTGCGTACGCCGTTTCCCACGACTTGCAAGAGCCGCTCCGGGGAGTTACGGCGATGACGGAGTTGTTCCTGAATCGTACCCGGGGAATGCTGGACGCCGAATCCATTCGGTTGCTGGATGTGGTGCTAAATAGTGCCGAACGAATGAAGCGGCTGATCCGGGAGATGCTGGAGCTGGCGCGAACCACTTACGATCCGCTGGAGGAAGGAAACGAAGTCGATACGCGCGCGATTGTCGATCAGGTGTTGCAGGATTTAGGGGAACCAATACACGATTCCGGAGCTGAAATCATTCTCGATTCTTTGCCCGCAACCCGCGCAAACGAGGGACAACTGTCACGGCTATTTCGAAACCTGATTGGCAACGCCATCAAGTATCGCGGCGAGCGGGCGCCGCGGATTCACATTTCGGCGTCGGCCGCTACCGGCGAGCAGGTCTTCTGTGTCAGCGATAACGGCATTGGGATCGATCCCCGCTATCACCGCCAGATCTTTGAGATGTTTCGCCGGCTGCATAGCGCCTCGCAGTACGAGGGAACCGGTCTCGGCCTCGCAATTTGCGAACGGATCGTACGGCGTCATCAGGGACGGATCTGGGTTGAATCGGAACCCGGAAAAGGCGCTAGATTCTACTTTTCGCTTCCCGGCCACCCGCACCGCGAGGCTGCGCTCGCGAACGGCCGTGCCAATAGCCAAAGCCAAGCGGCCGGAAGCTAGGGCGCTCCGTCGAGCCTTAGGCCAACGCCGGACTACCGTCAACGGGAGCGTCAAGATAGCCCATATCAGCTTTAGCGCGCCTTCGACCGCTATGCTACTGCGATCCGGAAGGAAGTTCGGCGGAAGTGTACCGCAAGTCTCTGTCGAGCACCAGCTCCATGGTGGTTCCCGGTGGAAGCACTACACCGGCACCGCGGGAGCTCAGCACGCCGGCCAATCCGGCAACGGCGCCAGCAGCTGCTCCAATCCCCGCGCCAAGTCCGTAGTGGCCGGTTGCGGCGCCCGCCACGGTTCCGATTCCCGCACCGGCCGCAGTGGTCTCGCCCACAGTCCGCGCATCGCCGGATTTGTTTCCTTCGCCTTCGATCCGGCCCTCGCTACGATCCAGGTTGCCGCGCGTATCGGCGCTGGCGGGGCGCGAGCGAAAGTCGCGCGTGACACCATTCGGCAAGGTTAGCGAATCGAAGCGGAGATTCAGTGCCGACTTGCCTGCGACGCGTCCGGCTTGCTTCGATTCGGTAACCGTTCCGGCCACAAAGCTGCCGCGCGGAATCAAGAGCCGCCCATCGACGAAGACGGGGACTGCCGTTTCCAGATACACGCGGTCCCCAGGAAGCGAGCGTTTGGTGTTCACCGAACTGGTGAGCCGCAAAAGAATTCGCGTACCTTGTGCTACTACGAATTCGGGAGACGCCGGGGGCGCGGCCGGTATAGCAGGGGACGGCCTGAGCAATCGGACCGCGGGGGCCGGCGCCGGGGAGCTTGCCGGAGAGGGCTCGGAGGCTACTCGAGGCGCAATAGCGGCAGGCGGCTGGGAATTAGATGTCGAGAGTACGCCGGTGCCGTCGCGATTATAAACCAGCAGCGATTCGCTTTCATTTCGCAGCCGGACAATAGTCCTCCGGATGGTCAACGTATTCCCGTCGCGAGAGCGGGTCCATCGTTCCATCACACTATAGGTCTGTGGTCCGCTCACGATCGTATTCACCAGCAGTGCTGCCCCTTCCCACTTGGTAGTGGTGCTGGTTTCGAGGTCCCCAGCCCGGCGCTTTTCGGTACGTCCATCCAACGGATAGGCCGAGGGAGCGGATGAACCTGCAGACCAGGTCACCGAAGCCGCACTCTGCTCTACTTTCAAGACGAGGTCCGCGGAAACGGAATTCTGGATTTCACTGCGTGCGCGATTGAGGTTCCAGACGCCGGAAAAATCCTGGTTAGATTGCGCCGTGCAGACGTCAACGGTCAGCAAAAGAGTGATAGTGACAACTGCACATTCGCGCATAAACAAACGGCTCCCCCGATCGTAACCGCACGTTTCCGGCAAGGATTCATAATGATGCGCGATTTAGGGATGCGTGTCAAGGGCAATTAAAGCACCGATTCGATCAAATTACCCTTAAGGTTGCGGTTTAATGGTCCAGTATATTCGAAGAGTATGGGCCATCAAGATAAACGCAGATGAACGCCGATTCATAATAATGCAGCAAGTGAGGAACCCGAGCGGGTCGGCGTTGATCCGATCCTTGGCGCGCCAGGGTAGCGCGGAGGCGGCAATGTGGAACGCTCTGGTAATCGTCGCTATACAGGATAAGACTGGGAACGTTGAAGTCGCTTTCAGAGAAGGCCGTAATGCCATCAATGACGCCTTTGAATCCGGCTTGCATTCCCTGGAGCCATAATGAATCGCGCAGGCCTTGGAGACCTGTTGCCGGCGCGTTCGGCATGAACGCCTGTCTTGAGCATCAACATGGGCCCAGCGCCGATCAGCCCGGCCTTGGCCCCGCTTACTTTCATCTTCCCGTTTTTCCAGCGCCGTCGCCGGGGCGATGGAAATTTGCGCCAGGCTGTGTGGAGAGCCCGGCCAAAGCCGCGCGCCTAGCGACGCCCGAAAAAGACTTGCATTTTTGCGCAGGTATCGCCTCCTAGATTTAAAGGATTCTGCCGAAATCAGTAGTGATGCTTCAAACCTCCGGAATAGTGCACAATACATGGAGCGGATCGGAGAAAGTGTGCGGAAATCGTTTCAGCCATACGCCCTCAGCAGAATCATCTTAAGTTTGTCGATTTTGGGCTCGATTTTGGGATGGATAGCGGCGCCTCATGCTGCAGCCGAGGACGCCATGGTACGCCCCCGGCCAGACGGACGGGGCGACCGCATCCGCACAATGGCACCCAACAACGCCTCCGGCACGCAGTTCAACTCCGGAAACGGAATCCAGTATTGGGGCGGACCGGTTATGCAGGGAACTACCAACGTGTATGTGATTTGGTACGGAACCTGGGATAGCGCTTCGATGGATCTCCTGAGCGGCTTCATCGGTAGTCTGGGCGGTTCGCCTTACTTCAACATCAATACGGGTTATTTCGACGGACAGGGAAATAGCGTGACCAACTCCCTGAGTTTGGCCGGCAGCACCCACAACGATTACTCGCGGGGTACAAACCTCGGAAGCTCGGACATCCAAAGAATAGTAGCGGACACGCTGGCGGGCGGGCAGTTGCCGCTCGATCCGAACGGAGCGTATTTTGTCTTGACCGCCGCAGATGTAAAAGTCTCCGGGTTCGGGTCTTCCTTCTGCGGGTACCATTCGGCACAAACGTACAATAGCAGCATTGTCCGCTATGCTTTCGTGGGAAATCCGTACCCGCTACACAGCAACTGCACCCCCCAACAGCCAGTAGCCGACAGCCCCAATGGAAATCGCGGGGCCGATGCAATGGCCAGCACCATCGCCCACGAACTTGACGAAATCGTTACCGACCCCAATCTGAACGCCTGGTATGACGGGGGCGGCAGCGAAGTGGCCGATAAGTGCGCGTGGACTTTCGGATCGACTTACACCGTGTCGAATGGAAGCAACGCCAACGTAAACCTGGGCGGGAAGGATTACTTGATCCAGCAAAACTGGATTAATGCGTCCGGTGGTTTTTGTGGAATGTCGGCGTCGCCCGGACCTGATTTTGCGTTGTGGGCCACGACGAATTCGCAGTCGGCCACCGCCGGCGGCACAACCGGGAGCTACTCCGTCACGGTCATTCCGGTAAAAGGATTCTCGGGCGTGGTTAACTTCAGCTTTAGCGGTCTGCCGAGCGGGGCAACCATAGGCCCGGTAGCGCCCTCCGCCACGGGGGCCACCTTTACGGTGTCGACGGCCGCCAATCTCCGGGGGGGTAACTACAGTTTCGGTATTACGGGAACCAGCGCCTCCCTCAGCCGGCCGGCTACTCTAATGCTGACGGTCAGCGGCGTAACGTTATTGCCGACGACCCTCACCATGGGAGCCATCAACCCCGAACCCAGCCACGTGGCGCAACCTTATACGGTGAACTTCGCCGTGGCGTCGGCGGGGACGCCAACGGGGCAAGTGACGGTGTCGGATGGAACCGCGAGCTGTAGCGCGCTGGTGACGGCCGGCAGCTGCACACTGACCTCCGTCACGGCAGGAACCAAGACTCTGACGGCATTCTACGCAGGCGATAGCCAATTCGCGGGAGCCACAAAAACGGCATCGCATACGGTTAACTACGGAGGATCGCTCGCGGACCTGGCGTCGGGAAGCGGGTGGGAGACCACCTTCTCACTGGTAAACCTGGGGAACACCTCCTCTACCGTATCGCTGAATTTGTTTGGAGATCCGGGCAATGCGTTGAACCTGCCCTTTACATATCCGCAAGGCGCCAGTGGGCCGCAGAATGCGTCCAGTGTTCAGCAAAGCATGGCCGCGAATTCGGTGCTGCTGCTCGATACTACCGGGTCCGATCAGGGCCTCAGCGTGGGATGGGCAGACTTGTCAGCGGCCGGCAACGTAAACGCCTACGAGATCTTCCGCTACGGACCCAGCGGACAAGAGGCGGTGGTGCCGATGGAGACTCGCGCCGGGTCCTTTGCACTGCTGTTCGACAACACCAGTTTGGTGAATATTCTGGGGACCGGCGTGGCGCTGGCGAATCTGGGATCCCAGCCCGCCACTGTTCCCATCGTCATTACCGATGACGCCGGGACGCAGATCGACAGCGGATCGATCCCACTGGCGGCAAACGGGCATACTACTTTTACTCTGGCCACTCAATATCCCGGAACCGCGGGCAAACGAGGCATAGTGCAGTTCGCGGCGCCGCCGGGCGGAGGGATCAGCGTAGTGGGAATTCGCGCCAACGGCAACTCGTTTACCGCCATTCCGGCGATCCAGTCCGGCACGGCCGGCGGCAGTATGGCGCACATCGCTGCCGGCGGGGGTTGGCGATCAATCTTTTACATCTCCAATTTGAGTTCACAGACTTCCAACTTCACTTTGAGCTTTTTCGACGATAGTGGAAATCCACTTTCGCTCTCGGTTACGATCCTGGAAAGCAGCGCATCCATGACGTCCGCGACCGTCACGCAGGCATTGGCGGCGGGAGCCACGCTGGTGATTGAGGCGCAGGGAACCGGATCGCAGGTCGCGCTCGGCTCGGCGCAGCTGACCAGCGATCACGGCGCGAGTGGATTTGCGCTGTTCCGTTACGATCCCAGCGGGCAAGAGGCCACTGCGCCGCTTGAAACCCGCAACGCCGGCAATTACGTGCTGGCTTACGACAACACCGCGTCGCTCGCCACCGGAGTGGCACTGGCGAATCTTGCGCATCAAACCGCAACCGTCGGGGTGATCCTCCGCGACGATACCGGAGCGACGCTTCAGACCACCACGCTCCAGCTGCCCGCGAACGGGCATTCCGCGTTTGTGCTGGGCGGGAATTATCCGTTGAGCGCGGGCAAGCGCGGGACGGTGGAGTTTGATTCCGGCAGCGCGCAGATCAGCGTGCTGGGGATTCGGGCCAATGGCAACGCGTTTACTTCGATTCCGGTTTTGACCAGGTGAACCGAGATTCGCTAAGCGAATCTCAACGGATGACCGCGCCTCGAGGACTTCAAAATTTTAGGCGCCGAATCCGGGGTAGCTATCGAGTAACTGCTTCTTCGGCATGGTAAGAGCTGCGCACCAGCGGGCCGCTTTCGACGTGCTGAAAACCCAACTCGTAACCCAGACGCTTGAGATCGGCGAATTCTTCGACGCTCACATAGCGGATGATCGGCAGGTGTTTGAGCGACGGGCGCAGGTATTGGCCCAGCGTGAGAATGTCGACGTTACTTTGGCGCAAGTCGCGCATCACCTGATGTACTTCTTCGAGGGTCTCGCCGAGGCCCAGCATCAAACCGGACTTCGCGGGGATTTCGGGGCGCTGCCGTTTGACGTAAGCCAGCATATCGAGGGAGCGTTCGTAGCGCGCACCCAAGCGTACCTGACGGTATAGGCGCGGCACGGTCTCGGTATTGTGATTCAGCACGTCGGGCGAGGCTTCGAGCACCAGATCCATGGCCGCGTGGGAGCCTTGGAAATCCGGAGTCAGCACTTCAATGCCGCATTCAGGCAGGCGCGCGCGAATAGCTTTGATGGTGAGCGCGAACAGTTCGGCTCCGCCGTCTTTGCGGTCATCGCGATTAACACTGGTGATGACGGCGAACTTGAGCCCGAGCGTGGCGCAGGCTTCGGCGACCCGGCGCGGCTCGTCGTAATCGACCGGCAGCGGGCCGCCTTTTTGCACGGCACAGAATCCGCAGCGGCGCGTGCACACATTGCCCAGGATCATGAAGGTGGCGGTGCGGCGGTTCCAACAATCGCCGATGTTGGGACAGGCGGCGCTTTCGCAGACCGTGTGGAGGTCCAGCTTCTGCACCAGCTTTTTGAGATTGTGGTAGTTTTCACCGACCGGTGCGGGCGCGCGCAGCCAAGCGGGACGCGGTGCGCGGGGTTGGGGATCGATGCTGACGAGCACTACTTCGATTGTAGCAACTGGGCGATTCTGTTCTCGAGAATCCGCGATTCATTGAAGTCGCGAATGCGGCGGAAGAAGGCCGGCGATTTTTCGTAAGCGGCGCGCGGGACTAAGCCGATCAGCTCGCTCTCGGCGATGCTGGTGCCTAGGCGCGCTGCTTCGGCTTCGACGGTAGCATACAAGTCATCCAATGGAATCTCCGCGAAGTTGGTCAGGTTCATCGAGACTTGGGCACGTCCAAGCGACGCCAGGGGGACCCCCATGGCCTTGACGAAAGGGAAGCCGCCGGAAGACTCGCGGATCTTGACGGCGATTTGCTTGGCGATGGCGGCGTCCGGCGTCGCCAGGTTGATGTTATAAGGGATCAGAAAATTACGCGCGCCCACCATCGTGGCGCCCGCGGTGACGTGTTCGGGGTCGTCTCCGATATCGGGCGGGCGCCCGTCGAAACCTGCGCGGCGAACACGTTCCAGCCGCTTACGCTCCGGCAGGTAGGCGGCTGCTTCATAAAAATATACGGGCACGCGAAAACGCCGCCAGATTTCGGCTCCCGCACGATGGGCAAGGCTCACGCAATCTGCGAGCGTCGAGCCCTCCAGCGGCACGAACGGGACTACGTCGGTAGCGCCCACGCGCGGGTGCACGCCAGTGTGGCCGCGCAAATTGATAAGTTCGGCAGCTTCGCCAACGGCACGCACGGCAGCTTCCAAAACGGCTTCGGGTTGGCCCGCAATCGTAATGACGCTGCGATGGTGGTCGGCGTCGGACTCGAAACCGAGCACCGCGGCGCCGGCTACTTCCCGAATCACGCCTGCGATGGCGACGATGGTCGCCGGATCACGGCCTTCCGAAAAGTTAGGCACGCATTCGATCATTACTGGCATCATAAAGAGTGCACACCGCAAAAGACAACCAGCGCAGGACGCTCGACCGGGTTCTATCCAAATTCGGCGTGGGGTCAAGAACCGAGGCCCGTAGCTGGATCGGGGCGGGCCGCGTTACGGTCAATGGCAAAAAGGTGCAAACGCCGGACGTGTGGATCGATCCCGAGCAGGATCGTGTGGAACTTGACGGGCGTCCACTGACGGCGCGCCAGAAGCAGTACCTGCTGCTCTACAAGCCCAAGGGCTATCTCACCACCTATAAGGACCCCGAGGGGCGTCCCACGGTTTACGCTTTGCTCGGCGGTGTGAAAGACTTTGTGTTTCCGGTGGGGCGGCTGGATCAAGACACCACCGGACTGCTGATCCTGACCAACGATTCGGCTTTCGGCGACCACATCACCAGCCCGGAATCGAAGGTGCCAAAGACCTATCTGGTAAAAGCATCCGCGCTGCTCTCCGACGATCAACTGGATCAATTGCGCCACGGGATCACGCTGGCGGACGGCCCGACGCGCCCGGCGGTGGTGAAGCGCATTCGCGACGGCGCCAAATATAGCTTCTTCGAGATCACCATCACGGAAGGTCGCAACCGGCAAGTTCGCCGCATGGTGGAAGCGTTGGGAGCCAAAGTGCTGAAGCTGGTGCGCACCGCGATCGGCGGAATTGAGATCGCTCCGCTCGAAATTGGTAAATACCGGATGCTCGATCCGGACGAAGTACTCGCTTTGGGAGGAAAGTTTAGGACGCCTTCGCGTCCCGAGCATTCCGGCGGCCGGCGGAATCAGAGTGCTCAGGCGCCGCGCCGAAATGGAAGGTCAGCGCGCTCGGCAAGTGAAAGTCGCCGCCACGGCCGTAACGAGTCAGCACCGAGGCGGTGACGTGCAGCGTTACGGCAGCCACCATCCAGATTTGCCAGTGGGAGAACAGGCCGCGGAGAGCGAATTCGCGGGTCACTCCGATATCTGACGTCAGACGCCAGAAACCCAGGACGTAGGCCATCAGCGATGCGGGAATTAACAGCGCGCCCCCGGCTAAAGCCAGGTGACGGTTCTTGCCCGGCGCTTTCCTGAAAACGGGGCCTTGCCGCAACTTTATGCGAACGACCATGAAATGATTCGCCCCTCTTAGCAGTCTAACAGATGACCGGAGGCGGGACCTGACCCGGAGGGTCAGTCGCGGGTTCCCCAAACTTCTCCAGCAGAGTGATACATTAGTGGCCACAGATAGCGGGCCGCTGGCGGCGCATAGGGAATTTGGGTGGGCCCTGCCGCTTTTGACGGTCGCACAGCCGACGAGGGAGACGCGCAATGCGGCTTTATAGGATATTTGCCACCTGTGCTGTGGCGGCGATGGGGTTTGGGGTTTCGAAGCTGGTTGCCCAAGACCTGACTGGGGAAGCGTGGAAGCTGGAGGCCAAGGGCGATGCGGCGGAAGCTCGCGAGCAGCTTCAGAAGGCCGCCGACAGCGCACCCAACGACCCGCTGACACTTGAGGCGTACGCCGAATTCTTAGGTCATCACCGGGATCCTGCGGCACGCGGCGCCTATGAAAAACTTTGGCAACTGTTGAGCCGCAACGGTGCGACCGCAGCAGAGCGCGCCAAAATAGCGCGGCGTCTGGCGGAGTTGGACCTGCTGGCTGGGGACCGCCAGAGCGCCCAAAAACATCTGGAAGCCTTTGGCTCCGCCGGAGGCAGCGGGCTGAGTCTGCCGCCCGCTTCCGCGGCGCCGCGCGTGAGCTTTATCGACATCCCCGGTCCCCTGCGTTCGTTTGCGCGCATGGCCGCCATTTCTCCGGACATCGCGGTTGACGATGTCATGGCTTCGATCGCGCACAACATTACGCTGAACGGCTATTCGGCGACGCGCGCCAGTGAATCACTGGAGCCGACCGAGTATCTGAAGCTGGTGATCCGCTATTTGTCGCAGGCGCGGGAGCTCGAAAGACTGGCGGGTCCCGAAAAGATTCTCCGCGTGGATATGTGCGAGTCGACGGCGACCGGCGACCTCCTGCGTATCCTTGGGTACCGCATGCGGGGCGGCTGCGGATCCGATCTTGCCCTGGAAACCGTGAACCCGTCGAGGGCATTTCTGACGATTGACTCGGGCTTTCCGTTGTCGGAACTCGAAGCCGCTCTGCGGACCAATCGCCCCTTCACCCTGGATTTTCATCCGGCGCACGTGCCCATCCTTTTTGGAGCGGATTACTGGCAGCCGGCCGGATCGGGCCAGAAGGCGGTTGAGTTTATCGATTTCTTTCTGGGCGATCCTTCCATTTGCCGGTTGTACTCAGCCATGGCCGCGCTCGATCCGGACACCGCGGAACAGTTTCGGAAAGACCTCCCGGCCGCGAAAGCGAAAGTTTACGCGCACGTGCTGGACTTTTTCGGCTCCATGTTCGAGGTGCGCGGCGGGAAGGCGCTGGTTCCCGGCGGCGCGCGGTCCGAGAAAATGTGGGCCGAAATGGTTGGAGTGTCGCCCGACAAAGGGGCCGCGTTCTTCGAACGCCTGATCGAGAAGGATGACGGCTGGTTGGCCTCCTATTACGATTCACTCGCGCGGATTAACGGCCCGGTACAGACGTATCTGACGGAACCGGAGCGCCTCAAGCGGTTCTATCTGGCCATGCGCGGACGGGTGACGAGCCCCGGGCCAGCGCGTCCGGTATTCCGCGCAAATACGGATATGGTGCTGCTTACGACGCGCCTGCGCATGGATGCCGACGGCAAACCTCACCTGCCGGGCGGATTGGACGTGTGGAAGAACCTGTTCTCCGGAAAAGCTCAGGCTAAATACGATCAGCGTCTGGCTAAGGCGGCGCCGGGGTGGAAGGATTCCGAAGAAGTCATCGAAGCCATGTTCGGGCTATCGCGTAAAATCGTTGAAAATGAGGCGCTGAAGATCTTCATGGCGCTCACCGACATCGAGCGCAACCGCGCCCAGCCGCTCGAAACCAACACCGTGGAACGTCTGGTGCGGGATTACAAGGCGCTGGGCGCGCAGTATCCCTTGTTCGCCGAAGCGCCGGGGATCTCCGACGCTACCATCGTGGCCTTTCTCGACGCGGCCCAAGGAATCACGCAAATTCGCGACATCGCCCTGCGCGCCGATGCCGCCGGCACGCTGCAGGCGCTGGCCGGATTCTGGCAGGTGTTCGTGCGCCAGCGTAGCATCCAGCCGGCCGATGCCGACGGCGCGTTGAGCGCGCTGCTACAGGGCTTCGCGAAAGTCCAGAGCCAGCGGGATGTGTTCGACGCCGGACAGAAGGGCCTGGGCAAATTGCTCTTAAGCGCGCGCGCTCCCGCCGGGGGGTCGGCTCAGGATCACATCATGGACCTGCTGGCGGGCACCAAAGCCGCCGCCGGCGACGGGGCGCTGTCTGACGCTCATACCCAGATGATCCAGGACATGACGCGCGTGTTCGAGGCGCAACGTTTAGTCTCGCTCGATACCATCCTCACTCTGGCGGATCGCCTGGAAGCCGCTGCAGCGGGGCAGAAGCTCGACAATGCGACCGTGGCCCGGCTGGCGGGACGCATCACCGAAATTCAGTTGCCGCGCACGGGTTTAACGACGCGCGAACGAACCGAGATGTCGGCAGGTTACTGGACTGACCGGCACATCGAGGCCGAGCGCAAACTGAATCTGCGGGCTGCGATCGACAAAGCGGGTAGCGATCCGCAGAAGCTGCGGGACATCCGCGGGGCGTTAACGCCAGTGCTGCGCGACACGCTGGTGGGCCTTAATTATGTGCATTACGCGCCCCCGGGGGCGCAGGTGCTCTTTACCAATCCGGGCTTCGTTCGTAGCCATGATTTCTACGGTAACCCCGATCATCAGCGGACTTGGCTGGCAACCGAAGTGTTGGGCAGCGGCTGGCCTAGCAATGCCGGCGGACGGCTGGTGGGTTCTCTGATTGCCCTGCCCTATGCGCTCGCCGAAGCCGAGCAGAACTTCCTGATTCCCTCCCGCGAACAAGCCCTGATCTGGGGCGATCTGGTTCCACAAATGATCTTAAGCGCGGTGATTCCACGCTGGTGGAATGTCACGCCCACGCAGTTGCATTGGGTGGGGTTGAACATGGCTTATGCCGAATCGACGCTTGCGCAATCGGCGTTGAATACGGCTGAGCGGCAACGCGTGGTGGCGGTGCTCGATCACTATGTTCCGCCGTCTCGTCTCAAAAAGATCGAACGCCTGCTGGCCGAGGGCGAAGTCCGGCGGGCGGCCGAAAATGTAGTGCCTTCTGAAATGTATCTGATAGCTCGCGAGCTGGCGCCGGGCGACCGCGACTCGGGCTTAGCCGAAGACTTGCGCAAGCTGGCGGCCGAGGCTCCCGAGGAGCTCGATCCGCGAGCTATATCGCATGCGTTTGGAACCCCCAAACCGCTGCTCTCCACTTCTTATGAGCCGGCGCTCCTGAATCTGCGCACTTTCCCCACGCTGATGGGATATTCCAGCCGGATTCTGGCAGAGAGCTGGGAATCGAACTTATTGTTCTATGCGGCTCTGGCGGATGAAGTCCACATGCGGCCGGCGGAATTAAACCTGCGCGTGCCGGAATGGACCGAGCAGACCGTTGAACACATTTTCGCCACTCACCTGGAAGACTGGCCGGCGCTGCTGCGCTCGCTTCGCCTGGTGGGGGATGAAGTGCGCCAGAAGGCGCACAAGCAGATGTTTGCGCAAAATCAAAAATCAGAATAGCGGATCGGAATCAGGGAGGACAGCAGAGTGTTCCGGAGACTAGGTCTTATCTTCTTGTTGGTGGTGCTGGCGGTGGCCCAGGACCGCCCAACGTTTCGCATCAAAGTGGATCTGGTGGTGCTTTCGTTCACCGTCACCGATAACAAGGGCCATTACATAAACGGCCTGCAACCCAAGGATTTTCGCATCCTGGAAGATGGCATTCCGCAAAAGCTCTCGAGCTTCGCCGAGGGCAACAAACCGCCGCTCGAAGTCCAGGCCGACGGTTCCATGCGCCCTCTGCAAATCTCCGAGCAAGTGAAGGTGGAAGGACGTCCCGATTCCGTGGTGGGCACCAACGTATTCGTGCTGTTCGACACCAGCAATTATATGTACCGCGGCTTCGTTTACGCCTCCGATGCCATCGCCGACTTTGTAAAAGGCCTCGATCGCGCCGACTCGGTAGCGGTGTACACGTACAGCCGCAATCTGACGCGCGCGGCGTCACTTACCAAAGTGCGCGACGATGCCGTTTCGGGCCTCCGCAGCGCCGTGGCGGGCGACGATTCGGCGCTCTACAACTGCCTGCTGCTGACCTTGCGCGACGCGGCTCGCGTGCCGGGGCGCAAGGTGGTGATTGTGTTTTCCAACGGTCCGGATAACGCCAGCATGGTAGCGCCCGACGACGTGCGCGCGGTGGCGGAGGACGAAGGCATTCCAATCTACGTCATTTCCACCAACGAAGTGACAAAGGACCCAGTGTCCTCGAACGTGTTCAAGCGCATTTCCAACGGCACCGGCGGCAAATCGTATTTCGCCAAAACCTGGCAAAAGCAGGTAGAAGCGTTCGAGGCCATCCGCGAGGATCTTGGCAATTCTTACACGGTCACTTATTATCCGCAGGCTAATCCCAACGAAGGTTTTCGCAAGATCGGCGTGGAGATCTTGTCGGACGCAGGGAAGAAATACCGCGTGCAAGCGAGACCGGGTTACCGGCCGCATAGCGGATTCTGAAGCTTTACGCCGGCGTGGTGAGCTGCTTGCCTTTTTCAGCAAGCAGGATGGCCAGGAGCTTTGCGGGCTTGGTTTTACTCGCATTCCCGGAAACCGCGTGGAGTTGATTCGGCGTCTCGAAGAACATCTGGCCGGTGGCGTAAGTCTTTTCTGGATCGTCTCCTACTTTTGAGCGGATCTCGCCTTCAAGAACGTAGGCGATGGTAATGCCGGGATGGCGATGGGCCGCCGAACTCTCACCGGGAGCGTAGGAAACTTCGACGGCCGTAACCGACCAGTCCTTTAGAGTCAAATCCGGTAATGCGTGCTCAAAAACTCTTTTGGGCCCGCTAGGGGCGGTCTGCGCGCTCGAAATCAGCGCCTGCGCGAGCACCGCGCCCGCACTTCCTAGCAATACTCTCCGGTTCACCATACGTCCCCCTTTACTTTCAATCAATACAGCGTAGCCGGCACTCGCACCTGGGCTTCTTCATCGTAATCCTGCGCGTTTACGAACCCGCAGGTATGCTTCGCCATCACGGTTCCCATGCTCGGCAGCTTGCCGGGCGCCGCGTACTTGGCGGGATTCCACAAATCCGACCGCACCAGCGCGCGGCTGCACTGAATATAGGCTTCCTTCACCTTCACCACGATGACTGTGCGCGGCGCCTGACCCTGCATAACGAACTGACCGGTTAAAGCCGGGTCGCGACTGATGATGGCCTCGCCATTCACGCGGAAAGTTTCGTTCACCCCGGGAATCACAAACAGCAATCCAATCGCGGGATTCTTCACCAGATTCCGCAGCGTATCCAAGCGGTTGTTGCCGCGGCGGTCAGGGATCAGCAGCGTATGGTCATCGGCAACTTTGACGAAGCCGGCTACGTCGCCGCGGGGGGAATTGTCGGCGGCCCCACTTTGCGTGCCCACGATCACCATCGGCGAAGCGGCGATGAAGGCGCGGCAGTGTTCATCCAGGTGGTCCATCTGCTTGCGAACCGAGCGCTCCAGTGCGGGTGGATAGAGCGCCGCCAATTCGGTTTCATCGCGAATGACCTGGCCGATGTCGATATCCATGATCTACTGCTCTCCTTCGAGCTTCCGCAAGCGCACTTCGATTCCCGGGGAACTCTTCAGCGCATCGGCAAACTCCTGAGTATTCTGTCCGCGGTAATGATACGGGTAGACGATCTTGGGCTGGAAGGCAGCAACGCACGCCGCGGCCTCGGCGGGAGGCATGGTGCGCGGCGGATTCATGGCGACGAAGGCGACCGTGATGTTCTTCAGCGCCTTCATTTCCGGAACACATTCGGTATCGCCTGAAAAATATACACGCGTGTCGCCGAAGGTCAGGACATAGCCGTTGCCGATGCCCTTATGGTGAAACGGCTTGCCGGGTCCCGATCCCAGCTTTAGGTTATACATCGGCACGGCTTCAATCTGGATTCCGAGAAAGGTCTTCTTCTCGCCGTTGCTGATGGCATCGGTGTCGCCCACGGTGCCGTTCAGCGTATCAGTGACCGCTGGCGGCGCCACCAGAATGGTGGCTGTTTTGCGGAGCGCCTTGATCTGCGCCGGGTCCATGTGATCGGCATGAGAGTGCGTGATCACGATGAGGTCGGCTTGCGGGATGCCGGTATAGTCGGCCTGGCTCCACGGATCGATATGAATGATCTTGCCGGCAAACTCCAGCATCACGCTGCCGTGATACAGCGGCGTGATTTTGAGCGGACCTTTGGAAGTTTCGACCACGTCGGCTTGCCGGTTGGGCGTCGCGGCTCCGAACGCTGCGTAAACTCCGACTGCGAGCAACGCCCCCACAGCTTTTAGATTCATTCCCATGACTCCTTGGTTAGAACTTCAGTTCAATCCGCATCCGGTATTCTTCGCCCGCATCCCCGGCCGTGCGGCGTCCACGCATGACCCGGATTTTATCGCAGATCGCTGCCGGGTTATCGGTAGTGCGCTAAGAGCCGCCGAGCGTGATAGCATTATACGCTGTGCGGAATCGCTTGAGCGCTCTTCTGACGGCTGCCGTTTTATGTGGTTGTTCACTTTCGGTGAATTACGGTAATGCCAAGAGCGCTAGCGACGTATTTCATCGTTTGATGGACCATGGCGATTACACCAGCATCTACGACACTGCAGCCAAAGGCTTTCAAACCAGCGCAACTCGCGAACAATTGACCGGGTTTCTCAAGCGAGTGAATCGAAAAATGGGGAAATGCGGCGAGTCACCGGCTGTCTTTGGCGGGTATCAAGTGGCTACTTCAGGGACTTTTGTTACCACGACGTCCTCACGCACCTGCGCGAATGGGACCCTGAACGAGCAATTCGTTTGGTTGATGATCGATGGAAAAGCGACGCTGCTCAAATACAACGCCAACAACCCGTTGTTACTGACGGATTAGACCGCGAAATACCCTTGACCGGCCGTACGCGCTATGAAACAATTTGAAGCGATTATCGCAGGAGGTTAGCGGGATGAAGCAATTCGCGATTTTGGGTTTGATCCTGGCATTGGGAACCGCGCTGTACGCCCAGGTGGATCTGGTGGGCGAGTGGGGCCAGAGGCAGCACGAAGACCAGCCGGAGCGCGGGCCGGGTCCCGAGCTCGGCGACTATCTGGGACTGCCCATCAACGCGGCCGCGAGGGCGAAAGCCGACGCCTGGGACGCCTCACTATTGACGTTGCCGGAGTGGCAATGCCGGCCGCATCCGGCCGATTATGGTACCCGCGGCCCGTCCAACATGCGCATCTGGAAGGAAGTGGATTCTGCTACCCAGCAGGTGATCGCCTATCACACGCATATTGCATGGCAGGCGCCGGAGCGCACCATATGGATGGACGGACGCCCGCATCCGCCCGAATACGCAGCGCACACCTGGCAGGGATTTTCGACCGGCAAGTGGGAAGGCCAGATGCTGACGGTCACCACCACCCACTTGAAGCCGGGTTTTATCCGGCGCAACGGCGTGCCGCGCAGCGAGAAGGGTGTGCTGGTGGAGCATTGGATCCGCCATGGAGACGTGCTGACAATGCTCGAATTTGTTACGGATCCGGTGTACCTGACCGAGCCCATGGTCCGCTCACAGAATTGGGTGTGGACGCCCGAGCAGGAACTGGCGCCGTATCCCTGCGAGTCGGTGACGGAGGTGCCGCGCGAGTTAGGCGAAGTGCCGCATCATCTGCCGGGCACCAACACTTTCCTGCATGAATTCAGCGAGAAATACAAGCTGCCGTATGAAGTCACCCGGGGCGGCTCGGAGACCATGTATCCGGAATACCGGCAGCGGATCGAGGCACTGCGCCGTACTGAGAAGACGGCGGCAAGCGCGAAGTAACGGGAAAACTTCAGACCGCGTGGGATACTGAGAAGTATCGCCACCGAAACACAAAAACGATTGATTGTTGCAATTGACGGGCCTGCGGGCGCGGGCAAGAGCACCATTGCGCGCGCTATCGCCCAGCGCCTGGGATTCACTTATATCGATACCGGTGCGATGTACCGGGCAGTGGCGCTGTGGGCCTTGCGCGTCGGCGTGGATCTGGATGACCTGCATCGCCTGGAACAACTAGCCAGGCAAGCGCGCATCGAGTTCGCGGCCGGCGAAACCATAGTCCGCTTGAACGGCGAGGATGTGACGGCAGCCATACGGGAAGCGCCGGTGAGTGAGGCGGCCTCCAAAGTCTCTATGGCTCCGGGAGTCCGTCGGGCCATGCGGGAAGAACAACGGCGCATTGGCGCCTCGCAATCGGTGGTGATGGAAGGCCGCGACATCGGTACGGTGGTGTTCCCGGACGCGCAGGTAAAGATTTACCTGGATGCAGCTCCGGAAGTTCGCGCCGTGCGGCGAGCCGCGGAGAGCGGAGGCGCCGTCGCCGAGATCGCGCAGGAAATCGCCGAGCGCGACCATCGCGACCGCACCCGCACCGAAGCGCCGCTGACCCAGGCCCCCGACGCCGAATATCTGGATACCACGCGCCTGTCGCCGGCCGAAGTGGAAGAAGCGATTTTAAAATTGGTGCGCGAACGCACCTCCAACGGAAAGGGACATCATTGAACCGCAGCAGTCATCTTCTGGTAATGAAATTCGGGGGCACCAGCATGGGATCGGCCGAACGCATCGCCGTGGCCGCGCGCCTCACCAGCGAACAACATGCCCGGCGCCCGGTGGCGATCGTGGTGTCGGCGATGTCGAAGGTCACCGACCTCCTGCTCGATTCCATGCGTAAAGCCGAGGCGGGCGATGAAGCGGGTCTCGACGCCAATCTGCAGGCCCTCAGCGAGCGCCACCTGGCATGCTGCCGTGAACTGCTGCCGGAGGGTTTTCAGGAAAGCGCGCGCGACGGCGTGCGCGGGCTGATCGGCGAATTCACGAGGATCTCGAAAGGCATCCTGATGCTGGGCGAGCGGCCGCTGCCGTCGGTCGACCGCGCGGTGGCCATTGGCGAACGGCTATCGGCGCTTTTGATGGCCGCGTATCTGGAGTCGCAGGGAACTCGCGCGGCGGCGGTGAACGCGGCGCAAGTGATCGCCACTGACGATGTCTTCGCTAACGCGACGCCGCTTATGGAAGAGACGCGCGAACGCTCCGCGGCGGTATTGGGGCCGCTCCTCGATCAGTGCGTGGTGCCGGTGCTGACCGGATTTAATGCCGCGACCCTCGACGGGCGGCCCACCACGCTCGGGCGTGGAGGCTCGGATTTCTCAGCCGCGATTCTGGCCGCATCTATGGATGCCGAGGAATTGTGGATCTGGACCGACGTCGACGGCATCATGACCGGCGACCCGCGGCTGATTCCGGACGCCCGCGTGCTCGACGAAATCACTTATAACGAGGCCGCCGAGCTAGCCTACGCAGGCGCGAAGGTGCTGCATCCGCGAACCCTTGCGCCGTTGACAGAACGCCAAATTCCGGTATGGAGCAAGAACAGTTTTGCGCCCGAGAAACCGGGAACGCGGATCGTGGCGCAGCTCGGCCGCGGCTCGAATGTCGCCGGCGGCCCTCACGCCGTGACTTCGATGGGAGAAGTGGCCCTGATCGCAATTGAACCCGCCAGTGCCGGACTGAGCGGAGCCACACCTAGTGGAACACGTCTGATGGCGGAGGCCCTTGAGGCGCTGGATTCCGCAGGCGTCGAACTCCTGGCCATCACCAGTTCCAGCTATCGGCAGAGTTTTTGCTTTTTACTGCGGCAATCGGATTTGAAGGCGGCGCTAGAGCATCTAGAGGAAACGTTTGCCCTGGAGCTAACGCACGGCTACGTCAAACCCATCCAGGTGGACACCAACGTAGGCTTGATCGCCGTGGTCGGCGAAGGGATGCGGGGAACGCCCGGCATGGCGGGACGGATTTTTACTGCGATTTCAAAGCACAACATCAATATCATCGCCATCGCTCAAGGCTCCAGTGAACTCACCATCGCAATCGTGGTGCGCCGCGAGGGGCTGGAGCGGGCGGTCCGGGCAGTGCATGAAGAATGCGGACTAGGCTGTTTGGTGCCCTAAGCTTCTTTTTTCTTTTGCGGCGCCTGACGCAACGCTAAGCGAAGGTTCTTGTCAGCGCTATCCAGACAATCTTGAATTCCATCCACGTCCGGGACTTTAGTCTGGTCAATATTTGTCAGAGACGCCCGGGCCGACTGGATGCTGTGCATACTGTCGGTAATTTTGGCACGTTCACTTTTCGTGAGTTGCATCGTAAACAGAACAGCCGTGAGTTTCCAGATGGTTCAGGTAGGCGTACTTCGCCTCGTGTTTGCGTTGGTTCGCCATATGGATTAAATCGTCGAAGCGGGTGCTATCGAAGTCGCCCCCTACGATCGATTGGAATTGCTCCTCGTGTAGTCCGATCAACTCATGTACCGTCTCACTGAACAGGTCCAAAAGCTGCTTGGCTTCCTTACAATATGCGAGACTAGTCACGGAGCACTCCGTAGGACTCACAACCTGACTCCTCCTGCGATATGAGTTGCAATCTAGATGCCATTATTATCAGCGCCGCCCATATGAATGTCGAATCCGTTAGATGGTTTTGTCTCCTAAATGTTTCAAGAAATTCGAGTTCCATGCATGCAAGGTTTGCACTCGGCAAAGGGCTACCCGTGGCCATCCCGGCATACGCATAGGCCTAGAGTACAATAAACACTAGGCGGTTTTGCCCCACGTAGGAGTTTTCACAACCATGTTCAATCTGTTCCGTAGCGGCGCCAAAGTGACCAAGTATTTACTGGGAGGCTTGTTGCTGGTCGTAGCCGCTTCGATGGTCACATACCTGATCCCCAGTTCCGGCCTAACCACGGTCTCGAGCAACGGGTCCGACAATGTCCTCGCGGAGGTGGGCAACACCACCATTACCGCCGATGACGTCAAGACGGCAGCCGAGCGTCTGGTTGCGGGCGGCCAGCTCCCGCGGGACGCCGTGGAAGTGTATCTGCCGCAATTGGTGGATCAGATGATCCAGGATCGCGCCGCGGCCTATGCGTTTGAAAAGCTGGGCCTGACGGTTACCGATGAAGAAGTTCTGACGGGGCTGATGTCGGTTTACCCGCAGTTCTTTAAGGACGGAAAACTGGTTGCTCCTGAGCAACTGGAGCAGACGCTTCAGAATCAGCAGGGGCTCACCCTCGCCGGCGGCGTCGAAATGATGCGCCAGCAGTTGCTGCTCCGCAAGGTGCAGAACATGGCCATGGCCAGCGTGGTGGTGACGCAGGCGGAAGTAGACCAGGCGCTTATCAAGAAGCATCAAACCGCGAAAATCGAATACGTCGCGTTCCCGCCGGCAAAATTCCGTGATCAAGTGAAAATCACCCCGGAGCTCTTGCAGCAAGCCTATCAACGGGATCGTGCCATCTACACCATCCCGGAAAAGCGCTCTTTTCAAGTGCTGGTGGCGGATCAGGCCAAGATGGCGGAAAGCATGACCGTGAGCGACGCGCAACTGCGGGCTGCCTATGCGGCTTCGATGGATAGCTTCCGGACTCCGGAGCGCGTAAAAGTGCGTCACATTTTGTTGATGACGCAAGGCAAGAGCGACGCCGAGAAAAAGGCTGCTCTGGCCAAAGCCGAAGACCTGCTGAAACAGCTAAAGGGCGGCGCGGATTTTGCCGAGCTGGCCAAAAAGAACTCGCAGGATCCCGGGTCGGCGCAAAACGGCGGCGACCTGGGCTTCATCGTGCGGGGGCAGACCGTCGAGCCGTTCGAGAAGTTCGCCTTTTCTGCCAAACCGAATGAGATCAGCAACGTGATTACCACCGAATACGGCTACCACATTATCCAGGTTCTCCAAAAGGAGCCGGCTCGCGTGAAGCCCTTCGACGAAGTGAAGGATAGCATCGCCGAACAACTGAAAAAACAGGGAGTCAACGACAAGATGCAGACCACGGTGGATCAGGCCCGTGCAGCGCTGCTGAAGGCCCCGGATTCCGCGGCGGAAATCGCCAAGCAGTACGATCTCGACTTGATAACAGTGAAGGACGCGAAAGTGGGCGACCCGATTCCCTCCCTGGGCGCCGCTCCCGAGATTGCGGGCGCGCTCTCCAGCATGAAACCCAACGATGTCTCCGACTCGCTGCTGATTTCGGGAAACAAAATCGCCATTGTGGTTCTCAAAGATAAAACCTTGCCCAAGCCCGCCGAGTTCAGCGACGTCGAGGCCCAGGTGCGCGACCGGCTGATCACCAACCAATCAATCGTGCTGGCAAATGAAGCCGCGCTTAAGGCGGCCGAACAAGTGCATGCCGGAGCGGACCTGGAAACCATCGCGAAGAACTTTAAGGTCGAACTCACCAAATCTTCCGATTTCACGACCAACGATTCCATCGAAGGGCTAGGCAACGCCGTGGTGCTTCCCGACGCGTTCACCAAGCCGGTGGGCTCGATTAACGGTCCCCAATCGGTCCAGGGCCGCAACATCCTTTACAAGATTCTCGACCGTAGTACTCCGGATCCGAAAAACTACTCCAACGAACGCGATTCGGCGCTGCAAGACTTGAAGCAGCAGAAGGCGCGCGTGATGTACGGTTTGTTCCAGGACAGCCTGCTCGAGCAGGTGAGGGCGGACGGGAAATTGAAGATCCATCAGGCGGCGATCCAGCAACTGGCGTCCTCCTACCACTCCGGGCGTTAGGCACGAACCGGCGCCCCTGTGCATTTCGCCCTCGAAGTTTGGCGCAGCCTCACCGATCCAGACCAGTTGATCCACCTGCTTACGCAGGTGCTTACGGGTTGGCTCGGCTATGGGCTTTTGGCGTTCATTGTTTTTGCGGAAACCGGTTTGTTAGTGGGCTTGTTTCTGCCGGGCGATTCGCTGCTGTTCACAGTAGGAGTAGTAGCCGGCGCGGGCGATCTGGATATCGTGAAAATTTCCGCGCTGCTGGTGGTAGCATCGATCGCCGGCGACCAGAGCGGCTATTTCCTCGGCCGCCGCACCGGACCCAGCATTTTTTCGCGGCCCGATTCACGCGTGTTCAAGCAAGCCCATATTACGCGCACCCAGGCGTTCTACGCGAAGCATGGCGGCAAGACTTTGATCTATGCGAAATTCGCGCCTATCGTGCGCACCTTCGCGCCCTTCATGGCAGGAGTGGGACGGATGCCTTACTCGCGCTTCGTGTCATTCAATATTTTCGGCGGATTGGGCTGGGTGCTTTCGATGACGTTTGCCGGGTATTTCCTGGGTGGGGTGCCGCTGGTTCGCAAGCATTTTGAATCCGTGGTGCTCTTGATCGTAGTGGCGAGCCTGCTGCCGATCGGAATCCAATACTGGCACTCTCGGCGAGCTATCGCGGCGGTCCGCTGAGGCTCTCGACGGCGCGCTGCACTACCGGGTCACGCTGCATTTCGATCTGGTCGCCTTTTTCCACGCCAAACTTCAAGTTGACGATTTCCTGTTTGAGCTTGCTCTGAATCAGGTCGCTGTCGCGCAGCCATTCCGCGATGCCCGGCTGAATACCACGCTCGGAGAGCGCAACTTTAAGCTGATCGAGAAGTTCCGGAGTGACCTCGAAGTTACTGGCAATATCGTGGGATTGCACGTACTCGCCGGCGAATGCGGTCAGCGTTCCGCTCACGTCGAGGACGTACAGCAGCCGGCTTTCCTGCGCGGTTTCGATCAAGACATCCGGCTGGATACCGCCCCCGCCGCGAACCACTCGACCAGCATCTGTATGAAATATACCGGGAGTAGCCTTGGCGGCAACATTCAGTGAACCGCTTTCGAGAGGCTTCTGCAGGGACCGGCCGCTGGGCGTGTAATAGAACGCAATGGTGAGCGCTAAACCGCTGTTGCCCGACAGCGGAAATACATTTTGCACGATGCCCTTGCCGTAGCTGGGCTCGCCGAGAATGGTGGCCCGGTCGTGATCCTGCATGGCGCCGGCGAAGATTTCCGACGCGCTGGCACTCATCCCGTTCATCAGTACAGCCACCGGAAACGTATACGGATGGGCCAAGGCGGGCACGCGCGCTTCCTGCTTCTGTTCATTGCGCCCCCGAATGGTGAAGATGACCTGATCCGGCTGGAGAAAAAGCGACGCCACTTCGACGGCTGCCTGCACGGCGCCTCCGGGGTTATCGCGCAAATCCACCACCAGCCCTTTCAGGTCCGCCCCGCCCAGCTTGTCGATGGAACTTTTGACCAGTTTGCCGGTAGGTTCCTCGAAGCTCTTAATACGCAAATAGCCGACGCCGGGCGCGAGTTGGAAGACGCGATCGACGCTGGGTGCGTCGATGAGTTCAGGCGAGAGCGTGAGTCGGAAGGCACGTGCGTTACCGGGCTTGCGTACGTCCAGTACGGCGGCTTGTTGGCGGGCTTGGGTGAGGAGTTGCACCAGTTGCTCGGGGACCAGCCGCGCCAGCGGAATGTTGTTAATGGCCAGGATCTCGTCGCCCGCGCTGAGCCCGGATTTCGCCGAGGGCGAGCCTTCCATGGTTTGGAGGATAGTGACGCGCCCTGGCACGATGCTCACGATGGTACCGAAGCCCTTGGACTCGCTCTTTTGCATCTGCTGAAGCTGCTGAAACTGGTCCGGATCGAAAAAGATCGAGTGCGGATCAAGCGTCCGCAGCATGCCTGGGATGGCACCCTGATAAATTGCCCGGTCGGGCGAGATTGGCTCGGCGGCATGCTCGTCGAGCGTGACAAAAACATCGATGATCTTCTTGAGGTCATCGGCGACGGCGGCGGCCGCGTCATCCTCCGCCCGCAGCGCCGCGGGTAACAGTAGTAATATTACGAGCGCCAGCGTGCGCATATTTATCTGTGAAAGCGGGTGGCCTTTCGCTCGGCGTGCCGCTCCAGAGCGAGGTCGATCAACCGGCCGATTAGCTCCGCGTAGGGCAAGCCCGCCGCTTCCCACATTTTCGGATACATGCTGATAGACGTAAAGCCTGGTATGGTGTTGGGCTCATTGATAAAAAATTTGCCGGTGGCGGTTTCGAGCAGAAAATCCACGCGCGCCATGCCCTCGCAGTGAACCGCCTGATAGCAGGCGACGGCCAGACGTTGAATGTCACGGGTTTGCTCCGGCCTCAGGTCGGCCGGAAGAACCGTCTTCGAGGTGCCCAGCACGTACTTGTCTTCGTAATCGTAAAATTCTCGAGAGGGCAGGATTTCGCAGGGAACGGCGGCGACGGGGTCGCTGTTGCCGAGCACGGAGCATTCAAACTCGCGTCCTTGGATGCCGCGCTCCACCAGAATTTTGCGATCGAACTCTCCGGCAAAGTCGAGCGCCCGCGCCAGCTCTGCGCGGGTCTTTACCTTGGAAATACCCACGGAAGAGCCCAGATTTGCGGGTTTGACGAACATGGGGAACGGCAGGCGCGAGCAGATTTCATCCACATTGTAGGCGCCGCGCGAGAGCACCATAAATTCCGCCACCGGCAGACCGCGCTCGTGCAAAAGGCGCTTGGTGACCTCTTTGTCCATGGCTACGGCTGAGCCCAATACTCCCGCGCCAACGTAAGGCAGATCGGCTAGCTCGAGCAGTCCCTGAACCGTGCCGTCCTCGCCGAAAGTGCCATGAAGCACTGGAAACACTACGTCGATGCCGGGATTGCCGCCCGGCTCGGGCGAAATCGCGTATGGTTCCCAGCGGCCCTCCGGCGTAATGAAAATACGCTGTACTTCATAACGCTCGGGGCTCATCGCCGCGATGATCGATTCGGCGGAGCGCAGCGAAATTTCGTGCTCGCCGCTGCGGCCCCCGTAGAGCACGGCTACGCGGAGTTTCATAGAATTCTTTTCCCCAGCGCGCTGGTGGCCAGCTCAACCGCCAGCAACGCGGTGCGGTTGGCTTCGTCGAGCACCGGATTCACTTCCACGATTTCGAGAGAGGTCATACGTCCGCTATCGCCGATGAGTTCCATGGCCAAGTGCGCTTCGCGATATGTGATGCCACCGCGCACCGGCGTGCCCACGCCCGGCGCCTCGCGTGGATCGACGGCATCCATGTCGAAGGACAGATGGAAACCAGCGGTGCCCGCGCTGACGATGTCGATCGCCTCGCTGATCACTGCACGCAGGCCGCGCTCGTCGATATCGCGCATGGTGAACGGATGCACACCAGCGCCGCGTACGTTGAAGCGCTCGACGTCATCCACGCTGCGGAGACCGATCAGCGCCACTGATGCAGGTTCGACCTGGGGCGCGGAGCCACCGATGTGAGTGAGTTCGCGCGGGCCGAGTCCGATGCAGCAGGCCAGTGGCATGCCATGAACATTGCCGCTAGGACTGGTGGTAGGCGTGTTCATATCGGCGTGCGCGTCAATCCAGATGAGTCCCAGCCTGAGTTGGGCCTTGCGGAAATGCCGCGACATGCCGGAAACTGTGCCGATCGCGATGGAGTGATCGCCGCCCAAAACCAGAGGTACGCGGCCGTTGTCAGCGGCATGCTCCACCATCTCAGCGAGCCGCGTGCAGGTGTGCGCGATCTGCGGCAAGTAGCGGGCGCCCGGATTGCCGACTGGAAGGTTCTCGGGCTGATCGACCAGGACGTTGCCCATATCCTCGACCTCATAGCCCAGCGCCGTGAGCTTCTCATTGAGCCCCGCCAGCCGCAGCGCGGACGGCCCCATATCGACGCCGCGGCGTCCGGCGCCCAGATCCATCGGCGCGCCAATGATGGCGATGTGAGATTGCTTCATGTTGGAATTACGGACGCGTGCGATACAGCATCCGTGGGAAAGCGATGGTTTCGCGAATGTGCTCCAGACCGCACATCCACGCAACGAAACGCTCGACGCCCATGCCGAAGCCGGCGTGCGGGACCGAGCCGTAGCGGCGCAAATCCAGATACCATTCGAAGTCCGCGGCAGGCAGGTGGTGTTCCTTCAGGCGCTGCAGTAGCAGATCCAGATCGTGGATGCGCTGGCCACCGCCGATCACTTCGCCAAAACCTTCGGGGGCGATGAAATCTGCGCCGAGCGCAACTTCCGGGCGCTCGGGAGCGGTCTGAAAGTAGAAGGCCTTCACGGCCGAAGGGAAGCGATCGACGATCACAGGCCGGTCGAAATCGTCGGTCAGCAGGGTTTCATCCGTGTTGCCGAAATCGGTGCCCCATTGAATCTCGCTGCCCTTGGATTGCAGCTTGACCACCGCATCGTCGTAGCTCATGCGATGGAACGGCGCCTGAATGGCTTCGAGTTTCGTGACGTCGCGTTCCAGAGTCTTCAACTCTTCCTGGCGATTTTCGAGCACGCGGCCGACGACGGAGACGATCAGCTCTTCGCCGACGCGCTTGACGTCTTCGAGATCGGCGTAGGCCATCTCTGGTTCCACCATCCAGAATTCAGTGAGGTGGCGGCGGGTCTTGGATTTTTCAGCGCGGAAGGTCGGCCCGAAGCAATAGGTCTTGCCGAAAGCCATCGCCGTGGCTTCGTTATAGAGCTGGCCGGATTGCGCCAGGTACAGTTTTTCCTCATCGAAATAGTTGACTTCGAACAGCGTGCTGGTGCCTTCACAGGCAGCCGGCGTGAATATGGGCGTGTCCACCAGAACGAAGCCGTGAGAGTCGAAATAGTCGCGGATGCCTTTGATGACCTCGTGGCGGACCAGCAAAGCGGCGTGCTGGCGGCGGCTGCGCAGCCACAAGTGCCGGTGATCCATCAGAAAATCGACGCCGTGATCTTTGGGGGTGATGGGATACGGCCGATCCTCCGGCACGCGCTGCACGATGTGCGCGCTTTCGACGTCAAGCTCGTAGCCGCCAGGCGCGCGCGCCTCCGCGCGGATTTTGCCGCGCACCGTGAACGAGGATTCCTGGGTCAGATCTTTGAGCGCCTCGAAGGTCTCCTCCGGCAGAGCGCTCTTGACGGCGACGCATTGCAGGATACCCGTACCGTCGCGCATCTGCGGAAAACAAATCTTGCCGCTGCGCCGCAGATTGTAGAGCCAGCCATCGATTTCAACCGACTCGCCAACGTGCCGGCCCGCTTCAGCGATGGTCACACGAGCTACGGAACTTTCAGGATTCGTCATTGACTTTCAGGTTTTCCAGAGTATCAAACACCTGGCGCAGCACTTCGAAGGGCGACCCCATGTCGGGCACTTCACGCAGTTCCAAGAGCAGTGGATAGCAATCTTCCTGGGAACGCAGAAGCTGCATGGTGCGGTGCCAGTCGATGTTCCCTTGCGCCCCGGCTAGAGTCGGAAACCAATGCAAGTCCTCCTTCCCATTATTGTCATGGACATGCGTTGAGCGGATTCGGCTCTTGAGCAAGCGATAGGCGGTTTCGACGCCTTCGTTCAAATGGGCGTGGCCCACATCCAGGCAGATGTTCAGATTCAAGTGCGTGGTGTCCAGAAACATCAGCAGCCGCTCGGCGCTCGCCAAAGCATTGGGTGTGTTTTCGAGCAGCACTTCGACGCCGCGCTGGCGTGCGAAAACGCTGATTTCTTCGAGTGCAATGAAAGCCGCGTCCACCGAGCGCTCGTCGAACTCCTGGCCACTGACCCCAATATGCTGGATTAAGTAACGATATGGCACGGTCTCGGCGATCTCGATGGCCCGCTTGATTTCATCCAGCATGGGGATGCGTTTGCTTTTAACAGGTTCGGTGATGTTGATCACCGCGTGCGGCCCGGAGCGGCCGCTCACTTCATCGCTATACATCGGCGAGTGCAGCGAATGGACCTTCAGCTCGGAATCGCGGAACCAATAGGCCAGTTCGGAAATCTGCGCCCGGTTGTGATAATCCAGGTGCTGGCGGGCGCAAAAGATCTCGACTAGCGGGATACCTGCGTCCCAAATCCGTTCGAGCCACACTGTGGTGAGGCGATGGTTGACCAGAAGGTGCGTCGAGAGGGCGCGTTGCATGTGGCTAGAGTTCTAGTATCCCGCAGCTTTGCCGACCCAGCGCGAGTCGGCTGCGCCCTGTAGCCATTCGCCGTCGCGTAAGATCGCGTTAACCCGCGCCAATACCAAACCCGGTGAGTAATCCACTGGATGTCCCATGTCCTCGAGCAGCGCTACGGTGTCGGGCGAAATACCGGGC